>Ga0310690_10005482_pt1 | contig 17190 bp, 15 predicted proteins | sample AusTroGonzalo_MG_2_FD_207661 | JGI IMG/M metagenome (GOLD analysis project Ga0310690, IMG submission 207661) | Bovine rumen microbial communities from tropical cattle in Woodstock, Queensland, Australia - Gonzalo_04 (v2) (version 2) | ecosystem: Host-associated > Mammals > Digestive system >...
CGTCGTTAAAAAACGCCAGCGTGCTCCGGATATCATCCCTGATCGTGAGCAGGGCGACATTGGCGCGGTCACACATTACCGATACCGGCATCGAAATATCATGGATCTCATAGACCCCGAAATGAATGAAAAGCGTATACACGCCGTTGCTGCAGAAACCGGCCACGGTCCGCGCAGCCTCATTCAGACTCTCCTCCAGAAAACCGCTTTCGGGCAGCAGAAGTGCAAAGTGATCCCCTGCGATTCTCGCACACAGACCTTTCGCGTCATCGGCGATCTTCTGCAGCACCTCTGCGGTCCTGACCAGCATCTCATTGCCCTTCTGCACGCCGAACAGATCATTCAGGAGCCGGAATTCCATCAGATCTCCGGTCACCATGATCCACGGAATATCGGGAGCTTCGAGAAGCATCGTGCGTGTCAGCTCGTAAAAATGATCCTCATTGAGAAGTCCTGTCAGACCGTCATGCGAAGCATGATACTGAGATGCCGAATTGTTGACATTTTCCGCCTCGCGGTCGTTGGCATGCCGCGTCGGATCGTCCTCCCTGACGGTGATCAGTTCCACTACCGCATTAAAGCGCGTACCGTCATTAAGCTTCAGGACGACCGGATTGGATTTTATATCGAAAATATGATCGTTGAAATGCTCTGCTTTTTGCTGGCTGCATCCGGTCCTGCACGCACCGGCACTGGAACAGTTGGTGCACCGCTGCCTGGAACTCCAGACAGAATAGCAGCGTTCGTCCCGGTTGACATGTCCGTCCTCATCGATCTCGAGGACCCTGCATTCGGTCGGATCGACGACTCGCGTCAGGTCATACATCCCGGAGATGTGCTCCAGCATGGTCTTCATTTCAAGGGTAGAATATTCGGTTTTTTTCATGACTGCAAACTCCTTAAAACCCAATCCATTGTAGACCACAGACAGATTTTCGTCAATATTGGTGCGGGGCCGGGACCACGTCAATCTAAAAACAGAAACTCTGTTTTACAGCGGATAGACCTTCTCGCGGTTCACCAGTTCCCATGCCCTTCCTACCAGGTGCGTACAGCTGGGCTTCAGAAGCGCGTCGCAGATAAAGCTCTGGCGGGAGGAGTTGATGTCCTCGCCGGAGATATCGATAAAGCCGTAATCCCTGATCAGCTGCTGGACTCTGGCAAGCTGCTCGTCCGTATTCCTGGAAGGCATATAGGTCACGGCTTTTACGCCCTCGGCGTTCAGGACCTCGAACAGCTCGTCAAGGAAATCATCCTCGTATTTTGCGGCCTTCTTATCTCCGGTCACGGAAGCCGTTACGTCGCCGAGATAAGCATAGCAGAGGATCGCATCGACTTCCTTCGCAAGCGCCGCCACGTCTTTCAGCGCAATCAGTTCGTCCGTTGCCGGGATGAAGATCCGGGGAACGAATTCGGATTTGAAAATGCCGAGGAGATCATATTCGATATGGGGATTGGACTCGTCGGAGAGTTTTTCCTTCTCGGCATCCTTTAATGACAGTTCCATTTTTCCGGTCAGAAAATCGCATAGGCCCTTTACACCCGTCTCACCGATGATCTTCTTCGCCAGGGCATACATCAGATGTCTCTCGGTAACGGCGCCGCCGTCATGCCACATGGAAAGCGGCAGCACGTCCGCGTCGAAATCCAGTCCGATGCCGTACGGGGCCAGAAGCGAATTCATTTTGTCCGTCATCGCGCGGTTCCGGACGTTCCTCTTCTCACGCAAAGGCGCAAAGACTTCGTCCACGCGCGCGAAACCGGGGGCGGGAACCGAATGAATGGTCATATAGGCGTTCCCGTTCTGATCCGGGTTGTTGAGCTTCCGTCCCGCGAGGGCGGTAGCGGAAAAATCCACCCTGCATTCCTGGCCGCAGGTCGTTCCTACGCCTGCAATGGCCCCGGCCCTGCGGAATTCCCTCGCGCCGCGGATCGAATCATGATCCATAATGCCCGCGGTGGAAAGCCCCGCAGCCCTTGCGGCATATACGGCCGCCGTGGGTGAATAGGGTGAAAATGAATAGGTGGTATGAATATGGTTGTTGGCATATTCGGGCCTGACTGCCGGAACCTCTTTTTCTTCCGCGAGAACCTCTTTCAGATTCGCAAGCCTCTCTTCGGCGTCAGGAACGTTCAGTCTGTCAATGACCGCTTTGTTTTCGGTGTAAAAATTGCTGCTCATTCTTTCACTCCTTATAATATTCTCTGAAATACATAAGAGCTGCCCTCCGGGACGGAACCCGGATACGGCAGCTCTTTGGAAAGATATATGCCGGCTTACCGGTAAACCTTTAAAAACGCCTTAACTGACCACGCCTTTCTGCAGCATGATATTTGCATAAAGCGCGGATTCTCCGGTCGCAATAATAGCATAGCACTTTTTGGCCTCTTCGTAAAAGGCAAAACGTTCAATATTTCCGACGCAGTCTCCGCCGCGGCTGTCATGCTTCGCGATGATCTCCTTGTACTCGTCCCAGATGGGCGTTTCCACGGGATCTCCCGGCATGACTTCCATAAGATTGACGGGTTTTTCGACGTAGGTATCCAGCGGGAAGACCGTCAGGATGGCGTCCAGCAGCTCCGGTATTCCGTGACCGTCAGCGCGGATCACGTAGGCGTCCATTCCCATCGATTCGGCGGGAAAATTCCCGTCGGAAATCACAAGGCGGTCGCTGTGTCCCATTTCGCAGAGGACCTTTAAAAGCTCCGGTGATAAAATTTTCGGTATTCCTTTTAACATGTTTTCCTCCGAAAATGCTTATTTGATGGTCTTGTACATCGGGCCGTAGGCCTGGCAGGCCCTGTAATCGGCGCCTTCATTGTCCATACCGAAAGCGCTCCATGCTTTCGGGCGGAAGATCTGGTCTTCCGGCACATTGTGCATGGCTACCGGAATGCGGAGGATCGAGCAGAGGGTGATCAGATCCGCTCCGATATGGCCGTAGCAGATCGCGCCGTGGTTGGCTCCCCAGTTGTTCATGACGTCGTAAGCGGTCTTGAACATGCCTTCTCCTGTGGTCCGCGGTACGAACCATGTGCAGGGCCAGGTGTAGTCGGTACGTTTCCAGAGCACGTCGTTCACTTCATCCGGGAGCTCCACAGTCCATCCTTCCGCGATCTGGAGCATCGGACCTAAGTTCTTGACGAGATTCAGACGGATCATGGTGACGGGCATCTCGCAGTCTGTTACAAAACGGGAGGAATATCCGCCGCCGCGGAAATATCCGAGATCCGCATAGTTCCAGGTCGTGTTGGCCATGATGGCATCCTGGTCTTCCTTCGTGACTTCATACCAGGGCTTCATAACGCGGTTGCCTTCGGCGTCTCTGGCCTGTCCGTTGGCATCAAGGCAGGCAGCGCCGGAGTTGATGAGGTGGATGAAGCCGCCGTTCTCTTTGGCTTTTCCTTCCAGCTCGTAGCCGTTCGCGGCCTTCTTTACAGCTTCGGGGCTCCAGTAGGTACGCACGTCTGCAAAAATAGCTGCCGAATTGGTCAGGAGTTTCTGGAACAGCATTCCGAGTCCGTTCAGCACATCATTCTCTGTCGCGAGAACATAGGGCTCTCTTGCTCCGTTCCAGTCAAAGGAGGTGTTCAGCAGGGATTCTGCAAAGTCACAGTTCGGATAGAAATCTGTCCACTGACGCTGACCCTGGAATCCGGCAGCTATTGCGTTATGACCGACCATCTCTTCTTCATTTCCCGCGCCCAGGTTGGGATTGCCGTTCATGAGGTCTTTGATGATGCACATCATTTTCACGACGAACTCCCACTCCGCGTCTTTTTCTTCACGGGTCCTCTGAAGCTCTTCGGGGTTCTTGTCGAAACCTTCGATGCACTTCTCTTTGACCCAGGCCATAGCCTTTTCGAATTCGGCTTCATCGTAGATATTGTTGGTCATCCTGCGGATGATCTCGACCTCGTCAACGGATTCGACGCGCATGCCGAGATATTCCTCGATGAATGCGGGATCGATGATGGATCCGCCGATGCCCATGGTCACGGAACCGATCTGAAGATAGGATTTTCCTCTCATAGTAGCGGCTGCGACTGCGGCGCGTCCGAACCGTAAGAGCTTTTCTTTAACATCTTCGGGAATGCTGGTGTCATCGGCTTCGCATACGTCGTGGCCGTAGATACCGAATGCGGGAAGCCCCTTCTGCGCGTGGGTCGCGAGAACGGATGCCAGATAAACGGCACCGGGTCTCTCTGTTCCGTTGAATCCCCATACGGCCTTGATGGTCATGGGATCCATATCCATGGTCTCTGCGCCATAGCACCAGCACGGTGTTACGGTCAGGGTAATGTCAACGCCTGCTTTTTTGAATTTATCCGCGCACGCAGCGGCTTCCGCCACACGTCCGATCGTCGTATCGGCGATGACCACCTTTACAGGCTCTCCGTTGGAATAACGGATATTCTCCTCAAAAAGTTTTTTTGCGGAAAGAGCCATGTTCATGGTCTGGTCTTCCAGGGATTCCCTGACTTTCAAAACGCCTCTTCTGCCATCGATCGTCGGCCTGATACCGATGACCGGATAATCACCGATAAGTCTGGATTTTGCCATTGTTTGCCTCCTTTAGAGCTGTCGCTCATATTTTAATCAAGATGATAGATCTCTTCCATATCTGACCAGAATTCTCCTTCCTTCCGGTCGTCAAGCGGCTGCATCAGCGGCTTGACGAGATCCCACCAATGCTGTGTAGTGGGATCCGCCGCCATTTTCGCCATGTCGGCGTCATAATCGTCCCCGTCGTATTCAAAATAGGAAAACAGATAGTCCCCTCTCGAATAGATGGAATAATTCTTCAGATGACATTCCTTGATCATCTCGTTGACGCCGGGAAGAGGGTCGGCATGATACTTCTTGTAGGGCTCAAGCCCTTCGGGTTTTATTTTGATAACGGATCCGAATCTTCTTACCATGCCGGCCTCCTTTTTAATAAACTGTATTCGCTTCGTCGAAAAGCGCTTTGATATTCTCGGGCTTCACGTCCGCCTGAATGCCTTCGTGGCTCGGGGAGATGATCAGTCCGGTCGGGAAATAACTCCTGAGCTCCTTGACCTTCGCCTTTACGTCGTCCGGCGTTCCGTGCGGAAGCAGATACTGCGTATCCACGCCGCCGCAGAAGGATACCTGTCCGTCAAAATGGCTCTTCAGGTTCGCGGGATCCATGTCAGCTGCCAGGGCCTGGATCGGATGGATCACGTCTACGCCCGCGTCGATCAGATGCGGGATCGCATCGATGATAGAACCGCAGGAGTGGTAGATGACTTTCACGCCGTAGGAATGAGCCAGCTCGACCAGCTTTCTGGCGCCGGGAATAACGAATTCCTTTACCAGATCCGGGCTGATGATCAGGCCTCTCTGGCTGCCCATATCGTCGCCGATCAGGATCGCGTGCACCTTGCCCTTCGTGGCCTCCAGGAAGATCCTCAGGGCTTTCAGATAAAACTCCACGATATGGTCATCTACATAGTGGACCATCTCCGGATCGGCCACCATGTTGACCAGGGCTGTCTCCATGCCGAACGCGGCACAGAAATCCTGGAAATGACAGGCCCAGAGCATTCCGAGGACGACCTTGTCTTCCGGTGCTTCGTCAACGAGCTTTCTGCACTCTTCCGGATCGATGTATTTTTCCGGATCGGGCCACGGGAAGTTGACCGCTTTTACGTCTTCCACGTCATCGCAGTCCGCAAAGCATCCGTCTGCCGTAAGGGTACGGTGCTCGGTATCCACGTTGGTTCCGTTCATGTACCAGTCAAAGGCTGCGAATATCGCGTTGCAGGTCTCTGAATGATACGGGATCTCCACGGCGTAAAAGTCGTCGCCGCAGACTTTTTTGAGTTCTTTAATATCGGATACTCCGAAGTAATCACAGAGTCCCGGTACCGCTTCGGGAGTCGGATCTCCGAGCCAGCTGGCCGGATGATCGACTTCTCTTCTTTCTACTGTCGCGTAAAATCTTTCAATACTGTTCATGACAATTCTCTTTTCTTTCACAATAATAAACGTTATTCAACGGGGCATCATCTGTTCTCAAATACAGCTGGAGTGATCATGCTGCGCTTTCGCTTTTCTTCGGCTTTTTGAGCTTTTTCGGCCTGCTCTTTCCAAGGAAGGTGGAAAGGATCAGTACAACGACCAGCAGGGTGCCGTAGATGAAGCTTCCGTGATAGGTATTCAGTTCACTGAACATATTCACGCCCGAGGTAATGATCTGGATGATCAGGATCGAGAAGATGAGGTTGAACATCTTGCCGATACCGCCGTCGGGAAGGATGCCCGCAAGTACCAGGATCAGGATTATTTTCATGACGTAGGACTCGCCGCTGTCCGCTTTCGCGCTGTTAAGCGTGGAGACCATGAGCATGCTGCCGATACAGCAGATGATGTCGCCGATCACGAAGGTCACGATGATCATCCTGTCCGTATTGATGGCCGAGAATTTCGCCGCCTTCATATTGGTACCGCACATGTACAGCTTCTTGCCGTAGGTCGTAAAATGCACAACGAGGTAGGCGATGATAAATATGATGATGAAGATCAGCAGCGGGAAGGGAATGAATCCCAGCACGGTCGAATGTCCGATCTCGGCGTAAAGCGGAACCGGGTTCAGCGAAAGCGTTTCGCCGTTCGTGATACCGGTGGAAAGTCCGAGCCATACCATCTGCATGGCGATGGTCGCGATGACAGGCGGAATACCCAGTTTACTGATGAGCAGTCCGTTGATGATGCCGCCCGCAGCTCCGATCGCAATGACGATGAAGAACGCGACTACGAATACGCCCATGATCTGTCCGTCGGACATGCCTTCCTGCACATTGTTAAGAATATAGGTAACGCCCATGATCGTCGCAAAGTTGCCGAGCATGACGAACGACATATCGATGCATCCTAAGAGGAAGCAGAACATCGTACCTACGACCATTACGCCGAATTCCGGGAACTGCATGACGATACCGTTCCAGGTGCCGAGCTGCCAGAACGTTCCGCCCTTGGTAAAGGTAAAGATCAGCAGAACAGCGGCCAGGAATACCAGCAATATCGCGGTATAAGGATTGTCTTTGAAAAATGCTTTTGCTTTCATGATTGTTTCCCCCTTTAGCCGTTTCTGCGTTTCGCCTGTACGGCGGATACGGTGATACCAACAAGGATGATGATGCCGTTAAAGAGGTTCTGCCAGGCGGTCGGGATCCCCAGAACGATCATACTGTTGGAAACGATAGTGATAATACCGATGGCGCACATTGTTCCGAATACGGTGCCTTCACCGCCGAAGATACTGGCGCCGCCGAGGATAACGGCCGGGATAATGGTCATTTCTTTTCCTACAAGCGCTTTCGGAACGGACTGGCTGGTAAGGCAGACACGAAGCATACCCGCGAAACCGCAGACGGTACCTACGACCGTATAGAGTATGAACTTGGTCCTTTTTACATTGTAGCCGGCACGTTCTGCGGATACTTCGCTTCCGCCGATCGCGTACAGCGCGCGTCCGAACATCGTTTTCCTTAATAAGAAGGATGCCAGAATGATGAAAATGATCAGGAAAATAATACATACTGACAAATCGGAAGTAACTTCCCTGGATCCGATCGTGGTCGTGTAACTGGTGATCTTCGCGGTGCCGAGCGCTTTAAATCCGGCCGGCAGCTTGGAGGTGATCTCCTTCATGCCGAAGATGCCCATTGAAAGTCCGATGAACATGGTCTGCGTACCCAGCGTTACAAGCATTGTGTTCAGCTTGAAGTTGGAAATGATCCAGCCGTTGAACATGCCGAGGACGGTACCGATTGCCATGGAAATAATGAAACCGATGACCGGATTGTCCTGGCAGAGTCCCGCATTCAGGCAGATCGTCGTCGAAAGAGAATACGAAAAGGCTGCAATTGCCGGGAATGAAAGGTCGAACCCGCCGGAGATCATGACGACCAGAGAGCAGAGGGCAAAGATGCCGTCAACGGTCATGGCACGAAGGATCGTGAAGATCTTATCCGGTACGAGCAGGTTTCCGCCCGAAACAATGTGAATTACAATACATAAGGCGACCAGAACGATGAAGATGTAAAATTCCGTACGCCTTGTCAAACGTTTTGCTTTGCTCATTTTTACATCCTCCTCAGCTGATGATCTTAACGATTGCTTCTTCCTGAACTTCATCATCGTCGAAGCGGCCGACGATCTCGCCTTCCTTCATGACGATGACTCTGTTGCAGTTGACTACGACTTCCGGCAGGTCATCGGAAATGATGATGACCGCAAGGCCCTCATTGGCCAGATCGTGCACGAGCGCGTGGATATCCTGCTTCGCGCCGACGTCTACACCGACCGTAGGACCGTTGAGGATCAGAATATCCAGGTCGGTGGCAAGCCATTTGGAAAGAACGACCTTCTGCGCGTTTCCGCCGGAAAGAGTGGAGACGTTCTTCCTGACGTCATCGGTCTTGATGGAGAACTTTTCTTTCCAGATCTCGGCGTCCTTGTTGATATCCTTTTGCCTGATGATCGAAAGTTTATTGGACAGACGTTTTAAGGAGGCAAGAGCGATGTTGTCAGCGATGGGCTGTTCCAGACAGAGACCTTCGCCCCGGCGGTCTTCCGGAACATATCCGATCCGCAGCTTCTGCGCCTTCATCGGTGAATTGATATGGACCTTCTGTCCCTTCAGGATAATGGAGCCCGACGCGATCTTTTCCAATCCGAAAAGCGCCAGAGCCAGTTCGGTACGTCCGGATCCCAGAAGACCCGTAACACCCAGGATCTCGCCTTTTCTGAGTTCAAAACTTACGTTCTTACAGGAATGATCTTTCAGCGTAAGATCGTCGACCTTCAGAACGGTCTCGCCGATATTCTTCGGGATAAAGGGGTCGGGCTCGAGCCTTCTGCCTGTAAGGTAATAGATAAAATCGTCGCGGTTCAGATCCTTCGCCGGCCCTGAGAAAACATTCAGTCCGTTTCTCATGATGCAGACGTCATCCGCGATCTCAAAAACTTCTTCGGTCTTATGTCCGATGAACATGATGCCGATGCCGCTGTCACGAAGCTGGCGGACTGTCCTGAAAAGCGCTTCGACTTCTCTTCTTGTAAGGGCTGTCGTCGGCTCGTCCAGAATAATGAGCTTCGCGTTGAAAAGGAGCGCGCGGCAGATGGCGACCAGCTGTTTGGATGCGATATTGAGTTCGCCCATGATCGCGTCCAGATCGATGTTGTATCCTATTTTGGAGAGAGCTTCCTTTGCGGTCGCTTCCCATCTTTTCTTATTTACGATCTTCTTGCCGGAAGTGATCTCCGAGTTGATCGCCAGATTTTCCCTTACTGTAAGGTTCGGGAAAATGGAAAGATCCTGATAGATGACCTGCACGCCCATCTGGGACGCTTCGGCAGGGGTGATCTTTCCGAGTTTTTTGCCGTTAAAGGTGATATCTCCCTCATCCCTCGTATATACACCGGTTATTGTTTTTACCAGGGTCGATTTACCGCAGCCATTCTCACCGCAGAGGCACATGACTCTTCCCGCCTTGACGTCAAGGTCTACGTGATCAAGTGCATGGACACCGCCGAATGTCTTGCAGATCCCCCGCATTTCAAGTAAGTTTTCTGACATATATCCTTCCCTCATTTGAAGATAAAATGAGCTGCCGCATTAAATACTATGCTGTTTTATGCGACAGCTCTTTATTACCTGATACTAATAACTGTTTCCGTTCTTATTCCTACCGGCAGTTTAGAATTAAAGTCCTACTTCTAACCAGTAGTCGATATTGTCTTCGTTGATGGCGATCTGGCCGTCACCTACAACAATTGTTCCGTCGACATAGCAGTCGGTATAACCGGGCACGAGAAGATCTACGTGATCACCGACATCTTTGCCTTCCTGGAACATCTTGACGGCAAGGTTGCACATAGCCTGAGCGGTGATGCCGGCATCCCACAGAGCTACGGACTGAAGTGTTCCGTCTGCGATATAGTCTGCTACTTCACTCGGCATAGCAACGGAGATTGCGAATACCTGTCCGGTAAGTCCCATTTCCTGGATCGCACGGGCAGCGCCGGGAGCGTCGAAGGAACCTGTTCCGAGAATACCCTTGAGGTCCGGATATTTCTGGATCAGCTCTTTGGTCTTGTTGTAAGCTACGTCTGCATCGGAGTCATCAACTACTCTCTCATCGAGGTAGGTCATATCCGGATAAGCTTCTTCCTGGCGAACGATGGCTGCGTCTGCCCAGTTGTTCTGGGATTCCATTGTAAGGGAGCCGACCATTGTTACATATTCGCCTTCCTCATCCATCTGAGCTGCAAGCTCGTCCATAAGGAATGCGCCGAGTCCTTTTTCATCGAAAGCTTCTACGTCGTAGTCAACGTTCTGCATGCCGGAAGCTTCTGTAGCGATAACGATCATGCCTGCGTCTTTTGCCTGTTTGCAGATCGCTTCACAAGCGTCGGGATCGTTCGGGGAAAACAGAAGTGCATCGTATGATCCCTGGTTGACAAGGTCGGTCATGATCTGGACCTGTGCTGCTGCGTCAACTTCTGCCGGAGCCTGATATACGATATCTACGCCGGTCTCATCTTTCCATTCCATAACGCTCTCTTTTACGTGATCCCACCAGGCCTGGCCTTCAACCTTGCCTACGAATGCGATCTTCGGAGTGTCGGATGTGGTTTTTGCTGCTTCTTTTGCAGCTTCTTCTACGACTTCTTCCGCAACTGCTTCTTCTACAGCTTCCTCAACTACTTCTTCTGCAACTGCTTCTTCAACTGCTTTTTCTACAGCTGCTTCCGCTTCTTTTTCCGCACTGGATGTAGATGCTGCAGAACCGGAATTTCCGCCGCCGCAGGCAACAAGGCCGAGTGCCAGAGCTGCTGCTGCCATAACGCTTAATACTTTTTTCTTCATGGTTTCCTGTTTCCTCCTTTGTTTTTAATACATAAAGTGTATTACTCTATTTGATTTGTATTTTAACATTGAAAAACCGGCCTTTCTTGTGCTATCATAACAAAAAATATAACAATTTTCGCATTTTAATGGTTTATTCTTCACTTTGAAGGTTTTTTTGGTAACAAAATGCATTTTCAAAGGAGTATAACAAATGCAATATCTGAGATATCGTGAGAACAGACGGCGCGGAACGCCTGATTTTCCGTTCGCATTTTATCACGTCACCCATAAGCATCCCGATTATTTTATGCCCCTGCACTGGCATCCGGAGCTCGAGCTCATCCGGGTCCTGAAAGGTAAGCTGCACCTGAACCTGGCGAATAAAGAATACGATCTGGAGGAAGGCTGCTTCGTGCTGATCACCTCCAATCTTCCCCATTCCGCGATTCCCGACGACTGCGAATATGACTGCATCGTTTTCGACTCGACCATCCTGCTCGGAAAAAACGAGGAAACCAATCTGCTGATCACAAGGGTCATGGAGCATGCCATTATCCCGCAGTACGTTTTTCCCGCGGAGGACAATCCGATCATCCACGATTCCGCCTGGCATCTGTTCGACAGCTTCGCCGCCCGGACCAGCGGATATCAGACGATCGTTCTCGGCGCGCTCTATATCATTATGGGCATGATCATGAGAAGGGGCCTGTATACCATTTCCGACCAGAAATCGGAGTTCGCCTTCCGGAAATCCGTAAAGCTCCAGCAGGCGATCAATTTTATAGAAGAATCCTTTCAGAAGCATCTTACGCTCGAGGATATCGCGACCAGCATCGGCATGACGCCGAAATCCTTCTGCCGGTTCTTCAAGGACATGGCCCACTGCTCGCCCATCGATTATCTGAACAACTACCGGATCGACCGCGCCGGATACCAGATGCTCACCACTGATATGACCGTGACCGAGATCGCGCTCGAGAACGGTTTCAACGATCTGAGCTACTTTATTAAAACGTTCAAAAAATACAAGGGCACCACGCCGAAGAAATACGTGCAGTCCTTCACTGCGAACTGACTTCAGGGGATACACAATGGATCATTTCAAACTCGTTTCCGATTTCAGACCTACCGGCGATCAGCCGCGCGCCATCGAAGAGCTGGTGCGCGGTTTTAAAGCGGGCAACCAGTTCCAGACGCTGCTGGGTGTTACCGGATCCGGCAAGACGTTCACGATGGCAAATGTCATCGAACAGCTCAACCGTCCGACTCTGATCATCGCGCACAACAAAACGCTTGCGGCCCAGCTCTACGGGGAGTTCAAAGAGTTCTTCCCGGAGAATGCCGTCGAGTATTTTGTTTCCTATTATGATTATTATCAGCCGGAGGCTTACGTGCCTTCGTCGGACACCTATATTGCCAAAGATTCGTCGATGAACGACGAGATCGACAAGCTGCGGCTCTCGGCGACCTCGTCGCTGATCGAACGGCGCGACGTCGTCGTGGTCTCGTCCGTATCCTGCATCTACGGCCTGGGCAGCCCGATGGATTACGAAAATATGATCCTCTCCCTCCGTCCCGGAATGACAAAAGACCGCGACGAATGCATCCGGGCCCTGATCGACATGCAGTACGAGCGGAATGAAATAGACCTGCACCGAGGCACCTTCCGTGTGCGCGGCGACATCCTCGAGATCGTGCCCGCAGAGCACGCGGACAAGGGCGTCCGGGTGGAATTCTTCGGGGATGAGATCGAACGCATCGTCAATACCGACCTGCTGACCGGCGCTGCTCTAAGCGAGCTGAATTACGTTGCGATCGCGCCGGCTTCGCATTACGTCGTTCCGATGGAGACGATTTTAAAAGCGACGAACAATATCGAAGAAGAGCTCCGGGAGCGGATCGAGTATTTCAAGAGCGAAGGCAAGCTCCTGGAAGCCCAGCGCATCGAGGAGCGCACGAACTTTGACATTGAAATGCTGAGGGAGACCGGCGTGTGTTCGGGAATCGAGAACTATTCGCGCCATTTATCGGGCCTTGCTCCGGGCCAGCCGCCCTATACGCTGATGGACTTCTTCCCGGATGATTTTCTGATCATCATAGACGAGTCGCACAAGACCGTTCCGCAGATCGGCGGAATGTACGCCGGCGACCGTTCCAGAAAAACGACGCTGGTGGACTACGGCTTCCGGCTGCCCTCCGCTCTCGACAACCGGCCGCTTTCGTTCGGCGAATTCGAGCAGAGGATCGACCAGCTGCTGTTCGTATCCGCGACACCCGGGGAATACGAAGAAGAGCACGAGATGCTTCGCGCCGAACAGCTGATCCGTCCGACCGGCCTTCTGGATCCGGATGTATCCGTCCGCCCTGTGGCAGGCCAGATCGACGATCTGCTTGGTGAGATCCGGAAAGAGACCGAACAGCACCACAAGGTGCTCATTACGACCCTCACCAAACGCATGGCGGAGGATCTGACCGATTATCTGAAGGAAGCGGACGTGAAAGTGAATTATCTGCATTCCGACATCGACGCCCTCGAGCGCACGAAGATCATCCGCGACCTGCGGCTGGATGTCTACGACGTACTCGTCGGGATCAACCTTCTGCGTGAAGGCCTCGACATTCCGGAAATCTCGCTTGTTGCGATCCTGGACGCTGACAAAGAAGGCTTCCTGCGTTCGGCGACCTCCCTGATCCAGACCATCGGCCGCGCCGCCAGGAACTCCGAAGGCCGCGTCATCATGTACGCCGACGTCATGACCGACTCCATGAAGACCGCGATCACCGAGACAGAAAGAAGGCGTTCTCTGCAGGAGGCCTACAATATAGAACACGGCATTACCCCGACGACCATTCAGAAGGCCGTCCGGGACATGATCAGCATCTCGAAGGAGATCGCCGGTACGAGTGCGAAACTCGAGAAAGATCCCGAATCCATGGGCCGCAAAGAACTGGAGGCCCTGATCAAACGGATCGAGAAAGAAATGCGGAAAGCCGCCGCGGAGCTCAATTTCGAAGCCGCCGCGGAGCTTCGGGACCAGATGCTGGAATGTCAGGAACATTTAAAAGCCATGAGACGATAATCTCCCTTCCTTGATGAAATTCGTCGTTTATGTTACAATCCTGATACTATGATAATACATGATCCGTTCCGGGAGTCCTCAATATGCGTTCCATTCTTATCATAATTCTGCTTGTTGTTTATGTCATCGTCATGCTTCCGGCTCTTCTCATTTTCTGGCTGATCGGCAGAAAAAATCCGAAAAAAGCGGAGCGTGCGGTCCACGCCTGCCTCTCCTGGCTGTTCAATGCCTTCCGTTTTATCGCGGGCACAGAACTTACGGTCACCGGGCTTGAGAATGTTCCGACGGATAAGCCGGTGCTTTATATCGCGAACCACAACAGCTATTTCGATATTATCTATACTTACCCGCGGTGCATCCTGCCGACTTCGTACGTCTCGAAAGACGGAATACTGAAAATACCGCTGTTCTCCGTCTGGGGAAGACTGATGCGCTGCCTGTTCTTCGACCGGAGCGACATACGGCAGTCGGTGAAAATGATCCAGGAGGCCACGGAATACTTAAAGGACGACACCTCCGTATTCATTTTCCCGGAAGGCACCCGCAACAAAACGGGACAGCTCGTTCCTTTAGGCGAATTTCACAACGGGAGTTTTAAGCCTGCGCAGAAAAGCGGGGCTCCGATCATTCCGGTCGCGATCTCCGGCACGGCAGACGTATGGGAGGCCCATATGCCGTGGGTCCATAAAACAAAAGTCAGCATCGAATACGGGAAGCCCGTATACTATGCTGATCTTTCAGCCGATGAGCGCAAAAATATCGGCTCTCATATAAAAGGGATCGTCGAGGGGATGCTGCAGAAATGACCTGCTGCCGGCAGACGGCTCCTCTTCAGGAACTCAGTACTCAGGAGCTCAGTTCCAGTCCCTGCTTCTTCGATCTCGCGGTAAGCGTGATGGAGCAGTCGGCCATATAGCTGTTGTTGATATCCAGTGCGTATTCCGCGATCAGTTCGATGGATTCCTTCTCTTCCTTCAGTCTGATCGACGTAGCCGATACCGACACATTCATGACCCCGAAAGGCGTCTCATAAAGCGTGAGCGTCTTTTTATTTTCCTCAAAGACCATGCGTGTATCCACAAAGCCCTTCTTCTTCACTTCCAGATAGGCAGGGCGGAATTTCATGATGCTGCTGGTGCGCTCATTCGGATTGTCGGTAATATCCTCGAATGTCAGATAATGATTTCCGTTCCGGTAATAATACTGTCCGGGCGTGATGACTTCCACAGGTTCGGGCTCGTCGCCGCCTGTGTACTGTATTCCGTTTATATGGATCAAAACGTCTCTGTCCATTCAGTACTCCTCTATCGCAATCTGCGTGACGTCAGCGATCCGTTCGGGAAGGATCTTCTCCGCGAATCTGCGAAAATGCTCCGCCGAGTCGCTGACATACATCTGATACTTTGGTTCGCCTTCGTCCTTATGTTCAAGGCCCGTCTCCGCCAGAAGGGCCTTCAGCGTTCCGGCCGTCTCGTACGCCGGATTGACTAACGTAATGCCTTCGCCGAGATACTCCCGCAGCAGGGTGCGCAGGAGCGGATAATGCGTACAGCCCATAATGAGCGTATCGATCTCCTGCTCCAGCAGCTCTCCGAGATACCTTTTCGCGACGGCCAGCGTGATCTCATCCTTCGTCCAGCCCTCTTCCACCAGAGGGACGAAGAGGGGGCAGGCTTTCCCGTAGACCCGGATCTCCGGATCCGAAGCGGCAATGTATTCCGGATAAAGCCGGCTGTTGATGGTGCTGTCGGTGGCAATGACCCCGATGCGCTTATTGCGCGTGGCCTTTACCGCCGCATTGGCTCCGGGCTTCACGACACCGATGATCGGAATGTCGATCTCCTGCTCGAGCTCGGAAAGCGCCAGTGCGCTGGCGGTGTTGCACGCCACCACGATCGCCTTGACATGCTGTTTCTCCAGAAAACGGGTGATCTGGCGGGAATAACGCAGCACCGTTTCCTTGGATTTATTGCCGTAAGGGACACGCGCCGTATCTCCGAAATAAATGAGTTCTTCATTCGGAAGATTCCTCGAGATCTCGCGTACGACCGTCAGTCCGCCTACACCGGAATCAAAGACCCCGACCGGCATATTTCTGTCTGCTTCGTAATTTTGCATGGTTACTGATCATTATCTCCTATCAGTTCCAGAATATATTTGCGCTGTCCTTCCACATGCCGGACGGCCGTTTCCTCCGCCTTCGCCCGGTCGCGGTTCCTGAGGGCTTCGACGATCCCGCCATGCTCCAGCATCAGGCTTTCGCGTGCGTCCTTGTCCTTCAGATACTCGAGGCGGAAACGGTACATCTGCTCCTGCATATTGGCAATCAGTTTTAAAAGGACGTCGTTATCGGCGGCCTTGTAGATCAGATCGTGAAAATCCTTGTCACGGACGGCCATCAGATTGATATCGTCCTGCTCCACTGCCTCCGCGAATCGTTTTTCGGCCTCCCGGAGCTCTTCCAGGGCTTCCGGCATGATGCGCTCACACGCAAGTCCCGTGGCAAAAGGCTCCAGGTTCAGCCGGACTTCCAGAACGTCGTTCAGATCCTTGCTCGTAATGTTGGAAACGACGGCACCCCTTCTCTGGAGCATGACCACCAGGCCCTCCAGTTCCAGCATGCGGATGGCCTCCCGGATGGGCGTTCGGCTGACGCCGAGGCGCTCGGCCAGCTGGATCTCGATCAGGCGTTCACCGGGCGTGAGCAGCCCCAGATGAATGCCCCTCCGGAGTGTCCGGAACACGACGTCCCGAAGCGGCAGGTCCGGAAATTCACGCATGATCAAACACAATTCGTCCTGTTTCATGAATGTCATTCTCCCTTTCCGCTCGTCTTCTTCTTCGATGTTCCGCTTTTCTTCTTCGGTTTCTCCGGCTCCTTCAGCCTGAAATAGATCTGCTTCTGGTATCTGCCGATCGAAAGCTCATGAATCTCGTATTCACCAAAGGAATTCATGAACAGCGTAAGCTTGGAATAACCGTAGTTCCTGACGTCAAAATCCGGAAGCCTCTTGGAAAGCTGGTCTCCGAGCTTCCCCGAGAAGATCCACCCGTCCTCGTTGGAAAACTTCTTCATAATGGATTTGATGGTGCGGTTGACCCTGGCGATGTCCGTGGTCGGAGTCTCGCGCTCGTCCGTTCCGGCTGCCTGCTCCTCGGCCTGCTCCTCCGCCTTTTCCGCATAGAGCTTGTCCAGATATTTGAACTGGTTGCACGCCGAGATGAAC
>Ga0310690_10005483_pt1 | contig 17188 bp, 14 predicted proteins | sample AusTroGonzalo_MG_2_FD_207661 | JGI IMG/M metagenome (GOLD analysis project Ga0310690, IMG submission 207661) | Bovine rumen microbial communities from tropical cattle in Woodstock, Queensland, Australia - Gonzalo_04 (v2) (version 2) | ecosystem: Host-associated > Mammals > Digestive system >...
TTTCCTTGATCACGGTAAAGACGGGCTTGTTAGCGTCTTTGGGGGCTTCCTTCTTCTTGGCAGCCGATGCACTGAGGGCGATCATCGCCATCAATGCGAAAGTTAAAATCTTCTTCATTTCTATAAATTTATAAACTCTATACTTTAAACTATAAACAATTATTAGCCATAAACTCTTCGAGTTCTTGCGGATGATAGGGGATGCGCTTGGTGCCGAGGAAACGGCAGCCGTCGGCAGTGATGAGGATATCGTCCTCAAGACGGATGCCACCGAAATCCTTATAGGTCTCCAGTTTATCGAAGTTCAGGAACTCCTTGCAGTGCCCGCTGGCTTTCCAGTCGTCGATGAGGGCTGGGATGAAATAGATGCCAGGCTCGTCGGTCAGCACGAACCCCTCTTGCAGGCGCCGGCCCATGCGCAGACAGTTGGTACCGAATTGTTCCAGGTTCGGACGCGTCTCCTCGTCGAAGCCCACGTAGATTTGTCCGAGGCTTTCCATATCGTGCACGTCCATACCCATCATGTGTCCTAACCCATGAGGCAGGAACATGGCGTGGGCACCGGCAGAGACAGCCTCGTCCACGTCACCCTTCATCAGGCCGAGCTCCTTCAGACGCTCCGTCATCAATCTGCACACGGCGAAGTGTACGTCCATATACTTCACACCAGGCTTGGCCACCTCCAGCACATAGTCGTGACAGGCCTCTACAATCGAGTAGATCTCCAACTGCCGCTGCGAGAACTTACCTGTGACGGGCATCGTGCGGGTGTTGTCTGAGCAATAGTCATCCAGTTCGCAGCCCGAATCGCAGAGCGCCAGACGACCTGCCTCCAACTTCGCGTCAGAGGGATTGCCGTGCATGATCTCACCGTGCTGAGAGAAGATGGTGGCGAACGCGACACCCTGTGACAGACTGCGGGCAATACCGTCCACCTGACCGCCTACATAGCGTTCCGTCACTCCCGGGCGTATCAACCGCTGGGCGGTGGTATGCATCTCATAGCCCACGTCGCAGGCCCTTTCGATAGCCTCAATCTCCTGCGCTTCTTTGGTTGAACGCATCTTCACAACTGCTTGAATCAGAGCGAGTGATGCCTTTTCTTTTTGATCGTTGGGGTGGATGCCCAGCAAATCCATAATCTGTATCTTCGTGTCGAAGCGGTACGGCGGCAGGAAATGCACGTTCTTAGGGGTGAGAGGTGAGAGGTAAGAGGCGAGGGATTTCATCGGGGCGGTGTTCGTGACCCCCACCTCGGCAGCCAGATCGGCCACGCTGGGCGTATAGCCCATCCACACAATATCTTCTACCTCGATATCGTCGCCGAAGATCCACTCCTCGTCGTTGTCGATATTAATCACACCCACGAGTCCGTCCCGATGCTGACCGAAGTAGTACAGGAACGACGAGTCCTGCCGCATTGGAGCATACGAGTTGGCCGGATAATTAGCCGGAGCCTCGTTATTACCGAACAAGACGATAACGCCCTGGCCCACCAGTTTCTTCAGTTCGGCACGGCGTCGGATATAAGTCTCTTTACTGAACATAATGTCTAATCATATATAATTGTTAGTCAATTTGACTGCAAAGATAAACAAAATTTGATTATATGCCAAATAAAATGTGAAAAAATAACTTAGTTTTATAGTAAATCAAATAAATGGAAGGTTACAATGTAACTTGTAATCCTCCGCTATTTTCGCATTACTGCGTTCGCATCCGAACTTCTCCACGATATCGTTCAGAGTGAAGAACTCGGGCAGCATCTGATAGCTCAGCTTGATCTTCGTCTTACTGTTGCGGTTCATCGGCGGGTCGGCCATCATGTCGTCGAAGTACTTGCGAACATATTCCCCGAACTAGTGATGCTGGCATTTTGTGACAGCACAGGGGCAGGTGCACGGATGGTAACAGGTAACAAGTAACATTACGAAAATCCAAAATATGGAGAAGAGAGTAACCTATTTATTATTATAATAAATAAAATATATAATTACTAAAATTTCAATTTTAGTTCATGTTACCATGTTACCGTTACTTTCTGGACGGAATTGTCGCAAAGATTTATTGAATCTTTTTTACAAGATGCAGGATTTAAAACTATCGCAGAATGACACCCTAAGGAGACTAAGAGTTTCATGGCAGGAAAGTGGGAGTTTCGTTAATGTTAAGTGTGGGTTTCCATAGACCAAAGTAAAAAAGCCGGAAAGGGCTGAAAAAAGGGTAGTAAAGGCTGCCCTGATCGTTGGTAAAATTACACAACAAACCCCTCCCAGCCTACCCAAAGGGGAGAAGGACCTAGCGTCAGGGACTACCGAGATATTCGTTGATCTTGGCGACTTCAGCTTGAGTCAGGCGGACTGCGGCTGGATGTGCGGAAAGTACATCAAGGCGAGCTCGGTACGGCCGTAAGAATGGGGAGTCAGAAATTGGCTCGTCCCTCTTTATTTATGGTTAATGGTAGGAAAAAACAGAAATAATTTGGTTTTTCGCTCGATTATTCGTACCTTTGCCGCCGTTTTATTGATAATTATACAATGGGAAAAGTAATTCTGACCGGTGACCGCCCCACCGGAAAACTCCACTTGGGACACTATGTTGGCTCGCTGCGCCGCCGTGTCCAGTTGCAGAATGCGGGCGACTACGACCGTATGTTCGTGTTTATGGCTGATGTGCAGGCACTGACCGACAATGCCGACAACCCTGAGAAGATCCGCCAAAATATTATAGAGGTGGCCCTCGACTACCTGGCCGCCGGACTCGATCCCGAGAAGTGCATACTCTTCATACAAAGTCAGATACCTGAACTGGCTGAGTTGACCACCTACCTGATGAACCTTATCAGCGTTTCTCGCGTTCAGCGCAATCCGACGGTGAAGACGGAGATCAAGATGCGTGGCTTCGAAGGCGAGAGTGTTCCTCTTGGCTTCTTCTGCTACCCGGTGTCACAGGCAGCCGATATCCTGCTGTTCAAGTCGACCACGGTGCCCGTAGGTGAGGATCAGGAGCCGATGCTTGAGGTGACGCGCGAGCTGGCCCGCCGTTTTAACCAAACCTATACCGAGGTGTTCCCAGAGCCCAATATCATGTTGCCTGAGAACATGACGGCCCGACGTCTGCCCGGTACCGATGGTAAGGAAAAGATGTCGAAGAGTCTCGGTAACTGTATCTATCTCTCTGATTCGGCTGACGAGGTTTGGCAGAAGGTGCGCTCGATGTACACCGACCCTGAGCATATCAATCTGAATGATCCCGGCCATGTGGAGGGCAACGCCGTGTTCACCTATCTCGACGCCTTCTCCTGCGACGACGACTTCAAGGAGTTCTGGCCGGACTATCAGAACCTCGACGAACTGAAGGATCACTACCGTCGCGGCGGGCTGGGTGATATGAAGTGCAAGAAGTTCTTGAATCAGGTGCTCAACAAGTTCCTCGAGCCGATGCGCCAGCGTCGTGCTGAGTTCGAGAAGGACATCCCCGAGATCTACAACATCTTGAAGAAGGGTACGGAACAGGCTCGCGAGGTGGGTGCCCAAACGATGGACGAGGTTCGCAAGGCCATGCAGATTGATTATTTCAACGACGAGGAACTGATCCGACAACAGGCAGAACGCTTCGCTCGTTCATAATATATTGTTTATAGTTTAGAGTTTAAAGTTTTTAGTTTAGAGTTGATTACTTCGCAAGCCATTCCACCTATAGAACATATCATCAATAAACTATAAACTTTAAATTATAAACCAAGTAAGTCAGGACGGAGCCGCTTGGTTCGCTCCATGGCCTGATCGAGTTCCCATTCACGGATCTTGGCCTCGTTGCCGCTTAATAAGATGTCGGGCACTTTCCAGCCCTTGTAGTCGGCTGGGCGGGTGTAGATGGGCGCAGCAAGGATATCGTCCTGAAAACAGTCACTCAAAGCACTCTGTTCGTCGCCGATCACTCCGGGCACCACACGGACCACGGCATCGGCAATCATGGCGGCCACCAGTTCGCCACCCGTCAGCACGAAGTCACCGATGGAGATTTCACGGGTGATGAGATGGTCGCGGATGCGCTGGTCGATGCCTTTATAGTGGCCTGCGAGGATGATGAGGTTGCCTTTCAGCGAAAGTTCGTTGGCGATATGCTGGTCGAAGCGCTCACCATCGGGCGAGGTGAAGATCACCTCATCGTAGTCGCGCTCGGCCTTCAGGGCGCTGATGCAGCGGTCGATGGGCTCGCACTGCATGACCATGCCTGCCGAGCCGCCGTATGGATAGTCATCCACGCGGCGCCATTTGTCGAGGGTATAGTCGCGCAGGTTGTGCAGGCGGATTTCAGCCAGGCCTTTCTTCTCAGCCCTTGCCAGTATCGACTCGTGGACAAAGCCCTCGAGCATCTCCGGCAGCACTGTGATAATGTCTATCCGCATGGCCGTGCTATTTCAGGATAATCTTTTCTTTCTTGGGCGCAGGCTTCTGCTTGTTGCGCTTGACGGAAGCGCTCGACTGAACCACTTTGGGCTCTGTGGTCTCGGAATTTTTCTCTCTCTCCTTGACTGCCACAACAGTATTGCCTCTTACGTTGATACTGAAAGGGTAGGAAATGGTCGGGCAACCGTCTTCGGTGATATCGACGCTAAAGCGTACGGTGTTTTCCTTGAATTCTGAGAGGTGGGCTGAATATAATTCCTCAGTCACCTTGGTGAAAGAACAGATGACAGAGTCCTCAGCCTCGATGTTCACGTCGCGGAAATAGTTTATGCCGTCGTTCTGGCCCGTGTTACTCACGCGGAGTTCAGCTGTCAGCATGTTACCATTCAACTGGTGAGAAAGCAGTTGGACGGTGTATTTGTTAATATACCATGTGTTGAAGACAATCTCAGCTGGTACGAACTTCAGACCGTCGTAGTTGATGGCGAAACGCACCTTCGACTTGGTCTGATCCAGGCCTGTCTCCTCGGGAATCTCCATCGTACAGTCGTAACTGAGCGTAGCGGTCTCCACGTTGGTGTTTTCCTTTCTGGTGTCGATGCTGATGGCGCAGGTTTTGTCGAGACTCGAGAGGGTCATCAGCGGCAACTGCATATAGGGCGGACAGGTGACCTTGATGTCGGTGTTGACGGTTTTGTGCTCAAAACCGATGTTCTTGTTACCGTTGAGTGTGAAGCGGCAGGTGTGGCTGGGGTCGAACTTCACCACGCCATATCGGCCGTTCTGCTTCACCAGGGCAAAGTCGTCCCAACGGCGGTCCACCACATCAAACTGTGCAGACAACACATCCTTGCCCAGATACTTCAATCCCAAGAGCTGGGTATCTTCGTAGGTGGCGATGGAGATGGCGCTCTGCATGGTCATCACAGGTGGCTCAGGCACTTCAAAGTTCTGCGTGGGCTGACCTGAGTAAGTGATGCTGGTGAGTCGCATCATCGGGTCGAAGGTCATGTGACCCTGTTTGAACTGAATGCTGAAGCGGTCGCCCTCGAAGTTCACCTTCACAGGTCGCTCGTTAGCCATAACACGGTTCTTCTTATCCAGATCATTATCGATGCTTAAGGGCGTCAGTGTCTCCGTCTTGTAGTTGTATTCGAAGAAACGTTTTTTCAGAACGATGATACATTTGCCATTGCTGGAAGTAGAGATGAAGTCGATGTCCTCTTTTTCGTACTCGCCGAGCGCCAGTGTAGCGGGCTGGCCGTTGTCTGCCGACAGCACATCGAAGGTGTATCCGCCGTCCAGCACGTGCTTGGTTGACTTCGGCATCTTCACCCAGGCATAACCCTCGCTGAAGGGGTAGGCGTAGGTGAACGGGCCTATGGGAGTTTCACTTTTGTTGCTCAGGTAATAATAGCCCGAGGTGTTGCTCACAGCAAGGTAGCCGTCGGAGAAACGGTCCAGACAAACGGTCTTATATTGCATGCCGGTCACATCCGTCACCTTCCCCTGGTCGTTGGTGTAACCCACTAGCTTGTTGTCGTTATAGAGCAGGCCCATGTCGCCGTTGAAGAAATCGATCTTATCGTACTTGATGGGCAGGATCTCTTTCTCCTGAGCGTCGAGCATGCCTTGTTTGCCATTTTTCGACACGACATAGTTTCCGCTGTTCAGGGGTTTGATCTTGTCGTAGTTGGGGTGTATGGCCCACATCGGTATCTGCGCCTGCATGCTGCTGGCCGTCAGCAGCATCAAGCCCAAAACTATCTTCTTCATTGTATCTGTCTTAATTGAGTGATTATATCGTCGATATTATGCTTGAAAGTCTCGTCCTGCTGGCGACCGGCTTCATCGCTGGCCTTCTCAAGAAGCTGCATGGCCTTGCCATAGTCGGTCTTCACGATGGTGCCGTTAATATAGAAATAGGTAAGCCAGTAGAGGGCCTTGTAGTCGGTGGAGTCTGATCCTGTTATCGCCTTCTCCAGCCAGTTGATGGATTGCTGGTTGATCTCAGGCGAGGTGGGAATGCCGTCGGCATCAATCTTCCAACCAAGCAATCTCTTGCGGCGGTCCGACTCCTGGTCGTAGGGGATGGGGGCGTAGGTATAGGCCACCTCATGGATGGCTTTGATGTTACCCTTAGTGGCCAGGGCTGTCATTCTCACGAGCGCACTCTGAATGCTGTCGGCCTGATCGCTCTGCAGCAACGACAGGCAGGCCTCATATTCTACCTGCTCGGCTTCCTTCAACAAGGTCTCGGTGTCGATGGCAGTCTCTTGTCCTGTCGCATCGTTCTGTCCACTCAGTAAGAACCATCCTGCAGCCAGGGCTGCCACGATGATAGCGGCAATACCGATATAGAGTGGGGTCTTTGACTTCTTCGACGTATCCTCAGTGTATTCAGGCGTAGCAGATCCTACCACCGTACCGGCTAAGTTGGGAGGAGCCTGTTGCTCGACAACTGTCCCCTTGATAGCATTTGCGGCAGGTTTGCCGGAAGACTTGTCGGCTGGTTGCAGGTATTCTTCAGGCAACTGCATGGTGGTGGGCTTGGCTGCCGGCTCAGTCTTGGGAACGGCTGTACGAAGCTCCGGATGACGGATGGCACGGGTGGCAACCTCTTCCAACTGTTCGGCACTGGGGCGCTGCCAGGGTTCTTCCTGCAAGCAATCTTCGAGCGTCTTCTTAAACAACGGTGAGAAGTTGCCAGGCAGTTCGGGGATTTCCGCACCCTTCTTCTGCAACAGGCCGCCGTCGTTGCCGAAGGGGAGCATGCCTGAGGTCAGCTCGTAGATCGTCGAGCCGAGCGAGTAGATGTCGTTGGCCATCACTGGCAGGTTATTACGCGAGAAGCGTTCTGGGGCCATGTAAGAGATGGTACCGGCGGATAGTAGGGCCATGTCCTGATTGGACACACGGCTGAGTGAATTCTTGACCTGCGTGCTGACACCGAAATCGGTGAGCATGTAGTCGCCGTTATCATTGAGCAGGATATTGGCGGGTTTGATGTCCTGATGGAGCACGGGGGGATTCATACTGTGGAGATAGGCCAGAGCACTGGCAGCATCTCTCAGCAGTTTCCATGCCTCTTCCTCGTCCATCTTTCCCACCATCTTTCCGATATTACCTTTCTCGCAGAAAGGCAGTATCAGATAGGGCCTGTCACCGCTGATGGCAAAGAACAGCGGACGAAGCAGATTCTTGTGATTGGCATTGACCATGAGTGCGAACTCATGGGTGAGAATATCCTTGCCGTCCTCGTCGATGCCTGTTGTAGGGTTGTAAATTTTCAGGGCAAGGGTCACGCCAGTCTGGATGTCTCTTACTTTCCACACCTCTGAAAATGCTCCTCGCCCGAGAAGTTCTTCTTGTTCGTATCTTTCGTCAAATATTGCCATTGTTGATATATTGTTTCTAAATAATCAGAATTCGTAACCGAGGGTGAAGGATACACCCTGGAATTTCTCTTTCTCTTCACGGCGCGTGCCATTATTGTAGTATTTACAGAACGACGTGAGGTCGGCCGTCCATGCAGCACTCACGGAGAGACAGGTGCCGATGATCAGCTTCAGGCCAGCCTGATAGCCGAACTGGAAACGGTTGTAATCATAGTCGTATGTATAGTCGCCGTCGAAGATAATCCATTTATCCCTATTGCCGTACTTGTCTCTGTCGATTTCCTCAGCATAGATATTCCATTTCACGAAAGCACCTCCGAATGGCATGATGGCAAATTCGGGAGCAACGTCAAAACGGACGCTGATGTTGATGGGAATCTTGGAGTAATAAAGGTTGAAATTATACTTATCACCGTTTTCATACCTCTCAGAAAACCAGGCACCGCTGGCCTCAAAGATCGTCGTCAAATAGACGGGACTATAGCCCATTTGGAAATTATAGCCGACACCAACAGTCGCAGTATGGAAGAGGCGGTTATCATAACCTTTTGCTGTGGTCGTGAGCTGCATGGGGGCATAGCCACCATAGAAGGTACACCATCCCTCTTCATAATCATTATTATAATTGTGCACGTTACTGGTGTAGCGCGACTCGCGCCAGTTACCGTATTCGTCATAATACTGTGCAGACACCGTACTGCAGATCATTGCCAGAAGGGCTGCTGAGATGAATCTAATCTTCTTCATTGTGTATGGTTTTTAACGTGAATGTCTGTGTGATGAGCCTCCGCCTCCTCGGGAGCCACTATGGGATCCCCCGCCACTGAAACTGCCGGCCCGGGAACTGCCTCCGCTACTAAAGCTACTACCGCGTGGACCACTACCGCCACCACGGTAGTTGTTTCCACCATGGGAACGGACAGGAGGAGGTGATGAGAACCGGCCTGCGCCACCACCGTCGAAACGCACATTGACAGAAGAGTTAGTCTCGACGACTCCCGTTCCTTGTCTGTTCAGAGGCAATGAGCCTGCAGCCGTCTGGCTGGGAGGAATATCCTCAACCTTATAATCGTTGTTGTGGGCTTGTGACGACTGTTTGACCAGAGCCGAGAGCTCCTGCGAAGCCTCTGCACGGTGCCTGCCATTGGGATAGTTGCGCAAGTAGTTATCGTAGTCGCGAGCCGACACGCAACTGTTGAATGCCTGATCGTCGGCCGCATTTGGGTCAGGCTTCGGAGTGGGGGGAACTACGGGCTTCTTGGGTTCTTCTTTTTCTTCAGGAACCTCGGGTTCCGGCTGCTCTGGCTTCTCTTCTTCAGTGATATATAAAGTCTTTGTTTGTGAAGTATTCTTGACATGTTCTGCCTGCTTGGGTTTGTCAGGACGGGATTCTTGCATCAAAGCCTGTGGAGCCGGAGCGTTGTTGGTCATCGATGAAATATGGTGACGGGCTTCCTCCACATACGATGAGTTGGGGTGGTCTTTGATGAATTGCTCATAGTCCTGTATGGTCTTGCAAGAGAGATAGTCTTGCTGTTCATTGATTTCGCTGATAATCATGGAGCCTCCTGTGATCAGAAGGACGCCGAAAATAACGGCTGCGGCAATCAGCAGGCCGCGCTTTAAAATTGGATTGCCGCTGTTTGGGGTCTGTGGGTTATAGGCCTTGCTCTGATTGATGCGGCTGTTAATGGTGCTCTTACGACTAGTAGCAGTCACTGTCTCTGTGTGATGGACTGGGACAGAGGGCTCGACATGGACAATCGTCTGAGACTCTGGCACGGGTGCCGGCGTCGGCTTATAATCTGGTTTGACGTTTTGAATGGGGAGTGGTGGAAGAATTCTATGCTGTAGCCAGGCCGTGGCATACTCATTGATCTGTGTGGCAGTAGGGCGATTCCATGTCTCTGCAGCCAGACAGCATATAACGAGGTTTGCCAGTTCTGGAGAAAATTTACCACTTATGGCCGGTATACGGGCACCGTTGAGCTGCACACAGCCTCCCATACCTTCCCACAGCACGTCGCCGGTCATCAGCTCGTAGAGTGTCATACCGAATGCCCAGATGTCGCTGGCCAGAACAATCATCGGTTTTTCCGAGAAACGTTCAGGACCCATGTAGGCAATGGTGCCAGAGCTGCTGTTGTTGTTCGTGCGACTCATCTTTGTGCGGAAGGTGCGGCTGATGCCGAAGTCGGAAATGACATAGCGGCCGTCGCTGGTGATGAGAATGTTATCAGGTTTGATATCCTGATGAACGACAGGGGGCTGCTGACTGTGCAAGAAGGCCAGACCACCCGAAACATCGAGAATGAACTTCCAGATCTCCGACTCAGGCATCTGTCCTATCTGACGGCTTACTGAACCGTTGGCACAGTAGGGCATCACCAGATAAGGACAATTCTCGTGAACATCGAAATGATTGATGTTCAGAAGATTCGGATGACGCAGGCGATAGGCAATCTTAAACTCATTACGGAAATCTTCAATACCTTTCTGGTCGAGTGTTCCATAGAACTTGATGGCCACGTCAATATCTGCCAGCACATTATGTGCCAACCAGACGTCGCCAAAACTTCCATGTCCGAGTTGCTTCAGCAACTGATAGTGCTCAGCAAAGATACTGCCTTCTGCGAGATTCATTGTCTTCGTTCTTTCTATGAGGGATATGCACCCGCCACTGCGACGGGCACATATCCTGAACAGCTATGTGTTAATCCACCTCGTAGCCACCCTGACCTTTACAGGTCTGGCAGCGGCCCGTTCCCTTACAAGCCTTACACTGGTTGCCACTGATCTTGCCGGTACCCTTGCAGGAAGAGCAGGAACCCTTACCATTACATACGGCACAGTTACGCCATTCGCCACGCTTGATGATCTGCTCACCCTCATAATACCTGGTATGAGAGGAGGTGGTGGATACGCGATGGCTGCACGATGTAGTGGCTGCCAATCCGAAGATAGCCATTACTGCTAATGCGATAATTGATTTCTTCATTGTTATTACGATTTAAATTGTTTGACTTTCAAAATAATGTTACTGACTGTTGCGGATATCTCATTACGGATGGGTTCACAATCGGGGATGAAATAGATGCACAGGCCTGCCACTACAAGAAGCAACAGCAGAATGAGAAAGAAACGTGAGCCTTTACGCTTGTGTCTGACAGGTACGTTACGTATCGTCGTGTTGAGCTCTTCATCAGAGGCTTCCTCCTCTATGTCTTTTGCTTCTTCTTCTCCTTCGTTCTCCGACTTGGCTTCTGTTTCCTCTTCCTCTCCTTCACAATGGATATTACATACGGCAATGGTCACATTGTCGTATCCACCATTAGAGAGGGCTGCAGAAATCAGCTCGTTCTTGCACTCCAAAGGATTGTCATGGTATTCAATCATCGTGTCAAGGATCTGATCGTCGTGACAGAGTGATGACAATCCGTCGCTGCAGAGCATGATGCAGTCTCCATGATGCAGTTGGTAGATACGAGTCTCCGGTCTGGCACGGTTCTCCACGTCGCCGAGGCATCGGGTGATGACGTTCGACAACGGGTGATCGTGCATGAGTTCTGGACTGAGTTCTCCTTTATCTACTAGTTCCTGGACATAGGAGTGGTCCTTGGACAACTGAATAAGGCCATGCTGCTTGTTGAGTACGTAACAGCGGCTGTCTCCACACCAACAGACATACGCCTTGTCGTTGAGAACCCAAGCCATGACGACAGTAGTACCCATACCGCGGGTACTGCTGTCTTCCTGGCTCCGTTTGAGAATGTTCAAGTCGGCCGCCTTGACCACGTCTTTCATGAAATCCTGAATAGACTTGTCATCGGAGATGGCATCTTTGACCTGTTCTGGTGTGAACATATTCTGTATGGTCTCGACGGCAATGGCCGAAGCCACCTCACCGGCATTTGCGCCGCCCATACCGTCGGCTACCACCAGAAGAACACCATTTTCTCCAAGGTCAGTATAATCACTGGTTTGGGGAATCATCCAGTTTGATGTCGTAAGATCGCTGCACACAACAAAGTTATCTTCGTTGTTCTGTCGGATCAGTCCGACATTCGTCCCCGCAGCCAACTTGAATTTAATGTCTGACATATTGTTTTATTAATTACATTTTGCAATAGGTACAAGCTTGTCTTCGCCTCTAAGCTGACCAACCATCACACCAATGGCACGATAGGCGCCATTCGTCTCCTTGACGAAGGCAGGTGAACCCAGATAGCCGGGGTTGCGGTTGGCATCCTGAAGGATGATGTTGCCGTCCTTCGTGTCGGTGCGCGAAGTGCTTGACTTGAAGTAGCTGACATAGTCGGGCAGGTTGTGGATGTTGGGATTATCCTTGAATCCAGCCACCTGAATCTCCGTACCACCATCGCTCGACAGCGACTTTCCTGCATCGTATGGGATACCGGCGCTGCTCTTGCCTGGCAGAAGTGCATAGCACTGTGACCACGGTGTGTAGACGGTGAGCGAGTATGTCACCTTCTTGCTCTTGCTGATCTCGATACCGTTGTCCTTCAGACGAGCTCTGACATCCTTGGTGATGGTGATGGTCTCCTCTGCACGGTCGCCACTGGTGTCAACCACGAAGTCGAGGTTGTTGAAGGTCAGCTTGTGGGCTGTTCCTGCGGTGCTGTATGCATCGTAGTCGATAATCACCTTACAACCTGCTGCCACATACTCTGCCATGAGCACACGCCACTCACCACCAAGCTCCTTATAGAAGAACCACGGCTGGACGTTCTGACGGGCTGTGACCAGCGTACCGTTGCTCAATACGAAAGCAGTACCGCAGATGACGTCGGTCAGAGAGATACCGGGATCGAACGAACGACCGTCTCTCTCAACTGTGATACGGCGGATCTTCAACGTGTAGATGTGACGATAGTAGTCACGGATGGTAGCACTGGCATCACCGTGAGCTGTCGGGTTAGCCTGCATAGCGCCTTCCACAACGGCTTCCTCACCGGAGATAATAGCATCCTTTCCAATGCCAGCAATTTCCTCGTCAGCATCCTTGTTTGTGGGCACCATGACCGATGAGCCTTCCAGTGCACCAGGAGCTACGCTTGCAATATCCTCCTCATCCATTCCATAATCGACAGCCTGACGGCTTACCTTTGCCAGTTGTTTCTGATAATGGCTTGCCTCAGATGCAACACTCGACAACTGACGATTCACGTAAACGATACGCTGACGGATTTCCTCCTTCTTAGCCTCAGGTGCTGCTGCCAGCTCCTGATTCAGCTGCTCCTGCTCCTGTAGCAATCCCTGCTTGACAGTTGCCAGAGAGTCGAGCTTCACTTGATAGCTTGCCATCTCCTGACGAAGAGCCTTATTGTCGAGGCTCAGCTTGTAGTTCCATGCACCGAAACCGAGAATGGCCAGGATCAGCAGAGCAGAGAGCGCCCAGATAGCACGGCGGTAGGGACGGAGTGCCTGCTGACGGAAGAGGTTCATACGCTCGGTGAGCTTGATACTAGAGGTGAGTCCCTGCTTGCCCTGCGGCTGGATAAAGCCAAGACGCGGACCGTTGACAGAGAGCTGGATTTCATCACCCGACTGTAGATAGTAAGTTCCCTGAATCGGACGACCGTTCACCAACGTGGGGTTCGAAGTTGACAGATGGACCAGTTGCCAGTTGTTACCGTCTCGAACGATGGCGGCATGCTTGCGACTGACCGTGTCGAACGATTCGTCGTAACGAACCTGACAAGAGGCATCACGACCGAGCTCAATCTGGTCGATGATGATTTTCTGTGACTCACCAGCACTATGATACTTAGAACTGGTCTTGTGTTCCAGGATGTAATATGTACGTCCTGATCCATTGAAGATGGCACCCATACCAGCTCCTACTGAGCCGGCTACTGTGCGTTTGTAATTGTTTTGTGTATCCATAAAATTTATAATTAAAGGGTTATTAAAAATTTTCAAATCTCATAGTGACATCACCTATAGCGATAATGTCACCTGCTTTCAGGTAAAAGCCGTTACTTGTGACGGGCTTGGCGTTGACATACGTGCCGTTGCTGGAGTTCTGCCACTGTCGGTACTCATTCCGCCACTGACCGTCGCGAAGAATCCATAGCCCGGAACTGGAATCTATTTCAATTGTACAATGGAAACGTGACATGAAGTCACTGAAGTCCGACTTGATTTTGATGATATTTCCCTGCTGTCTGCCGATGGTGAGAATCTTGCGTCCCGCATTAGCCATCTCTGTCAGGTTGTAGGTCTTGCCGTATTCCTCTCCTTGCAGAATCCGCAGTTGGAATCCTCTGGTCTGCTGTTGGGGAGCGTATGACTGTACCATCCTGACGGGTTCGCTGTAACTGACGCCTACCTGCTGGGGCAGCAGCCTGAGTACTTCCTGCACTGTCTGCAACCGCTGTTTGAAGTCGGGCATCAGACAACCGTCAATCACCTTCATCCATTGTTGACCGTTAGGCACCGTCTGCAGTAATCCCTTGTTCCAGATGCCATCCTTGCCACGCTTCTGGTATTCTGCCAGGTCGTTGTGGGATTCCAATGTTCCAAACGGCAGTTGACCAGTTAAAAGCTGGAAAAGTAGCACTCCGAAAGAGAAGATATCCGTTGTCGGCAATACCGTTGCCCCACCTCTTGCACGGGTGGCTTGTTCAGGAGGCATATAAGCATAGGTACCGAAGATCTGATTCGGTTTACCGAAGATGTTACGCTGTGTCATCCGGTGCGTACGATCTCCAGAAATACCGAAGTCTGTCAGGGCTGCCTTACCGTTCTGCTTGAACAGCACATTCTCAGGTTTCAGGTCACGATGAACCTTTCCTCTGTCGTGTAGGGCATTGAGACCGACCAGGATATCCTGACAGATGCGTGGTGTCCTGCTGTCAGGCTTGCCGAGCAAGGGCTCCAAATCACCGCCTGGACAATATTCCATCACGATGTATGGATTACCTCCAACAATGCCATAACTCAGCGAACGGACCAGGTTGTCGCAGTCGATCTGACCAGTCTTGAACTCCATCTCAAAACGGTCCATGAGGGGCTGTCGGATCTCTGCCGGTACCTCCCATAGCCTCAGGAGCTTCAGGGCATACATACTGCTCCGACCGTCTTCGACCAGATAAACAGCACCGAAGGATCCCTCTCCGAGGGACTTCTTGACGCTGTATCTGCCGTCAATGACGCTTCCTGGCTGGAAGTCACATCTGTCAACAACCTGATAGGTCACAATCTCTTATGTTATTCCGTTTCAAACTTGAATCTCCTGTCTCCCAACACGATCACATCACCTGGCTCAAGAGCTAGCTTACGGTTGGCCTCGATATATGTTGAGCCAAGTTCACTCCGATTCAGCACATACCACTTGCCGTCCTCACAGATCAGTTCGGCCTGTTCCTTCGAGGTGATGGTACGGTTGTCCTTCTCGGTATTTTCCCGATTCAGGATGATAGAGTCTCCCTCGTAGTCGTTCCTGACGGCCTCGGTTCTCTCACCCTCTTCCAGGATAATAGTCAGGTGACACTTGGGCTTCGGGGGCTCGGGTGGGGGCGTTGGTTTGTGAATAATAGCACGAACCGTCGGCAGATGAATGCGCTCTCCGCACTTCGGACAGAAACTGAAGTCGATGGACACCATCGACCCACACTTGACGCATTTCACTTCCTCGGCGATATCCAATTCCACCTGATCTGCCTTCTTTTCCACGGGCTGTTGAATAGCCGTAATAGCAGCCCCTAAGCTGGCACCACAGTTCGGACAACTATTGAAATCACCAACTACCGGATAACCACAATGCGGACAACTCTTAGGAGCTTGAGAAACCGTTGCTTTCATAGCTGCCTGTTTCTGTAGGTCGGCACTGCTCACGATTCTGGTAGGCCTTGGTGTCGGCTCTGCCTGTTGTGAGTTAAGCACCGTTGGCCGAGGCGTCGGTTCTCCACCAAGATAGTTCGGCACATTGACACCGTTGTAGGGATCCTGGTATTGGGATCCACCTGCTTGAAGCGGATGTCCGCATTTGACGCATACACTACTACCGGGAGCATTATCCCAGCCACAATTGTTACATCTCATACTTTTTCCTTTTAGTTATGGTATTATTATGTTGTTATTTCTGATCGACTCTGATAATAAACTCCTCGTTCTGACTCTCAATCCGGATATAGCCTGTACGACCGCTCTTGAAATCCGGATCGGTCTTAGCCAGAGGCTCTGCCTTGATGGTGATCTCATTGCCGCTCGTCACGGTCACCTCACACCATTCGGGATATTTTGTCAACTCCCAGTTCTTATTGTCGGAATACAGGGTATCGCTGTTACAGCTGATGCCGACTTTCTGGGTACCACCCTTGCGCTTATTAATCTTGATATCCGCCTTTGTTGCATCGAGACGGGGTTTATTGCCTTTCTGCGTCAGTTTAATGAAACGGGTTACCTGATCATAGATAACCGTTATACCTGTCTGACGATTCAGGGTACTGCTGGTAGCCAGACAGTTCACCAACAAGTTCTTGCCGTCCATCGACTTAGTCAATTTACACCAGCTCTCATGTTCAGAAGCTACATTGGCCATCCAATCGCTGCTTTCCGGCATCGTTTCAATGCCAACAATTTTCGTGTCTTCACCAGAATCGAAAGCCAAGCTGTAAGCAGAGAGCGTCAACTGCTTCGATGGCGTTTCCTTCTTGGCATCTTCTTCACCACTGTTTTTCTTCTTTTTGGCAAGTCGGTTACACTTGGCAATCTGTGCATTGCACTTCTTCACGTTGGCAGCACTCTTATTGATGGCCATGGAAGCCTTAAAACTGGCGATGGCTCCCTGATAATCACCCTTGTTCATCAAGGCAACACCTTTATTATAAGATTCGCTGGCACTCTGGGCATAACTGGCAATGGGGACAAAACACAGCAGCCCAATAATCATGATCAGTTTACTAATCGTCTTCTTCATCTATAGTTTCGTTTGATTGGTTATCAAGCAAGTCTTCAATAAGCGGTTTGATAGCATCGGCCCTGGTTCTGAATTCCTCCACGTATTCCGCTCCGGCATCCAGATTCTTGTAGATAGCGAGCAGAGCTGCCTTGATGGCTGACTGCTGCTGTAGAGCTGTACTGGCCACATTAATATCGAGAGAGTCTTTATCGGCAAGAGCGTCATCAAGTCTGACGAGTGCTTTCCGATAGATATCTTCTACCTTATTATATATAGAAGCATCAGTATATTCATCGGGGTGGTTCTGAATGATGGTGTCAGCCCCCTCCTTGATGTCAAGTGCTTCCTGTATCCTCACCTGGGCGATAGAGTCATAGTTCGGACGGGGAGCTACTTCCACAACGGGCTGTGGTTCCTCGCTATCACCGGAGATGAAAGCTACGGCAATTCCT
>Ga0310690_10005485_pt1 | contig 17183 bp, 9 predicted proteins | sample AusTroGonzalo_MG_2_FD_207661 | JGI IMG/M metagenome (GOLD analysis project Ga0310690, IMG submission 207661) | Bovine rumen microbial communities from tropical cattle in Woodstock, Queensland, Australia - Gonzalo_04 (v2) (version 2) | ecosystem: Host-associated > Mammals > Digestive system >...
CATGACAATAAAATTCAAGGAATCTTGGGATACTGTTCGAAGTCGGGCTTGCGCTTTTCGAGGAAAGCCTTGCCACCCTCCTGCGCCTCGTCGAGGAAGTAATAGAGCATGGTGGCGTCGCCTGCGAGTTGCTGTATGCCTGCCTGCCCGTCGAGTTCGGCGTTCAGTCCAGCCTTGATCATGCGCAGGGCTATCGGGCTACGTTCCATCATCTCCTCAGCCCAGGCCACACACTCGTCTTCGAGCTGACAGAGGGGCACAACCTTGTTCACCATTCCCATCTGCTCAGCCTCGGCAGCGGTATACTGACGGCAGAGGAACCATATTTCGCGGGCTTTCTTCTGGCCGACGATACGCGCGAGATAGGAGGAACCGAAGCCGGCATCGAAGGAACCGACTTTGGGGCCTGTCTGTCCGAAAATAGCATTCTCTGAGGCGATAGTGAGGTCGCAGACCAAATGCAGCACGTGGCCGCCGCCAATGGCATAACCATTCACCATCGCAATCACGGGCTTGGGCAATCGGCGTATCTGCATCTGCACATCGAGCACCGAGAGACGGGGTACACCCTCGTCGTCGATATAGCCGCCACGTCCCTTCACATGCATGTCGCCACCGGAACAGAAGGCGTGCTTGACGTCTTCGAGCCGTTTGCCCTCGGGCACTTCCGACATGGCACCCGTCAGCAACACCACCCTGATGCGGGCCAGCTCACGACAGGCAGCAAAGGCCTGACTCAGCTCCAGCGTCGTCCTCGGGGTAAACGCATTGCGATATTGCGGCCTGTTGATGGTTATCTTGGCAATACCGTTATATTCTTCGAAAAGTATCTCTTCGAACTTACGAATCTCTTTCCATTGTCTCTTTTCCATATTTATCGTCTTCTTTGAACTCAACGGCGATTTTTGATTCAGAGCTCGAGGTCACCATCATGGATTTCGTGCCAGGGAAGCCCCTGGAGGTTAAGCTGCTCCATGAAGGGATCGGGATCGAACTCCTCGACATTGTAGACACCGGGCTTGCGCCAGAGACCCTTACAGAACATCATGGCACCAATCATGGCAGGAACGCCCGTGGTGTAAGAGACGCCCTGCATGCCCGTCTCTTCGTAGGCAGCACGGTGAGAGCAGTTGTTATATACATAATAGGTGTGCTCCTTTCCGTCGTTACCGATACCACGGATGCGGCAGCCGATAGAGGTCTCACCCTCATAATTCTCGCCGAGGTCCTGCGGGTTGGGCAACACGGCCTTCAGGAACTGCAGAGGCACGATCTTCACCTTGGCCACGCCAGAGCCATCGGCCAGCGGTGCCTCGTAGACCACCTCGTCGATGCGGCTCATGCCGATATTCTGAATCACTTCGAGGTGCTTGAGGTACTGCTGTCCGAAAGTCATCCAGAAGCGGGCGCGCTTGATGGTGGGATAGTTGATGACCAGCGACTCAATCTCCTCGTGATGCAGCAGGTAGCTATCGCGCGGGCCGATGTTGGGATAAGTGAGGTCTTTGTGAATCTCCAGCGGCTCGGTCTCCACCCATTTGCCGTCTTCCCAGTAGAGTCCCTTCTGGGTAATCTCGCGGATGTTGATTTCGGGGTTAAAGTTGGTGGCGAAGGCTTTGTGGTGGTCGCCAGCGTTGCAGTCGACGATGTCGAGATACTGAATCTCCTTGAAGTGGTGCTTGGCGGCATAGGCCGTATAGATAGAAGTGACACCAGGGTCGAAGCCACAGCCGAGAATGGCCGTAAGGCCAGCCTCACGGAAACGCTCACGGTAGGCCCACTGCCAGGAGTACTCGAAGTGGGCTTCGTCCTTGGGCTCGTAGTTGGCGGTATCGAGATAGCTGCATCCACAGGCCAGACAGGCCTCCATGATGGTGAGGTCCTGATAAGGCAGGGCGAGGTTGATGACCAACTCAGGCTTGTAGTCGTTGAACAAGGCCTTGAGCTGCTCCACGTCGTCGGCATCGACCTGCGCCGTCTGGATGGGCAGGGTGAGGCCCTTCTTGTGGATAGCCTCCACGATCTGGTCGCACTTCACCTTGCGGCGGCTTGCAATCATGAACTCGGTAAACACGTCAGCATTCTGTGCAATCTTGAACGCTGCCACTGTAGCGACGCCTCCGGCGCCAATCATAAGAACTCTTGCCATAGTATTTGATGTTTTGATTGTTTGTCGTATGGTTCTGAATTGTGCAAAGGTACGAAATGTTACGATAAAAAAACAGGCGAGAGGGTTAATTTATTTTAATTTGATGGTTGTTGCCTTTACTTTTTAGTATTGGTCACGTCATATACACGAATATGAAAAGTACTTTTTACCTGATAGGCATTGCCATTGCATGCCTTTTTATGACATCGTGTGCCGACAAACAGAAGAAGGCGCACGACGAAGCTCATTATAAGACTATGACGGTATCGTCGCAGGACGTGATGCTGACACAGAGCTATAGTGCGCGGCTAACGGGTCGCCAGATAGTGGAAGTGCGTCCGCAGGTGTCGGGCATCATCACCCGTATCTGCATCAACGAGGGCGACGCCGTCAGGAAAGGTCAGACGCTGTTTATCATCGACCAGGTGCCCTACCGTGCTGCGTTGGAGGGGGCTGTAGCAGCCCGTAAGAGTGCGGAGGCCAAGTTAGCAACGGCCCGCATGAACTACGAAAACGAGCAACGGTTGCAGGAAGGCAACGTGGTGGGCGACGTCAGCGTGCAGACCGTGCGTAACGCCCTGCTTGAGGCTGAGGCAGCACTGATACAGGCCCAGGCTCAGGAGCGCAATGCCCGCAACAGCCTGAGCTACACCGAGGTAAAAAGTCCTGTCAGCGGCGTGGCCTCGATGATTCCCTGGCACGTCGGCTCACTCGTCAGCAGCAATGTCAGCGAGCCGTTGGTCACCGTGGCCGACGACCACGAGATGTACGCCTACTTCTCGATTACCGAGAACCAAGCCCTCGACCTCATTGGCCGCTATGGGTCGATTGCCCAGTTCGTGAGTCAGGCCCCCGAGGTCAGCCTGAAGCTGAGCAATGGCAGCGACTACCAACAGAAGGGTCGCATCAATGCCGTCAGCGGAACGGTGGACGACGCGACGGGAGCCGTCACGCTGCGTGCCACCTTCCCCAACCCCAACCGTTTGCTGCACAACGGCGGCAGTGGTTCGATAGTGGTGACGACGCATCGTAAGGGCTGTATCGTTGTGCCTCAGGAGGCTACCTACGAATTGCAGAACCGCGTGTTCGTATATAAAGTGGTAGACGGCAAGACCAAAGCCACTCCAGTTGAGCTATTCCGTCTGAACGATGGCCACCAATACGTCGTTGAGCAGGGGCTGAACGTTGGCGATACCATTATTGCCGAGGGTGCCGGACTGCTGAAGGATGGAATTGAGGTGAGAGGTAAGAAATAAGAGCCATGAACGTCAGGACATTTATTGACAGGCCGATTCTATCGTGCGTTATTTCGGTGCTGATGGTGCTGGTAGGCATCATCGGACTGAGCCAGCTGGCCCTCGAACAGTTCCCGGAGATAGCACCTCCAACCGTCCGCATCATGGCCAGCTACACGGGTGCCAATGCCGAAACGGTGCAGAAGAGCGTTGTCGTGCCCCTTGAAGAGGCCATCAACGGTGTGGAGGGCATGATGTACATGACCTCGTCGGCCTCGAACAACGGCACAGCCTCCATCGGTATCTTCTTCCGTCAGGGCACCGACCCCGACATGGCGATGGTGAACGTGCAGAACCGTGCTGCCACGGTGCAGGGCCGACTGCCGAGCGACGTGGTGAAGAGCGGTATCACCGTTCGTAAACGTCAGACATCGAACATCAAGCAGATGGCCGTCTACAGTCCCGACAGTACCTTCGACCGTGCTTTCTTAGCCAACTATACCAAAATCAACATAGAACCGCGACTGAGCCGTATTCCAGGCGTGGGCGAGGTCAATGTGATGGGTGCCGATTACTCCATGCGCATTTGGCTTGACCCTCTGAAGATGGCCCGTTACGGCCTGACACCCGCCGACATCACCCAGGTGCTCAACGAGCAGAACGTCGAGGTGGCCACAGGTACCTTAGGTGCTGAGAGCAGCAATACTTTCCAGTATGTGCTGAAATACCGAGGCCGCTATGAGGACGAGCAGGGCTACGAGAATCTCGTCATCCGCTCGCTGCCCGACGGCGACGTGCTGCGCATCGGTGACATCGCCCGCGTAGAACTCGGTTCACAGAACTATAACATCATCGGCGAGACCAACGGCAGGCCTGGCGTGAACATCAGCATCAACCAGGTGGCTGGGTCGAATGCCAATGAGATTATCAAGCAGATTGACCGCGAGGTGGAAGAAATCCGCGAGTCGTTGCCACCAGGCATCGTCATCGAGGATTTGGAGTCGAAGAAGGACTTCCTCGATGCCTCCATTGCCAGTGTCGTGAAGACGCTGCTTGAGGCTCTCGTGCTGGTCATCCTCGTAGTGTGGCTCTTCCTGCGAAGCTGGCGTGCCACCATCATCCCCGCCGTGGCTATCATTGTGTCGCTTATCGCTACCTTGGCCGTTATCTACGCCATCGGCTTCTCGCTGAACATGCTGACGCTCTTTGCATTAGTGCTGGTGATTGGTACGGTGGTAGACGATGCCATCGTGGTGGTGGAAGCGGTACAGGCGAAGCTGGATAACAGCAATCAGACCACCTATCACGCCACCATCGACGCCATGCATGGCATCACGTCGGCACTGGTCACGACGACGCTGGTCTTCATGGCCGTCTTCGTGCCCGTCTGTTTCATCGGTGGCGTCACTGGCACGTTCTACACTCAGTTCGGCCTCACCATGGCCATTGCCGTGGGTATCTCACTGTTCAATGCCCTCACACTCTCCCCTGCCCTTTGTGCACTTATTATGAGGGCTCCCTCCAACCTTCCCCAATCGGGGGAGGCTACAGCCGCATCAGAAGCTTCCCCCAGTCGGGGAAAGTTGGTGGGGGCTTTCAACGCCCTCCTCAACCGTTACAAACGGGCGGTGACCGGTGTGGTGCCTCATCATTGGGTGGCCCTCGCCCTCGTCGTGGCAGCAATCATTGGCTTAGGCTGGATGATGCGTACCACGAAGACCGGACTGGTGCCCAACGAGGACATGGGAACTGTATTCATCAATGTGCAGGCATCGCCAGGCAGCAGCCTCCAGCAGACCTATCACATATTAAAAGAGGTGGAGGAACGTATCAAGGACCTGCCTCAGCTACGCATCTATTCGCTCATTGCCGGCAACAGCAACAACTTTGAGCAGTCGTCGTCGAACGGCAACTTCACGCTAAAGCTGAAGAAGTGGGATGAGCGCAAGGGCGAGGGTGACGACGTGCAGAGCATTGTCGACGAGATTTACCGTCGTACGGCCGACATTGCCAATGCGAAGATTCAGGTGAACACGCAGAACATGCTGCCAGGCTTCGGACGTATCAACGGCTTCGAGCTGCATATCCAGGACAAGCACGGCGGCACCATCGACGAGCTGCTGGGCTACACCAACCAACTCATAGCAGCCCTCAACGAACGGCCAGAGATCAGCCGTGCCTTCACCAACTTCTCGCTGAAATATCCGCAATATCGCGTAGACGTGGATGCCGCTCTTTGCAAGCGTCGCGGCGTATCACCCAGCGATGTCCTCGCTGCCCTTAGCGGCTATATCGGCGGTAGCTACGCCTCCAACTTCGTGCGCTTCACCAAGCTCTATCGAGTGATGGTGCAGGCCTCGCCCGAATATCGTCTCGATACCGAGTCGCTGAACAACATCTTCGTCCGCACCAACAGCGGCGAGATGTCACCCATCGGACAATATCTGAAGCTGACGCGCATCTATGGTTCTGAGACTTTGTCGCGCTTCAACCTCTTCCCGTCCATTCAAGTAGGTGGCACTGCTGCCGACGGCTACAGCAGCGGACAGGCCATCAACGCCATCCGCGAGACAGCGGCAGAGGTATTGCCCGAGGGCTACGGCTATGAGTTTGGAGGTATGTCGCGTGAGGAGGCCTCATCGCAGAACACCACCGCCCTGGTATTCGTCATCTGCATTGTCTTTATCTACCTCATTCTCTGCGCCCTCTACGAGAGTCTGTTCATTCCACTGGCAGTCATCCTGAGCGTACCCTTCGGACTATTGGGCAGCTTTATCTTTGCCCACCTGTGGGGACTTGAGAACAACATCTACATGCAGACGGGGTTGATCATGCTGATTGGACTGCTTTCAAAGACGGCCATCCTGCTTACGGAATACGCCTCTACGCGTCGTCGCCAGGGCATGGGTATTGTCGAAGCCGCCCTCGATGCCGCTGCCGTCCGTTTGCGTCCTATTCTGATGACCTCGATGACAATGATATTCGGACTGTTGCCCTTAGCGTTGGCTACAGGCGTAGGTGCCAACGGCAATCGTTCACTTGGCGTGGGTGCCATCGGTGGCATGCTCATCGGTACCATCGCCTTGCTGTTCATTGTTCCTGTACTATTCATCGTGTTCCAGAAGATTGAGGAACGGGTATTTCCCCAAAAGAATAGAAAAACGACAACAGCCAATGAGTAAATCAGAAATCTCGGTGGGAAAATCAGAAATCATGGTTGGAAGCCAAATAATAGGTTTACCTTTGCAGCATAAAAATCACTAATAATCATGGGAAGTATTTTACAAGGACGTTCCGCATTGAAGGCGGAAATTGAGAAGGTTGCCGAGGTGGCAGGTTATCTGTGGCAGAACGGATGGGCCGAGCGCAATGGCGGCAACATCACAGTGAACGTAACGGAGTATGTAGACGACGAGATTCGCAAGATGCCAGCCATCAGCGATGTGAAGCAGATTGGTGTGACGCTGCCAGCCCTGAAAGGCTGCTATTTCTATTGTAAAGGTACGGGCAAACGTATGCGCGACCTTGCACGGAAGCCAATGGCCAACGGCAGCATCATCCGCATTCTCGACGACTGCGCCTCCTACGTCATTATTGCCGACGAACTGGTGATGCCCACCAGCGAGCTACCCAGCCACCTGACTGTCCATGCCAAGCAGATAGAAATCGGCAGCGGCTACAAGGCGACTGTCCACACCCACCCCATCGAGCTGGTAGCCATGAGCCACAAGCGTGAGTTCTTAGGCAAGGACGTGCTGACACGCATCCTGTGGTCGATGATTCCTGAGACCAAGGCTTTCTGTCCGTTAGGCCTCGGCATCGTGCCCTACACCCTACCTGGCTCCAACGCCCTGGCCGAAGCCACGCTGAAGGAGCTGGAGGAGTATGACGTGGTGATGTGGGAGAAGCACGGCGTGTTTGCCAAGGGTACCGACGTGATGGATGCCTTCGACCAGATTGACGTGCTCTCGAAATCGGCCAAAATCTACATCAACGCCATGTGCATGGGCTTCGAGCCTGAAGGCATGAGCGACGAGCAGATGAAGGAAATGAGTGTGGCGTTTAACCTGCCACGATAGGAATAGATAATAGAAAATTAAGCCACTTACTAATAAACGAAACAAATCTACGCCTCCGCTTCTAACCGTAGCGGGGGCTTTTCGTTGAGAAAGATGGTGAATTTCTAATAAATCAGGGAAGGGAACCAATAAACCTCGTTAATTTTCTACAGTTTTAGAAGATTGGATTTGCATCTTCATCTATTTTTTTTTTATCTTTGCAGAGCAAACCAATAAAAAGAAAAAGAAGCATGAAAGAAAAGAAACAACTGACGAAGGTTGAAACTCAAGTGATGAATGTCCTGTGGAACCTTCAGGCCGATGAAGTGGTATCGGCAGAAATCATGGATGCCTTCCCTGAACCGAAGCCAGCCATGACCACGCTGCTGACGTTTCTGAAACGCCTCACAGAGAAAGGCTTCGTGCGCACCGACAAGCAGGGCAAGCTGTTGCGCTTCACGCCCATCATCAGTCGAGATGACTATACCGACCAGTATCTTACTGACGCAAAAGATACGTTCTTCGGCGGTTCGCCCACATCGCTGATTTCGTTCTTTGTCCGACGTCAGCATCTGCGTGACGAGGAAATTGATGAATTGTTGAACATAATTAAAGAAAGGAGGCATCTATGATGGAGTTTGGTTTCTACCCGTTATCGGGATTAGCACTTGGCGGCTTTCTCTATGCCGTCTACTACTTTTTGTTGCGTCTTCGCTGTAATCCACATTGGTCTCAAATGTTCATCGTGGCGTCAGTCGTACTTGCCACGCTGTACACCTTCGTAGCTCCAGTAAGGAGCGTACAAGCATCTGCTTCAGAAGCGCCAGCAGCCCAGCCTGTAGTCCTACAGTCAATAGAACAGGCTTCTGCAAAGGCCCATCGCGAAAGACCGCTGCTGAGTGAGAAAGCTGAGCGCGAGGCTATAATGTCAGAAGCAGCTGAAAGCGGCTCGTTCGTTGCGATGGCTTATCAGAACGTTCACTGGCTCTATCTCTTTGGAGTAGCCATTCTTATAGCGGTCTATTTCTTGCAACTTGCCTACCTGTGGATGTTGTGCCGTCTACATCATCGTGTTGATGAGACTAACGAGCGCGTAAGGGTATTCGAGCTGCCATCAGACCAACTGCCATTCTCTTTTGGTCGCTGTGTGTTCATGCCTGCCGGACTTGAGGGCCAGATTCGAGGCTATGTGCTGAAACATGAGCTGTGTCACATCCACTGCCATCACTTTCTCTGGCTTTGTCTCATGAATTTGCTGGTGGCTTTCAATTGGTTCAATCCTTTCGTCTGGATGTTTCTGTATGAACTGCGCATGCAACAGGAACTGGAGGCTGACAGCGACGTCCTGTCAGAGGGTATTCCTGCTAAAGATTATCAGGTGAGCCTCGTTGCAATGGCCACTTACCGGCCTGTGTGGAACCTTTCGAGGTTGGCCTTTTTCAGTCAGCCGCTTAAAAAGCGTCTATTGTTCATGAATACTTCGATTGACAGACACCAAATGCGTATCAGACTGCAAGCAGCCACAGTCCTGGCTGCCAGTGTTCTGATTTCGGTCACCGTCTTCTCATGCAAGACAAAGGAATTGGCATGGAAGCATCCGCTGCAGGGTTGTTGGCAATTGGAGTCATATCGCACTGCAGACGATCCTGATACTTATGAGAAGCATTTCGCAGCGCAACAATACAAATATTTCGGCAATGGTGGTGAACTCGTTATCACATTCAGCGAACGTGACGGACTCAACTTCCCATCTTTCCAGATGTGTGGTATGGAGCAGCGTCTGAATGGTAAGGCATTGACCGACAGGCATGGCGTTCCTATCCAGTATGAAATGGATGGTACCGACATTCATATCTGGCATTGGATGAAGCACATTAATGAGAACAAGGACAGCGTTGAGCAAATAGAGCGGTGGCGTCGTATCAAGGCTGACCCTCATCTTGACAGGTTGTTCAGGGAAATCAGCGCAACATGTAAACTAAAACAGACTGACGGCACGGCAGGCATGTGGAAGTTGGATTCCATCAAGGTATGGAAAAGTGATTCTGGTAAGACAAAAATGTATCCCATAACGCCTACTACTTTCCTGATTATCAGCGATAGCCTGTTGTATATGCGCTTTTGGAACGTGGGGGCCATCAACAACCGCTTCCTCGACTTTGTCATTCAAGGCGATTGTGGAGAGCTGAAAATGCCCAACAGCCATCAGATAGCGTTCCCTGAATTTACTTACGATATTTGTCCTGAAACCAATTCCGGCTCTTTGGTGCTGCAATCCGACCAACCAACAAACTCTGCACGCTGGTACTACGAAAGGGTGCCAAATCCGGAATTCGTTATTCAGATGCTGCGCCCAGCTTTGGCTGAGTAAGCAGACCATTGATTGAGGTGTCTTCACAAACTGGGTGAGTTAGTCATGCTAAATGGCCGAGTTAGCACGACTAAATGACCCAGTTTATAGATGCATCTTGATGACATGTGCTAAGGCTAAGATTTAAAAAATTATAAATGTCGATATTTATTGGGTGAATATTTGGGGTAGAACGATTTATTTTTTTACTTTTGCATCATCGTACACTACCTGAATGAGAAATCATTATTCACTAACTTTACTAATTTTTTTAATTTATTCCTTATGAAGAAAAGACTACTACTCGTTGCACTGGGAGGGTTATTTTGTGGAATGACCGCCTTAGCACAAGAAGAGGATGTAACCCACTACATCCAGAACGCAGGGTTTGACACAGACCTGACATGGCAGGTTGATGGTGCCTCGAAAACCATCATCGACAAGTCTACAACTCTTAGTAACCGTACGATTGCCGGAGTAGCTGAAGACGGCTCGCTTTATGCAACTGTCAACCCCTCTACCCCCAACAAGCGTGGTGACGGACGCACGATGGAAGCCACCAACGGTTTTATCGGCGCTATCAGCGGATGGGAGACGGCAATGCCGTCAAACAAAGGCTGTGAATGGGTGTACTTCGGTGCCCTGCCCTATGCTCTGGGTGAGACAGCCGTTCCCGTGGCTGACGATGGTAACACCTACCTGACCGTTCCTGCAAAGCCAGCTGACTACGACACAGAAGACAACGTAGGTTTCCTCTATCTGCGTGCCGGATGGGGTGGCGGACGTACCTACAAGCAGGTGGTGAAGTTGCCTTGCGCCGTCTACCGCCTGGAGTACTGGACCATCAACATCAACTCCAACTCGACGGCTACTGCCACTGACCAGTCGAAGATTACCTGCCGTAAGGACGTGTTCCGCGATGAAAGCGGTACTGGTCTGAGCGCACAGGAGTGGACGAAACACGAGTTTGAGTTCACACCCACCTCGGAGTTCACGATGGAGTTTGGTTTCACATCGGCCAACGCTGGTTCTGGTGCCAACCCCATTGTCTGCCTTGACGGTATCAAGTTATACAAGATAGGTGAGGCTGATCCTATTCAGCTGCTGAAATCCGACTTTAACGATGCCGTTGCCGTATGCTCGGAACTGGCCAGTCAGGCTGCAGGTCGCAAGTACATCGGCCTGTCGTCACAGATTAGCGACTACGAATTGGAGATTGAGGATATGATCACAGATGAGCAGGCCTCTATGGAAGCTAACCTGGTGAAGATCAATGCTCAAATCGAGGTATTCCGTCAGGCTTTGGCAAAGATGGACGATGTTGACGCCATCCTGCAGAAGATGGATAACCTGCTGCAATCTACCAACTATGACGGTAAGGCCGCTTTCGAGGCAGCTTATCAGAAAATCTTAGGCTATAAGGAGAACGAGCCGAAGGATGGTGAGGACGTGGGCGCATTGCTCAATGGTGCTGAAGACGAGGCCATTGAGGCTATCAAGACCTACTACCTCACACAGAAGGCCACTGTCGACCAGCCTGCTGACTTCACGATATTCATCAAGCACCCCTGGTTCATCGAGACTGCTGCCGAGCCTGTTGACGAAGGCGGTGAGTGGGTATTCCCCAAGAACACCCAGGACGAGGAAACCGGCGAGTACAGATATCAGGAAGGTAGTGGCTCAAGTCCCGACCTGACCAGCGACGGCTGGGTCATCAATGGTGCAGGTGGCGGTGACCAGCGTCTGAACTGGCAGCGCGGACGTAGCTGCTGGAACGCTTGGAACAACAACTTCACCACCACCCTTTCTGTAGGACAGACCATCGAGGGACTGCCCAATGGTTACTACACCGTATCTGCCGACCTTATTACTGAGGGTGGCTATGCCAACGGTACACAGCGCGTCTACGCTCAGAGCATTGCCGAGAAGAAAACCTCGACAGCCGTGCTGAGCACTGAAGGCTGGGACTACAACGAATGGGAAACTGTAGCCATGACGGCTGACGACAAAGTACTTGTCGTAGACGGCAAGCTGACGATCGGTGCACAGGGAACAGGCGACGGCAACGGTTCTGCCGGCTGGTTCCTGGCTACCAACTTCCACCTGAACTATTTAGGTGAAGCTCCTGCCGATGCTGCCCAGAAGGCTTTCGAGGCCAAAATTGAGGCTGCTAAGGCAATGGCAGAGACAATTCCGTTTGCTGGCGACAAGAAGGCCATGAACGACAGCATTGCCAAGTACTCGGCTGTCACCGACATCATTGAGGGTCTGACAGGTCTTGCCGCTGCTATGGACTTTGCCCAGGCCAGCATCGACAAGTACGAAGAGTATATTCCTTCTGACGGTACGATTGACGGAAAGACAATACCTACCGTTGAGAATACACTTGCCAAGAACGGCGGTGAGGGCTATGGCGCAGCAGAAGGAATCATGGAGTTTGCCTACAACTTCGTCACCAACTGGGTGAAGAACGACACGGCCAGCTACAAGTACTTCGACGCTACCGTCGAACTGCTGAACAACTATCTCAACACCTATACTCCTGCCTTTATCGACGCTGCTGAGACGGCCGCTGCTGCCTCTGAGGCTGGAAAGAATGCCTTGCAAGCCGTGATGAACGAGCAGAAGGCTGCCTTGATTAGCGAGATGAAGGACAAGGAGACGGTCGATGCTTATGTAAGCGCTCTGAAGGAAGTGGCATTGGCTGTCAACAAGCAGAACATCGTTGACAATGCCAGCGAGACCGACTACACAGGCTTCATCATGAACCCGAAGCTGGAGTCGGAGGATGGCTGGACCTTCAACAGAGGCAATGGCGATGCTAACAGCAAGAGTGGACAGTGGTATGACGGCAGTTCTACCCGCTACATTGACTCCTACAACGGATCTGGCCTGCAGGGCTACATCGCCTCGCAGCTTATCACCGGACTGCCCAACGGCACCTATACCGTAGGCGCATACACCCGTACTCCTGCCGAGGGTGCTTATCTCTTCACAGCCCTTGGAACCGACACGACATACGTAGAGATTCCTCTTGACTACTACCAGACCGTTACCGAGGCTGGTGAGGATACCACCGTCGTGGCTTCTGACACCCATGGTCCTATCTGGGAAGCAGCCCGCGATGCCTATGAGAATGGCGACTATACTGACGAGCAGTACAACACCTATATGGCTAATGTCATCGAGGGTGAGCCTGTAGGCCGTGGATGGAAGCATCAGGAGATTCCTGGTATCGTGGTTACCAACCATGAGCTGCTGATCGGTACTGCTGCAGGTAGCGAGGCCCTGAAGACTGAGAAGGTATTCACCGGTGGATGGTACTCTGTTGGCGGATGGACGCTGACACTGACTGCCAAGGGTGACAACACCGGATGGGAAGGCCCAATTGCCAGCGGCATCAAGGACGCCAAGACCGTCGTCAAGCCTAATGGCATCTACACCCCGTCAGGTGTGAAGATTGCCAAGCTGCAACGCGGACTCAACATCATCGTCAGCGGCGATAAAGCCCAGAAGGTGATAGTGAAATAAGAAAATGAGACAATCAGAAAACAAAGCGACACAAGCGGTACAAGCTTGTGTCGCTTTTTATGTGTATCTTTGCAGGCAGAAATGAAACACATGAGAAAACTCTTAATCATAAATCTGCTGACGGCAGTTGTAACAACCGCTGCTGCCCAAAGTGAGACAATCGACATTAGTGGCAACAACAAGTCTGACAGCTATGTCAGCTACGACAAAGCCGTGTCGCTGCCTGCCGGTAAGACGGTGGACGTGAAGATGGCACGTTACTGCTATTTCTCATCGACAGTATCGGGAAAAGGTACCATCAACCTCTATGCCGGTGGCGAACGTTGCTACATAGGCACCAAGAGCGGAGCATCCTGGGCCAACTGGACAAACTTCAAGGGTGATGCCCACATCTATCCCTTTAAGGAGAACGCCCCCTCAGCCGGTTCCTACAATGTAGTGCTTGCCCATGGCGGCAAGGTCTTTTCACCCGAGAAGATTGAGGAGTGTATCAAGGGCGGCAAGCTGAACAATGCCATGCAGAACTGTCGATTGACGGTTCATAAAGGGGCTATCCTCTGCAACGAGGCCAACAACCAGAATGCCGGCGGATTCCGCATTGGTGAGTTGCAGATGGAGGCTGGTTCGACCCTGCAAGGCTACATGAAGGACAGCCGCGCGTCGTACTATCTGTTAGGCTGTCTGAACACTGATGCCGAATTGGCAGGCACCATCGCTCCAAGCGGCAATAAAGACGGTACGCTGTTGGGACTCATCAAAGAGGGAACAGGAACATACCGCATTACGGGCAACAACAACTATCTGACCGGGGGACTCCGCATCATTGGCGGACGACTGTTGGTCAACAACAATCGGGAAGAGGCTGAGAAAAAGAAGCTATACGGCGGCATTGGTACCAAGCCCAACGAGAACGAGGCCATCGTGTTTGTCTTCAAGGACGGCATACTCGGCGGCACGGGTAGTATCGGCGGAGCAGTGGACAACTATGGTACCATTGAGCCAGGCGACGACAACCCAGGCACGCTGACCCTACAGAACTACAAATCAACTACGAAGAACGCCAACCTCGTTGTACACCCCGCCTCCATACTGCGTTTCAAGGTGGCATCAGCCGACAGCCACGACTGTCTGACAATAGCTGGCAACGTGAAATACAGCGACATGACTGAGGACTTCTCGACCAGCGACAAGGCTCCTCTCGTCGCCCTCACCGTGGTCAGCGGTTCTACCATTGAGGTAGGCACCGAGTTCACACTCCTTACCGCCAAGAGCAAGAGCGGCGACTGGCAGTTCCAGTTGCAGCAGCCTGGCAAGGGCACGTGGGCACTTGAGGAGAAGACCGACGGTGACGGTTACAAAGTAGTGGCGAAATTGGTATCGACTGAGGAATCGGACAATCCCGACACCCCCGATGACCCTGATAAGCCAGAGTCAACCATGGGTGCTTTCTACGACGATGGCATCAACGACAACAGCGACACCAAGACCCTGCGCTACTATGCCGAGAAGAACGGCAAGCAGATAGGCATTGCACTCTGCACCTATAAAGGACTGCAGAGCGACCGCGACGAGAGTGGCAGGCAGTTCAATATGATGGTGGCTGAGAACGAGATGAAGATGGATGCCCTGCAGCCACAGCAAGGACAGTTCAGCTATGGCAGCGCCGACAACTTGATCAGCTTTGCCATGAACAATAAGATGGCCGTCCGTGGTCACTGTCTCGTATGGCACCAGCAACAGCCAGGATGGCTGAGCAGCGACGGCAAGAAGAACGACAAGGGCTGGAGCCGCAAAGAGGCACTAGAGATCATGAAGAACCATATCACCAACGTCCTGACCCACTTCAAAGGGAAGGTGACAGAATGGGATGTGGTAAACGAATGTTTGGACGATGACCAGAGCATCATCCGTACCAATCCCGAGGGCTATAAGCTGCGCCCCACCGTATGGCAGCAGGCCATTGGTGACGACTATATCGACTCTGCATTTGTATATGCCCGCAAGGCTGATCCCACGATTCAACTCTACCTCAACGACTACGACGTAGAGATGCAGGGCAAGGCCAAGGCTGTGGCCTACTACAACCTTGTCAAGCATCTTCAGGCCAATGAGATTCCCCTCGACGGCGTTGGGTTGCAGTGTCACTTCTCTGTTGGCGACGTCGACTCCGTAAAACTGGAAAACACCATCCGCCGTTTCGGCGAGGCTGGTCTGAAGTGCATCATCACTGAGCTTGACATGGGAGTTCCCTCCACCTCAGCAGCCAACCTTGAAGAACAGGCACGCAATTATCGCGTCATTACCGATATCATGCTGAACAATGACAACTGTCCCACGATGATGATTTGGGGCATCAAGGACAACGACTCGTGGCGCAGCGCCTCTAATCCGCTGCTCTATACGTCAGGCCTTGGCAAGAAACCTGCCTGGTATGCCGTCCGTTCCGCATTACGCCATCGCACCCTTACCAATGGCGAATCCACAGTGATCAGCGGTCCTATTGCTGATACCCCAACCTCCGACTCTCCCATTTTCGACCTCAGCGGCCGCCGCGTCAATCCGGCCAATATCCGCCCAGGCCTGTATATCAAGAATGGAAAGAAAGTTTTTTTTAATATACCCTAAAACTAAACCAAAATGAAAATGAACAAATTAATGAGAATGGCGCTGGTGGCGCTTGCTATGACAAGCACTACAGCAACTTGGGCTCAATGGCGTCAAGCCGACCCCAGGGCAAACGTAGGTCTGAAAGATGCCTACAAAGAGTATTTCACCATTGGTGTTGCACTCAATCAGCGCAACGTCAGCGACGAGGCTCAGATAGCCCTCGTGAAGAAGGAGTTCAACAGCGTAACGGCTGAGAACGACTGGAAGCCCGGTGAGATTCATCCGCAGGAAGGCGTTTGGAACTTCGAGCGTGCCGACAAGATTGCCAACTTCTGCCGTGAGAATGGTATCAAGATGCGTGGTCACTGCCTGTGCTGGCACTCTCAGTTTGCCGACTGGATGTTTACCGACAAGAAGGGCAAGCCCGTGAAGAAAGAGGTGTTCTACGAGCGTCTTCGTGAGCACATCCTCACCGTGGTGAACCGCTACAAGGACGTGGTCTACGCCTGGGACGTAGTGAACGAGGCAATGGCCGACGATGGTGGTCGTGGTTTCGGATTCGGCCGCGGTGGTCAGGAGCCAAGCCCTTACCGTCAGAGCCGTCACTTCCAGCTCTGTGGCGATGAGTTCATTGCCAAGGCTTTCGAGTTTGCGCGTGAGGCCGACCCCAACGCCCTGTTGTTCTACAACGACTACAGCTGCGTCGACAACGGCAAGCGCGAGCGTATCTACAACATGGTGAAGAAGATGAAGGACGCTGGCGTGCCCATCGACGGTATCGGCATGCAGGGTCACTACAACATCTACTTCCCCGATGAGGAGCAGCTCGAAAAAGCCATCGTCCGCTTCAAGGAGTTGGTAAAGCATATCAATATTACCGAGCTCGACCTCCGTATGAACAATGAGAGCGGCGGTCAGCTGATGTTCTCGCGTGGTGAGGCCAAGCCTATGCCCGCCTACATGTCTACCCTGCAGACCGACCAGTATGCTCGTCTGTTCAAGGTGTTCCGCAAGCATGCCGACGTCATCGACAACGTTACCTTCTGGAACCTCGGCGACAAGGACTCTTGGCTTGGTGTGAACAACCACCCGCTGCCCTTCGACGAGAACTATCGTCCAAAGGCTTGCTACCGCGCTATCCGCGACTTCGACCCCGCCCTCGACAAGCGCGTGCCGAAGGAGGACTTCGTTCCCAACGAGATGAACCAGCCCGGTCAGGAGTATCCTCAGGTCAACTCTGAAGGCTATGCTCG
>Ga0310690_10005486_pt1 | contig 17181 bp, 15 predicted proteins | sample AusTroGonzalo_MG_2_FD_207661 | JGI IMG/M metagenome (GOLD analysis project Ga0310690, IMG submission 207661) | Bovine rumen microbial communities from tropical cattle in Woodstock, Queensland, Australia - Gonzalo_04 (v2) (version 2) | ecosystem: Host-associated > Mammals > Digestive system >...
CTGGAGAACGCACGTCCGGTCCTGTGGTGGATGGACGGATCTGGCGTGGAGAACCTTATCGTATTCCAGTGCCTGCGTTCGCCGCCGTCGAAGGAACGCGACTTCGGCGATTGCCTCGGGTACAGGCTTTTGCATTTCCGCAATTTCGGCTTTGTCCGGGCGTTCGACTTCGCGCCCGCGGAGAAGACGTATTACCCGTCCGCATTCGTCTTTTCCACCTTGGACGGCAGGTTCGTCAACATCGGATACGTGGGGCGCTATCCTTCCGACAGCTGCGACTGGATGTTTCGCCAGATAGACCTGGAGACGGGCGACGACCGCAAGGTCGGCAGCTACGGCGCGTTGGAGAAAGGCGATGTCAACGGCGGACTGGAGATTCGCACAGAGGAGCGACCCAGTCGATAGGAAGCATGAGATGAGCATGGGATTGCAATATGATTGTTGACTTCCACGTCCATTCGACGGCGAGTGACGGAACGGTCTCGCCAGCCGAGCTTGCCGGACGCGCGGCGCGCGGTGGATTCGCCGCTATTGCGCTCACGGACCACGACAACTGCGACGGCGTCGCCGAATTCCTGTCCGCGGAGTCACAGGTAAGGAAGGTTGCCGGCATCGAGCTCTCAATCGAGCCGGGCGAGGGCTTTGACAAGTTCCACCTCCTTGCAATCGGCGTCGACCCGGAGAATGCGGAGCTGAAGTCCTTTCTTCGGCGCATCCTTGAAGGGCGCAATGCCCGCAACGAGCGGATCTTTGAAAACTTCCGACGCCTTGGCATGGACATAAGGCCGGAGCCACACGGGGAGGTGCTGGCGCGGCCTCACTTCGCACGCTGGCTCGTAGACAACGGGTATTCGAAGACGATTCCGGAGGCTTTCGCGGAGTACTTGCTGCCGGATTCGCCGGCGGCGACGCGCTGCTACGAGGAGCGGTGGCATCCGCCGCAGGAGGAGACTTTCCGCGTCATCCATGCGGCGGGCGGACTTTGCGTGATGGCGCATCCAAAGTACTGGCGGCGCGCGTGGCGTGAGACGGGGCCGGACTTTGTTGCAGCGGAGCGGGAGCTTTCGCGACTGATGGAGGCGGGACTGGACGGGCTGGAGGCGCTTTACCAGGCGAACACGGGGGAGGAGAACGTGGGGTTTGTGCGCATTGCGACGAAGCTTAGGTGTCTGAAGACCGCTGGGAGCGACTTCCACGGGGCGAACAAACCGACGATTCCGCTTGGAATGGAGGTTGAAGAAGAGTACATCACGCCTTTTCTGGAGCGGCTTAATTTGGTATAATAGTCCGCGGTTAGGTTCGCTGTAGCCAAAATCCAAGGAAAACCCAAGAGACATGAACACCGTATTGGTTGGCGCCCAGTGGGGCGACGAAGGAAAAGGCAAGGTAATAGACTTTCTGACCGAGGAGGCGGACGTCGTGGTCCGCTTCCAGGGCGGTTCTAACGCAGGGCATACTGTCGTCGTCGGCGACAAGAAGTATGTACTGCACCTTGTTCCTAGCGGAGTATTGCACAACGGCAAGCACTGCGTGATAGGCAACGGGGTGGTTATGGATCCGTTCGACCTCATGAAGGAGATCGAGCAGGTCGAAAGCTGGGGCTTCGAATTGAAGGACCGGTTCCACATATCCGAGCGCGCGCAGATGGTCATGCAGTGGCACAGAGCTCTTGACAGGGCCGAGGAGTCCGTGCGTCCCGAGGGGGAGAAGATCGGCACAACGGGCCGCGGCATCGGTCCCGCGTACGCGGCGAAAGTCGGGCGCCAGGGGATGCGCGTAGGCGACATCATGAAGCCGAACTTCGCGGACCTTGTGCGCAAGCAGGTCGCGGAGGCGAACCGCAAGCTCAAGAGTCTCGGTGCGCTGGAGCTTGACGCGGACGAGATGGTGAACCTCTACGCCCCGATCGTTCCGGCACTGATGCCGTATGTGACGGACACGATACAGTACCTTCACGAAAACCTCGACGCCAAGAAGTCCGTCCTCTTCGAGGGCGCGCAGGCGACAATGCTCGACATAGACTTCGGCACGTATCCCTTCGTGACGTCGTCCAACCCGACGGCGGGCGGTGCGTGCACTGGCTCCGGCGTGTCCCCTCGCTCCATAGACCGCGTGATAGGCGTCATGAAACTATACACTACGCGCGTCGGGGAGGGGCCGTTCCCGACGGAGCTTCTCGACGAAGACGGCGAGACCCTGAGGCGCCGTGGCGGGGAGTACGGCGCGACAACCGGGCGGCCGCGTCGTTGTGGATGGTTTGACGCCGTCGTGGGCAGGTACGCCCAGCGTGTGAATGGCGTCGACTATTGGGCCCTTACCAAGCTCGACGTGCTTGACACTTTTCCTGTCGTCAAGATATGCACAGGCTACAGGCGTAGCGACGGCTTCGTCTACACGACGTTCCCAGCTGACCTCGACGTGCTGGAGCGCTGCGAGCCGGTATATGAAGAGTTGCCCGGGTGGATGTGTGAAACGTCGCACGTCACCGACTATGCGGAGCTCCCTGAGAACGCGAAGAAGTATGTCAACCGCATACTCGATCTTGTCGGCGGCAAGCTCGGCGTCCTGTCCGTCGGGCCTGCGCGCGACACCACTTTGAGAATCAACATCTAGCAGTCCTGATGCCCCAGCCGTCCCAGACGCCACGCATGCCGCAGCACGTCGCCATAATAATGGATGGCAACGGGCGATGGGCTAAGGCACACCACCGCCCGCGGCTGATGGGGCATCGCGCGGGGGCGAAGACGCTTGACCATGTGATGCACTTCTGCAAGGAGGCGGGGATAAGGTATCTCACGGTCTACGCCTTTTCGACGGAGAACTGGAAGCGCTCCGAGGAAGAGGTCTCCGGACTCATGAAGCTCCTCTCGTCCTTCATCAAGTCCAAGGAGAAGACGCTCGTCAAGGAGGGGGTGCGCTTTCGCGTGATAGGGCGGCGAGAGGACCTCTCCAGCAAGATTCAGCGCGAGATCTCCGCTTTGGAGGAGAAGACGAAGGGTGGGGACTTCACGCTCGTTGTCGCGCTCAGCTATGGCGGGCGCGACGAGATTGTCCGTGCGGCCAGGAAGATGGCGGAGGATTTCCGAGACGGCTCTGTTTGCGAGTTCACGGAGGCCGTGTTTGGCGCGTATCTTGATGCTCCTGACGTCCCGGATCCCGATCTGGTGATACGCACGTCCGGCGAATGCCGCACGTCGAACTTCCTGATGTGGGAGTCCGCGTACAGTGAATGGTATTTCACGGACGTGCTGTGGCCGGACTTCGATAGGCCGGATTTCGACAAGGCCCTTGAATCGTATTCGAAGCGTGAAAGACGCATGGGAGGGAGGCTCGGATGAATCCGATAGCAAAGCGCGTCATCACAGCTCTTTCAGTCGCCGCGGCCGTGGTGTGCGCCGTGATATACGCGCCCGTCTGGGCGGTTGCGGCTGCAGTGTTTGCCCTGTGGCTTCTGGCCGAGCTCGAGTTGGGGCAGCTTCTTACGAGGAGGCTCGCACCTACGTCGTTTGCGTTCTTTCTGGCATTCGCCGTCGGCTCGACGGTTATGGCGGCGGCGTTCAGCGCTTTGCCCATCATCGCGGCGCGGCACGGAAACCTCGCGCTTCTGTACGTCCTCTCAATAGTCAAGGTATCGGACATGGGAGGGTTTGCGTTCGGGCTCACGTCCGCAAAGTTGATGAAGGGCGGCAACCACAAGCTCTGCCCGACGATTTCGCCGAACAAGAGCTGGGAGGGGTTGTTCGGCTCGGTGTTCGCGTCGTGCCTTGTGTCATGCTGCTTTGCGCCGGTTACGCATTTCGCGTGGCCCAAGGCGCTTGCCATGGGCGTCGCAGCAGCACTTGTCGGGACATTCGGAGACCTTGTCGAGTCGAAGTTCAAGAGGTGGGTCGGAGTCAAGGACTCCTCGACGATGAAGATCACCAATGGCATGGGCGGAGTTCTGGACATGTTCGACTCGCTTGTGTTCGCGCCCACCGCGCTCTGTCCGTTCATTTGAGCCGCAGGGCCGTTTGCGCATCGGCGGGCGATATGGTACAATACTGAAGGTTTCACAGCAAACAAGGAGGATACGATGAAGAACTTGGAAGGCAAGGTCGCGATAGTGACCGGCGCTGCGCGCGGAATCGGCGCAGCAATTGCGAAGAAGCTCGCCGAGCGCGGAGCCGCCGTCGCAGTATGCGACCTGAAGGCGGAATGGTGCGACGAGACAGTCAGGTCGTGCGAGGGGCTTGGAACCAAGGCGAAGGGCTACGGCGTCAACGTCGCGGTTTCCGCCGAGGTGGATGCGTGTGTCAAGGCGGTGATTTCGGACTTCGGCAAGGTCGACGTAATGGTCAACAACGCCGGCATCACGAAGGATGGACTCCTCATGCGCATGAGCGACGAGGACTGGGACGCGGTACTGAACGTCAACCTGAAGGGCACGTTCCTCTTCACGCGCGCGGTGGCGCGTCCGATGATGAAGAACAAGGCGTCGGACGGAACGCAGCTCGGCGGCTCCATAATCAACATTGCGTCCGTCGTAGGCATCATGGGCAACGCGGGCCAGGCAAACTACACGGCGTCCAAGGGCGGCGTCATCGCGCTCACAAAGACGACCGCTAAGGAACTTGGCAGTCGCAACATCCGCTGCAACGCGGTCGCGCCCGGTTTCATCCAGTCGAAGATGACCGATGTCCTCCCTGAAGATGTCCGCAAGGCGTACATGGACACGATTCCTCTAAAGCGCTTCGGCACAGTGGATGACATCGCAAAGGCCGTTGCGTGGCTTGCAGGCGACGAGTCTGCCTACGTCACGGGCCAGGTAATCTCCGTCAACGGAGGTATGATAGGCTGACGAGAGGGGGTGTAAATTTTTGCGTCACCCCCCTTGCGTCCGCAACCGGAATTTAGTACAATACACACATCAACAACGAAGGAGACTATCCAAATGGCAGGTAAGCTTGAAGATCGCGTAAGGGACATAATCGTCGAACAGCTGGGCGTAAACGCCGAGCAGGTTACGTCGGAGGCGTCGTTCATTGACGATCTCGGCGCGGATTCGCTCGACTCCGTCGAGCTCATCATGGCGTTCGAGGAGGAATTCGGCGCGGCGATTCCCGAAGAGGACGCCGAAAAGCTCACGACGGTGGGCAAGGTCGTCGAGTACCTTAAGTCGAAGGGCTACGGCGACGACGGTTCTGCTCCGGCGAACTGATTCTGCTTGTTGACGAAAGCGAGCGAGGCGGATGTGCGTTGAGGCGCTTCCGCCTCGTTTATTTTTTTCATGCACTGAAAGTTTCGTATGGCTAAGTCGAAGTGGCGTAGTGTTGCGGTCGCTTACATGGGTGTATGCGAATTTGGCTTGCAATCCATGTGTCTACCCCTGCAATCTGCCTCGGAAAAGAAAATAAAAAAAAATCATCTACCCCCCTTGCGCGGCGTCGGCGAATATGATACAATATCCGCAACCTTTGACCGATGGAAGGGGTCTTCAGGCGTTAAGCCTGGCACCTAGGTTAAACCAGGTGAAACGAGTGTTGGCCCAGAAATCGTTACGAGGTCGGGTTGGACGGAGATGCGAAACACAAACCGTTGAAGTCCGGCTGAATGCCATAACATGTGTGGCGACCGTGTTCACGCGGGTGCAATAAAGTGAGGTGGTAAGATACCGCCAGTGAAATGGATCAACCGGGTAGCTCCGGTCAAGGCGAGTCGGGAATCCGGCAAGCTGAGAGAACAGGCAAAAAGGAAACAACAACAATGAAGAAACTCATGATAGTTGCCGCTGCAGTTGCTCTTGCTGCTTCTGCTCAGGCTGGTATCGTCGTAACGAACTGCGCCGAGAAGGCGAGCGTTGAATGCCCCAACATTGTCTTCAAGGTTACCGCCAATGGTAAGATTGTTGACGGTGTCTCGGAGTCCTACAAGACCGTTAAGAAGCTCAAGGTCTCCAAGGGTGCACTCGTCCTCTGGGGTACAGGTTCTGAGGACTGCTGCTACGACTACTACTCGCTCTATCTCCCTGTCAAGTTCGGCAAGACGACCTACAAGATTGTCGTTCCGCAGGAAGCGCTCGATTGCTGGACGATCTTCGGCAAGAAGCTCGGTGCGATCGAAGAGGTCTCCAAGAACAAGAAGTTCAAGCTTGAGTCCGAAATCGGTCTGTCCTATGCTGACGATGCGGCGCTCGGTGATGACCTCGAGGAGGATGTCGAGCTGGCTTTCATCGCCACTGCCGTCGGCAAGGTCACGTACAAGTACACGGCCGAGAAGGAAGGCAAGACCACGAACTGCCAGGTTGGATGCATCCCTGCTTCCTATGATGTCATTCCTGGCAACTACAGCGGTTGGTTCGCTGGCTTCTATCCTGCCGAGGGCGAGGAGTTCTGCCTCACCTGCTCCTGCAATGAGCTCGACGTCTACGGTGGTACTTGGAAGGCCAAGTATAACTCTGCCTGGAGCGTCAAGAACGGCTGGACGAAGGCTGCTAACTATGCTTTCGGCTCTGCCACGCTCGCTGCCATGAAGGCTGAGGAGGTTGAGTAAGGATAAGTTCAGTAGATACTGAATAAAATCCGAGAAAAGGGGGTGGGGGTGTATAAGCTTCCATCCCCTTTTCTTCTACCAATAAATCATCGGGAAAACATTTTAATCAAGAGGGGGTTGAAATGCGCATAATAGTTGCGATATTCTCTTTTTGCCTGCTGTTTTCAGTTTTCGGAGCGGAGAAGAAGGGAGCGGTTAGTGGAACTGGAAAGGTTTCCGATGATTACAAAAAAGAGAATGGCAAGATTTCCCTTGTCGGGAAAAAGGATGCCGCCGAGACGAATGCGGATTCTCACGTGCCTACGGCCATGGATGTCATGCGTGGGATGACGGATGATACAATTTTCCTGAAGATCGGCGATGATGACATTCTTACTTGGGGTGCCGTGCGTGAACAAGCGGATTTATTGCTGAAGGTGAAGGCCGATGCGCTTCTTTCGTCGGCTGGAGCGGCAGGGAATGCCACGCGCTTGTCTCTTTACGCTAGTGGAGTTTCCCGGATTGTCCGTCAATATCTTTTGGTTTCCGTAATTGCTCATGATGCGAAGAGCAAGGGCCTTGTCGTTGAGAATGAGACTATCGCTAAAGAAATTGAGGGCATTCGTTCAGATGGTACACCCCTTAATACGTTCCAGTACCAGTATGCGACCAACATGGTTTATATGCGGAGTTACGTCAACAAGTTATTGCGTCCACAAGTTTCGGTTTCTGCCCAAGCCGTAGAAGAACTCATCAAAAGACGGCATGAAAGCAACCTTTCCGTACCGGCGACTAATCGGCTTTTACGGGCAACGCTAGAGGATGTTCGTTCGCGTCTGCTCAAGAACGAGATTTCATTTTCGGACGCTGTGGATGAGTATTCTGAATGTTCAACCTGTTCTGCTGACGACGGTGACTGCGGCACGTGGGAGGAAGACGAGGAAGATATCGCGCCAAGTCTTAAAGCCGTGTGTTTTTCGATTCCGACCAACACGTTGAGCGAGGTGGTTGATACACCTGAGGCCTTTCATCTTGTCAAGATCACGGGTCGTTATGTGCCGACTGCGAAGGCGCGCGCAGAGGATGGCGAGGTCTCGAGTGTTGATGTAAAGCACATACAGATTGACAAGTGGCAACTCGACCCGGAGTACACTTCTGAGACGGCACGCGAGCACCTTGAAAACCTAGTGTTGAAACGCAGATTGAAAGCGCGGCAGCTTGAACTTCTGAAGACTACGCCGATTGAATCTGCGATACCTCTTGAGTCAAAGCGCGGACGAGGACCGATTCGATTTAGGTGACAAAGCGCCGCTTGTCTTTCGGTAATATGATGTGACTTGATGTCAAGTGCCGTTTTATGTTATACTATCAAGAACTGAAAACTGCAGAACCTTGATTATAAAGGAGGCTGAATATGAAGAATCTTCTGAAACTCGCTGAAAAGTTTATGTTGCTCGCGTCGTTTGCCTGTTGCGCGACGATGACGGAGTCGGCGTTTGCGGCGACTTATCCGTCGGCTGGCAATGGCACCGAGCCGAATGTCTGGACACGGAACTATTCCGGCGTTCTTGCTGCGGCGAAGACGACGGGTTATCCGATTTTCCTCATCATAGTGAATAGTCCTTCCTGCGGGCATTGCTCCACTATGATGAACAAGACCGTGAACACGGACGAGTTTGCGACGATGGAGCGTGAACTGACCTTCTACAAGGTTATTGTTGACGAGGCCTATTCGGGTGGTTCGTCCGACTATAGGACATGCATCAACAAGTACAGGGGCTATTTTGACTACAGCATGTATCCTGCCGTGTTGGTTTTGCGGACGGATGGAAGTGTCTATGGGGGATTCGGCAACAAGACAACGGACAAACGAAGTGTCGCAGCGGACATACGTGGTTTTATTGAAGCCCTGGCAATAGAGCAGAACGCTGATATCTGGAGCGGCAGCGGCGTGACGCCTAGCGTGCCTGCCGACCCGCCGACGCCTGCGGCCCCTCCTGCTCCGACTGCGGCAGGCTGGGCGGCGAAGCACAAAGGTTCTGGAAACGGCATTGTGTTCGATGTGAATCAGAAAGTCTCCGCATTCTGCGCCTTGAAGATGAACGCGAAGGGCAAGGTGACGGTCAAGTTTACCAACGCCGGCGGGCGAAAGACCGAAAAAGGGGAACTTACGCTTTCTGATGACGCCATCCCGCAGGTCAAGACTGCTGGACTTGACATTTCCTATGATGAGTCTACTGCGATGTGGCTTGGGGAATGGAATGGCGGAAAAGTTTTCATTCCCTTTGGCAAGAGAGCCCTTGCATTAGATGGAGTGTATACCCTTGGTGCGCAATCCGCCAACGGCGAGAAGGCCGGGTATTTGACTGTGACAATGAGGAGAAGCAAGGGCAAGGTGGCGGGAATGCTGGGCGGCAAGAACAAGATTTCCACCAACGGCGAGGCCACATTGCTGCCGGCTTCTGTGGTTGCCGAGATGCTCCCTGACTGGTCTGTTGGCGAAGACTTGGTGTTTGTTCCGGCGGTCAAGCGTGGCGGCGTCTCTGGGGGTATAGCCGTGACGAAAAGCGGCACGGCGTCGGGGACAGTGGCGGCGTTTGGCGCGAATTGGAATGTCTCGGGTGCCAAGTGGGCGTCTTCCGCGAATTTGAACACGATGGACGGAATGGTCTTTTCAGTTTCTGGCAGGGACATTGACATTCTTGTGATTGCGCAGAACGGTTCTCAGATCGGGTTTGGCGACAATGATTATTCGGCAAAAATCAAGGCCACCGTACGTACTGGGCTGTTCAAAGGCAATCTCAGGAGCGGCAAGGAGAAGATTCCCTTTGCGGGTGCGCTCGTTCGCGTCGGCAAGACAATCGTAGGGCGGGGCGTGACTCTCGGGAAGGGCTCTGTGTTTCCTGTCGTTATTGAAAGCCCTTGCGGAGGGGACTGCGCGGTGTCGGAATAGTGCGTAGTATCGGCGTTCAAGCCAAGCGTGTGTTTTGAAGAGTGAAGGAGAATAGGTTCATGAGAATTAAACCGAACAGGATTAGAAGGGATACTGTCGTGCGTCGGCTGGTTTTAGCGTCTGCTATCGTCTGCATTCCGGTTGCAGCGTTTTGCGGACTGTCGGGGAGTGACGAAGACTATACGCCGATAAATGCGTCTTCTGGGGCGGTCGTGCCTGGTGAATGGAATGCCAGCGTGACGGCAGGTAAGGTGTATGCAGAAGCGAACAACATGCCGATGCTGGCGATATTTGGTTCCAAGTTCTGTAGCCACTGCCATGCTTTGCAGACGGCGTGCAATACTGAAAGGTTCAAGGCCTGGGTTGCTGACATGAAGCCGGTCATGGTGTTCGGCATGGACGAAAACACCAAGAAGTTCTGTAAGCCGGATGACAGTGTGTCTCTGCCGTTTGTTGCCATCTATTGGCCGAAGCCGGACGGTTCGAATGTTTATGTCCGTTTTACGGGTATGATGGGCTACATGCCGTCGAAAGAAGGCAACACGCTTGAAGAGCAGCTCATTAACTCCTGCAACAAGTATTTTGGTGCCTATTCGACATTGACGGGTCTTGAATACATTGCGTTCACGAACGTTTATGCCAATGCCCGGCTTGAAGCGGAGGCCGGGACGACGGTGTATGTCGACGTTCCTCTCGCAAGAGACGCTTTCCTGCTCGGACGCTTTGGCACTAATGTGTTTACGGCCACATACAAGGGGTTGCCTTTGGTGGATAAGACAATCGTTTGGGATGCGGACAAAGTGGCTATGCCAGTGCGCGTCGAGATTCCCGCAGGCGTTGCGCCAGGAGACGAAATCGACCTTGTTCTCAAGTCCGCCGAGGGCGAAGAGCGTAGTTCGACGAAGATATTCGTAGTGGATGAGGCCGAAAACAGCACCAAAAATCCATTTTTTGTTGGTGAGAAGACTGCGGACGAGCTTGGTTACGGCGAATGGACAATGGATCTTGACGTCGCGTTGGAGAAATACAAGGCAAATGCGGATTCGCACATCATGGCGGTCGCGAGCGGCTCTTTGTGGTGTCCCGACTGTGTAATGACGGACGGACACGTCTTGGAAACGGAGGAATTCAAGAAGTGGGCGGTTGACAACAAGGTTATTCTAGTCGATATCGATGTGCCGAATTTCCCAAATACGACGAATTCCGCCTGTCTTCTCACCCGCGTTGTCGGCAGGACGAGCGACGGTTACATATCTGGGCGTGGTACCCTTGCGACAAACGAACTTGAACGCTATCAGAGCGGGGCTGGATATCTGTCGCGGCACATGATTAGTGACGAAGCGGCCACAAAGGTATTGGAAAGAAACCGATCTCTTGTCGGGAGGAACACGCTAAACGGAGGGTGGAACAATCCAGATAGGGCGAATCAGAACAGAACGGGCATTCCCAATTTCTTCGCCCTGGATCGTAATGGATCGCTTATTGGCACATTCGAGCGTTTTGATGTGTATGGCCCCACCAATAGCCTCAGCAACGCAGAATATCTGCGACGCTTTTCAGAACTTATCGCGACAGAAGAAGGCGGAAATTTTGGAGATTTTTCGAACAGATGCTGGCAGACCACTGGAGATTCTTACGACGGCTCTGGAACGGTTTCCGCCACACTTAGTTCTCTTGACCTGATCGATGTCTACCAGTTTACCGCATCGAAGAGAGCCGCCGAATTGCAGACTGTTGCAGTTTCTGGCTTGGATGCGACTGTGGAGATAACGGTGAGCCTGATTTCTGTTTCGGACGGCGAAGCCACCACAGTTGACACAGTTACCGGGATGCTTTCGCAGGGAGTTAGCGTAAGCGGAACGATGACGCCAAACGAGGTTTATTACCTTAAGATAGCCGCGTCAGACAAGGGTACGGTGGCTGCCGACAGTGCGTCTGCGAGTACTGTTGTGTCCTACGAAGTGACCGGATCTCGCCAGGAAATTGAGAACCCGTTCCACAACGAATGGATTGTCAAACCAATGAGTACAACCCTGCCCCTTTATTCGTCCGACACCAAGTCTCTTGAGGGACTGCTGGAACTGTCGCTGAAGAAGAAGGGAAAGTTCACTGCGAAATATTCGGATGGGAATAGGAGAAAAGCCACATTCTCGTCTGTCTGGGGTGCTGACATATCGGCGGATGGAACTGCAAGTGCGACGGCGACTAAGGAATCGTATGTGCTTGATATCGCAATCTCCGGCAGCGGCGTTGTCTCTGCGACGGTCTCTGACGGCTCTAAGACATTTTTCACGGGTAGTTGTGGGCTTGCGGATGACTACGCTGAATTCTGCGGAAACTATGCCGTCGCTTTGTTGCTCGAGGGAATATCCGGCAAGGAAGTGTATCCGGAAGGCGACGCCTTCATGACGATTTCGATGGCGAACAATGGCGCTGCAAAGAAGAAGGGCAAAATAAAGTATGCCGTGTATCTGCCTGATGGCAAAAAGCTGAATGGAACGACAGCGGTCACTGTGCGGGACGCGAATTTCGGCGTTGTCCCTGTTCTTAAGACGGTTGGCGGCAACAAGTTCTCCGCCAGTCTGTTTCTCCGCCGCAATGCCGCCGGAGCCTTGACACGAAGGGCCGTAATTGCGGCAAACGGAGTTCCAATCATTTGGCGAGGTGACGGATTCGTCCGCGAATGCTCTGCTTATGGTTCTCTTGTCGTGGCGAGCGATTCGCTGGTCGCGAAAAGTGGTGTAGACAAGCTTGCTTTCGCTGTTGACACCGAGAATCTTGCCGACAGTTCGGTATACGGACCGCTTGTTGACGTGCTTTACGCTGGCGGAGGGCTGTCCGTCGGCTCTTCCATGATTGCCCCACCTGAAAAGGTTTCCGGATTCAAGTTCAAGTTGAAGCGCAAGACTGGGATATTTGAGGGGAAAACCCGTCTTTCGTTCTCTGGGAAGGATAAGGTTTCTGCGTCTTTCCGCGGTGTTCTTATGCCTGATTGGTTCAGTGACTGCGAGTGCAGTGACGATGACGACAAAGTCGTGCCGCAGACGTTTCTTCCGTTTGGCATCGGGTTCTGCACGTTCACCGACACTGTTGGTGGGCGGCGCATTAAGCGTAGCTTCCCTGTAGGTCTCGTTTCGTCTGTTGACGAAGAGCGGAAATAGGCGTTGGACACGGCAATGAAAAAGGTCATCATAGTTTGTGTGCTGGGATTGGTTGCCATAGCGGTGTTCATGACGATTCGCTTTTCTGACGCGTCGAATGATTCGGCGGAGGAAGTTTCGTCTTCTACCCGTTTTCTCGGGAAGAGGGGCGAGACCAGTATCGCACGCACCCAAATAGACGAAGCCGCGAACGCGTTGACAAATGCCCCGGCAAGGGCTAGGCGTCAAGTGCGCGTGCGTAGCGGAGGCGACATGGAGGCGACATGGGTTTTCGAAGACGGGACGCCGTGGCCGGATGCTCAGAAGGAACTGATGCGGGAGATTCTTGCTTTATCCGACAATGACGACTATGAGGCGCTAGCTGCGCTTTCTTCGCAGGTCGCCAGTTGTGAAAACGAGGAGATTCGCGACAATTACGTCGATGAACTTGGGTGGTTCGGAGAGAAGGCCTTCGTCGATATGGCGGCATTTCTGTCTGATCCAAGCGAGGATGTAGTCGATTCGGCTAGGACGCATATTGCGGACGCCTTCCAGGAAATCGACAGCGATGCCGAGAAGGCAGTTCTATTCTCAATAATGGTGAAGACCGTCAACGACAATGACTTGCTTGAGACGCTAGCTGATGAACTGATAACCATGGATGCGGTCTTGGCGCTCCAGACAATAGCCGATACGATTGCAGAGGGGACCACTAAAGCCCAAAAATCGGTCAAAGAGGTGTACGAGACTATTACTGACGAGAAATGGGCGGGAATTGACGATGCTGAAGCGTGGCTGCAGGCGAACTATGAAGACTTGCAAGATGATGGGGTAGACGGCGGCTATGGGCCAGATGGACCGGATTCTGATGGAGCCGATAAAGGAGACAATTTACCGACTTCAGGACCGAATCAAGGGGCTATGCCGTAATGAGGGGCATGGGATTTAGGCTTGTCCTCGCTGTTATGGTCGTTTTCGGCGCTTTGTCTGCCGAGGCGGCCTATGGGATTAAATGGACGCCTGGGGACGACGCCGTTGTCGCTGGCGCATATCTTACCGCAGAGAATGCCTTTGAACTGCGTATGCGCCAGCCAGACGGGAAGGTTCGCCAGTTCTACCGTGACTTCGACCAACCGAACAAGTTATATGGCGAAGAGCCATGGGTCGGCGAAGATTTAGGCGGCGGGACGTTCTCGATACTCACTAACCCCGAGTTTAAGGGCGGACGCACGATGTTCATATTCCAGAACGGACATCTGAGACGGATGGTCTTGGGTCGCAAAGACCACAACTTCGCCAGTATGCCCTTCCCGGCGTCTACGAATTCGCTCCAGTCGCTATGGCCAAAACCGCTTACCGAAGCGGAGATGTCCGTCGCGTTCGGTACGTGGACAGGGGATGCCGGCCGACTGAGGCTTGGATACGCGAATCCCAACAAGGCTGGTTGCCTTTGCGCCGAGTTGGCGTTGCTTGGTCTGGCATTGCTTCTTTTGTCGGGACGTAGCCCGTGCATGGCAGCCGGGGCTATTCTTGCAGCTGCAGCGTTCTTCGTATTGACTAAGACGGAGTCCCGAAGCGCCTTTGTCGCTTTTTCGGTCGGTGCCATGATTCTTGCAGTTTTTCGGATTCGTTCGCTTTTCACTTGGAGGAGATTTGCCGTAGTCGCTGGAATAGTCGGAGTATGCGTTGCCATCATTGCGTATAGTGGCGTCGCCGAACGCTTTACGACGGGGCTTGTGGATGTCGCAGGGGAGACGGACGCATTCCGCGTCAAGGTCTGGCATGCAGCGCCCAAGATGATGGTGGATTCGCCGGATGGCTGGGGACTTGGCATGTCGGGCGTTGCATACACGAGCTGGTATCAGCCAGTCGTCGAGTTTCGTGCCATAAGGACGCTTGTGAACAGCCATCTCACGTGGCTGGTTGAGTTTGGCTGGGTGGGGAGGTTTTTGTATCTCGCGGCGATTTTTGGCTTTTTGGTCTTGGCGTTCCTCGCGGCGTGGCGGAAATTCAGCCCGTTGCCGTTTGCCATGTTCGCCCTGCTTTTTACCGCCGGTCTGTTTAATTCTGTTATGGAGGCTCCGACGTTGTGGATAATTCCCGTGGTCTCTCTTTTGCCGCTTGCCGTGGACTGGCGCAAGGCTTTCACCTTGCGCAGCGCGCTTATTTCCATCTGTGTGGGGGCGGCTATGTCGCTCTTGACACTTGCTGTTTTGGCGGTGATCGGGTCGAGAAGCGAGTCTGTCCCGGCGCTTAAGGCAGGCAAGTGCATGGTGGTCGTAAATGGCAAATCGGCCAAAACGTGGGTTGTAGATGATAATGTCGTGCTCGGCAAGGGCTTTCTCGGTAGGGAACTTCGTATGTACTATGCAGCATTTCCCGAGGAGCCGTCACTTGGCATAGCATGGGACGTTGCGGACGTCCCGGACACTGCAGAGCATTTGGTAGTGGCGGGTAGGAAGTGTGAAGATTTCCTCGAGGCTCTTTCGTCGGAGCCAGAACTCGCCTCGAAGTTCTCGTCCATCACGTTTATTTCGCCGCCGTTCCATGCTTCAGCCGTGCCTGAGAATCTGGCGTCAAATCCTGGGTTCTTGATGCTTCAGGGCGAGTTGGCCGCGAGGATGCAGCCTGAAGACGGCGAGGCTCCCCGGTTCTTGAAGGTCATTCCCGGTGCCGAGTTGTACATACCCGGCTGGATGAAGATGGTCGCGGAACGCGGCAAAAAGATTTCAGAACAACAAAAATAACAACCAAAAGAAAGGTAAAAAACATGAGGAAGATGTCATTGCTTGCAGTCGTCGCGCTGTCTTCGGCGTTTGTCGCCGCCGAGCCGATTGTCTACGATGTAACCATGAAGGTCAAAACTACTGTTGGCAAGAGCGGCAATGTGAGTGTATCCTGCATTGCCGGTGGTTCGACTAACTTGGTTTACCGCAAGCAGGGCACCATAAGCGTCAAGGGTCTCATCTGGGGATGCGGGTGCGATTCGCTCATCGGGCCTTTGACGTATACAGACCCCTCCGCAGACGGATGTTACTTCTGGAATGAGACCGAAAGGAAGCCCATCGCAGGAGGAACTATTGTCTGGCCTGTCCTTGGTCGCATCGACAATAAGATGAAGAAGGCTGAGGGCGTCATGGAGCTAACTGCCGAAGAGTGGTACCTCGTTTGCGCAGGATTCGGCAAGGCTGACATCCTTGAGGACCAGTCGGGCTTTCTCGCCAAACTCAAGGGATACTTCGCTGGTTGGCGAGTTGCTCCGATGTGGTCGTATATCTCTCGCGGCGAGCCTTGCAGCTTCTGCGAATCAGGCACGGCAGACCTAACATATTATCAGCCCGCCGTCGCCTGGGCTCTCTGCAGTTGCGCCGAGCCCTCTGAGAAGACGGCGGCTTTCGGAAGCTGGTTGCTCAAGTACAACAAGAACGTTTCGAAGAGACTTGGCGGTGAGGGCGTGACTGAAATAACACAGGTCTACACATTCCCTTCATACGTTCCGGTCAAGAAGTCTGCCGAATGAGGTCATTCCCGAGGATTCGGGTCATTTCGGCGACAGTGCTCCTTCTGCTGGCATTGGGATGTCAGCGGAAGGATGTTATTCTCATTGCGGACGGACGTGTTTTCACCGCAGAGGGCCGAGATTGTGAGATTTCGCTGAGAATGCGACTCTTTGGCATGTCGCATCCGTCAGCAGGTGCGGAAGAGCTGTCGGCCAGGCGGAAGATGTTACTGGATTCGTCCGAGGAATATTTTCTCTCGGAGACTGCCAGCCTTCAAGCGGCGCGGGAACTGGGCGTGTCGGCGAGCGAGGAGGAAGTTGCCGCCCATATGCGTTCTTTCGCGCGCTTTGCCGATAAGCTGAGTGAAATGGATCGCGTCCTTATGAAGGATATTGCGCGCCGAGAGGTGCTGTGTGCCAAGGCGGCCAAGACAATAGGCGACAGTCTGTCGGCCGAGGTGACGGAGGGGGAGCTGAACGAGGCCTCCCGGCGCCTCTCGAAATATGCCGAGGCGGTAGCCGAGGCGAGCGCAGCGGCATGGGTCAAGGCGACAAACGCATGGCAGGCCGTATGCAGCGGGATGGATTTCGCTGTAGCGGCTAAGACATACAGCGAAGGTTCGGATGGCGATTCATGCGAATGGGGAACTTTTCCGGCGGCGGCACTTTCGGATAGTCCGGCGTTGCTGTCCCTTTTACCGAATCTGAAAGAAGGTGACGTAACGCCGCCGGTAGAAGGCGACAACGGCATTGTCGTTGTCAGACTCAAAGGCGTTGACAAAAGTGGTGATGGGCCAGTCTATTCAATGGACAGGATGTTCTTTATGTTGCCGGAGGATGCCCCGACTATGAGTCGCGGCGAGTTGGCGCAGCACCTTGCCGCAGATAAGCGCAGCAAGGCCTTGGCCGAGGCTATGCGCGAGCGTCGGGCTGCTATGAAAGTGGTTCGCCCTTGATTTGCAGGCAGCACAGGTAGGTGCGGCATTCGCAAATAAATGGTCGTTTGCCAAAGTAAACGAAACTTAGAAAGGTTAAACGAAAGTTTAGCCAGAGGATTAGGCTTGCTGTTTCGTTAAGGTTGG
>Ga0310690_10005489_pt1 | contig 17178 bp, 13 predicted proteins | sample AusTroGonzalo_MG_2_FD_207661 | JGI IMG/M metagenome (GOLD analysis project Ga0310690, IMG submission 207661) | Bovine rumen microbial communities from tropical cattle in Woodstock, Queensland, Australia - Gonzalo_04 (v2) (version 2) | ecosystem: Host-associated > Mammals > Digestive system >...
CAAACAACAATTATCCTTTGTGACGCGAATGAAGGGGAAAATAAGTACAGGGACTTCGGCCCGACAACTGCTGTACTTATGGCCGGAAGTACAGCAGTTGTCGGCAATAAGTACAGTAGTTGTTTCACAGAAGTCCCAAGACAAGATTCTTTGACTTATTGACACGCCAGACAACACAGCACGTCGCGATGGGCAACGCGGCACGTTATGATGGCAAACATAACACGTTATGATTGCCAACACGGCACGTTATGATGGCCGGCATAACACGCCTCGTTGCTCTCTCTTTCCTTTTTGCTTATTACTAAAATAACTCTTGGCAACGAAAAGCCGCCAGATATTTTGAGCCCAAGAGTTGGCATTTAGAAAAAAAATCGTAACTTTGCAGTCTGAAACAACAGAACAGATGGATATTACGATACAGGATTCAAAGCTCCAAGAGGCTGCAAGCAAGGGGACGGATGCCTTCCTTGCCTGCATACACGACGCCATCAATGAGGCTATCGGGGGCGAGGTGAATGCCGAGACGCTTCCGCTCCTGAATGGCGAGCAGACGACTCTGCTGGCCTACTTCATCCTGCGCGAGGAGGTGATGGACGGCGGCTTCATCCAGCTCATACACAATGGCTACGGGCCCTTCATCTTCCTGAATCCCTTCGCAAAGGCGATGCGCCTGTGGGGGGCTCACGACTTCAGCAAGCTTGTCTATAAGGGACGAAAGCTCTTCGAGAAGTATGGCGACAAGCTTTGTGCCGACTGCACGGACGAGGAGTTCATGGCTCTCTTCGAGCAATATCCTGAGTTCGACGACCTCGACGATGAGTTCATCGAAATGGAAGAGGAAGTGACCGACACCATCGCCCATTATGTAGATGACCACCTCGAGCAGTTCATAGATATCAGTTGACTAACGTCGAGCTAAAGCCTCATAGTTGCAGAGCGGCAGCAAATTCTTCACTCTTCATTCTTCACTCTTCATTTATATGTCCAAGACTCTCATTCCCAACAAGGGGAAAACAATAAATATCAAGAACAAGCGGGCTGAGTTCGACTTCCTGCTCATGGACAAATATACGGCAGGAATCGTGCTGACGGGCACCGAGATAAAGAGCATCCGCAAGGGCAAGGCAAGCCTCGTGGATACCTACTGCTACATCATTGCCGGCGAGGTTTGGGTGAAGAATATGTATATCGCGCAGTACGAGCAGGGCTCATACAACAATCATGTGGAGCGCCGAGACCGCAAGCTGCTCCTCAACCGCAAGGAAATACGCAAGATGCAGCAGACGGTCAAGTCGCCTGGCTTCAGCATCGTGCCGACACTTCTCTTCGTAGATGAAAACGGACGGGCCAAGCTCGACATCCATATTGCCCGAGGCAAACGCGAGTACGACAAGCGCGAGACGCTCAAGGAGAAGGAAGACCGCCGCAGCATAGACCGCCAGTTCAAGAAGAACTACTGACGCTCACATCCCTGCAAACGGCTCCGTCGCTGCCGCTCAGAACGCGATGTCTGCCCAATGGGGATTGTGGTCGGAGAGCATCGCCTGAGGGTTGGGCTCCTCGATATGAGCGCGTTGGACGCTGATGGTAGGCGTCAGGAAGATGAAATCTATCTTCTCGCACTTGTCCGCAGGTATCTTGCAGAAGTCGTGCCAAGTATAGTTGACGCCCGTAAGGTTAGTCGTCAGGTGGTAAGCATCATTGAACTTGACCTTTTTGCCTTTCCCCTTCTTGCCATTTTCTGCCTGACTGTCTATCATCGTCTTATAGGCTTCGTCGCTCTCGGTAACGTTGAAATCGCCCGTCACGATGGCAGGACGTTTGCCAACAATATCCTGTATCTTCCTCATAATGAGCTTTGCACTCTCTCGACGAGCCACGACACCAACATGGTCGAAGTGCGTATTGACAGCCATGAACACCTTGCCCGTCGCCTTGTCCTTCAGCTTCGCATAGCTCGCGATACGCTCCAGAGCGGCATCCCAGCCCTTGGAACCTGCCACCTCGGGCGTCTCGCTCAGCCAGAAGTTTCCCTTCTCCAGCACCTCGAACCTGTCCTTCCGGAAGAAGACAGGCGAGTACTCACCTGACTTTGCTCCATCCGTGCGCCCTACACCAACGTAATCATATTCGGGCAAACGCTCAAGGAGGTCAAGCAGTTGGGGGTGAAGCACTTCCTGCATCCCTATGACATCTATCTGGTTCTCCTTGATGTAGTTTGCCACTCTGTCCTTTCTTACGCTCCAGCCAAAGCCTGCTTTCTCGTCGCTATCGTTCAGCAGACGGATGTTGAAGGTGCCCCAACGGAGCGAACATTTAGAGGATTTGACTGTCTTACAGTTTGACATCAAGGGCATTAGCATGGCAAAAGCCAATAGAAGATACTTCCTAAACATCTGTATATATCTTTTAGCATTTCACGTTTAACAAGTGCAAAGATATAAAATAATTCACATTTCATAGTTTCTTATTCAGAACTTTTTTGTACTTTTGCAGGCAAATGTTAAGTGACAAATGACTAAACGCATAAAATGAGAGATGAATAAGGTAATGCTGATAGGCAACGTCGGCAAGGAGCCGGAAGTGAAATACATTGACCGAGGCGTCTGTGTGGCAAGTCTTGTGCTGGCTACCACCGAGCGCGGCTACAAGCTGCAGAACGGGACGGAAGTGCCTGAACGCACCGAATGGCACAACATCGTGCTCTGGCGAGGACTTGCCGAAGTGGTGGAGAAGTACGTTCACAAGGGCGACAAGCTCTTCATCGAGGGACAGATTCATTCGCGCAACTACGAAGACCGCACTGGCATAAAGCACTATGTCACAGAGATATGGGCAGAGTCGTTGGAGTTGCTTTCACCTAAAACAAAGAGCGAAGAATGAATGCCATAGACTTCTCCTCCACGATGCAATGGCTTGCGGGTGAGGTAACTGTCAGTATGCCAAGCCCCGACGTGTGGATTGCCTTCGGCATCGTGCTGATACTGCTCTTCTGTTCAGGCTTCGTCTCTGCCAGCGAGATTGCTTTCTTCAGCCTCACCCCAAGCGACAGGAGCACCATAGACGAGGACAAACACCCTGCTGACGGGAAGGTTGCTTCCCTCCTCGACGATAGCGAGAGGCTTCTTGCCACAATACTCATCAGCAACAACCTGGTGAACGTGGCTGTCATCATCATCCTCTATTTTGCCTTCGACAAGACCATCCATTTCGGCGAAGCCAAGTGGCTGGAGTTCCTTGTCATGACCGTGCTGCTCACCTTCCTGCTCCTGCTCTTCGGCGAGATTATCCCCAAGATATACAGTGCCCAGCATGCGCTTGCCTTCTGCCGCTTTGCTGCGCCAAAGCTAAAGTTCCTGAGCAAGGTGTTTTGGCCAATGAGCCAACTGCTTATCCGCAGCAAGGTCATTACGAAACGCTTTGTCAATCACGAAGCAGAGATGCTGACGGTTGACGACCTCGAGAAGGCAATGGAACTGACGGACAAGAAGGATATTGCAGAGGAAAGCAACATGCTGAAGGGCATCATTCGCTTTGGCGGCGAGATGGCCAAGGAAATCATGACGAGCCGTGTGGATATTGTTGACCTCGACATCAAGGCTTCCTTCAGCGACGTACTTTCCTGTATCGTTGCGAACAACTATAGCCGCATCCCCGTCTATCAAGGTACACAGGACAACATCAAGGGTGTGCTCTACATCAAGGACTTACTACCGCATCTTGGCAAACCCCAAGGCTTCCGCTGGCAGACGCTCATCCGTCCTGCTTATTTCGTGCCTGAGACAAAGATGGTGGACGACCTGCTGCGCGACTTCCAGGCAAACAAAGTCCACATTGCCATCGTTGTCGATGAGTTTGGCGGCACAAGCGGTATCGTGACGATGGAGGACATCTTGGAAGAAATCGTAGGTGAGATAAACGACGAATACGACGACGAAGAGAAGCCCTACCAGCGTCTCAATCAAAACACTTATATCTTTGAAGCCAAGACGCTTATGTCTGACTTCACAAAGATACTTGGCTTCGACGACGAATACTTCGAGATGGTTGAAGGCGAAGCAGAGACGCTTGCAGGACTATTGCTCGAAATCAAGGGCGAGTTCCCCACTCAGGGAGAACGAATTGCCTACAAGCGCTTCACCTTCGATGTCCTTGAAGTTGACCAGCGCCGCATCGTCAAGGTCAAGGTTATCGTTCATAATGAAGAATAAAAAACGCCTCTCTCGAATGAGGGAGGCGCTTATGTTTTCCTTTTCTGCTTAATGTTAAGAGAAGAGAAGCTTGTCTTTCTCATCATTTCGGCTTAATGTTGAGAAGCCTGTCTATCTCCACGAACTCATCTCCGAGATTAAGGTTAAGATAGATTCGGTAGAGAGCCGGAGCCCAACGGTCTTGGCTTTCGGGTTGCAAACGGCGAACCATCTCCATGCTTGGGCGAGCCTTCCTATAGAGCTCCTGAGTCTTCTGCTTGTCAATTGCATATTGAGGGTTCTTGACATCCTTGCAGCTCATCTCGTTTGAAATGACTGCCATGTTCAGATAAGAGATACCTTTATTATAATAGGCATCGACGAAGTCGTCCTGTCGCGCGATGGCACTGTCCGCACATGCTATGCAGGCGTCATAGTTCTCTTCCGAAAGGTAGCTCTTCGACTTTGCATAGAAGTGAATGGCTTTGCCTCCTGTACTGGCAATAACCTTGTCTGCCAACTGCCTTTCCTCCTCAAAGTTTCTTTGGCCATGATACCAGTCGGCCAATTGCACAAAGAAGTAATCGTGCTCGGGAAACTTATTGACGCCTTCTTTCAGCTCTGCAACCCAAGCAGTATCGTTGCTCAGCTTGGCATAAGAGCGTACCTTGTATTCATGCAGGATGGCAGAAGTCTCGCTGTCATAGTAAGGTATGGCTCCGTCGGCATGTTTAATGGTACCCGTATAGTTCTCTACCATAAAGGCGGAAAGTGTTGCCCAAAATGCTGACTGATGCAGAAGTGTATCTTTCTCTTCTTCACCTTTATATGTGCAATAGAGGTCGAAGAAAGGATAGGCTTCTGCATATTTCTGTTTGGAAAGGAAGAACCTGCCGCCACCGAATATGTTGCGACGATGCTTGATGCGCAATGCTTGTGTCTTCTTCTGGAACTTAGCATTAACCTTCCCCTTTGCATCAGGAATGAAGTCAAGGCTGTCGCACAACCTCAATTGGCCGTACATATCACGAAGCTTGTTGAAAAACTTAGCTGTGTCGTATGGTTGCTTGAGGTAAGCCTTTTGGTTCTCAACGGCATTGAGTGATTCTTCAAGCAGGGCAGCAGTATAGCAGATGTTGGCTCGCTTCTGGTTGTTGAGTTCAGGACGATTCAAAGCCCCCAACAAAGCATTACGCGCAGCATCCTGACCGCTTTGGTTCTTGAGTGCGGTCTTAGCATTCTTCAAGAGCGTAGAGAGCTTCTCCTGCTTTGGTTTCTTCTCCTTTGAGTATGAGGTGCAGGGAGTGAGGAGAAGGAAAAGAAGAAGGATAGCCTTCTCAAACCCTATCAGGGGGAGTTTTCTTTTAATTTCCATAGTTATTCTCTAATCCCTTTTCTCTTAATACCTAATTCCCCCCAAGAAGGGGGGACAGGTGTTAAAGTAACTTGTTCATCTCTTCGGCCTTAGCTGCCTGACCTGTGACGTTGTAGCACTGGCGGAGCTCATAAGCCCACTTGTTTGGTTCGTCGGGTGCACATTCACGTGCCTTTTCAAAATAAGGAATAGCTTCACCAAAGAGTGCCTTTGTCTTTTCGAGCGTTTTATTGGCTAATGCTCTGTCTTTAATGCTGCTGACTGTTGCATTCAGGGCAAGTGCATTCTTGTACTTGCAGAGGCCTGCCTGATACCAGGCATCGTAATAGTCGCTCTTGATTTCTGTGCACTTGAGATATACAGCCAAAGCCTCATCATATTTTTCCTGCTCAAATAATTTGTAAGCCTTACCATATTGAGCTATCAGGATGTTAGGATCTGTAGCAATAACCTCGTCAACATACTTCATCATGAGATTGCTTTCGGGGCCTGCCTCTTTGTCCTTCTTGATATAGTAGGCAATGAGCATCTGAATGTAGTCTTCGTTTACCTGCGGCTCCTTGACGGTCATCTCACGAATGTAGTTTGCCCAAGCAACTGAATCGCCACGCTCCAGATAGGAAGCAATCTTCACCTGCTTTGTGCCTACAGCTCCGTCGGCAAACTGGAGAGCCTGGTCGTAGAGGGCATCCATCTTGTCGTACATCTTTCCTTCGTGAGCGGTATGGAAGGCATAGTAAGCAATCTGTTCGTTGGAAATGCGGAGCTTTGCCTTGTCTGCTACTTCAGGATAGAGCTTGGTATAGTTCATCGCTGTCTCGAAGGACTCGAGAGCCTTATCGTACTTGCCGCATTCGCTATTGAACTGTGCTGCATAGATGTAGTAGTCGCCGCACTGAGCCAGAGCGAAGGCCTTGCCTTTGAGGTAATTCTCGTTGCCCATCTCGCCAGTTGTTACCTTGGTGTGCTTGAGTTCACCCTGCAGGGCGGAAGTCAAAACTTTAAGGTTCGAGTAGAAGAGAGCTGTGTCGAAAGGCTCCTTGTTGACAGCATGATTCAGCATGATGTTGTGGGTATGCTGTGCAAAGTTTGCACTAACCCTGTAGGCATCACCAAGCTTGTTGTCGGCAATAGCGCCGCCCTTGATGGCTTTGCGGATAAGGGCCTGGCCTTTCTTGGACTCAGAGAGGACTTCCTCATCCGTTGCTGTCTTCTCGTTTATCTTAGCTGTGAGGGCTTGGTCAATCTTAATAGCCTCAGCCATCTGTGCCTTAGCCTCTTTCTGTGCTTGTTTGAGGGCAGCCTTATCAACTTGTCCCATGATGGTTCCTGCGCTCAGAAGCAGAGCCATCGAAATAATAATCTTTTTCATATCGTTTAGGTATTATATATTATATATAATGTATTAGTTCTCGAATTACTGTTCTGTCTCGTTTGCTTCACCTTCTGCGGGAGCTTCGGGCTCTTCTTCGGCACGCGGCACGACGCTCAGGTGGCTGATGACATCGTTACGCTTCTTGAGCTCGATGACCTTGGTGCCTTGGGCGACGCGGGTCTTTGTCTCCTTGATGACATCAGCATGGAGGCGGATGGTTGTGCCGCTCTTGTTGATAATCATCAGGTCGTCGTCGTCCTTGATAACGGTAATGGCCACGAGATAGCCCGTCTTCTCCGTGATGGCAAGCGTCTTTACGCCTTTGGCATGACGACTTGTCTTGCGGTATTCCTCAACGTCTGTACGCTTGCCGAAGCCGTTCTCGCTGAGCACCATAATGCTCTCTGTTGCAGCATCATTGATGATACACATGCCTACCACCTGGTCGCGGGCATCGTTGTCGAGGATGATGCTCTGCACGCCTGTCGCTGTGCGGCCCATCGGACGAACCTGTTCTTCGTCGAAGCGGACAGCCCTGCCGACGGCATTGGCGATAATTATCTCGTTCTTGCCGTTGGTCAGTTCTACGCCGATTACCTGGTCGTCCTCGCGGATATTGATGGCATTGACACCATTTGTACGGACGCGGCTGTACTCGGTCAGGCAGGTCTTCTTGATGATACCGTTCTTCGTGCAGAACACCACGAAGTGGCTCTGGCAGAATTCCGGGTCGCCCAGCTTACGAATGCAGAGGCAGGCGCGGACAGCATCGCCCGGCTCGATGTTGAGCATGTTCTGGATGGCTCGGCCTTTGCCCTGCTTGTTTCCGTCGGGGATGTCATAGACCTTCAGCCAGTAGCAGCGGCCACGGTCGGTGAAGAAGAGCATCGTGTTGTGCATCGTGGCGGGATAGATCTTCTCGATGAAGTCGTTATCGCGCGTAGAGCTTGCCTTTACGCCGATGCCGCCTCTGCCTTGTGTCTTGAACTCAGCCAAGGGGATGCGCTTGATGTATCCCATGTGACTCATGGTGATGACAACCTCGTCGTCGGCATAGAAGTCCTCGGCATTGAACTCTTCGGCACTCGGGAGTATCTCCGTGCGACGCTCGTCGCCGTACTGCTGCTTGATTTCGAGGAGCTCGTCCTTCATGACCTTGCGGCAAAGGTCGTCGTCGGTGAGGATTTGGTTGTAGTACTTAATCTTCTCCATCAGTTCGTCGTACTCGCCATGAAGCTTTTCCTGATTGAGGCCCGTCAGCTGGCCAAGGCGCATTTCCACAATGGCTTTGCTCTGAAGTTCGTCGAGGGCGAAGCGGGCTTCCAGGGCGCGCTGGGCATCCTGAGGTGTTTTGCTCTTCTTGATAATCTCGACCACCTCGTTAATGTTGTCGCTGGCGATGATGAGGCCCTTCAGTATGTGGGCTCTCTCTTCTGCCTTGCGGAGGTCGTATTTCGTGCGACGGATGGTGACATCATGACGGTGGGAGATGAAGTTGCTGATGAAGTCCCGAAGGGTGAGCAGTTGCGGACGTCCCTTGACAAGAGCGATACTGTTCACGCTGAAGCTTGTCTGGAGGGGCGTCATCTTGAAGAGCTTGTTCAGGACGACACGTGCATTGGCATCACGCTTCAGGTCAACCACGATACGCATACCTTCGCTGTCGCTCTCGTCGTTGATGTTGCTGATGCCTTCTATCTTCTTTTCGCCGACGAGCTGGGCAACATATTCGATGAGCTGCTGCTTGTTGACGCCATAGGGAATCTCGCTCACGACAATCTTATCGTGTGTGTCGCCGTTCTCTATTTCAGCCTTTGCACGGATGATGATGCGTCCCCTACCCGTCTCGTAGGCATCGCGGATGCCCTGCATACCCATGATATAGGCACCTGTCGGGAAGTCGGGGCCTTTCACGTATTGCATGAGGTCGAGGGAGGTGAGGTTCTCGTCATCGACGAATGCGATACAGGCATCGATGACTTCGCTCAGGTTGTGGGTAGGTATGTTCGTCGCCATACCGACGGCAATACCTGTGGCTCCGTTGACGAGCAGGTTGGGAATCTTCGTCGGCATAACGGTCGGTTCGCGGAGTGTATCGTCGAAGTTGTTGGTCATATCGACGGTTTCCTTCTCCAGGTCGTCCATCATGCTTTCACCCATCAGGCTGAGTCGGGCCTCGGTGTAACGCATGGCTGCGGGGCTGTCGCCATCGACTGAGCCGAAGTTGCCTTGCCCGTCAACCAGCGTGTATCGCATCGCCCATTCCTGAGCCATGCGGACGAGGGCCATATATACCGAGCTGTCGCCGTGGGGATGGTACTTGCCGAGCACCTCGCCGACGATACGTGCACACTTCTTGTAAGGGCTGCTGTGGAAATTGTGGAGTTCGCGCATACCATATAGGATGCGGCGGTGGACGGGCTTGAAGCCGTCTCTTACGTCAGGCAGGGCACGGGCCACGATGACACTCATCGAGTAGTCGATGTAGCTCTTCTTCATCTCCTGCTGGATGTCAACTTTGATTATTCTTTCTTGGTCTTCCATTGGGTTAAGTTTGTATCTCTGCTAAACCTTTAGGTTAGCTTCGCTAATTTTGGCACAAAGGTACGAAAAAAAGCTGAGATATGCAAAAACCTAAACGTAAAAAAAACCTTGCTCGTCGCATCCGTCCGATATTTCCTTTCCTATACCCTACCGCGAACCGATTTTGGGGGCAAAGAACGAAAATAAACGCGGCAGGTTATGATTCAAATCATAACACGTTATGACGGCAAACATAACACGTTATGACGGGCAACGCGGCACGTTATGTTTCCCAATACGGCTGGCCGCGATAATCATCTGCCTTTGGCGACTAAACGCTGACAGCTCCCTTGATGGCTGGCCAGGGGTCGTAGTCTTCGAGCGAAAAGTCTTCGTACTTGAAGGCAAAGATGTCCTTTACCAGCGGATTGATGCGCATCAGAGGCAGCTTGCGGGGTTCTCGCGAAAGCTGCAAATGCACCTGCTCGAGGTGGTTGAGGTAGATGTGTGTGTCGCCTGTGGTATGAATGAATTCGCCAGGCTCAAGGTCGCAAACCTGTGCCATCATCATGCAGAGAAGGGCATAGGACGCTATGTTGAAGGGCACGCCGAGGAAGCAGTCGGCACTCCTCTGGTAGAGTTGCAGGGAGAGCTTGCCCGGCTTCTCCGAACCTTTATCTGGAGGCGAGACATAGAACTGGAAGAAGGCGTGGCAAGGCGGCAGGTTCATGTTCTTCAGGTCTGCCACATTCCAAGCCGAAACGATGATGCGGCGGCAGTCGGGGTCGCGTTTGATTGTATCTACTGCCTGCTGAATCTGGTCGATAAAGCCGCCGTCGTAGTCGGGCCACGAGCGCCATTGGTAGCCATAGATATGCCCCAAGTCGCCTGTCTCCGGGTCTGCCCATTCGTTCCAGATGCTTACGCCCCGCTCCTGAAGCCAATGCGCGTTTGTGTTGCCCTGCAGGAACCAAAGCAATTCGTATATGATGCTCTTCAGATGAACTTTCTTTGTGGTCAGTAAAGGGAAGCCTTCATTTAGGTCGAAACGCATCTGGTGGCCGAATATACTGATGGTGCCCGTTCCGGTACGGTCTTTTTTCTTTACGCCTTCGTCAAGGATGCGCTGTAGGAGGTCGAGATATTGTTTCATTTGGCAAATTATATATTGTAGTGAAGAGTGAAGAACGAAGAGTGAAGAATCTGTGTTACTTTCACTTTGCGAGGGTTGTTGTTACTATTCATTTTACGTTCTTTACTCTTTTATAATCCACGAAGTCGAAGCATTGGTCGTGCTTTTCGTCCTTTTCATGCTCTTCCTTGAAGTCAACATTCCATTCCTTGCGGTCGAATGTGGGGAAGAAGGCATCGGCCTCTGCTGGGGTGTCGTGAACCTCTGTCAGGCAAAGGCGGTCGGCCAGGGGAAGGGCTTCGGCATAGACGCTTGCTCCTCCGATGATATAGATATCCTCCTCCGTCTGGCAACTGGCAAGAGCTTCATCGAGCGAAGCAAAGGTTTCTGCTCCGGGGAAATCCTGTTTCGAGCGTGTCAGGACGACATTCCTTCTATTGGGTAAGGCTCCCTTTGGCAGGCTCTCGAAGGTCTTTCGCCCCATGATGATGGTGTGACCTGTCGTGAGTGCCTTGAAGCGCTTCAGGTCGGCAGGCAGCCAATAGAGCAACTTGCCCTCAAACCCGATGGCATTATTCTCTGCCACCGCTGCGATGATAGTAATCATTTTATCTGTTTATATAAATGTTTTAGTGAAGAACGAAGAGTGTAGAGTGAAGAATAAAAGCAACCATTAGAGAGTGAAAGTAACTCTGATTCTTCACTCTTCACTCTTCGTTCTTCACTCTCTATAGCTTCTTCATGTCCTTCAGGAACTCGCTGATGCGTTCAAGATAGGTGTAGCTGCCTGTGCCTGGCGAAGCCGTCTTTTGGAAACAATGATTGCGCTTTGCCAGAACATGCAGTTCGCTCTGGATGCCCATAGCACGCATCTTCTCCCAAGTCTTGACGGAGTTCATAGCTGCCCATACATCCTCGTCTCCATGAACGAAGAGCATCGGGACGGTCTTGAGGTCGAAGTTAAACTCAGGTACAAGTATGGCGCTGTCGTCTGTTCCGCTCGTGGAATTGTGTTCCTCTGCGCCGTCGGTAAGTGCGTAGGCAGGATAGATGCCCACGCCCCATTGCACATTACAGGGCAGCTTGTCAATATCGTCGATGGGCAGGTAGGCCTGCTGTACGGACGAGGTGACGCCCATCAAGGTGAGGTGCCCACCTGCGCTACTGCCCATGATGCCTATGTCGTCGGGGTTAAGGCCATATACCGAAGCTTTGCTCTTGACGACTCTGATAGCTCTCTGTAGGTCTTGCCAGGCAGAGATGTGCTTTTTCAGGCCGCTTTGGGCATTTGGACGAGGTGTGCGGTAGCGCATCGTGACGACCGTCATGCCCAAGCTGTTCAGGTATCGGCGGGCAGGAGTCACCTCGAAGCCGTCAGGGCCGTTGCCCATATAGCTGCCGCCTGAATAGATAATCTGGATGGCATTCGTCTTGAGGTTGGCAGGGATGTGCCACTCGATGTAGGGCGTGCATTGGTCCTCTTGGGGATAAGGCATCTTGCCGTCTGGCCAGATGTTCTCCTTGACGTAGTTCGTGCGGTCCTTGTCGTTATCGTAGCGCTTCATGATGTCTTCCTCGGGAGCCAGAGGCAGCAGCAGTCCCATTTGCTGCAGGAACTCTATGGCACGCTCAAGGCCGAAGGCTCCATGTCCCTTACCAGGATAAAGATGCAGCTCGGCAGGGATGTTCCGCTTGCGCAACTGGCGAAAGACCATCGTAGAGGCATTGGGGCTATAGGGGTCGTTACCTCCATGATGCAGGCTCATAGGACAGGTCTTCTCGTCGAAGTGGAAGATGGTGTCCAGCTTGACGTCAGGGCCGTAGCCGAAGCGGACGTTGGGTGTGCCGTCCTTACTGTCGCTGAGGACGTAAGCAGGAGCATTAACGATAGCAAAGTTCACGTGGCAAGGCACATCATCGAGGGCATCGACACGGGCATAGGCACGTGTCTGCGAACTGGTAGCAAGCAGCAGGGCCAGGTGCGAACCTGCAGACATGCTGATGGTGCCAATCTTCTCGGGGTCGAAACCGCGCTTCTTTGCCTCTCGGCGAACCATGCGGACAGCCCTTTGCCCGTCTTCCCAAGCAGTCTGGTAGATAGGCAGTCCTTCGGGACGAGGCGTGCGATAGACGAAGTTGACGCATTGGAAACCAAGTTCCGTAAAGCGCTTCGTCCACAGGGAAATCAAGCTGTTGTCACAAGTATTCTCATAGCCGCCGCCCGATATAAGTATCAAGCAGCCGCGATTGGGCGTCTTGGGTTTCTCCATCCACTCCAGATAGGGCATACGATGGGTATTGGGGTTGAAGCCCTGCATTCTCACCTCCGCCGTCATGGCAGCAATCTGCTGAGGCTGTGTATCGGGCATCTTGCCCTTGGGCCAAAGGGGGATGTGCCTCCCGGCTTGAACATTAAGTAATAACGAGAATAAAAGAATAAGAGAATAAGAAAGCCTCTTTATCATGTTATATTGTTTTTAAGATTGACTAATTAAGTATTTCGCGCATTCGTGCAATATATTTCCCGATGATGTCGAACTCGATGTTGACGACAGTTCCCTCCTTAATGGCGTGGAAGTTAGTGTTGTCGTAGGTGTAGGGAATGATGCAGACTTGGAACGTGTCAGCCGTTGGACGGCAGACGGTAAGACTGACGCCGTTGACGGTCACGCTGCCCTTATCGACGGTAAAGTAGCCGTGTCGAACCATCTCTTTTGTGCTCTCGTATTTGAACGTGTACTGGTGGCTGCCCTGCTGGTCTTCTACGGCAATACAGGTTGCTGTCTGGTCAACGTGTCCCTGCACGATATGTCCGTCCAGACGGCCATTCATCAGCATCGAGCGCTCTACGTTCACTTCGTCGCCAACCTTCAGCAGTCCGAGGTTGCTGCGCTCCAAAGTCTCTCGCATAGCAGTAACCGTATAGGCCGATCCGCCCCCTTCAAGGGGAGAAATGGCAACAACAGTCAGGCAAACACCGTTGTGGGCAATGCTTTGGTCGATGCTCAGTTCCTCTACGAAAGGACACGTCAGCGTCAAGTGAACGTTGTCCTGCTCGTGCTCAATGGCGACCACTCGCGCCATACTTTCTATGATACCGGAAAACATAGGCTTTTGTTTGTTTTGTGTTTTTATGCTGCAAATATACAACTAATTTATGAATTATACGCTTGTCGGACAAAGAAAATTTGGTATCGACGCTATGAAGCGTTGACTGAAGCGCCGACTTCATCAAACGATAATGTCAAAAACACGTGTTATGATGGCAAAGTCAACTGTTCTAATGCTTCTTACGTATCAATATCCTCCCATCCTGAACACGATGGGTAGGATAAACCGTGAACGAATAGGTTTCCCACCTTGCATAGCAGGTATCCACGCGGGCATCGACTTGACAACACGTTCTGCCTCTTCAGAAAGGGCTGGATGGGGTGAACGGATAGCTTTTGCCTCTTCAATGGAACCATCCTTTTCAATGACAAAAGAGACGAAGACACGTCCCTGAACACCCAATAGTTTACAGATGGCAGGATACTTAATGTGTTCGGCAAGCCAGTTCATAAGTGCTTCATCCCCGCCGGGGAATTGAGCATTCGTTTCAACCATATCATAGATGCGGTCATCTCCAGAAGTTGGGTAAGGGACGAATTTAACATTATAATTCACCAATGTTTTTTGTGCACCTAATCCAGATAATTCCAGTGGCTGCCATGTGGGCATTTGCTCAAATACTTCAGTCAGTTTGGATGCAAATGCTTCGTCACCATCGCCTTTCTTGTCGGCTTTAGTCTCGACATGAGACAAGTGTCCATCCTTCTCAACAACAAACTGTACTTTCCACGACTGTTCACTCTTCATTGTATCCGGCAATGTCAAATGTGATTTCAGGTAAACCAGCAGCGAATCGGCATGCCCTCTATACGATGGCTCTTGGCTTACCTTATAGCTGATGGATGCAGATTGTATTCCTTCATAGTCTTTGAACACAAAGGCTGTGCTGTCAATCTTAGTGGGGAGGTTTTCGTAGGGGCCAATCAAGTCTTGCAGCACAGTTGTGAACTTGTTCCAGTTATCGCGACAGAGTGCATAGGTGCAGACTGGTTTCCCATCAATGCCGACATAGAGGTAATAGTTATCTATAGCGAGATCGGCCTTGGTCTTTTTCTTTAGGCCCATTTTGGCTAATTCCTCTATAGCTAGTACGTCAGAAAGCGATAGAACCTTATTGTTCTTTATGTCATAGATGATATTCTTTGAAATAGTCCAGTCAACTTGTGGAGATTTACCAGAAATGGTTTTAGTGAAGAGGCCTGGATAGGTGTAACTGTATGCATAGGAATAATATTTCCCTGGACTGTAGCTTAGGGCGCGTCCTCTAATAATGACAACATTAGCCTTTTCGCTCTCTATCCATTTGCCTTTAAAAGACTTGACAAATTTTTCTCCAGCATCCTCGAGTCGTTTGCAACTATTGTCCATCAACAATTTACATAAGCGTTGCTCAAAAAGTGGGTTATCGGCAGGTATGTCGACATCAAATATAGTAGTCCAATAATTAAAATAATACATTCCTATGGGTCTTGTCTCTGTCGTTTTGTTTGTCATTTTATAAGACATTCTTTTGCTCACGCCAAGCCTCTGTTCTCTGCCATATTGCGGAGTGTTCGACTCCTTGACCCAAAGAGAATCAGTTGTTCCGTCCTCATTTTTAATAGTATGCAGTACATGATTTCCTGCCGTTATATTTGTTTTGGATGTTTTTGTTGTGTCCAAAGTCGGTGAAAAAGTTTGATTGACACCCAATTCTCCAAATTCGTTTGTTATTCGTTTATATGCAGTCTTGGCAAGGTATTCTTCCCTTACCTTTTGCAAGCTATCCATTCGCAAACTATCCTGCCTTTGTCTTTCTCGTAACTCTTGTTGTTGTCGTTCTGTTTCTTTTCTGTCATATTCTGCCTTCAACTCATCAAAAGCTATCGCCTGTTTGAACTGCTCCGTAAAATTATCCGCATTCTGAAAGTAATTCAGTGACTCAAATTTGATTGTACCAACTGCAGGAGTTATCCCACAGGATACGTTTGTTTCTTGGATGTATAAGCTGATATAATCATCACCTGCTTTGTTCTTCAACGAAGTTGCTATCTTTGGCACAAAGATGTCATCAACCGTCAGTATTTTATCGTTCGTCAGGTCATACACAAAAGTCCTTTGCTGAATGTACTCAGTCTTCAACACCTTTCTCATATAAGATCTGGAAATTTCAAAAGTCTGATAGTTCCCGACGGGCTCCCCCTGGGGGCCAATGAAGATGTAATCTTTCCCTACGAAACCTTCCCGTGCAAGTTGTTCTTGCTTTTTCTCGGAATATAGCATTATTGAATCATAGGTGTTAAGTCGCTCTTCAGCATATCCATGCAATGTTTGCTGCTCGTCAATACCGAGCAACTGGTGGCACGTCTGCACTAACACCTGACTTTCTTTATAAAGCGAAATGTCAGATTTGAATTCATACCACTGCTTATTCTTTTCTACCAGATAATGTATAGACTCTCCGCTTAACACACGAGTATTTCCCTCTGCATAGAGGCCAAAAGCCATCACGAGGCATACTAACGACAATAGAAGTCTTTTCATCCTTATAATATGATTATATGATTGCTTTTACTTAGAGTTGTAGCATCTGTTGCACTTCTTACATATTTCTTTCTGCAAAGATACTATTATTTCCTCATACTGCAAAGCAATATGGTAAAAAGTTTGGGTGAAGCAGGGAAAATCCTTGGAGTTGACACAAGTGAAAAGCGTTATATGTTATGTGTAAACTCTTGATTTCATATAATCATTAGGGTATATTTCTTTTATAGTTTTTACCTTCGCGCCGCGGAAAGATGTTTGTCGGTCGTCGGAGCAAGCTATATATATGGTTGCTCCGACGACCGACAGGAATCCGCCAACAAAAATCAGTCAAACGACAAAGCAGAAACGTCATGAACACAGATTATCGTTGCATGCCGAGATGCCCACGTGACGGGACGCCGCCTGGAACATCTGCGTCGATGTAGGCAAGCACCTCGCGGATGTCCAAAATACCGTCCTTCCGATTTGAGGCAGAGCAATTGTTCCCGTGATTTTGTTCCTCCTCCCTTATGTATGAGGGAGGAACGAAGGAACAGGAAATGCATTAAGAACGAACAACTGCTGTACTTATGGCCGGAAGTACAGCAGTTGTCGGGAATAAGTACAGTAGTTGTTCACCGGAAGTCCACGGCCCTCCTCTGGGTTCTCCGTCGCGACTGGGTAGCCGCTCCCTTTTATGGAGCAAAAGTGAAGTTGATTTCCTTAATCGACATCGTAGTATATCTGGGCAGAGCGATAGGCAGGCATAGCAAGGACTTGGCTCTGGAGGGCATTGAGACGCTGGCGGACGGCGGACATGGGGGCTGTGAGCTCAACTTTCAGTATGAGCTTGCGGATGTGCATGAGCTGAACGCGGCTCACGGATGGGGTGTCGGGACCCAGCACACGTTCACCAAAAACCTGACGGAGGAGCATGGCAAAGTCGGCGGCCATGCTCTCTACG
>Ga0310690_10005492_pt1 | contig 17174 bp, 14 predicted proteins | sample AusTroGonzalo_MG_2_FD_207661 | JGI IMG/M metagenome (GOLD analysis project Ga0310690, IMG submission 207661) | Bovine rumen microbial communities from tropical cattle in Woodstock, Queensland, Australia - Gonzalo_04 (v2) (version 2) | ecosystem: Host-associated > Mammals > Digestive system >...
CGGGGCGGGCCTTGGGCGGAACGACGTTGTCGCGGCAGTCGGAGGCGGCGTCACAGGCGATCTCACCGGCTTTGCCGCCGCGACGTTCATGCGCGGCATTGCGTGGATGAACTTCCCGACGACTCTCCTTGCGATGGTTGACGCCTCCACAGGCGGAAAGACGGGCTGCGACCTTCCGGAGGGAAAGAACCTCGCGGGCGCATTCCATTCTCCAAGGCTTGTCGCCATCGACGCAGATTTCCTCTCGACCCTGCCGCAGGAAACGCTTTCGTGCGGCAGGGCGGAAATGGTAAAGCACGAGATAATTGGCGGTATCTTGGCGCAATCGAAGGACGGCGCTTCTGCGATTCCGTCGCCTGCGGAGCTTGCCGCAAACCTTTCCGTCAAGGTCGGGATTGTCAGGGAGGATCCGTTTGAGCGGAAAGGGCGCAGGATTCTACTGAACTGCGGCCACACTGTCGCTCATGCCGTGGAGACGCTTACTGACTACCGCGTGCCGCATGGCGCGGCAGTTGCGATAGGGTGCGTCGAGGAGGCGAAGCTCGCTGTGCGTCTCGGCCTTGCGCCGACAGGATGGCCGGAGGAGCTTGCCGCCCGCTTTTCCGCATACGGGCTCAACCCTTGTCTCCCGGAGGGGCTCTCGCCGGAGAAGCTTGTGCCGGTAATGAAGATGGACAAAAAAAGAAGCGGCGTCGTCGTCACGTTCGCTCTCCCGTGCGGATGGGGAGACGTGAGGGCGGTGCCGGTTGATTTCAGCGGAAAGGAAGTAGCTCCATGGTAACGATATCTCCTGGTGCGAGGCGTGGCCGTGTGACGGCTCCCAGGTCTAAGTCTCATGAGCATCGCCTGCTCATAGCGGATTTCCTCTCTGGCGACATCCGCAGGCTTGGCGCCTCAAGCGAGGACTCCGACGACATTCGGGCGACAAAGCGCTGCCTCCTTGCGCTATCTGACGACGACGAAGCTCCTCTTCTTGATTGCGGGGAAAGCGGCTCCACGAGGCGCTTCCTCGCCCCTATCGCGGCGGCGCTTGGAAAGAGGCCCGTGTGGAAGACGGCAGGTCGCCTTGCCTCGCGGCCGCAGGAAGACTACGACAATCTCACCCCGGGTGAGTTTCCCGTATCGGGCGACATATCTTCGCAGTTCGTGACGGGGCTTTTGTTTGCGCTGCCGCTTCTTGACGGCGATTCGCGCATCAGGTTCACGAGCCCCCTTGAGTCCGTCGGCTACGTCGATCTCACGCTTCGCGTCCTTCAGGGTGCGGGGATATCTGTAGAACGCACTGACGACGGATTTTTCGTCCCTGGGCGGCAGAAGTATTCGAGCCAGCACGACGTCTCGCCGGAGGGGGACTGGTCTGGCGCGGCCTTCTGGTTTGCGATGAACTCGCTTGGAAGCGACGTGTCCGTCGACGGACTTGACTACCGTTCGCTCCAGCCGGACCGTGCGGTGCGCGACTGCCTGAACACGCTGGGAGGCGCATTCCGCGGCGAGAAGATATTCTTCGACGTCTCCGGGTTCCCCGACATCTTCCCCGTCCTGACCGTAGTCGCGGCGGCGCATGACTGCATAACCACGTTTACCGGCGTTCGCAGGCTCAGGCTCAAGGAGTCGGACAGGACTGCCGCGATGGAGGATGTCCTCGGGCAGTTCGGCGTGAAGGTGCGCAATCTCGAAGGGGAGTTCGTCGTCGAGGGGCGCGAGGGGCCTTTCAAGGGCGGCTCGTTCCAGTCGTTCGGCGACCACCGCATAGCGATGTCCGTGGCAGTCGGGGCGACGGCGGCTTCTTCCGACGTGACCATCGACGACGAGACTTGCGCCGCGAAGTCGTATCCGACCTTCTTCTCGGAGCTCTCGGCCATGGGAATCGACGAGTCGAAGTCGGTCTAAAGGGGGATGGTTGCATGAAATCCATACATGAGATTGTCGATCTTGCAAGCGCATACTACGGAAGCGCAGTTCTTTTCGCCGCCGTTGACGCTGGTGTGTTCGAGAAAGTCGAAGCCGGGGCCCTCGATGTCTCCGAGCGCGGCATGAGGCTTCTTGCGGACGCATGCGTCGCGGAAGGGCTGCTCGTCAAGGAGAACGGGCGATACATCAACACGCCTGCCTCCAAGGCGGCATTGATCCCGGGCGGCCCTGCAGACCTCACAAAGGCGATCCGCTACAACCGCGACGTGTATCCTGCATGGGGCAAGCTCGTGGAATTCGTCAAGACGGGGCGGCCGGTTGAGCGGCCGGAGATCCATCTTGGGGAAAACCCCGAAAGGACAAAGGCGTTTGCGGCCGCGATGTTCGGGCGGGCGATGGGAATCGGGAAGGGCATCGTGCCGATGCTTGGCGCGCTTGAGGGGCGCGTCCTCGACCTTGCCGGCGGGCCAGGGGCCTACGCAATACTCGTCTGCCGCGCAAATCCGAAGGCGACCGTCGTAACCGTCGATCTGCCGGCAATCGCGGCAGAGGCGCGAGGATATGTCGCGATGGCCGGCCTTGAAGACCGCATAGAGTGCCGCGCTGGCGACTATCGCAGCGACGAATACGAGGCGGGCTCGTATGATGCCGTCACGATTTTCGGAGCCCTCCACCAGGAGTCGCCCGAGTCCGCCGTGGCGATCCTCGGCCGCGCCTTCAGGGCGCTTCGCCCCGGCGGGCGGGTCTATGTCCTAGACATGATGACCGATTCGACAAGGACGGCCCCGAAGTTCTCCGCGCTCTTCGCCGTGAACATGGCGCTTACGACGGAAAACGGATGGGTCTTCTCTGACGGGGAACTAAAGGACTGGATGCGCGAGGCCGGCTTCACACCCGGCGAGACGCTTCAGGCGCCTCCGCCCATGCCGCACTGGCTCGTTTCGGGAGTGAAGGCCTGACTATGGAAGACTGGCTCGATCTCAACCCCGACCCGTCTCACGTCCGCCGCGAGCGCGAGAAGGCGCGGGAGCTCAGGAAGAGCGACTGGTGGCGCGCTCTCGTCGCGAAGGGCGTGTGCCACTACTGTGGCAAACAGGTCGGAGCCGAGAACCTCACGCTCGACCACGTGGTTCCAGTCTCGCGCGGCGGGCGTTCCACTCGCGGAAACTGCGTTCCCTCCTGCCGCGACTGCAACGCAAAGAAAAAGGCCTACACCCCGGCAGAGCAGATTCTCGAGCGTCTTTTCCCTTCGCAACAAGATGATTCTGTCAGTCCACAAGCAAAGGAAACAAGCCATGACTCATAAAAAATCGATGTTGGTCTTGCTAATTGCCGTCGTCGCCATTGCTGCGTCGGTGTTTTGCGCTTCGGCGGCGGAGCTTGTGCTGGCGCCGGGCAACTTCGAGATCGTAGCCGACACGTCCGACGCCGGCGACCCCAAGTTCGGCGGCACGGCGTTTGCGGCCAAGGAGCTCAAGGACCTTCTTGGCGAGGCGTTTGGCGCGGAGATACCCGTTGTCGTAAAAGCCACGGGGACAAAGAAGACGCTTGCGCTTTTGGTCGATCCCTCGTTCGAGCGCGACCAGATAAGGATCACGGTGCGCAAGAACGGCGCCGACATCGTCACCGGCAAGGGCAAGACCTGCGGCGTCTATGAATTCCTCGAGCGGTTCGCCGGGATGCGCTTCTACTTCCCCGGACCTCTCGGCACGATTGTGCCGCGCAGGAGCGAGCTCAAAGTCCCGTGCGGAACCGTTGACGTGAAGCCCGACTACACTCAGCGCTCCTGCGACATGAACTGGGGGCTGAACGGGCGCTGGTATTCGCTCAAGGGCGACGGCTACGCGGAGCCCGAGGAGGTGACTAACCTCCTTCGCCTCGCGCGGGCCCGCATGCGTCTTGCGCCGCGTCTCATGTGCTGCCACGGGCTCAACAAGTTCCGCTACTTGGAGAGGTTCGGAAAGACCAACCCTGAATACTTCGCCCTCATGAAGGGCGTGGACGGCTCGGTCTTCCGCGACGACGCGAACTCGAAGTGGACCGGGCACAGGGGGCAGCTCTGCCACACTTCCGGCATCTGGGAGAAGGAGATATACGCCGACGCCGTGCGGGCGATTGCCGCAGATGGTTACGTGGACGTAATGGCCCAGGACGGGATGCGCAAGTGCCTCTGCGAGCGCTGCATGGCGGCCTACTCTAAAGATCCCGACGACCCTCAGTACGCGACCGAGCTCATTTGGGGCAACACCGTGCGCCTTGCGAACAGGCTTTCCGCGGCGGGCATACCAGGCGTCGTAACTCAGATGGCCTACCATCCTTACGGCAACATCCCCTCTGTCGAGATACCGTCAAACGTCATGGTCATGGTGGCGAAGACTGGCCCTTGGGCGGCAGGGGTCCCGGGGAAGCTCGATCAGGACAACGCGGGAATCCGCGCGTGGGCCAGAAAGTGCGGCCACAGGGTCTGGATATGGAACTACGCGGGCAAGTTCGGCAAGAAGCAGAAGAACGTCGACATCCCGCAGATGACGCCTCGCGCGATCGCCCGCTACTATTCGTCGCTTTCCGACGCGATATTCGGCTCGTATCTCGAGAGCCGCACCGACAGGTGGATATACAACTACCTAAACTACTACGTCTACAACAAGGTGAGCTGGAACGTGAAGACCGACGTGGAGGCGCTTCTCGCCGAGCACGACAGGCTGATGTTCGGCGCCGCGGCTTCGGAGATCCGCGCATACTACGACAGGCTCGAGGACTTCTGGATACACCGCATTTCCGGGAACATCGTAGAGACCGACCTTGGGCCGGTCGTGCGCGAGCCGACGGAGTACCAGAAGTGGGTAGACATCTTCACGCCGGCCGTCATCGCGGAGTTCGACGGCTATCTTTCGCGCGCCGCGGCGAAAGTTCCGCCTGCCTCGATGGAGGCGCGTCGCATCGCGTTCATCCGCAAGAACTTCTACGACCCGATGAAGGCGGCGTCCGACAAGTATCTCGACAAGGTGGACGCCGCGCGCAACGAGATCGCGCGCGCCGGCCGCGAGAACAGGTCGATCTTGAAGGGCACGCGCTTCGACGCGCCGGAGGAGATCGAGCTCGACGGCGCGGAGCCGCGCTTCAAGACGCGCAAGCAGTCGATTGCGGGGCTTTTGAAGCCCGACACGGAATACATCGTCTCGTTCTTCATGCGGCACACGAACGTCGTCGCCAAGGCGCACAACGGCGGAGCGGGGGTCTTTGTGACGGACGGCAAGAAGGGGTGTCTCTTCCCCACGCCTGCGGAGCGCACGGGTTCGCGCGGCTGGATGTACTACGAGACGAAGTACAGAACGTCGCCAGAGCCTGGCAAGAACTCGTTCGTCCAGCTTGGCGTTTCTGGCGCCGTCGGAAAGGCATGGTTCAAGGGGCTTCGCATAGAAGAGGCGAAGTAATGATTGTTTCACCGCTGGCGCTGGCATTATGCTATAATATAACCTTAATGAACGACATAGACATTGAAAAACTGAACCGCACATACGGAGCGCCTGGCAGGATCGTCTTCAAGGACGGGTTCGCCGGATGCCCGAACGTCGTCCTTGCCAACAAGTACGGCACGGCGGAAGTCGCGCTTTTCGGGGCGTGCGTCCTTTCGTACAGGCCCACCGGCCACTCCAACGTCATCTTCCGTCCTGCGAAGAAGGACGCGGAATACCAGCCCGGCGAGTCGTTCCACGGCGGAATCCCCCTCTGCTGGCCGCAATTCGGCAACAGATTCGACAAGAGCCTGCCTCAGCACGGTTTCGCGCGGAAGTCGCTGTTCAAGGTCCGCAGCACCGAATATACCGAGGAAAAGACGGAGGTCGTCCTTTCCCTGACGTCGGACGCCAAGACCCTGGAGGCATGGCCGCACGTCTTCGACCTTGAGGTCGTGGTTTCCGTGACGATGAAGCTCAACGTCACGGTCAGGGTGAAGAACACGGGCGAGAGCCCCTTCGCGTTCAGCTGCGGACTCCACCCCTACTTCCTTCTCAGGGAGCGCGACAGAGTTACGGTCCGTGGCCTCGACAAGTTAGGCTACATCGATGCGAGCGGCGATACGCTCGTGGAGGGCGTGCAGGAAGGCGACGTAGCCCTGACGAAGGACTACGACCATGTCTTCAATCTGCCACAGGGCGCGGTGAAGTCCGAGTTCGCGATTCTCGATTCCGGACTTGGAAGGGCGATTGCGATTGCCGCGACAGGCAACACTAAGGCCGTCGTGTGGAATCCCGGGACGGCGTATGTCGTTGGCGACCATACGGCGGAGGACTGGCGCAGGTTCGTCTGCGTAGAACCGGTTAGCGACTGGCCGGGCGGCCGCACTCTCGAGGCCGGCGCTGAGTATGTGCTTGCCTTGGCAGTGCAGTGTCATTTAGAGGAAAAGAAAGGTAGTTGACAGATGATAGTTCCAGAAGACCTGAAGTATTGGTATGCGATTTCATGCCCGCGCACGGGCATAAGGTTCGACGAGCGCACGCTCGGGTTCCTCGACGCAGACGGCGACGGGCGCATTCGCTCCGAGGAGCTGGCCGCCGCGCTTGAGTTCCTGAAGTCGAAGGGCGTTTCCGGTGAAGCCCTCGAGTCGCCCGACGAGGGGTGCGAGGCGAGCCTCGCCGACAACCTCTCGAAGCAGGCAGACCTCGCGAAGCTTGAGCCTTCCGCAGAGGAGAAGGCGGCCCTCGAAGCATGGGAGGCGCGCGGGAAGGAACCTGAAGTCGCCGTTTGCGGCGACGCGACCGCCGCTGCGGATGCCGCCCTTGCGGCCGTCGAGAAGACGGTTGACGAGTTCTTCGCCCCTCCGGACGACATGCCGCTCGTGACCGACGAGCCAGACAAGGAGCTTCCGCTCAGGGACCATCTCAATCCCAAGCACCTCGAGGCGATACTCGATTTCGCCGACAAGTGCGTCACTCCCGTCCTCGGGGAAGGGAAGACCGCCATTACGAGGATGGAATACAAGAAGCTCAAGGCGGCTTTCGCGCCGTATCGCGAATGGGTTGCATCGAAGCCGGTGGTCAACGCGAAGGCCAAGGCCGCCCTCGAGGAAGACGAGAAGCTCCTCAGGTTCAGGCTCCACCTCGGCGAGTTCCTCCGCAACTACGTCTCGATGGACACACTCTACGAGGGCGTAAAGCCCGCGATATTCCAGACGGGCGTCCTTCGCATCGACGGCAAGGAGATGAACCTCTGCTTCCACGTCGAGTCCGAGGCGGCGCACTCCGCGCTTGTGGCGAAGTCCAAGTGCTGCGTCATATACCTCAAGCTCTCCCGCCCCGCCGACAAGGCGGAGCGCCTTGTGTGCGCGGTCGTGACGGCCGGCCGCATAGGCGGCCTCTACGTCGGCCGCAACGGGGTCTTTTACGACCGCGACGGAAAGAACTGGGAGGCGGTGGTGACAAAAGTCGTCGAGGCGGAGGTCTCCCTCGCCGAGGCATTCTGGAGCCCGTGGCGAAAGCTTGGCGAGACGGTGTCCTCCATGGTCAAGAAGTTCTTCGCCGCAAAGCAGGCCGCCGGTGCGCAGACTCTTTCCTCTGCTGCGGCGGCTCCCAAGGAGGGCGCGCAGGCAGGAGGCGCGGCGATGGCGTCGAGCGTGGCGGCGATTGGAATCGGCGTTGGAATGGTCGGCGCCGCCGCTGCTTCTCTCATGGCGGCTATTTCCGGCATGAGCGCCGTCCAGATCGCATTTTCCGTAGTCGCGCTGGTGCTCGTCGTTTCGATGCCGAGCGTCATCTTGACGTGGTTCAACTTGCGCAGGCGCGACCTCGGGGCGATTCTCAATGCGAGCGGCTGGGCGATCAACCGCGAAATGCGCTTCTCGATGAAGCGCGCGCAGGGCTTTACGAAATGCGCGAGGCCGTCTTTCGCCTACGGCCTTGCCGTGGCGATTGCCGTCGTTGCGGTAGTCGTGGCCGCAGCTGTGTGGAACTGCCGCTCAAACGCGGCGAAGTGCAGCGGAGGCGGCAATGTCGTTGTACAACCGGAAACAGCACAGGAGGCTAAGTAACATGCATAAGTCAGAAAACGCGTTTGCGGCCGCGAAAAGCGGCTTCACCCTGGTCGAACTTCTCGTGGTCGTGGCCATTCTCGGCATCCTCGGCACGATTGGCCTTCAGGGCGTCACGAAGCACCTTGAGACGACCCGCAAGACTGCCGCGAAGTCGGCCGTCGACAACATCCGCGGCGCCGTTACGAGCTACATGATCGGGGCTAAGAAGTCAACGCCTCCTAACGACCTCAAGATCCTCATTGAGCCTGCCGGCGACGAGGATCCCTATCTCGAGGGCGGAGAGGGAGCTCTCGTCGATCCCTGGGACAACGACTACCGCATAGAGGTCAAGGGCAAGCGTTTCGTCATCATATCCAACGGGCCTGACGGAGAGCCCGGAAACGACGACGACATCCGCTCCGACAAGATAGAGAAGACGAAGAAGTGATTTCTTGCGCCGCGCCTTCACACTGATAGAGCTTCTGCTCGTCGTGGCCATACTTTCGACGATGGTCACGATCGGGGTGACGGGCTTCAACGCGTCGAAGGGGTCGATAGGCATGTTCGCCGCCGCGCGCGACACGATGGCCATGGTCCGCAGGGCCAGGTCGGTCGCGCTCGTCACCCAGAAGCCGGTCGTCGTCGTCTATTCCAACGCCACCGTCGACGACGAGGTCTGCGCAAAGATAGAGATAAAGTCGGAAAGCCTATTCAAGTCCAAGTCGGGCGTGGACGAGGTGCGCAACCTCGCAGGTGAGATTGTAAGGGAGAAGGTGGCCTCCGACGGCGGCGATTCCGACAAAGAGGGCGAGACCCTTGCCGAGATACTCTCTCCCAAGGATGTCCCGACTCCAGTCACAAAGGGGCTCAAGATACAAGTTACGAAGGGCGACGACAAGGCCGTGTTCTCCGGGGCCGAGGTGAAGAGATCCAAGATATCGATCTACTCCACCGCCGACAGCATAAAGCGCACGTACGAGCCTTCCGAATCGGAAAAGCCTGGAGGCGCTTCCGGAGACGGGGCCGATGCCGCAGGCGGCGGCGACGCGGACGAGCCTGTCGAAGTCGTGTTCAACGCAAACGGAACGGTGGAGCCGCCTCACACGATAGTCATATACCCGGAGGCGCTTTCGCCGGAAAAGGGCTTGACTATAAAGGTGGATCGCTTCGGCGAGCCGAAGTGCGAGGAAATGGAGGGCAGATGACGAGAAAGGGCTTCACGCTTCTCGAGGTTCTCCTTGCCGCGATCATCCTCGGCCTCGGCCTTGCCGGGATACTGGTTTCAATCTCCCAGAGCCAGCGCTTCATGCAGACGATGCCCGACATCGTCACGGCGCAGGAGGTGATGGACATGGGGGAGATAGCATATCCGCTCTCCGAAGCGAAGGAGGAAGGAGACATAAAGGTCTCGGAGCAGAGCGTTGACGACCTCTGGCGTATAATAGCCGGCTCCCACGGGCCAAGGCTCACTCGCGAACAGCAGGAGAAGTACCACGGCTTCAGGTGGGAGCGCGAGCTCGTCGAGGAGCACCAGAACGAAGACGACCTGAAGCGGGTCGGATATCTCCACTTGGTGCGCATAACGGTGAGGTGGGGCGATAGGTTCGTGGGAGAGAGGAACGAGGAAAGCTACGTGACGCTATGGAGGGATCCGTCAAAGTGAAAAAGGCGTTCACCCTGCTTGAGCTCATACTCGCCGTCACGCTCCTCGGCGTCATGACGGCCGTCACGTTCGCGACGTTCCGCGCCGTTACGAACGGCTGGCGCGTCTCGCGCGAGTACGTCGATCGCCTCGAGAGGACTGACTACGCCATAGACCAGCTCGTCTCCGCGCTCAAGTGCGCATGGTACCCCCACTCCGGTTCCGGGCAGGACTACGCCTATGGCTTCCAGCTGACTGACAACGGAGACGGGGAAAAGCCAGACGATTCCGACGTCATCGAATGGACGAAGACTGGTTCGGCGCTCGTCGGCAACGGGTCTTCGGGCGACACCGTCCACCGTGTGCAGGTGATGATCCTCGAGAAGGGCGACAGGAAGTGGGGCGACGAAGTGGACTGCACGGGTCTTTACGCGCGCGTAAAGCCGCTTGCCGAGGTGATACCGGACGATTCCTCCGACGAGGACGAGTTTACGTTCGCGAACGACGAGCTCTACAGGCCGATCCTCATAGCCAAGGACATCGAGGGCTTCAACTGCCGCGTGCAGGCAGTCGAGCCGGACGACTCAGGGAAGAAGGAGGACAAGGACGCGTATGACGACGAGTTCGACAAGTCCAACTCCGTGCCCTACAAGGTGCAGATGACTTTCTACCTTCTGAAGGAGGACCCGCAATACGCTTCGCAGAAGACGAGGGTTCCCATAATGAGGGTCGTGAGAATGCCAATCCACGAGCAGTCGCTCGACAACGCGGCCCTGCCGGGCGAAAAAGAGGGCTCGGGCACAACGACGTCTGGCGGCAAGGGAGGAAGGCGATGAAGAGGGGCAGCGCCTTGCTCATGGCCCTCTGGACGATCCTCGTGCTCGGGGTGATCGCGATATCCTTCGCCTTCGAGGCGAGGCTGCAGGGGTCGGTCAACATCTACGTCCAGGACAAGAACAGGGGAAAGAGGCTCATTGAGGCCGGCCGCATACTCGGCGAGACGATAATACTGAACTACGGCGACGTAAAGGAACCTGAGCTTAGGGGCGGCGAGGCCGACTGGTCGGAGATATTCGAGAAGGAAGACCGCTGGTGCCGCGAGAAATACGAGCTCAAGACCGCGTCGAAATGCACAGTCGGCCCGATAGTCCTCGACGACAAGGCTCCTGATTCCGGGGCCGTGAGCGTGGAGATATCGATGTCCAAGGGCGAGGGCGGCGGCGTCAACATCAACAACCTCTACAACGACGGCGACAAGAACTACATTCTTCGCTGGCAGATGATACTCGACTTGTGCGGAGTCCCGCGCGAGAACGACTTCCGCACAAAGGACGGAAAGTCCATCAACTTGCAGCACAGAATAATCGCGTGCTGGAACGACTACCGCGACAAGGACGACAACTCGACGCAGATCGAGGGCTCCGACTGCGGAGCCGAGAAGAAGGAGTACGAGGAATACTACGACGACAACAAGGACGATTTCGCCGAGGAAGACCGCTTTGCCCCCGCCAACGGGGAGATATCCGACCTGAAGGAGCTTTCGCGCGTCCTCTGCTTCCAGGAGTATCCTGCGGTCCTTACCGGAGGGGTGCTGAACCCGTGGGAGGACAAGAAGTCGCAGATAACGATTTCGCGCGGGCTCATGAACATGGGGGTGTTCAGCTCGTCCTGCTCCGACAAGATCAACGTTAACGACTGCACAGTCGATGCCCTTTTGAGCATACCAGGCATCTACGACGAGGACGAAATCGACGAAGACGACAAGACCGAGAGCCGCGAGGCCGCGGAGGCCATCGTCAGCTGCCGCTCGATCAAGCCGCAGGACTACGACGTTGACGAGAGCCGCTCGTGGTGGCCTTACAAGGACTGGGCGGATCTGCGCAAGAGGGTCTCGGACGAGTTCGACATCGAATTGAACGAAGATGCGCGCGAGTACGTTACGTTCGCGCCTGACGAGAACACGATTTTCAAGATGAAGATAATCGTTTCGCAGCTTGACGACGAATATACGGCGGAGTGCGAATGCTACGTCAAGGACAAGAAGGTGAGATACGTGAGCTGGAAGGAGTGACATGGGAACCATAGACGGAAAGGCCTTTGCGAAGTCGCTAAGGGAGGAGATAGCGCGTGGCGTCGCGCAACTGAAGGCCGAATGCGGGTGTGCGCCTGGCCTCGCGGTGATTCTCGTCGGCGACAACCCCGCGAGCGTCTCATACGTGACGGCTAAGGAGAGGGCGTGCGCGGAGGCAGGGATGCTCTCGCGCGAAATACGCCTTGGCGCCGACGTCGGCGAAGACGCGCTTCTCTCAGAGATCGCGAAACTTAATGCCGACCCCGCGATCCACGGGATACTCGTGCAGCTGCCGCTACCGAAGGGTTTTGACGAAAAGCGCGTCATAGACGCCATTGCCCCCGAGAAGGACGTCGACGGCTTTACGCCAGTCAATGCAGGAAAGATGCTGATAGGAGAGGAGTGCTTCCTTCCGTGCACGCCGCACGGAATCATAAAGCTCATCGAATACGCCGGCATGGACGTTCGCGGGAAACACGCCGTCGTGATAGGGCGCTCCAACATCGTCGGAAAGCCCGTCGCTGTGCTGCTTTCGCGCAAGGAGACTAACGCCACGGTGACCCTTTGCCACACAGGCACCCCTGACATATCGAAGTTCACGCGCGAGGCGGATGTCGTCGTCGTCGCGGCCGGTCGCCCCGGCACTCTCACGGGCGACATGCTAAAGCCCGGTGCCGTCGTCATAGACGTTGGAGTGAACAGGGTCCCTGACTCCTCCGCGCCGAAGGGCTACAGGCTCGTAGGCGACGCGGACTTCAAGTCGTGCGCCGAAGTCGCGTCCGCAATCACGCCAGTGCCGGGGGGCGTGGGCCCGATGACGATAACCATGCTGCTCTGGAACACGCTCGAGTCTGCAAAGCGTTTCATGCGGCGTAGCGAGGCGAGGTGAGCATGGGCCTTAAGATAGGAAACGCCGCCATCCTCCTACCCGGCCGCAAGGTCGGCTATGGCTCGATTTCCATCGATGGCGGAAGGATCGCGTCTTTGGACCTCGGCGGCGCGCCTGACCCGTCGGTCTTGGTGATGCCTGGGCTCGTCAACTGCCACGGCCACACGGCGATGACGCTTCTCCGCGGTCGCGGCGGCGGGCTGCCGCTCCAGCGCTGGCTGGAGGAGGCGATATTCCCCGTGGAGGCGAAGATGAAGCCTGGGGACGTCCGCGCAGGCGCCGTCTGGGGAATAATGGAGATGCTCGCCGGCGGCACTACCTGCGTTGCCGACATGTACGACTTTCCAAGCGAGATGGGCCAGGTGCTTCTTGAAGCCGGCATGAAGGGCCGCATCTGCCGCGTGGGGCTCAATTTCATCCCAGGGCGGCTGGAGGATTGCATCGAGTCTTGTCGCGCCTGGAACGAGTGGATCGACAGGGATGTCTGCAGGGATGTCTATTACGACATCTGCGTTCACTCCGAGTATTTGACGGACGAGAAGTTCTGCCGTGCGCTCGCCGAGGCGAACCGCGAGCTGAAGCGCCCGCTGCACTTCCACGTCTCCGAGACGCGCAAGGAGCACGAAGAGTGCATCGCGCGTCACGGCAAGACGCCGATCGCATATCTCGCCGACACGGGGATTCTCGACTTCGGCGGCTACGCGGCGCACTGCGTGTGGTGCACCGACGACGATTTCAAGATAATGGCCGAGAAGGGCGTCTCGCTCGTCCATAACCCCACGAGCAACATGAAGCTCGGAAGCGGCTTTGCGCGCGTTCCCCGCGCGATGGAGCTTGGCGTCAACGTTGCGCTTGGCACCGACGGCTGCGCGTCGAACGACAACCTCGACATGTTCGAGGAGATGCACTTGGCCTCGCTCATACACAAGGGGCTTGCATGCGACCCGACCGTCCTTTCGGCGTGGGACGTAATCGAGATGGCGACCAAGAACGGCGCGAAGGCGCTTGGGCTCAAGGACTCAGGCGAGATCGCCGTCGGCAAGGCGGCGGACCTCTGCGTAGTCGATCTCAATCGCACCCATCTCACGCCCGCCTTGGACATTTCTAACCTCGTCGTCAACTCGATGGGGGCGGACGACGTGAAGATGACGATTGTCGATGGAAATGTCGTCTACGAAAAAGGCGGCGACGACTGCGGCTTCGACGGCTGGCCGGCCGTCGCGACAGCGCGCGAAGATCTCCTCGCGGCAGTAAAGCGCATCGGCCTCTAAAACCCGTCTCCCTCCGGTAGCCTTGTCGCCTCTCGCGCGTCCCCTGTCTCGCGGCAAGGCTTTCGCCATCGCAAAGAGGCTTGGGATGGGATAAGTTGCAGAAGGCGCGAAATAGCCCACGAAAAATGAAGCGACGGCGGGGTCCCTCCCCACAGCGGCGGGGTCTGTCCCCAAGTTTCTCTCGGTGCGCGGCGGAACGAAGTTCAAATTCTGTTCAAGTTGGCGGCGATGCGGTTTCCACAAAACGCGGCGGAATATGGTATAATCCCGTCTAAGTTATGACGGACATTCTGACAGGCATTGTCGTTTTCTGCGCGGCACTTTCGCTCGCGGCATCCCTCGCCATCGCCCACTGGCGGCGAATAACTGCCGCGCTTGATTGGCTTAACCGCATCCCCCGTCTGCATCTCGCGGCGTTTCTTCTCTTCGCGACCGTCGCAACGCTCTCCGCGCAGAAGACCAACTCGCCGCCGCGAAGTGGAAGTGTAGAGTGTAGAGTGGAAAGTGTAGAATTAAGGAGTTTGTCGTCATCGATTCAAAACGAGCAACTCCACAACTCTACACTCTCAACTCTACATTCTCAATTCCCTACGAACGCTGTTCTCCACGACAAGTGGTGGAAGCGCGGCGCTTGGGCGGACATGCTGCGCGTCGAGTTCCCGCAGGGCTGGGTGTTCCCGTTCGGCGAGGAGCACCTCTCCTTCGTTGATGTCGTGTCGCAGGGCTCATTGCGCCGCCGCTGGACCGACACGAACGAGGTTGCGTCGGTCGGTATCCCCCTCGCGCTCGTCCCGTTCTCGTCGGTCTCCTGGCACGAGCTAACGCCGTCGAACTCGTGCCGCTTCGCGTGGAGCGGTGCGTTGGCGGGGCGCAGTCCCGACGCCCCGGTCGATGCGGCGATAGAGCTCTTCCGCAACGGGGCGGTCTCCATCGAGACGAACGGCGTCTCGCGGCGGATTGAAAGGCCCTGGCCCTACGGGGAGACAAACGCCGTTATGGACGTAGTTGCCGCCAATTCCATGGTCGGGGGCAACGGGCTGTTTGTCCTCTCCGTCGCCTTTACGTCAACGCCGCCGGAGACTGTCTGCCTCTGCGTCGGGACGAACCGCGTTGCGGTCTCCGATGCGCAAGAGTGCTGCTTTGTGCTGGAGAAGGGCGTTCGGCACGGCATTTCCATGTCCTACGTTCCAGAGGGCCTCTCCTTCCAATGGTGGGACGAGCCTCAGTCCATGCGGTCGCCGCCAATGCGCTCCGGCTTTATCACGGAGCGCATGGAGGCGTTCGGCTCTTCCGGCGAGATCGACTTCGAAGACCCGTCCTACGACGGAACCGGGTCGATATTGTGGGACTGCTCGCTTTACATCGCGCCGGACAGCGAGAACGATCCGGCGTATCCGCTGCTCCTTTACGCCTATATGGACGTTCCGCTCGGCGAATGGCCGACTGTTAGCTGGAGGAGCGGCGACGGGGCAATCTCTGCGACGGGCGAGTGGCTGACGCTGGACGAACGTCCAGACTCCGACATGATAAGCGTGACGGCCACGTGGCGCGGGCGAACGTGGCGCGGCTGCGTATGCTTCTGGACGGACGTGGAGCGTTCCATTGTCGCCCTTGACGGCGGCGGGACCATCTTCGTGGAGTCCGCGTACACGAACAGACCGGACGAAGTGACGTTGCGCACGTCCACTGAGCAGAGGCTTTCCGCGAACTGGGCGCTCAAAGAGGAGGGGACCCTGACCCTCTCCGCAGCCAATGGCGCGGCCATTTCCGTCAGGCTGGACTCGCCTGACGGCCCGGAGCTCGAGCTTCCGTACTCCTGGTACGGCTACGAAGGCGACATCGGCTTTGCCGACTTGTGTGTCGTGAACAACGACCCGTCCCGCGCAGGCGAGTCCGTGTGGCTTTCGCTGGAGTTCGACGGCAATGGCGGCGACTACTGCAGCGACTCGTCGGGGCTTCTGGAGGTCGTCCGCTATTGTGTCAGAGCGGATGCCCTATGGCCATCGAACAGGGTGCGCCACGTCTTCGGGCCATTGGAGACGTTCAAGGCTATCTTAGATAATGGAACGAAGTTCCCGTTCACGGCTCCGCTGACACTAGGCGTAGCCAATATGTCATTTGACTACAATGGTTCGACGTGCACGTTCCCGATCCGAGTAGTTCCGCCGAACGGTGTTGCAGGATTGTGGAGGGCGAATGACCTTGAATGTTCTTGCGGCACAATTGGCGCTGGCTTCTACGCCGATGTTCAGGTTCTTCCGACGTATGTGTCGTTTGCCTATGGGTTAAGAATCATGGAAGGCGAGGCAGACATGGCGGGGCCATGGGGATGTTTTAAAAACTACAGTTCCCAATATCCGCCAGAGCAGTTTGCGCACAACGAGGCTCACGGGGCTCTAAAGCCCCTTTCTATCCTTGCTGAAAATAAGGTCAAGGGCTATGATCATGTTCGAACTGATTTGTCCGATTTCCCCATTGAGGATGGTGGATACCATTTGAACATCCCTTTAAAATGGGGTATCGACGGTGGGCCCTACACACACGACGCAGGACATGTCGTTCAGACGATTAGCGTCCAGACGAACGGCACTGTCTCTGTTTCGAAGTTTGAAATTACAGCAAGGAGGAAACCTAATGAAGACTATCAATAGAGATGTCAGCATCGCAGTTCTATCGGCGGCATTGGTTTCGTTTGTCGCATTCGGGGAAGAGTCATACCCTACAATTGCGGATATAGATGCCGAGATTGCAAGCCTTGCCAACAAGTACGGGGCGAGGACTCTTTGGAGGGAGTTTGAAGCAACAGCTGGTAGAATCAAGATCTTACAGGACAAATTCCCGACGCAGGAAGTGCTGTGGGTGCAGTGGCATGTCGTTTCCAACATGTTCTCAGGGTGCTATCCTGTTGCCGCAGTTACAAACGACAATCAGGTGAATTATCATGGACTTAATAATATTATATGGCTCCATTTGACCAAATACAGGCTTTTCCATTCCGACACTAACGCCTTGATGTTCGTCGCTGACTGCGTTTCCAACGCCTTGCCGATTGACGTGTCCCATGAAGAGGAGGACAAGCTTGCTGCATGGAGGCTTGACGACATTGCTGACTTCGGCAACACAAACGGCCCTTTGAGGGGACGTGCAGGGGTTAATTATGGTTGCTATGGCGAAAGGACTCGTGCTTGTATTTTCAGGTACATGAAATGGGGGAACTTCAATGTGGGTGTTGAGAGGTTTCGAAAGATGGTTTTCAACTGCTTCTGCGAACTGGTGCTCCATGACCTTTCAGAATACCCCGAGCCTGTGCGGCGAAGCCTCTGGGAGGAGTTTTGCCGCAGGGCGGGGGCCGCTGATTCTGAAAAGGCCGAGGCGTATCGTTG
>Ga0310690_10005493_pt1 | contig 17174 bp, 13 predicted proteins | sample AusTroGonzalo_MG_2_FD_207661 | JGI IMG/M metagenome (GOLD analysis project Ga0310690, IMG submission 207661) | Bovine rumen microbial communities from tropical cattle in Woodstock, Queensland, Australia - Gonzalo_04 (v2) (version 2) | ecosystem: Host-associated > Mammals > Digestive system >...
ATCAGGGTCCCCCATCAGGAAGATGTGGGACAACTTGATGTTGCGCAGTGCCTGGACGCAGAAAAGCTTGTCGTAGGTTTTCCTCGCAAGCCTGGCTGTCGTCACCATCACGACGGAAATCATCTTCTTTTCCTTGCGCTGAGCGAAGATACGTTTCTTGTTCAGCGCACGTGCAAAGGCATCCAGTACGATGTACACGACCAGCGACATTCCGATCAGAAGACGGGATGCCGCGTCGGTGTGTTTTGAGATGAAGAAATAGAGAAGGGTAAGGACGAACGTTCCGAGAGCGAACCTGAACACCTTCCACAGTTCATATGTGAACGATCTGGTGATTATGCTGTGGTATGAGCCGAGGAACGGCATGACGGCCAGCTGGCAGAGGGTAAGGACGGCTGCCTGGAATGAAAGTGAATGGTCCAGATAGGGAATCCAGACACCTGTCCTTATGGAACACACTATGATGAGTGCGATCTGAAGGCACAGAACGTCGATCAGTATGAAATCCCAGTGTCTCAGCCACTCCTGATCCTGTTTCTTGAGCATGCGACTCTCCTTTCCTTGGAAGAATACCCCTAAAAGACGATTCTAAGCCCGTCCGAAACATATGTCAAACATTATAAGTAATGTAATGAGGCATCGGCTGTGTTCAGGCGGGTTTCACTTCGCCGCGGCTTTGAAGATCCGGTACATGTCGTCGGTCTTCAGAATCCTGAAGTTCCCGAGTGTCCTGGTTCCGCCGAGCGATGCCCTTTCCGCCAGCGTCATACAGACATCGTCGGTGGCATCGATCCCCAGACCGCTGATCCTGACAGGCATGCCGAAGTCCCTGAAGGTCTTCTCGAATGCGTCTATGGTCATATCCGCGGCCTTGTCCGGGTCCGGATCGTCGATTCCGTACACGAGTTTCCCGAGTTTGGCGAACCTATCCGGGCATGTGGCTTTCACATAGCGTGCCCAGGAGCTCCACAATGCCGACAGCCCGGCACCGTGGGCCACGTCGTACAGTGCCGACAGCTCATGCTCCATCTTGTGGCATGCCCAGTCTCCGATGGACTCGAATCCCATGTTCGTCAGTCCGTTGTGGGAGAGGGAACCGGCCCACATGATGTTGGCACGGGCATCGTAATCGCAGGGGTTCTCAAGTGTCTTCATGGTGCAGGTTATGACGGTCCTCAGGAGACCGGCCGCAACCTGGTCGGTCATCTCGAGTTCCGGTCCGTCGTGGAAGAAACGCTCGATGGTGTGCATCATGATGTCGGTGCTGCCGCTTCCGGTCTGGTACTTCGAGACCGAATATGTGAGTTCGGGATTCAGGAGTGCGAAAACAGGACGTCCGAGGTTCGTGTTGCAACCGAACTTGTCGTTGGGGGTGACCTCGTCGCTGGTGATGACGCTTGAGTTGCTCATCTCGCTTCCGGTTGCGGACAGTGTGAGCACACAGCCCATGGGGATGCGATTCTCCGGCACCTTCTTCCCGCAGTAGAAATCCCAGACATCGCCGTCGTACGGCACTCCGTATCCTATGCACTTGGCGCTGTCGAGAACCGATCCGCCTCCGACAGCGAGGATGAAGTCCACGCCCTGACTCCTGCAGATTCCGATTCCCTTCCTGGCCAGACTGAGCCTGGGGTTTGGTCTCACACCTCCCAGCTCGATAAAGTCGATGCCGTTATCCTCAAGCGACTTCCTGATCTTCCCGAGAAGTCCGCTCTTCTCCGCGGAACCCGATCCGTAGTGGAGAAGGACCTTCCTGGCTCCATTCTCACGCAGGATCTTGCCTGCAAGCAGTTCGGTATCCCTTCCGAAATAGACGTGTGTGGGTGTGAAGTATTCTGTAATAGCCATGGCGATGCCTCCGTCTGTCGATTATGCACTGAAAGGGACTCCGTACGCAAGGAAAAGCAATTTATGGTGGATATTTGATTTGAATTGTGGTATTTAGTAAATTTGGTGAATTTCCGAGTTCCGCGGGCAACGGAATACGGAAGGAAGGGGAAACTGGAAATGTACTATGCTGCAATCGGTATTCTGGCGTTCATGGTCCTCCTCATCGAGAACATGGATGTCCTTTTGAACCGTAACGGGGCTTTCGACAAACCGTCATGGAGGGTCTACAGGAGACTTCTGTGTGCCGTCTTCGTGTACTACATCACGGACATTCTCTGGGGCTGGATAGAGCACCGCAAACTTGCGGCCCTCCTGTTCGCGGACACATCGGTCTATTTCATCGCCATGGCCCTCGGGGTCCTGTTTCTGACCCAGTACATCGTGACATACCTCAACGAGAAGACCCGCTTCGGACGTTTCCTGATCGTCGCCGGAGCCGTCTTCCCTCTGGTTGTGACGGTTCTGGTCGTCGTGAACCTTTTCCATCCCGTCATGTTCGTTGTCGACGCTGATTGCTCCTACAGGGTTCTCCCTGTCAGGTATGCGCTGTTGGGGAGCCAGATCCTGCTCCTCGTCATGATGTCCGTCTATGCCCTGACCTTCCTGCTGCGCAAGGGCACCGCATCGGAAAAGAAGAAGAAATACCGCACGCTGGCATGGTTCAGCCTGATAATGGCCGTATTCCTCACGGCCCAGCTGTGGTATCCGTACTATCCGCTCTATGCTGTGGCGTACATGCTGGGTACATGCCTGATCCGTGCCGTGGTCGTGGGAGATGAGAAGGAGGAGTACAGGCTGAATCTCGTGGAGACGGTCAAGAACGCCGAGCTGAAGCAGAGGATCAGCACCCTGTTCGACAATATGGCGCAGGCCCTTGCCCACAACTACATCGCCCTCTACTACGTGAACGCCGATTCGGGTGAGTTCCTCGAGTTCCGCTCTGACAAGGACGGAAATCTCTACCAGGTCAGGCATGAGAAGGATTTCTTCGAGACCACCCGGACCGAAGCAGCCGATTTCGTCCATCCCGATGACCTCATGATGTTCAGGACCTCCATGGAGCGCCGGACGCTCGAGGGAGAGCTTGACAGGAACGGCACCTTCATGATGACATACCGCCGCATGCCCGGAGTCAGTGGCCCCCGGAACGTGACCATGAAGGTCTCACGCATGGATGAAGATCCCCACTTCATCATCATAGGAGTGAGCGATGTCGATTCCCAGATACGGCGGCGCAGTGCGGCCTACCGCATGAAGGAAGAGCACAACGCCTATGCCCGTATCAGCGCACTTACGGGTGAGTTCATCAGCATCTACATCGTGGTCCCCAAAACCGGAAGGTACAGGGAATACAGCTCGTCCGAAAGCTTCTCGCGGTTCGCCATCCCCAGGGAGGGCATGGACTTCTTCGCCATCTCCAGGGAAAACGCCAGGATGGCCGTCCATCCCGATGACCTGGAGCGCTTCCTGTCGTTGTTTACAAGCGACAATGTATTCGGGGAAATCGGGAAGAGCGGACTGTTCGTCCTCAGCTACCGTCTGGTGATGGACGGCAAACCCAGATATGTGCAGCTAAAGGCCGCGATGGTCGATGAGCCTGACGGCAGGCGGCTTGTCGTGGGAATCAACGACATCGACTCCCAGATACGTCAGGAAGAGGCCCAGGAACGCCTGCTTGCGCAGGCCCGCAAGGATGCCCATACCGATGCCCTCACCGGTGTCGGGAACAGGCTGGCATACCTCGAGCTTGAGAAACGTCTGAATTCGCAGATACATGAGTATCCGGACATGGACTTCGCTGTCCTGATCTTCGACGTGAACAACCTGAAGGCCATAAACGACAGCCAGGGCCATCAGGCCGGCGACCAGCTTCTCAGGGAGGCTGCGGAAGTGATAGGATCCGTTTTCCATGAAAGTCCCGTTTTCCGCGTCGGAGGCGATGAGTTCGTTGTGATCGCACGTGGTGCGGAATACGTCCAGCTCGACGAACTGGTCGACAAAATCCGGCTCCACAACATGTCGACATCCCGTTACGGCGGTGTCGTAGTGGCCTGCGGCATGGCCAAATATAAAAACGATCCCAACGTGGCTCAGGTTTTCAGACGTGCGGACAAGAGCATGTATGAGGACAAGGCTGCCCTCAAGACCTATCTCGACAACAAGCCCGACCCGTCGGAAAGCGGCAGCACCTGATCGGTTCTCAATCCCCGATCGGGTTCAGGCACCGGCTGTGCTTTTTCAATCCGCTATCGGGCTCAGGATATCCGCAATCATTCCCCAGCGTGCGCACTGCTGAGGGTCGTTGTCCGGATAGAAATAAAAGAGCTTGTTCGCGTGGTAGAGTTCGAATTCCTCACCGCATGAGAACGGGATCGCCTGGAGGTCCTTGAAACCGATCGTGAAATCCTCCGATGCGGAGACATATCTGAATCCCTCCTTCGTCAGGAAGCATTCTCCTTCTTCCTTCACAGGCTTGCCCTTGAAATCGAATATCTTCACGTGTACCTTCGCGTTCATGTCCAGACTGTCCAGCCCGGCCTTCTCCATGTTCCTGATCCTTCCGTAATATCCCGGAATGGAACCTACCGGATCATCGAACAGGTAATGGTCGTTCAGGGTGTGCCTTGCACCGCATGACGAGCAGACCAGGTCGTTACCGATTCCCTTTGTTGTGTAGAGGCTTCCGCAGTCGGCGCATCTGTACAGGATGTTCTCCAGCCCCTTGGCCTTGTTCTTCTGCGGGAAGATTGTCCTCTGGTTCTCCGATGCGTTGTTGTGCAGTGTACGGGATATCAGATTGTCCAGTTCCGCACCGGTCATGGCATTCATCTCATCCTTGTGGATGACTTTCTCCACAGTGACATCTATGTCGGAGACAAAGCGCTTCTTCCTCCACTTGGGGTTTGAGAAATATGCACCGGTAATCTTCACCAGAACCAGGTCGTAGCCCAGTTTCCTGTAGAAATCCCCGCCCGGAATAAGGAAGTTGGACTCGCCGTCAGGGGAGAGCCTTCCCTCCGGGAATATGATCACCGGGTAGCCCTTGATCAGCATCCTCTTCATTCTGATGACGGAGTTCATGTCCGGAGTGAAAAGTCTCTTTGCAATCATGCCGCCTTCAGGGCCGAGCTTCTTCAGCAGCGAATAGTTGAAGTAATAGGCGTTCATCATGATCGCCGGGTTCCTGGGGTGTGATATCTGCATGACGTAAAGGAAGTCGTAGAACGATTCGTGATTTGCCAGCATGATGTACGGTGAGTTCACTTCCTGCATCAGATCGTCGTGTATGTTCACTTTCTGACGCCTGCCGTGAACCAGTTTCATGATGGAGAGCATGAGGCTCTGTGCCGGGGAATCCGGGGTTCCGCTGGTCCCCTTGAGGAAGAACTTCTTTATGAAGAACCATATGATCAGGAAAAGGACTGCGGCCAGCAGGACGATTATCAGCACCAGAAGCCAGAGGGGAAGCGAGTTGGACAGGAATGCCTTTCCCGCCGCACCCATCAGGTTCGATGTGATGATCGACGGGATGACACCTGTGGCCACCGTAAGTATGTATCTGGGGTACTTGAGTTTTGTTCCGCTTCCGTAATAGCAGATTGCTCCGAAGGGAATGAGCGGCATGAAGAACAGCAGATAGATCAGGAAAACCGTATTCCTGTCACGCATGTTCGCCGAGATCCTGTCGATCTTCCTTGCGTTCTTCTCGTATGATCCGCTGATGACGTGGAAGACCCTGACGAGCACGAAGATCATGGTGGCGCCAAGGCAGACACCGAGGTCGCACAGGGCGAGGGCTATAGGGAAGGGGTAGCTCAGTCCGCTCGAGATCTGGATGAACTCGGCCGGAATGAACACGACCAGCATCTGCAGTGCCTCGACCAGGGAGACGGCGATGAAACCCTTCCAGCCTTTCTGTCTGAGAAGCTCGGAGGCTCCGGCAACATCGTTGGCGGACTGGAGTTTCATGAACGGGATCATTATGTCCAGGAGGAAGAACGAGAACAGTGCCACCACTGCAAGGACTATGACCGCAACGGTGATCGGACTGAGGTTCCTTGTATCCGCATTCTTCAGGGTGGAATCGTCTCTGGTTTTCTCCATATCAGGTTCCCTTACTGGATGCATTTGTACGAGATGAAGGTGCTGTTGTTCTTTCCCGGCGTCCTGATGACCTCATATCGCGTAGGGAAGGCCTCGAGCAGGGTGGAAAGCTTGGAGAAACCATAGGTCCTGGTGTCGAAGTCTGGCTTTGCCCTCTTGATGTATGAGCCGGCGGCGCTGACATCGGCATAGCCGTCGTTGTCCTGATATGTGTCGTAGGCCTTTATCAGGAGGTTGTGGACATCCTTGGGCACCTTGGGTTTCTTGGCAGGAGCCTGCTTCTTCTCGGTTTCCTTCTTCGTTGATTTCTGCTCCGTCTTTTCCGGGATTTCCTGAGGTTCCGGGGTGTCCTCATTGGTTAGGTTCTCAAGGAACAGGAAATCGTCGCAGGCGTTGCGGAAGGACTCGGGCGTGGTCTGCACACCGATTCCCACGATGTTCGCTCCGGACTCATGGAGCCTTATTGCGAGGGGAGTGAAATCGCTGTCGCTGGAGACGATGACGAAACTGTCGAAGGCGTTGGAGGACAGCAGGTCCATGGCATCTATGACAAGGGCCATGTCGGTTGCGTTTTTCCCGGATACGTAGTCGAACTGCTGCTCGGCTTTGATTCCCAGGCGCTTGATCTCATTCTCCCACTTGGCCAGATTGCGCTTCTTGAAGTTCCCGTAGGCCCTCTTGACCACTATACGTCCGTGGGTCGAGACCTCGGTCATTATGGCATCGAGCTTCTGGAGCTGGGTGTTGTCGGCATCTATGAGTATTGCAATCTTGTCTGAATCGTTCATACCCGGAGTATATGAAATAACGGTATGTTTTGAAAGGCCTCGGATTATTGCAACCCGACGGGTATCGCTGTACAATCGAAGTGAATTCACCTCGGGAGGAAAAACATGAAGAAATCACCTGTCATCCTGGTTGTGGCAATCGGCGTCGGTGCCGCACTGTTCTTTGTCCTCGGCCGTTTCGTGGCCATCCCCAGTCCTGTACCCAACACGAACATCTCGCTCCAGTACGGTCTGCTCGGATTCATGGCAGGTCTCTTCGGTCCTGTCGCCGGACTTCTCATCGGATTCATCGGCCATGCGCTGATCGATTTCTCCTACGGATGGGGAATCTGGTGGTCATGGGTCATCGCCTCCGGTATCGAGGGCCTCATCATGGGTCTCGCAGTCAGAAGGCTCCACCTGACGACCGAGTCCTTCGACGGAAAGAAGGTCCTGGTCTTCAACATCTACCAGGTCGTGGCCAACGTGGTGGCATGGCTCGGAATTGCCCCGCTGCTCGACATCCTGATCTACGCGGAGCCCGCGAACAAGGTCTTCACACAGGGCGTCTTCGCCGGTGGCGCGAACATAGTGACGACAGCCATTGTCGGAACACTGCTCTGCTTCGCCTACACCAAGGCCCGCCCGCAGGCCGGAAGCCTGAAGAAAGAGAACTGATTCTCGGATCGATGATTGTGCGCCAGCCGATATGCTGGCGCTGATTTTTATACGGACATGTCAGACGCCATCATAGAGTTCCGCAACTTCGGATTCAAATACACCTCACAGGCCGAGCCCACGCTGTACGACATCAACCTGTCTGTGAAGCGGGGAGAGAAGGTCCTCATCTGCGGCCCGTCCGGCTGCGGGAAATCCACGCTCGCGCACTGCATCAACGGTCTCATACCGGCTTCCTATACAGGCGAGGCCACGGGGGAGCTGACCATCGACGGGACATCGTTCCGGGACCTGGACATCTTCAAGCTCTCCAAGACCGTCGGAACGGTGCTCCAGGATTCCGACGCCCAGTTCATCGGGCTGACGGTCGGCGAGGACATCGCGTTCGCTCTGGAGAACGACAGGGTCGCCCTGGATGAGATGAAGCGCCGCGTGGCCGATGTCGCCCGGCAGGTCGGTGTGGATGAATTCCTGCGCCACGCTCCGTATGAGCTTTCCGGCGGTCAGAAGCAGCGCGTTTCCCTCGCGGGAGTCATGGTGGACGATGTCGATGTCCTCCTTTTCGACGAGCCCCTGGCCAACCTGGACCCGGCGACGGGAAAGACCACGATCGAGCTGATAGACGACATCCACAAGGCCACCGGCAAGACGGTGCTGATCATCGAGCACAGGCTGGAGGATGTCCTCCACAGGGATCTGGACCGCGTCGTCCTCATGGGTGACGGACGGATCATCGCCGACATGACACCGGCGGAGCTCCTGAGTTCCGACCTCCTGATAAAGAACGGAATAAGGGAACCGTTGTACATCACAGCATTGAAATATTCGGGTATTCCCGTAAATCCGGCCATCGGACCGCAGAGTATGGAGACCCTGAACCTTTCGGATGACGACGTCATCAAGGTGCAGGAGTGGTATTCGAAGGCACCCTGGAAGAAGCCTTTGGAAGACAATCCGGTGATCCTCTCCGCGCGCGGGATCGGCTATACGTACGACAACGGATGCAAGGCCCTGGACAACATCGACATGAATGTCCGCAAGGGCGAGATGATGAGCATAGTCGGCAAGAACGGAGCCGGGAAATCCACGTTCGCCAAGGTCATCTGCGGATTCGTCAAGCCGCAGGAAGGGACGGTGTCCCTCAACGGCACCGACATGGCCACGCTCTCCATCAAGGAGAGGGCGGACCACATCGGCTACGTCATGCAGAACCCGAACCAGATGATCAGCAAGCCCATGATCCGCGACGAGGTGGCGCTCGGCCTTACACTGAAGAAGAAACTCACGCAGGAGGAGATCGATGCCAAGGTGGATGAGACTTTGAAGGTCTGCGGTCTGTATCCTTTCCGCAACTGGCCGGTGAGTGCGCTTTCGTACGGGCAGAAGAAGCGTGTTACGATAGCATCGATCCTTGCGATGGATCCGGAGGTCATCATCCTGGACGAGCCCACGGCGGGTCAGGATTACAGGCATTACACGGACATCATGGAGTTCCTCAGGTCGATCAACGCCATGGGGATCACGATCATCCTGATCACCCACGACATGCACCTGATGCTGGAGTACTGCTCCAGGGCTGTAGTACTTTCCGATTCCAGGAAGATCGCCGACATGACATGCGAGGAGGTTCTGACGGATGCCTCCGTGGTGGAGAAGGCGAACCTCAAGGAGACTTCGCTGTCGAAGCTGGCATCGGTCTGTTCCATCGGTGACGGACAGGATTTCATACGGCGTTTCATCGCCGCGGACAGGGAGGCGAGATAATGGCGGGCTTCTTCAACTACATCGACCGCAAGAGTCCGGTCCACGACCTGACCGGGGCCACAAAGCTCGTATGTCTCCTGCTGTGGACGTTCGCGGCAATGCTGACGTTCGACACGAGGCTGCTGGTGGTGCTCGCCGCCCTGGCGATCATCGCCATGATGGTGGCGAGGATCAGGATCAGGGACGTGAAGGTGCTGTTCTGGTTCTCGTTCGTCTTCATGCTGCTGAACAACCTGCTGATATTCCTCTTCAGTCCGGAGCACGGTGTGACGATCTACGGGACGCGGCATGAGATATGCCACCTGTTCTGGCGGTACTATCTGGTCCAGGAACAGCTGTTCTACATGCTGAACGTGATTCTGAAGTACATGGTCACGGTTCCCGTCGTGATAGTCTTCGTCTCGACCACGGATCCGAGCGAGTTCGCATCGTCGCTGAACAGGATAGGGGTGAGCTACAAGGTCGCGTATTCCGTTTCCCTGGCCCTCAGGTACATTCCGGACATCCAGCGCGAGTACCGCGACATCTCGATGGCCCAGCAGGCGAGGGGCCTGGAGATGGAGAGCCGCAAGCAGAACCTGTTCAAGCGCCTGAAGAACGCCGCGACCATGATCTTCCCGCTGATAATCTCCAGCATGGACAGGATAGAGACGGTGGCGAACGCCATGGAGCTCAGGGGATTCGGGAAGGGGAAGAAGAGGACGTGGTACACGGCAAGGCCGTTCAGATTCGCCGACGGGTTCGCGATGGTGATGTGCCTGCTGATGCTCGCGGCATCGATCGTGCTGAACATCGTCAACGGAAGCCGCTATTTCAATCCGTTCGTGTGATTCGTATCCTCAGTTCAGCGGTCAGGATTTCTCCTTGCAGATCCTGATGTGCCACTGCTCACCAGTCCCGATGGAGTAGCGGTCTGCGAAACTGCCCTGGTTGAGGGCGATCCCCACATTCAGAAGGCTGTTGATGTAGAGAAGGGGCTGTCCGATGGGGACTTCGGAGAAATTCCTGCAGGCCTTCATCGTATAGCCGTAGACGATGCGTTTGCCCTGGCTTATCAGGACCCTGATGTCGTCGCCGTAGTCCATGCCCTGGCTGAAGAAAAGCTTGTCGGGGATGTTGGTCCAGAGGCTGCCGTAGCGGGAATCCAGGATCTCGATTGTTCCGACGATGTCACCGTTGTCCCTGACGACAGGACTCTCGACCCTGAGCATGAACGGCTTCGGATCGAGAAGCGGTCCGACATCCTGGTATTCCACGATTCCCGCCGCAAGGCGCGCGCCTGTGTATGAATAGACATCGCGGCCGTAGAAGGTATATGAGTTCTGGCTGTCCTTCAGACGGTTCTCCGTCTCGGAGATGCGTCTTCTCTCGACGATCCCCACCTGTTTCTGCACATGTGAAAGTGTGCCGTTGTCGGGAGTCACGATAATGTGTCCCGTGGCGGTGAGGACGGCTACGCTTTCCCTTTCGGAACCGACTCCCGGGTCCACCACACAGACGAAGACTGTTCCTGCCGGCCAGTAGGTGATTGTCTGGATGAGCCTGTAGCTGGCTTCCCAGATGTTGAACTGCGGGATCTCATGCGTGAGGTTCTCGAGTTTCAGATTCCCGGACACGCTCGCCGCGACTCCGCGCATGGCGCTCACTGCACCGTCGGTGGTTCCGAAATCCGACATGAACACGACTGTCCTGCGCTCCTTCCACGGGGCGAGGGCCTTCCATTCCTGCGCTGTTCTTACTTCACTCATGGTGACCTCCGGTCTCAGGCTTTCCTCTTCGTCTTTATTGTAGCGGCAAACGCGCTGTTGAACAGGCCTATGACGGCCGAAATGGTGAACAATGTTTCTATTCCGGTGGCTCTCCAGACCCATCCGCCCAGCAGCGCCACGAAGATCGTGACGAAATGGTTGACGGATACTCCGGTGGCAATGGTGGCCCGAGTTTCCTCGGGACTGTCGGAAAGCTCCTGCACATAAACGTTAGAGGCCATCGATGCCAGGGAGATGATGGAATCAAGGATGTACATTGCGCAGCAGATAATGAACGACACGTTTGCCGGGAAGAAGTGCTCGGAGAATCCGTAGAAGAAGCAGACCACGACCAGGATGAGCGTGTCGGAAACCATCACCGTCTTGTATCCGATCCGGTCTATCAGTTTACCGACGAGCGGGGAGAGGATCGCCGCGCAGATCGCCGTGACGGCGAACAGCATGCTCATCACCGATGCTCCGGCACCGTAGTGGAGGACCAGCAGGTAGGGACCGAAGGTGAAGAAGACCTGCTTCCTCGCTCCGTATGTGACCTCCAGGATGTAGTACCTGGTGAACTTCTTCCTGAAGTAGAACCTGCGTTTCGAACTGTCGGTTTTGCTCCCGGCCTTCATGCCGGTGGATGAGACGAAACCTATGGTGACCAGCGCAGCCGATACGGCGAAGATGATCCTGAATGTCGTGGAATCCCCGGGGATGATCCTGAACAGGACTATGATGATGAGGAAACCGGCGAGCATCCCCATCTCATTGATGGAATGCTGCTTGCCCAGCGACAATCCGCTCTTTCCCGGTTTCGCATAATTGATGCCAAGCGAGTTCTTCATTCCCAGCTGGATATGTTCTCCGAGCGAGTACAGACAGATCGAAAGCGTGACAAGCGCCCTTGAGGCCGGGACGACCGAGAGCATCACCAGACCTGCAATCATGACCACTGCGCCGATCTTGAAGATCCTCTCTGCGGAGAAGCTGTACATCAGCGCAAGGACACCGACGAGCAGCAGGCCCGGAAGTTCCCTGAAGAACTCCAGGACACCGCGGTCGAATTCCGTCATGGAAACGACTTCCGCAAGGTAGTTGTCCAAAACGCCTTTCTGCAGTCCGTATGCCAGACCTATGACCAGCAGGGAGAGCAGGTACGGTCTGTACGGCGCATCCTCCCTGTAGATGTTCTTCAGTGAATCCTTCATATGACACCCCACTGCATGATGATACTAATCCACGGGTATGGCAAGTGGTTGAATATTCATTGTTTTTCCAACATCATATCGCTATGCCTATATTGCTTCCGAAGAACTATCCCTATTCAGACAAACTCAGGAGGAAAGGTGTTTTCGTCATGTCCAACACCCGCGGACGTGAGCAGAAGATACGTCCCCTGAAGATAGGTATCCTGAACCTCATGCCCACGCTCGAGGCCACCGAGGTACAGCTGATGGGCATGCTCGCCAACACGCCGCTGCAGGTGGACCTGAAGCTCATCATGATGCAGACGGACCACCGCAAGGTGGAGGACCTGCCTCACCTGAAGGAGTTCTACGCGCTCTTCGACGATGTGAGGAACGAGAAGTTCGACGGCCTGATCATCACAGGTGCCCCTGTCGAGAAACTTCCGTTCGAGGATGTCGACTACTGGGACGACCTTGCTTCGTTCATGGAGCATACGAGGAAGAACGTCTTCTCGACGGTCCACATCTGCTGGGGATCGCAGGCAGGACTCTACTACCACTACGGCATCGGGAAGAAGATGCTGGACCATAAGCTGTCCGGAATCTTCCCGCATACGCTTCTTCACAAGAGTTATGACAACCCGTTCACAAGGGGGTTCGACGACAGGTTCCTCGTGCCCCACTCGAGATACACGATGATAGATATCGATGCCGTGAAAAAGGTCGATAACCTTGAAATCCTTGATGATTCCTATTTCGCAGGCCCTCATATCATCGCTTCCAAGGACGGACGCCAGGTGTTCCTGAACGGCCACTGGGAGTACGACAGGGGAACCCTGATGAAGGAATACGAGCGCGACAGGGCCATCAGCAACGCCATGCCGCCTTACAACTATTTTGTGGCCGACAACCCGGAGTTCGGTGTGGAGGTGACATGGAAGTCCCATGCGAACCTCTTCTACAGCAACTGGCTGAACTTCGTCTACCAGGGCACGACATACGATCTGGACGAGATAGTCAATCTCTGATTGCCGCAAGGAGGGGATATGGAGAAATACAGATTCGAGACAATGCAGCTTCACGTGGGCCAGGAACAGGCCGACCCGGCAACCGACGCAAGGGCCGTTCCCATCTACCAGACCACTTCCTATGTATTCCCGGATTCCGCCAATGCTGCCGACAGGTTCGCGCTCAAGGCAGGCGGGAACATCTACGGAAGGCTGGGGAACCCGACCGAGGATGTCCTTGAGAAGAGGATCGCGGCCCTCGAGGGCGGAAGCGGCGCACTTGCACTTGCCTCCGGAGCCGCCGCCGTCACATACACAATCCAGGCTCTGACAAGACAGGGCGACCATGTCGTGGCGCAGAACACTATCTACGGCGGAACATACAACCTGCTTGCCCATACGCTTCCCGATTACGGAGTCACGACGACTTTCGTCGACATCCACAACATCGATGCCGTCAGGGCGGCCGTGCAGGAGAACACGAAGCTCATATACATCGAGACCCTGGGCAATCCCAACAGCGACATCCCCGACATCGATGCATGTGCTGAAATAGCCCATTCCCACGGAATCCCCCTTGTCATCGACAATACGTTCGGAACCCCGTATCTTATCCGGCCCGTAGAGCACGGCGCCGACATAATCGTCCACTCCGCCACCAAGTTCATCGGCGGTCATGGAACCACCCTGGGCGGAATCATCGTGGATACCGGCAGGTTCGACTGGAAGAAGAGCGGGAAGTTCCCGCAGATCGCAGACCCGAACCCCAGCTACCACGGGGTGTCTTTCATGGATGTGGCAGGAGATGCCGCCTTCGTGACCTATGTGCGCTGCGTCATCCTCAGGGACATGGGAGCCGCGATTTCCCCGTTCAACGCGTTCCTGCTGCTGCAGGGAGTCGAGACCCTGTCGCTCAGGCTCGAACGCCATGCCTACAACACCAAACGTGTCGTCGAGTTCCTGTCAAAGCATCCCATGGTTGAAAAAGTCAACCATCCTTCGCTTCCGGACCATCCCCAGCACGATCTGTATGAGAAGTACTTTCCCAACGGAGGGGCATCCATCTTCACGTTCGACATCAAGGGCGGCCAGGAAGAGGCCCACAGGTTCATCGACAACCTCAAGGTCTTCTCGCTTCTCGCCAACGTGGCCGATGTCAAATCCCTGGTGATCCATCCGGCGACAACGACCCACGGTCAGCTGACGGATGAAGAACTTGCAAGCCAGAACATCACCCGAAGCACAATCCGCCTCTCAATCGGAATCGAGCATATCGACGACATCATCGATGACCTCAAACGCGGTTTCTCCGCACTGTGAACCTGCCTGCCATGGTTATCCAAGCCAAACCGGGTGACGACCTCAACAGGATCCTCAATACGGAGTCGGAGGGAAGGCTCGTTGTCGAACTTCCGCGTGACTGCGTCTTCAGGCAGAAGGTCCATATCGAACGGGACGATGTCCTTGTAACAGGCAACGGCTCAAGGATCGTCTGGGACGACCACAACGGAATGAGGCCCGGTTTCGGAACAGGGGCCAGCGCCACTCTGACCGTTTCCGGCAACCGTGTCGGATTCAGGGATCTGATTGTGGAGAACGATTTCGATTATGTCGGGAACAGCGCACTCAAAAGGGAGGACCCGACAGTCAGGATGGGTCTCCAAGCTGTTGCGGTCTTCACGATGCCCGAATCGACTGATGCCATGTTCAAAAACTGTACGTTTATCAGCTGGCAGGACACCGTTTTTGCAGACGGTGCTGAGAACTGTTTCGATGACTGTACGATCTGCGGGAACATAGATTTCATCTTCGGCAGGAGCCATGCCGTATTCTCCGGTTGCACAATAATCTCCACCGGAGAAGGTTTCGTTGCGGCTCCGTCGACCCCGGAGTCCGTGGAGAAGGGACTGTGTTTCGAGAACTGCACAATCACCTGTACAGAGGAAGTGGGAGATGCAACCGTCTATCTTGCCCGCCCGTGGCATCCCAGTGAGAGGACCGATACTGATTCCCAAGTTTCATTTGAGAACTGCAGGCTGGACAGGCACATCAACCCGCAGCTATGGACCACCATGTGGGACAAGAAGGGCCACAACCATCTTCCTTCGGAGAACAGGTTCCATATAGACGACAGTACTCTGGCGACGCTGAAAGAACGGATCCGATGAGGTGACGGAATCAATAGACTGAATGAATCGATGGACTGAATGAATCAATGGACCAGAAGTGCGGTCCAGGCGTAGCTGGTGAGGAAGACGAGAACCATTGCCGGAATCATCTCCGCAACGGGGAAGTCCTTCACCTTAGCCACCTTCATTCCCGTGACAAGCGTGATAAGGCCTCCGCATGAGCGGAAATCCCTCATCATAGTGTCGGAGATATGGGGACCCGCAAGCCTCGAGAGGAAGAATACCAGTAACATCAGGACAGCCTGCGGAATGGCAACGGCGGCGATGGCCGGACCTGCCGAACAGGCGAATATCATGGCGGTGACGAAATCCAGGATGGCCTTGGATACCAGGACCGTGGAGTCCCCGCTCATCCCCTCCACAATCGTGCCGTAGATTCCTGTTCCGCTGGCGCAGAAGAGGATGATCGCCAGGACCACAAGACCGTTCTCCGCCTTGCTTTCCCTTGCAGGGAACAATCCTGAAATCCTCAGCGCGCCTTTCTCTATCAGCCTTCCGAGACGGATGGCGATTCCCAATGCCGTACCGGCGATGGTGGCAAGAATAACAGCCGGAAGATTCACCATGAGTATCACGGAAACCAGTCCGATCGCCATGGCGCAGACTCCAAGCACGGTCGTCATCTTCTCCTTGACCTGGCTGCCCATCCTGCCTCCGATGAGCGAACCGGTGATTCCTCCCAGTGCTACTGCAATCACATCCACGATTATTCCAACGGGCATTTTTCCCTCCGGTAACGCGATGATAACATGCGGATTTCAAAAAGTACACTTGACAGGTGCCCAAACCGTGCTAATATTTAATTAAATTGATTAATTAATGTGGAGGTCCGGGCAATGGTCGATCTCAAGGCGAAACCATTCAATCTCGATGAGAAGAAGATACGATGGGTGGAGGACACACTCGCATCCATGACGACGGAGGAGAAGTGCGGACAGCTGTTCTGCGTCCTCTTCAAGCAGTGCATCCCCGAGGAGTTCGATTATGTCTACAGCATCCTGTCGCCGGGCGGATGCATGTACAGGGTCGTTCCCACAGCCAATGCCGTCAGCGCATCCAACACGCTCCAGAAAAAGAGCAGGATCCCGCTCCTTATCGCCGCCAACCTCGAGAAGGGCGGAAACGGAATCATCACCGAAGGAACCCTCGTCGGTTCCCCGATGGAGATCGCCGCCACCGCGGACGAGGAGATGGTCAGGAAGATGGCCACAGTCTGCGCCCGTGAGGCAAGGGCCGTCGGCGCCAACTGGGCATTCGCACCCATAATAGATATAGACACCAACTTCAGGAATCCCATAACAAACACGAGGACCTTCGGATCCGATCCCGACACCGTCAGGAGATTCGGAAAGGCCTATGTCGAAACCGTGCAGAAGATGGGCCTCGCGGCATCCATCAAGCACTTTCCCGGTGACGGACAGGACGAACTCGACCAGCACCTGGTGACATCGATCAACTCCATGGACGCCGACGAGTGGATGGCGACCTACGGCGCAGCCTACAAGGAGTCCATCGACGCCGGCTCCCTGACCCTCATGGCCGGCCACATCATGCAGCCCGCATGGTCCAGGAGACTGGATCCATCCATCAAGGACGATGAGATCATGCCCGCGACGCTCTCGAAGGAACTGATCAACGGTCTTCTGAGGGACAAGCTCGGGTTCAACGGCATGATATGCACCGATGCCACCACGATGGCCGGTTTCATGCTCGCCATGCCCAGACGTCTTGCAGTCCCTTATTCCATAGCAATCGGATGCGACATGTTCCTGTTCGCAAGGAACCTCGAGGAAGACTACGGCTTCATGCTCGAGGGAATCAAGAACGGAACCATCAC
>Ga0310690_10005494_pt1 | contig 17170 bp, 21 predicted proteins | sample AusTroGonzalo_MG_2_FD_207661 | JGI IMG/M metagenome (GOLD analysis project Ga0310690, IMG submission 207661) | Bovine rumen microbial communities from tropical cattle in Woodstock, Queensland, Australia - Gonzalo_04 (v2) (version 2) | ecosystem: Host-associated > Mammals > Digestive system >...
TATTTGGAATTACTCTTCTTACAAAACCATTTTTGCGTAAATAGGCACTCCAAACTTCATTGGAAGATGGCATATCATGCATCATAAATCCCTGAATCATTATATCAATGTATGTGGTTTCCCAGTCTTGATTCATCGCAAGGCTTATTGCCCTTATCACACAGTCTCCCGTCAGTTTGTTTGATGGGTTTGGATTGACAAATATGTAGGCCATCTTTCTCACCTGCCTCTAATAAAAGAAAAGCACATAATGATGAACATTGCTTATCTCTCATTGTAGATACTAAAATGTTACTAATATCCATCATCATGTACTTCCTCCTTTTTTTTGTTTTATAAAAGTATAAAATAAAAAAGAGACCTAAAACTATTAGGTCTCTTTTCAAAAACTGTGAGGAAACTATTATAAAACTTTAAGGATTTTTCTTTTAACTTCCCTTGCTAAAGAATAAACGGTTGATTCGGAGATATGCAATTCCATTGAAATTTCTATATTTGATTTATCTTTTGCCCTTAAATTAAAATATTCCATTTCAGCCGGTGTGAAATTACATAACCTTCTAAATACTTCCAATTCCGGTTCTGTAAATCTGCATATCTTTAACTGTTTCATATTATCCTTCCCACTTAAATCCTAACATGGTGGCTGTTACTTTTCCAATAACACCATCTTCTGTAAGTTTATTATCATGCTGAAAATTCTTTGTTGCTATCATTGTATTATTACCAAAGATACCATCGACTTCACCAGGATTATATCCTTTGTCTGTTAATAATATCTGGGCCTGCTTGACATCTTCTCCACGAATTATTATTTTACCATTTTCATCCTTAGCAAAATATAATTCCCTTTTGAGAACTGGTTTTTCAGGCTCAGGTGGAGTTGGCTGGTCGCTATACCAATCCGGACGAGCAGCATATTTCCAGCCTCTTTCAGATATTTTAGTCTGTACCACACCGACATCGTGATTCTGACATTCAATAGCATATTTATTGGAAATAGCATAACCAATATGCCATTTCTTGTTATCATTTCCCTCAAATAAATAATCTCCGGCTTTTGCCTCTTTTAAAGGAATCTTTTTACCGTGACCATCTTCTGTGATATATTTCCACAATGTATTTGCAGTCATATCGGATTTAATTATTTTCTTTACAAGTAAATACTTAACACCCAATCCACTGCAATCTTCACCACAAATGATAAATATATCAACACCAGTTAAGAGTCTTTTATTGAGTAACGTAAGCACTCGGTCGATATTTTGTAATGCTTGTTTATCTGTATGGTCTGCTTTCTCCATATCACAAAGTTTAGGCAAAAGATTAACAATTTTTTCACCGTTACCACCCCATACATAAAGGTCTATACCTACACGGGATTTAAGATACTCAATCCAATCTTCAAGTTTTATCGTTATTATCGTTATTTTCGCCATTTGATGCTCCTTTCTGCTTGTTGTAAACTGATGTACTTACTCCAATCAGCGAACCGATGAGTGTTCCGACAGCCGCAATAATCGTCACGATTATGTTTACGGTCTTCGGGTCAACATCTAATACCCCAAGCACCACACTCAAAAAGGTCACGATTGCAGGGATAGCAATTAAAGCCACCCACTTCAAGATGTCATAGAGTTTGTTACTAAATTTCATACACTTTCTCCTTTCTGTTCAAGTAAAATCTTGTTTTTATTGGTACTTTGAAGTTTTGGTTTTTATGTGTGATATTTTCCAAAAAATCCGTAATTAGTTATCCTATTTACATACTCAACACACTTTAAGGCAATATCAACAGCTTTAGGATTTTGTTCTCTTACAGATAACAGGAAATCCTCTACAGATACATATTCATCTATTGGTAGTTTTTTGTGTGCTTTTATATCATTTAAAAATGTGTTATAAATTACATCTCTTTGCTCTTGTGTCATCTTTACTCTCCTAAATTGGTTTTATTGGGTTATGAATCCGATTATCATTTAGTCCACCTCTCGGCTCAAATATCACGTTACTCTGCTTTCTGTTCAAGTAAGATTTTGGTTTTATTGGGTTATTTTTTACAATTCCTTAATATTATATATTTCTCGCATAATCTCATTGATACAGTTTCCCATATCGGTAAGTGCATCAGCTATTTCGTCAAGGTTTGTATGTATCATTTCTTGCAAGACTTTCTGCTTAGGATTAGTACATACGTTTCTGTTAGATAGCTTAAACCCATATTTATCCAATATGTCAGCAATTTTAGTTAATTTATCGTTCATTTTTTCTCCTAAAATGGTTTATTTCATGGGGTTACTTCTTCGTCTGACTTAATCAGTTTTTCGAATACTTTGGTAAGTCCTTGATTTTTTTGTTAATAAACTAAATATTTAATAATATAATATCAATTTCCAACCAGAAGCCGCTTCATTATTAGTGACATCTGATTTGCTATCATTTATAACATCAACAAAATCCATAGTTGACGAATCACCATATACTAATATTGAATAAATATATACTGTATGTGATGCTCCCGCAAACCATTGTGCTACTACAAGATGAGCTGAAAAATTTATAGTTAAGACGGTGCCGGTATAATTTGCTCCATTTGATGATACTACTAGTAGTTTTGAAGTTATCGGGTTTACCTGATTCCAATCAATCAAATTATATAATCTTTTAATGACTTGCTTATATGTTTCAGTTCCCTGTTTTGTAACTGATATTGATTTTGGTACTTTATCAAGTTTATTATCCCCTAACTCATTTACCGTTTCCGCCAACTGTTCAACATCGGCATGAGTAGCGACTTCACCATTGTGGTAAGCAAGGCTGATTGAAGTACCGTTAGTGGAGATGTAATTATAACCCTGTGAAAGTGCGATTTCATGAGGTGTGAGTTGAATCGTGAAGGGTGTGGCAAGTTCGTAAACAAGTTTCTTACCCGACATAGCAGTTTGAAATGCTGAAGCGTCATTATAAGTATCACATCTTGCATACAGATTTGAATTTGCATCATAAAAACAAATCGTATTATCAACACCCATTCCTGCTACAGGAGCCGAATCTGCTTTTAGGACTTCTGTAATGAAATTTACATTGATTCCGCCAGAAGAACCTGCCATAGATGCACTAACAACAGCTTGAAATCTATTAATACCACCAATTTGTTCACCGACCCATGTAAGACTTCCTAAATCAATCATTCCATGTGTAACCGTAAACAACCCCGTCCTCACATCCAACGAACCGCCATACACCGTCTGTCCGAGAGAGTCGGTGAGTTCTACAGCGGGGGTGTAGGGTTCGTAGGTGGTTGCTTGATTATTTTCTTCAATTTGAACACTATTTTTATTATCAAGTAACATATTTACACGAATATAAGCAGCATTTGAACTTGTTGTAATAGAACCGCTTGTGTCACCATCACCAGATATACCTTTTAATTCAATAAAAGTTTTATCTTTTGTGTATGTTCCACTTGTATAAAATGAAGATATACCCATAACATGCGATAGATAATATACTGTATTCGGCTTAACAGGAATATAATCACTTACGGAATACGCAGCTCCGTCAATTATAGAACCATCTGATGTCATTCTTTTTCCATCTATTGCTTTAGACTTATCAAATAAATTCTTCCCACAACTCTTAATCTGGACATTATCATAACCACTTATAGCTCTGACATTACTAGGACTAGGTGTTCCGCTTCCCGCTTGTATCGGCTCAAACGTGATTATCGGGTTTTTAGCTATCTGTGCCGATTTGAGGTTTGCGATTGATATGGGATTGCCTGATACTGCCGTAGTGGTCTGGTCAGTTGTGATTCCTGAATCAGCAAGGTTGCCGTTTGCATCAAGCTTCGCAAAGTTGTTATTGACTGCTGATTCAACCTTATCTGCTTTAGCAGTATCTAAATCCGATACATCTCCAGCTACTTCATTCACTGCCCCTACAAGGCTTGTTTTATCTGTTGTAATAAGGCTAGCAAGATTTCCGATTGTATTTATACCAATGCTTGCAAGAGCAGTAACGATTGACTGCAATGTAGTATCTTTACCTAAAAGTCCAAGAGCCGTATTTGTATTTTGCAAGGTTGCATCTAAGGCCATCGGACTTGTTACTTCTTGTGTTGCCATTTATTATACCTCCTGCTGATATGTTATACATACTTTTCCATTAACTACTGAAAACGGATAAGTTCCTCCGCCAGATTCATCAGCATTTTCCCATTTCTGTGTTGATGCATTGTATTTTGGTACTTGACCATCTTGTAAATTTGAAAAATTTACATCACTGAGACCAGCAAAAGTAGAACCAGCACTTTCATCTGTTGTCCTATATGCACCAGTTTCAGTATCCCTCTGCACATATTTCCAGCTCATAATCTCACCTCTTTAATTCGTATTATTGACACTTGACCATAAAACTCCTTCAACATAAATATTTACATTTCTCCAAACCATCGCTATCATCTTAAAACAATCTTCTAAGGATTCTGATTGGAAAGTCCAAGGAGTATTGTCTGCGGCAGTATTATATGAAATATAATTAACAAATTCATCTCTATCTCTACGATAAATAGCAAGAACACCATATTCTAACCATCCTTCGCCCTGAGTATCTCTAGTAAATGCAACATTGTTCAAAGTTGATGTGGTACAAACATATTGGCCATTACTATAATTAATATAAATATCAACAATATCATAAGTTCTGCAATCACCTATATAATAACGTTGATATCTAGAACTATAATAAGATATACAATGGGATTGAACTGTAGCAGTATTCCAATAATTTAGTGAAATATCCGTGCTACTATCTTTATAACTAACCTGATTTGGTGAAATTAATGCAGTATGATAAGCAATACCTGGAATACTCTCTCCTGGACGAATAGCACTAGTCATAGAAGCAAACCAGTTATCACATAAATACCACTTTTCTGCAAATGCTTTACCATTAATAATATCCAAATAATCTTGATAATCTTCCGGGTCTGGACCATATTCTCTTAAAAACTTAATCCTAGCAAAACCATCACCCATTTTAGGCTTATTGGCAAATGGCGCTGCTGAATATACTTGAACCGATTCGGTTTTAGTTCCTTCTGCGTCAGATGTAGGAACGTTATAACCAACCATTTTCTTATTGCTTACAAGCGAATTTCCTATGTATCCAGAACCTGCTCCTCCGCCTTTAGTATTAGTTCCTTTGTAACCGCCGTACAACCCAGAACCGCCACCACTTGCATTAGAGTTACTTTCACCTTGTCCAAATCCGTATCCAGTTGACTGATTGGCTGAGTTATCACCACTTCCAGATATACCACCTGCATCTTTGCCAGCATACGCTGTGTCGCCAACAAGTAACCCTCCACCACCTCCTCCAGATACTATCAATATATCAGATAGGTTAGACGATAAACTATTTAACTGACCTGTGACTTTGGCTATGTGCGTTGCTCCGCCACCGTTTGATTTATGATTATGAGATTCATTACCAGTCAACAAGGTATACATTAGACTTCGTATTAATGTTTGTGACTGTGGAGCTGTTGATGCTGGATATGGTGGAACGGTTCCGGACCATTTACTAAAGTTTGTTCTGTCTGTACGTTTTGAAAGAAATGCAATGAACCCCATGTGAGTTTCATCATCAACAGCTGCAACGTATCCCCAAGTTCTACCGCTTGAAATGAATTCATTTCCATAGCCAAGATAATTATTATATCCTTGCATATAAATATGAATTGTTGCACTTCCACTAGTAGTAGTATTACCATCTATTCTCCATGAATCACTACCCATTACAGTAGTCCAAATTCCAGTACCAGCAGTAACATTAAAGTCACTCTGGACAGCTGTTGGAGTACTCACATATGATGACCAATCTTCGGGCCAAGATGTTAATGACAATAATGAAAAATCAGTAATATTGCATCGAGCTATAGCTGGAAATGTTATCTCAAGGTCTATATTTCTCCAAGCCATTTATTTTCACCTCTTTCAACCATTGTTAGGCGGAGTATAGTTACCACCACCACCATATCCATCTTGACCACCAACACCAATATAAAGCGTATCACCTTGATGTAGAAGAACTTCGCCATAAGCATAAGCACCATAACCACCACGGGCAACATTTTCGCCATCAGTTGCATTACCGCCCTGTGCTCCCCATGTCTCAAGTGAATAGATACCAGTCTTTGGAGCTGTAAATGTCTGGATAGCTCCAGTGTATGCAAATATTTGAGCTTCACCAGTACCAATACTATCCACATCACTTTCAGCAGTATTTCCAAGTGAATCCGTTGTGTATATAATAAAATAATATATACTGCTATCATCTAATCCCATTATAACTTTGGTTGTTTCTGTTGGATTGAGTGTAACAGACGTTCCATCAGTTTTTGATGTGGGTATATTGCTCTTTTTATAAACCACTATACATTCCGTATAGGTTCCAGTAGCAAGTGCTGGTATAGTATAATTCATAGTAACAACCCCACCGTTGGATATTAATGAAACTATTGTAGGTGCTACTACAAAATATTCTGTGTTCACTGAAAAAACTTTAGTAAACCGGTAGAAATTTATATTATTATCAGCGTCAGATAAATGTCTGTAATAAGGAAAGATGCCGTAATAATATCTTTTATTAGGCTGTATGGTATTATCAATCAACGGTTCTTCTGAATATTCATCTCTTGTTGTTGAGTTTACTATCAGTTCCCCGTCCCAACGATGTTTTGGTGCTGAATTTTCTTTACGAACAACAACAGTTCCCAACCACTCTGCTTTTTCAGGTCTTTTGGTAGTTATATCAACAGGGTCTGTCCAAGTTATTTCAACTTGGACATCTGCTTTATTATAAACTACTTCTGCACTTGGCTCATCTAAAAGCCTTATACCAATATTTCGTAAATATTCTATAAAGTCATCTAACCGAGGGTCTTTAAGCTCTGCAACACCACCAGTACCTATACCGGCTGTTGCTGTATCCGTATCAGTATTACTCCATTTATCGCCCTTGAGCTTGTATCTTGGTTGTTTTTTGTCACCTCTTGCAGAATAGGTATCCTCAAAATCATTAAGCCCAACAAAAGTCCTTTCAAGGATATATGTATAAAAACTTTTTACAATGGGAATATCGTCATCAATATCATCATCTTCCTCATCATAATCAGTTATTTCAACATCTATCCTATCACCGACTTCATAACATAGGTTGCCGTAAAAACCACCTTCAAACGGCTTGTAACGCAAGTGTGTTATTGCATTTCTTAACTTGCCGAGGGCTGTTTCAAGGCTTGCTTTCCAACCAGATTGGTTACGGTTATTGGTAAATACAAAACTATCAACTATATAATAATTACTAGGATGCTTTTTGTTTGTGGAACCTGCCTTGCCGAGAAACTTATTATTCCCATCATATACATAAACATAGGCAATTCCCCAGACAGTAATATCTTTATCAGAACCACCAAATTTTACAGGTGGTATTGTAAGTTCATCATCAAATGTTTTGACTGCTGGCTGGTCATACCATTTCATACCAACATAACAAAACACGCCTTGCCTGTTTATATGAGGAAATACACCATTTGCCTCTGCAATGCGTTCCATCCAAAAACCAAAAGTAATCTTATCACTGTTTATACTCTTTTCAACCAACCAGTCATCATTGACAAGGTTAGTTTCTTCTTGCGTTATGTTATAATCCTCTATATCCGTGTTAAGCCAAGTAAATAAGCTGTCCCTCAGGTATTTAATGCTTCGGGTTGTAGCCCCTTCATAAACTTCATCATACCATTCAGTAATATCATAATCCCGGAGATAGTTCATTATGTCATACGCAGTTACGGAACGTACCAATCTATCATCTGAAAAAGAGTCTGAATTAACTATATACCTACCCACTTTAAACAATGTAGAACTATCTTCATCAAAATAAATGTACACATCAATGGACTCATCTTTAAGATATGGAATAGTGTCACTGTCAAAGATATCTACCATAAAACACGATGATTCCAATACACCAAATTTAAGATTATCTCTTGAACATAAGGCTTCCCTTAACTCTATTTCGTCTTCAGTTATATCTGTTTCAGTAATGCAATAATTATCATTTGTAATTAATGGGGTTGTATTGCTTCTACCTGTAACTGTGGCGCTTGAATTTACGATTATTAAGTGGGTAGTTTCGTGGTCATAGAATATATCAGGATTATCATAATTAACCAATCAAAACACCTCCCTTAATAACCAATAAATTCAACATCTGTCTGTGTGTATTTTATTACATTATTCTCTATCTTTTGAATATTAAACTCTATGTCAGGAACATAAAAATAATCCTCAACATAATCATTTAATTCCGGAACCCATATAGAAGCTCTGACTTTCTTCTGTCTCTTCTTTATATAACGGGCCTTTACCTGACTCCATATATCCCATAAAGCAGTATTTGTCATAGGCAAAAATGAAAAAGTACAATGCGCCACCCTATGCTTAAAAGTCTTTCTCTTTAATCTACCTGTACCATTTCTCTTACTGTCACCATCAAGGGTGGAGTATGTTGCTTTGTAGCTTCCATATACCATTACACCACTCATAGGTATTGTATAATCAGAACTTGCCGACGTACCGGCAATCCCTTTAATTTTTACTAAGTATCCACTAAACATTATAACTCTCCTTTAGTCGACTGTCAAGGTTCAAATTAAAATGCGCTATATCCGTGCTGATTATAATAAATTTTTGATTCATCAACAACTACTTTAAATATTGCATTTGGATCTCCCTTAACATCAAAAGTATTCTTTATCTGTATGTTTGAAAGTACTTCAGCGACCGCCTGCTTGATTGTTGATAACGGGGTTTCAACATTTGTTCCATTTGTCTGATCACCAAGTATTCCAAGGAATGGTTTATTAGGTGGAATTACTACTCCTTTTGCAAATGCTCCACTTATAACAGGAAGAGATAGAGATGAAAAACTTCCTCCCATTAAAAGATTTAACCAACTCGATGTCTTTTTGAATGCCCTAAAGAAATCTTCCGCATCAACGTCACGCTGAGAAAATGGCATTTTTAGTCCGTTTAAATCTCCATGAACAGCCGCTTTTACTATGGATTCCCATCCATCACTATTTGCCAAGATAAGTCCCCAAGTACCTGCATATGCTCCCGGACTAGCAAGTATCTCTTCTAACTTATTATATCCCATAGATTTACCGGCATCCAAGAACACTCCCATTAATGCTTCCTGTATCTTCTCATCAGATACGACATTTATCTGATTCCATAAATCTTGAGCATTTGCTTTTAATATAGCATCATTGTTTTGACTAGTAGCACTAATTGAATTAGCTATTAGTTGACTATATGGTGCTCCACTAACAGTAGAGAATTTATCCGCAGATACAATACTTCTAAGGGTCTCTGCTAAAGAATCTGCCTTAACCATACTAGTAAGACCAGCCCCTACGCCAACAGTACTTAATGCGGTTGCATTGCCTTTTTGTCCAATCAAAGCCTGCTCACTTGAAGTAGGAGTATGTCCATAATCAATAGTACCTTCAGGAGTCTTATACTGTACATGGGCGATTAATTGAGCACCTGCCCACATCTGTTCCAAAGTATTAATAACCTGCTTTGATATTGAAATAACTGAATTATATGCAGAGGTATCAACTTCATTAAGCTTGATAACTGCTTGACCAAATGTAAGAGATACATTATCAACTGTAGTTTTTGTATCCTCTTCCATTTGTTTACATACCGCTTGCCCAGCTTCGCCAACACCATAAATTCTATCTCGTATAGCAACTAAAGCAGGGTCAGCGTCTTCTTCTGCAACCACTCCCATTGCATATACCTTCTGAGTTAAATCATCAATCTCATCTGAAGTATGTCCTGCAGTCAAACCGAGTAACCCTAATATACCAGATAAGATACCAACTGCGGCTGATTCTGATTCTACCTTACGCCTCTGTGTTTCAAGCGACCTATCTTTCTTGGTAAATGCGCTTAACAATCCACCGCTACCAGTGATGTTCCGAACAAGTCCGGCTATCTTTGAGCCAAGGATACCAATACCTATTGCTTCTGCAAAGAACTCAGCCGTATCTGCATCTACGGATATTCCAAGTGCCCCCGCCGCTCCTTCAACTAATGCCTTTAAGCCTATCTTAAATCCTTTGAGGAAAACCTTAACCATTCTCTTAGCAATCTCAATCAGGTCTATTCCAAGGAACAACTGATTTATTGCATCATAAAGTTTTCCATCCTTATCAACCTTATCAAGGAAATCAATAACCTCATCTAAAAATTTAGTAAGTGCATTAGTAATCATTATACCAAAATCTTTAAGATAAGTATTACCCGTTTCAGGATTCACTTCAAGTCCTTTTTCAAGAGCGGCACTAAACATCGTGAACAAGTCAGTTCCAAGTCCGCTAAATATATTTCCCTTAACTATCAGTTCCAATCCAAATTCTACAAGACCTTGGAACAACCTGCCAAATGCCTCCCCAGCTGTTTTCCAAGTATCCGTTTCACGTAACTGGGTCTTTAAGGTATCTATAGAATCAGCTATGAATTTTCCAAGATTGCTCCAATCAACGGTGTGAACGAATGATGATAATGAATTAACCCCTAACTGTATCAGATTAGCAAAGAATCCACCTATCGCTACCGCTAAATGAGATTTTCCCTTTAAATCATCAGGGTTTGTTATACCATTTATGAATGTTGCGGCTAACTTACCACCATTCTTGCCTTTTTCTTGTATCCTGTCCCACGGAATAGCATCAAGTAACCCTGCAATTCCTTCAGCAAACCATTCACCTGCTTCTGTAAGGTTTATATTTTTCCATCCTTCCCTTAGAAGCTTTCCAAAAGCCACCCACCAATTATTTTCATCAGGTTCTATCTTAACTTTTTTATACTTAACTGTATCTTTAGTGAGCGCCATAGTGTTCTTAGTGTTATCTTTTTGGATAACATTAAGCTTATCAAAGGATGCTAATGCTCCTTCATTGGCTTTCTGAGCCTCTTCGACACTCTTTGCATAATCATAATTTGCAACTGTGGCCTGATATACATAATTTTGTCCGGTCAATGTAGCAAAAAATTTGGCTATGTTATTCATCAATGCAATGACTTTCTGTATTAAGTCATTGAGTATGGGAGCAAGTGAATGTAATAATGGCTGAAGCATTGTTCCAAAAGTCGCTTTTAATTCTTTAAAAGAAGTCCCAAGCATTGAGATATCTTTATTAACTTCCGGAATTTCCTGAGCCATTACTTTAAAGGCTTCACTAACATATCCACGGCCTTTTCTAATTAAAGCTAAAAGACTACTAACTCCTAAAGTATAAGTTAATACGGTACGTAAAGAATGTTTCATCCCGGAGGTAAGTCCTCTTTGATGACGATTACTCAAACTAAGATGATGGGATAACTGACGAAAAGCACTTACAAGTTTATTTAAGGCTGTTCTAATGGTATGTAATATAGTTCTTCCAAAATCCCCTAAAGATCTACCATATCGTTTCATTGATTTGGAAGCTTTTTCAGCAGATTCAGCTGTCTTTTCATTACCTTCAGCAACTTCCTTTTGCGATTCAGTCATTTCTTTGGCTTCTTGGGATACTGACTGTTCGACATCAGCCATTTCCTTATATTTTTGAAGTAAAATATTAGTAGTTTGGTTTGCAGTATTTAGATTAGCCTGCATATCCTTATACTTATCAGTATCTTTCCCAAGAGTAAATGCTTTACCGGTATCAACTAACTCCTGTAACTCCCCACGCGCATATTTCAAAGAATCCCGCAATTCCTGCGCATTTAATTTCATATTCTTAAAAGCCTCTGTTCCAGTATCCCCGGTATCCTTCAGAAGCTGTATTTTATCTTCAAGTTTAGTTAGGGCGGCGGCATCTTTCTCAATCTGTTTTTCTATTTCTTTATACTCTGCAGTGGGTATTTTTGTTTTTCCAAATGCCTCTAAATCACGGGCTAATTTTTGAGCCCTATTAGAAGCAGTAGTCAGATTTTTAATAAAGGTAAGTGTTTTAGAATCCAATTCTCCGGCACTTACTTTGTTTAAAGTATCCTGAACTTCTTTTCCTAACTTTTCAGCATCCTTGACTGCCGTATCTGTATTTAAACCAACTTTTATTCTAACAATTCCGTCCGGCATTACTGACCTCCAGTATCCCAATTCGCTAAGATATCATCTAAAAGCTCTCTTTCTTCCTTTGTATAATTCTCCGATCTACGGAATAACTCAGGATTCTCATTTACATATTCCTGTTCATACTTTTCAAGCTTCTTTCCTCTGATTATCTTACGCCTTATATTAACTACATTGGCTAAGGCACTTTCACCTATTGCCATATAATAACCCATAAATGTCCACCAATGTAGATATTTTTCTGCTCTTATTTCTTTTCCAGCAACTTTGTTTATTGCTGATATTATCATCAATGCATCTTTATCCCAATCAATAACTTTACCTTCCGCTTTAATTCCAACATTTTCTTGATTACAATTAAAAAAAGAGAACATTTGCTTGACTGCTTCTTCTAAATCGCCAAGCTGATAAACGGTTTCAATACCGTCAAGCTCGTCATAGAATACCGTTAAACAAGCCAATATCCTCTCATTGTCTTCAAGTTCTTCATCCTGTAATAATCTAAAGCAGTCCAGCACCATACGAAAGTCTCCGTCCTTCCGTATGGGATGGGCTGTATCATTGAGTATCACAGAAGTTGGTAACTCATACTCAAGCATGTTGATTATCCCTTTTTCTTCGCATACTGTGGAAGTTTATTATCGATTCGGGATTTAAGATTGTAAAACTCTTTATTGATATTATTCTCATAAAGTTTTGTGATTGCATTGATGATATATTCAAATCTTAATTGACCCTCAAATACATCAAACATATAACCATCCGGGGCGCATACCTCAGATACTGGAGAACTGAAGATATAATCAATGATATTTCTCATCTTGCTATCCGCCTCCTTCATAAGTTCAATGAAAGATACTGCATCTTCCTCTGAGCCATCCTCCGGATTCTCAGGAGCTTCTGTTTCAGCGGTTTCTCCCATTTTATCTTTCAGTCCTGCAAACACGTCATAAAGTTGAGTTAATCCATCTTTAAGACGGTTATAAATACCAAAATCTGAAAGATTCAATACAATTTTTGTATTCGGGTCTCCATTAACCTGAATAGTAGTGCCTTTAGTTGCAGATAAATCAAGATTCAAAATATCCTTGCTCATAAGTTCGTTCCTCCTGTGATATATGCTTATTTAGTTGTGTTAAAGTACGGAGCCTAATTACCACTCACTTATTCAGTAGTAGTGGTACCCGATGAATCCGGGGTGAAATTGAAATCAGTCGACAGCTTATCAACTGTTCCGGTTGTGATCTTATTACTGAAGTATACTGTAATAGGCATATCAGTCTTTGTATCACCACCGATGCTGTTGTAAACAATGGTACAATCGGTATGCTTTTCAGCCTGATACTCCCCATCCTGCTTCTTGAAAGCTGTAATGACATATACCGTGAAAGCATTAAGCTCTGACAGGGCATTTCTTCTTCTCTTTTCATTGAGGAATTCGGCAAGATCATTGCCGCCTGCAATAGTAAAGGGTTCGAAGTTCTGCTGAGGCTGAGACTTGTTAACATCGGTATAATTCTCCCCAAGAATATCGGTTATCGTAGAGATATCATGATTGTAATCAATCTGTGAACTCTCAATACGGTGACCTAATATCTGTCTCTTGGGCGATCCACCAGTACCATCGTTCCATTCAGCTACGGTGATGAGAAGTTTTCTATCCGCTCTCTGACCGCTAGTCAAATCAAAACTCATTTTTATTTACCTCCTTAATAAATTACTTTACTGTTATCTATATAGTCAATCTGAATTGAAAAACTATACTTTGCCAGCGCCGGTTTTACCTGTGTATCAGTTCCATTGAGAACCGGATTATCAGTCAAAACCTTCATTTCCTCTATCTGACAATTATTACCAAAATCTGGATAATTCCGGGCATCTTCCTGTTCATCCACCCAATCAATAATGTTTTGAATATCTACATATTCTTCCACATTTTCATTAACAGGTGGGGTTAATGCTTCGGAACTTTTTACAATGGCCTGATAAGTAACTGATCTAAAATCTATAATGGTAAAAGTATACCGCTTTAGAACACTTCCATCGATGTAAGGTTTTTGTATATTCCTATCATTTCCGGAAGTAATAATCTGTTTATTATCAGGTTTTGCATTTATGAAATTGAAGAATAGAGGGTGCGCTTGGATTTCCGGACAGTTACATATAAAATCAATAACAGCCTGCTCCTTATTAACTGCCATTATCATTATTTTTCGTTCATCCTCCTTGTAAGTATATCCTCAATCTCTTTACAAAACTCTTCACCTTTTTCTTGTATCATTACCTTATCCCAAAAGGCTGTAGCTCTTGGGTGATAATCAAGGGTATGGTTAAAGTTTTCTCCTACATATTGATAATGGGCATATGGAACAGCCCCGTTACCATATTGTACATAATCAGGAGTAACCTGAGCTAATCCTGATTGTGAAAGTGGACCTTCCAAGAAAGGTACATATGGATCACACTTTTTAGCCAGCAAGTTGTGAATTTCTAACATAGTGGGATCATCATTTGGTAAATCCACTAATAGGTTAGTTATTACTGATGTAAAATCATCTGCCATAAACATCATGCTCCTTGCGCTCTATAATGTTCCATTCCTCTTCCTTTTCCAGTATTTATCGATGCAAATTGTATTTCAAAGCAACCCTGAAGCTCTTTGTATTTCTCAAGCAAATCTGATGATCTATGCCCGGATGTATACTCATCGATTTCATCTAAAACCTCCCCTTTGACTATAATATCACCTTGTCCAAGGGTAAAGTATTCAGTTCTTTGATCAGCCGCAAGATTAACCCAAGCATACTTTTCAAGAAATTTAGGATCTTTCCGAATCCTGCAAATTATCCTATCAGTTTCAAGGGTTGTATCTCCAAGAACAACTTTATCTTTGGTATGTTGCCAAAAACAGCCTTCGATAACCGTTCTATACCAAGTAACATATTGAGTTTGTTTATCGGTATATTGATTATATACAGTTACTTTGGCATCCCACCATTCAGGATATTTATTCATTCGGATACACCCCTCTGTAAAGGACTTTCTGTCCAAGACTATTCATGACCCCGGAAAGATATTGATTGATAACCTGAGCCATTTGGGTTTTACTGGTTTCCACTACATCCCTTGCACTAAGTATGTTATAACTTGTGGAAACCCCATCATTTGATTGACTTGCAATTCCTGCTCCTCCTGATACATTATCACCTGATCCATCCCCGATTCCATTAACCTGCTGTTGAGTTATAATATACTGAATCAGTTTATACATACACCTTCTCAAGGCTTCAGGAAGAGTAGTTTCAGCCTGAAGCCTATTAAAGGTGTACCAATCCACCAAAGAACGAGCTTCAAATTCCAAATCATTAAAGGTGGTTTCATCCAAGGTTCCACCCATTGCAGTATATTCAGCATAAGTAAGATACATTAGACCCACCACCTTTCAATCATTTCTTAGGTTTTCTCCCGGAAGTCTTTGGCTTGACCTTACCAACCACTTCTTCCTCTTCAGGTTTTGCTGAAGGAAGTGCCTGTAAAGTGGTTTTGAGTTCAGCCTCTAATTCCCGGATCTTGGCTTTCAGTTTCTTTATCTCGATTATCTGCTCATCATAAGCCTGCTTTAAAGCTTTAGGATCATTTGGATCACTCTTTTCAAGAATATTTCCAAACTTATCTACTATATCATATCCCTTAGCTTTATACTTTTCTACCTGCTCAGGAGCTATATCGAGAAAAACATTTTTACGCCTTACCGTTATGGTTTTTTCTGCCATAAACGCCTCCTACTACAGATTATCATTCTGTAGTTTCTGTGGTTTCCGTAGTCGCCGTGGTCTCTGTAGTACCCGTTGTACCACTATCGGTGATATTGAACTGGATCGCATCGCTCTTCTTGTTCAGGATGAATGCATCCTCGAAGCTCTCCTCGTAGTAAACATACTTACCTTCGGACATAGCTGAAGGAGAATCAAGCCTTGAGAAGTTGTACGATACAGGGGTGATAACTGCAAGCGGATGAACAAGGAACATATTTATCTGCTTAGCACCAAGAGCAGGAGCCCAGCCCTGTGTGAAGCTGTAAGCTGTCTTCATAAGTGTCGCAGGAACACCGATGATTTCAACCTCATCAAGCCTATTCACTCTGCGGTCGATTGCGTTAGGTCCTGATGTAACATCAAGTGAACGTGAAATCTTATCAGCATTGCCGATGAGTTTCTTAACCTCGTGGGTTACATACAGGATACGGCCATTTGCAGGAACCATCGCATTGTCCATCTTCAGCATGAGGTCATCAAATACATTGAGGACATTCTGAAGGGTAAGTACCGTAGTATCCGGTGTATGAGACTCCTGAGTACGAGGATTCTTTGTCTCAAGCCAGTCAGCAAAAAGCTTTGAAATGAGATAAGCATCCATTTCCGGGAACTTCTGCTCCTGATTGAATACCTGTGTAATGTTGGCGATTGTAGCCACCATATTGGTCTGATCGATATCCATAGGATGAACAAGAGTTGACCACTTTCTCTGATGCTCAAGGGTCTTGCTCTCCCAAGCGTTATCATAGTTTCTCTGTGCAAATGCTACAGTATCCCTATCGGCATCCACACGACCTGAGGTCTTGATGCTGGGAATCTCAATAGTCTTTGCATTTACCCAACGATATCTGTTGTTGTTGGGGGTGCTGTAAAGTTTTCCGAAGTTAAGAACATACGGCCACATCTGTGACAATGCTCTTGAGTATTCGGTTGCATAGTTTATGGAACCCTGTCCGGTTGTTCCATTGTTAGCAGGTGCTACATAAGGCATAATCTTCTTCCTCCTATTAAAAAATAATTACTCCATAGGTCGGATTGGTGTAAAATGCATTGCATTCAAAAAGCCGCCTGTAGGATCAGGTGCATTGAAATCATCTGCACCACCAGTTGGACCTACGAACTGTGGTTTATTGTCTGCGGGATCTTCGTAATCA
>Ga0310690_10005495_pt1 | contig 17170 bp, 27 predicted proteins | sample AusTroGonzalo_MG_2_FD_207661 | JGI IMG/M metagenome (GOLD analysis project Ga0310690, IMG submission 207661) | Bovine rumen microbial communities from tropical cattle in Woodstock, Queensland, Australia - Gonzalo_04 (v2) (version 2) | ecosystem: Host-associated > Mammals > Digestive system >...
GATATGATACGGCGGATCTTGAGAATAGGGAGATGGAAGGTTGACTTCCTTTTTTCCGACGGCGTTCAAGACATAGACGATGTGCTCGATGCCGTTGAGAATGCCGGAGCTGACGGAGAGTTTGTCGGTATGGCCGAGGATCTTATGACGAGCTGCGATTTCGATTGCGGATTCACCTTCTCCAATCCACGCCGGAAGAAGGCTGTCGTATATGTCGGCCCGACATCGAGCGGGGAAGAGTTTCAGGATACATTCGTCCACGAGCTGCACCACCTCGCCGTGGCCATCGCATCCGAGTTGGGGATAGACCTGGAAAGCGAGTCTCCCGCCTATTTGGCGGGAGACTCTGCCAGGGCACTTGCCGATGTCGTATGCAGACTTGGCTGCCGGCGCTGCCGGTGCCATTAGAAGTGGTATGTGACTCCGTATCCGACATATCCTCCGATGCGGTCCGTCAACACTCCCGGGCCGTCCTTCGCCCCTATCCTGCTCGCAGGGAACAACATGCCGACGCCGACCTGGACGCCGAAGTCCCATTTCCGGAACTTCGGTACATACTGCGTTTCCGTATTCGTGATATAGGTCGTAGGTACTTTCAGCAGGAGAGAGTCGAGACTGGGCCGGAAGCCGGACACGACGGCCCGGTAGGTCGTGTCCTCATAGACCTTCTGCTCGATGGGGATCTCCACCTGTACGGAGTCGGTCTTGTAGACGACCCTCTCCTCCGGGAACGAGGCGAAGATGAAGTCCGTCTGCCGCGTTTCCACGAGGACCGGCTTGTCAACGAGTTTTGTCTTATAGACAACTACCGTATCGGTCCTTGTCTGCGAGTTCCTCTCGGCGTACTTCTTCCCCCGGTAGAATCCAAACATATAAACCGAAAAGAAGAGTGTAAACGAGACCACCAGGAAGGGGAGTGGAGAGTTCATAACCTGTCTCATCTCAGATACCATTTAATCCGTTTGACATACATATCGGCCATCCCTTGGCAGAAGGCTCTCTTGCGTTCGATGTTTGCCCGGTCGCGTTGTGAAATCCAGTAGTCCCTCTCGCCGAGCAGCTTCATTATGCGGTCGTGCTGGTAGGATTCGGTCTTGATGTAGTCCCGTGCCTGTTTGGACTCGAATACTTTCCGTGTCATAGTTCAATATCTTTTATTCCGAGCATCCGATGGATGTGCTGGAGCTGGTGTACGAAGTTCACTACGATAGGGAAGGTATGGTAGCCAATAATGAGTTCGTGGGTCTTTATGTGCCATCCGAGTCTTGGATTGGACTTGAGAACATACATATATTCGTGGCGTTCCCATCCGTTTTTCTCCAAGATGTCCGGAGTGATGGGGATTGGTGCAAGGAGTTTCGAACTTGAATAGCAAGTGCCATCCTCGTTATATCGCATCACAACATCATAGTCATCGTGCTCGGAATAATACTCGATGCCTATCACTTTACCGATATTCCCGTTGGTGTTCTGGAGGAAATCCCCAACCATAACATCGCGTATTGAAATCATATCTATCCGTTTTTATACATTCCCTCAGATGCTTCAAGTGCAAGTCCTTTCTCAATCAATCCTCGGTAGTCGAAGTGATGGGCATTGAGCCATTCAAGCTGTTCAAGTGAATAAATTTTGTTGAAAAATAAAACCGTATGTCCAGCAAAATGTCCGTCACTATCAACCCTTTTGAATCTGAATCTGTCACTATCAATATCAACACCTATGAGACCAACCTGATGATGAAACATAATACGGAACATTTCAAACGCTTCTTCCTCTGTCATACTTGACATTGGACGGAGATATGGCTTAATCTTTTCAACATCATGCATATATCCATACACGTCAAATAAGCCATCTAATTTATCTCCATAATCGAATCCTGATATAGTATCAATGCATTGTCCGTCTTTTGGGTCTATATGTAAACACTTAACTCCATAAGGTAACCTCGCACAAAGGTCTTTAAGTAGTAGTTGTTTTTCTTCTTGCGTCATAGCACTTGCAGTTTTTCAATTTGTTTTTCCATCCTGTTGACGGCTTCGACCAGTTCGTTGATCTTGTCAACCAGTTCGGCGAAAGACGGACTTCCCACCCCATAGTCATCCGTGCAAAAAGGCATTTCAAGTTCTTCAATCATTTCTTTTCCTCCCTATAAACCGTCATTGACGGATACTTTGACCTACTCGAGTATTCTACCACGATGCCACTCTTAAAGGTGACTACACCAGTCATCCTTTTATTGGCGTCACACGCCAAATACGCGCAACGCAACGCGGTTTCTTTGGACACGTCATCGGTGTGCCTAATCAGTATCTGTTTCATTTCTTTTCCTCCCAAATTATCCTATGCGCTCTACAATAGTCAACTATCTTATGATTGTTAAGAACATGCTCATAACACAATGGCAACGACATCATACTCTGCGGCGGCCTTGCATTAAGAATCGCACATGGTACGCAAGTGTATTTGTCTGGCATCGGAACCGATATGTATCTCTTGCCAAGAATTTCTACTTCGTACTGCTTGATTTTTCTCTCCTTAATAGGTTGTTCAAATGTGCTTTTACTATCATATTCCACAAGGAATCCTCGAATAGAGTGATGTCTTCCTTTCTGCTTCAACACACAATTCACCGATTGCGGTAGAACACCCAGGAACTTTGCGGCGGAGGAAATAGAGTCAAAGTGCTTTATGGCATTTTCCCTTTTAAGGATTACTGGCCTTTTTTGTCTTGGCATTTCTTCTTCGGTTTCTTTTTCAGTTCCTTCTTTGCGTCATCCAGCATCTTCTCGAAGTCCCGCAGTTCCGCCTCTTTGCGGTCGAGGAGTTCTGCCTTCTCGTTGAGTTTGTCCCGTTCCTCTTTGTGCATACGGGACGCGACCCGCTGACGATCTTCCTCCGTCTGGAGTTTTGCTTTCTTCAACTGGAGTTCCCGGTCGAGTTTGTCGAGTTTGTCGCTGACCTCCTTCAAGTCACCGGCTCTCTCGGAGAGTGCCCTAAACCACACGAAATCGACGACGAACCAGATTGCCAATAATACGCTGGCTACGATAATGACTAATGCTTTCATATTACTTTTGTTTTAATTGGTTTCTAAAAAAGGACTCCCCGGTAGGGTGCGATTTTGTGGGAAAATTTGTTGTTATTCCTCCGGGGAAGTCCTTAATCAGTTGTGGACAAATATGTTAGTCAGTCCCATAACTACGAAGCCATCCTTACAATAATCGGGATCATCAAGGAGGTATGATACATCGGCGACGATCTCCCGCCCCGTATATTCTCCTCCACACCATTCTTGCAGATGAAGGACATCGTACTTCTTATAATCCCGGTCATTGAATCGTACCTCAAAGGTCTTTTCACCGCGTTCGATTGCCCGGTAATACTCTGGTTTGATTTTGAGATAATGGTGTTGCTTGCTCATTTCCTTGTCTTGTTAAATTTTGGTATTGGCATCCAGTATCCGGGACTATCATCATCGCCGTCCACATCCAACCATTTATCAAGCGTTGTATCCCAATAGGAGATGCCAATATTCACAGGTTTTCCGTTCTCATCGTTACAGACGATATACCAGCCTTCATATTCTGGCAAGGCATCTACGACCGAAGTCCAGCCCGTATCTTCACCCGTTTCAAGCCGTCTTGTCCACTCGGAGAAGGTGTTTAATGCTTTTAGCATACCAGTAGCAACGCCGTGGTCGTATGCGTTGTAAGACGGGCTATTGTTTTCGCGTTTCGCCCTATGCTCTACTGCGTGGTACGTCCATCTGCGTTGCAACTTTTCAATCTGTGAAAGTAATTCTGCTATTGTCATCTTCTTTAACGATTAAAACACGGACTTTATCGCCAAGTTCTTCTTTTGGTATATCTACAAGGATAGCGGTTGCGACTCTTTTATAACTTTCATACCTATACACCTCTCCTTCCACCGCATCCTTCATCATCTGCTCACGCTGTATCCGCATCCCGTACTCAATAGCATCGGAGAAAGTCGGCTGGCGGTGTTCCTTGTTGATGATTTCCAGAGAGAACTCCGTCTCCCGGTCGTATTCCTCCTTCGTCATCTTGTCGCAGGCGGCGAGGCGGTTCTTCTCGAACTGGTCAGCTTGCCAGTACGCCCCGGCGATGATACCATCACGAAACGCAAATTCTACATCGTGGTCGTTCCATCTATGTCCGGGATGTTCTTGCACAATATTATCAACATAATCGAATCCCGCTCTGGAGGCATATTTCTCCAGATCCTCGGCTACGGGTTCGTCGGTGAGGGAGTCAATGAAGGAAAGAATACTTTTTAATTCAATAACTCTTGATAACTTTTCTTCATAACGGGAATATATTTCTATTCGCCGTTCCACCTCGGCTCTTACTTTTTCAAGTGCGTTCATAATCACATATTGTTTAACTTCCTTTTTAATTCTTCCATAGCATAGGAAAAGCCATCATCTAATACTACTTTTCACATATCCGGTGTAAGACATATTTCAAGATAGCCACAGGCAGTTTCCTCTTTATCACGAGAAGAAATGATAGCACCAACTTCTTTTGCGCGGATTGGCTTTTCAAGAGAGGTAAACCACTCGACTGCTTTATCAATGGCTTCTGCTGGCGTATCTCCTATACATTGGTGCAAAGTATCTCCGTCTTCACAATGTACCCAACATACTCCCCAACTACCATCGCAGTGAGCTAAAGAAGGGGTATATGCCCAATCATCAACAACTTCATAATCGGAGTTCAAATGAGGTAGTCTTATGAATTTCTCAAGACAATCTGGCTCTTTCTGCTTTTCGAGCCAAGCAATTGCCTCATCGTGTTCGTAATCGCGTATAATGTCCTTATGGACGCATTCAGCGAGACACAACTTTATCCGCTTCCTTATCCTCTCCTCCTCGCTCCACTCTTGCTTGATTGGATGAACACAATACATGAACTTGATTTCTTTGAGCCATTTTTCGGCAGTAACTGCGTTTTGTAGCTCTTCCTCATTCTTCGCGGCTTTCTCTGCTCGGGTTACACAAGCAAAGGCTTCATCCCAACCGATATTGTCAGTATCGCTCCACTCTGCGGGCTTGTATAGACCATACGATTCCGGGGTTTTCAAGACCATTCCAACCCCTTCCCTTTGTCCTACTTGTCTGCCTTTCTCATAACCAAAAGTGTCGTGAAGGACAAGCCTGTCTTGTGGCTTTTGGTCAATACAATATGCTATGCAAAAGTCGATAAACCCTTTGTGCCCAAATTGAATCACATCGCACTTATCATTACCATTGGGAGAAGCAAATTTATGATGCTCCCAATAATCCTCAGCCCATTCTTTATGTGTCATTGGTTTCCCAAGAGTTTCCAACTCTGCGGGCTTTTCCTGCTTATCCTCCACAACCTTCATCTTCATATCCCCGAACCGAAACTCCTTCGAGTAGTATTTCTTCCCGTCAAGGTCAATGAAATAGAATCCCGGAGGAAGGTCTGCTGGCTTCTGCTCTTTCTGCTTCATAGCATCATCCCATCCACGCCAATAGGCAGGAGTATCACGGATGTCAGTACCATCAGAATCACTATGTTTTGGACTTCTATCCTCGCATTTTACATCTGACGCGCAATCTGACGAGATAGAATCGGTGGATTTGGGCTTTTCTTTCTGCTTTTCTCGAAAGGCACGAACTTGTTTCATAGTATTTGCTATGTATTCTTTCTCGGTAGTGCCTGCCTCTGCATAGAGTTCTTCGGTGGTAGGCTCTTTCTGCTTTTCAAACTTAACACAAGTTCCTCTTGCAAAGCCATCCATAAATGCATTGTAGGCAAGTCTCCAAGCATCATCCCGGAAATCCTTTTCTTTTAGCATAACTTTCTCATTGTCCCACATCTCAATCAGTTCCGTTGAATTTGGCATCGGGATTTCTTTCTGCTTTTCGAGCCAAGCAAGAAATCTTGTTGACTGTTCTCGCGTATATGGTTGGATACTTGACCAATTATCAAATGTGAAATAATCAACAATCTCTTTCCTTATCCTCTCGTCCTCGCTCTCCGCAAGTTCGGGGAACACAATCCCCATTTGCTGCTTTGTTAAGAAATTGCCAGCATCATAAAGTTCTTTGGCGCGTCGCAACGCTTCTTCGTATCTGTCCATAGTGTCTTGATTATTCATCTATTGTACATCGTTTTCTTTGATAATCTGGGCGAGGCCCCGCATGGCCTTCTCGGATTCAGCGACCTTCCGCTTCCAATACCAGCGAGTAAGGAAATTTGCAGTAAGGAATCGCTTATAGTTGTAGGCGTGTCTTGTTGCCACTTGATTGATAGCGATTCGCTCAATGTCATCAAGCACCCGCTTGATGTATTCTACATTACCTTCGGTGGCTTCTTGAACTTGTTCGAATGCTTTGATAAGTTCATCTGCCGTTTCTTGTGTGAGCTGCTTAATTTCTGCACTCGTAAGTTCGTTTTCCTCGCTCTCGCGGAGTTCGGGAAAGATTTCCTCAAGAAACTGAACTGTAATATCCGCACCATTCCGAGCTGCCAGTTCTTTTTTGTCTCGTGCCTTTTGTAAGGCTTCTTCGTACTTATCCATTGTTGTTGCGTCTTTCTTGTTTATTCTTGGAAAGGAAATAGGTTTGCAGCGCGATGCCTACATCGTGCGCAAATAGTTTGTTCTCAACCTTGATTAGTATCGGCCTGTCCCCGAACTCGAATGATACGCAGACATAGGGGGACAATTTGAGTGCTTCAATCAGCTCTCTTTGTTTTTGACTTACTGGCATATTGTGCTATAAAAATGTTGTCTTGACAAATATAAGAAAATAAAGTTAAATAAAGATAGCATCTCGAATAAAATATTCGGAAAATTTCTGCAAACATTATGAATAGAAAAAAGCCCTATTTGCGAACTTGCGGGAAATGGTATAATATGCCGAACTATAATGTAGAATATTCGATCTCCATCGAGACGGCGCGGGATACCGCGAGACGGGAGATCGCAAAGGTGGCGGCGAGGGTAACCGATGACAAGGGCGTACCTCTCTACGACCTTGTGAAGTCGTACAGGAACGACACATTCATCGTGGACGGATTTGTTGGAGACAGTCTCAGGCAGGTACTGTCCCGCTTTCCGGATGTATGCCGGCTTGAGAAGGAAGGAGATTCGTACACCCTGTCGTTCTACATTCCGGACTTTGACTACAATATGTCCGACATTGCAGAGGACGAACTCAAGCGCTTCGTCGGCCTTCAAGTAACGGCCCTCTGGCTGGCTACCAGGTACAACGCCTTCGCCCAGTTCTACACCGAGCAGGCTTCCGCCAGCATGGAGAGACTGGTCGTCCTTTTGAGAACACGAAAAGCACCTGCAAGATGAAAGTAAACATTTCAAGGAAGGAACTGGAGTTCAATATCCGCAACAAGTCACACTCCGAACTGGCCCTCATCCCCGCCGAGCAGCGATACCATTGGGAGGCCGGGTCGGAGAAGCTGGACGAGTTGCACAGATGCGAGGCGGAAGCGTACGCCATGCTTCAGGAAAACCTCTCCAGATTCCTCAAACTGGACGAGGATCTCGGCTCCATCGAAAGCGACGAGGCCGTCCTTCCGGATGTGCTCGTGCTCGACTTCCAGGACTCCGGCCGCAGGACGGCTGGGCGTGGGCAGACGCTTACCGACCACTGCCTTTCCTACTTGACGCATGCCACGATGGCGCGTTTCTACCTCTCGGTCTCCGCTATGGATGTGGCCGAGAAGCATAGCAAGGCGGCGGAAGCGGAACTCCAGTTCATCACGAGGCTTCTCTACACGAAGCTGCCGCCCAGATCAGTACCAACGATTGTTGACGAAGATAACGACGATTATGAAACGAGCCAAGATCATCATTTACAAGGCCGAGGTGGACCACGATATAGACGCGGGTACATTCAAGCGGACCGACGCGGCCCTCGACGGAAATAGCGACCGCCAGCAGAACGCGGTGGCATCCGATGCCGCCGAGGATCTGGACGGCTCCCTCATCGCACGATACCGAGACCGCCGGGACGCGCGTGTCCGTGAACGGCTCAAGTACGCGCTGAAGCGGGACCCGAACGAGGTTCTCGTCTACAAGAATGTACTCAACCTTGACCCCGCATACATCTACGAGCTGGTCGTCAGCGACGATGTAACAGAGGCCGATGTGGAGAGCGCAGGTACGCGCATCCACGAATACATCGTCCGGGGAACACTCTACGACTGGTATCTTGGCGCAGGGCTCCAGCCGACCGACACGCCGGAATCCTTGCAGGCGCTTGAGGATGCCGTTGCGGCATCGCTTCGCGGAAGATCGTGGGGACACCGTCCGATGCAACCCTTCGGCCCCGCGTTCTGGGAATATGACAAACCGTAAAACAATACATATATGGCAATAGGCAGACCGCCCGGCAAGAAGGACTCGAAGCCCCGGGCAGAATATAAGAAATCAGTTGACATCCTCGAGAACGGAAACGCAAACGCCGCACGGAACGGCCAGTCCCGCTACAAGTACAGCCAGGAGACGAAAGAGAAGGCGGCGCAGTTCATCAAGGACAATATCGAGAAGTTCGCAAAGGACTATCAGGAAATCGACGACCCGAAGGAGAGGTGCGACATCTTCCTCAAGATGATGAGCTATGTCATCCCGAAGATGTCCTCCAGCGACATCAGCGCAACCATCGAGGCCGAATCAATCGGAGACGAGCTGTCGAAGATGGCACGCACCGTCCCGATTGAAATCAAGCAGGGCATTTCATAATGCATCTTCATAAGGGAATAGTTTTTTGGGGAAAGGCCGGTCGCTGTGAAGCGCCCGGCCTTTTTTCAGTTCCAGTCCTTTGGTGTATGTACCTTCATCGGAGGCGGATCTTCGTCCGATATGATGTTCGGGTCGAATCCGGCCGACACTACACCATTGAACGAGCTTGACACCTGGGTGGCGACTACCTTGGTTACGAACTTCATAAAGTCCTCACCGGTTATTCCCTCATTCTCCAGGTCCTTGTTGTAGACGGCAATCTCAAGCAGGGCTTTCATCGTATGCGGTCCGTGAATTTGACATCGTACTCGAACTCCACGAAGGATATGCGCTCGGTAGGCCGCAGCATGGACACGATGACCAGCTTGAAATATTTCCAGGACGGGCCTCGGAACGAGTGGATGGTCCTGTATTCGCGCCCGTCAACGGATCCAAGCAGGATATACTTGACACGACCCTTCGTATAGTCCCCGCGTATCCGCAGGCGACGGATAACCTTGTATGTGTCGTCCGCATCCAAACCGAACGCCCTTGTCTCAATGATCCCGGGGAGAACCAGCTGGTCGTTCTCGGGGTCATCGTCATCCTCAAGGGATGCGTCGAGATAGGTAGAGAAATCCAGCAATTTCCCGCCCATAGCCACCAGGCACTCCGGGTAGGAGTTGAGTATGCGGCCGAACTGGAGGGCTGGGTTGGCGAGGAACATCTTGTGCCAACTCTTCGAGCCGAAACGGTACACATACTGGTAGCCCTGCTCCGGGTTGAAGAAGATCAGGCGCTTTCCGGCGTAGTCATAGGCCGCCCTTGCCCCTTTGATAAAGTCCATGAACGGCGCGTCGTTATCCAGCAGGTAATCAGCCCAGACCGTTCCTTCAAGCAGGGTAGCGACCTCCTGCTCAAGCGGCTCGTGCCGGCCGTTCATCCAGGTGGAAAGACACTCTATGTCAGAGCCAACCAGAAGCATCACGCCCTGGGCGCTTGAGAACACGATCGCCTGGTCTATGGGAGATATGGTCCCCTCGTAGGCCACATCCCTGGACACGAAGGAGACCGTTCCGAAGCTGCCGTCATCATTGATCGAGATGGCCTGCACGCCCTCCGCCGTGAACACATAGAGTGCGAACTGTCCGAACTGGCCCGTGGAGAGCGCCTTCGTGACGGTCGCCACGCCCACGATCCTTGCACCGAAGGTCTTGCGGTTGACCATGTGGTACACGAAGGGGTTGTACGCCTCGGACATCATCAGGGTGTTGTTCGAGGTAAAGACCGGGTTCTCCGTGGCGAAGTCGGTTACGGTTATCTCCTGCGCCCCGTCGATAATCTCCGTCGAGAGGTCGCAAAGCGCATAAGAGCAGTTGAGTCCCGGATGCTCCTTCATCGGTATGGAGTAATACTTATCCGACTTTGAGTCGTAGATGACGGCTTTCGTGCATTTTGGGTCTGGATAGAACAGAACGCCAAGTGCCTTCGTGTAAGTATTCGACCCGTATCCGGCGTGGTTGGAGAACACTATATCGTCCAGCTCATACCGGCCGAGTACCGAGCCGGAGTTTCCCAGGTCGTCCCCGACGAAGTATTTAATCTTCCAGGTGCGGCTCGATGTCTCCGGGTCGTCAACGAGATCAACCTCGCCCTGGAGATACTCATAGCCAGATGCGAGAGTGGTACGAACTCCGTACATAATGGCCCTCATATTGTACGAGAGAGTCCCGCCCAGGGCGGAGAAGGTGTGGTTGGACAGGTCGTCATCCGGCAGGGTCTCCTTCACGACCAGTTCGTCTTGGGAAACCGGCTTTATCTGCTCACTCACGGAGTGGCTCACATTGGCAAATTCCTCGATACCGAAAGATGCAACCTTGTAGAAGTTCACCTTAGACAAGAGCTCGTCCTTAATGTCATCAAACTCCGCATAACCCTTCTGCTTCTTGAAGTAGAAATACGACCTGGAACCGGAAAGGGTACTGATGCCCCATAGAGTATCATTCCATGCCGGATTGCAGATGTCGGTTGAGATAAAAACATCGAGAGACTTAACAATATCTTCCCAGCCGGACGGATCCCATTGTGCGTTCAGTTCGGCGAGCATAGACCGGAAGGTGAACTGTATCGGTTTGATCGGACTTTCCGGGTCGGATGTGTTCGCCATCTGCGCGATGGTAACGAACTGGTTTTTCCCGTGCCCGATGAGAAGCGGTACGGTCTGGTAGATGTAACTCTCATCGTATAGCTTGACCGCAATCCTTGCAAACACCGGAACGGTAAACTTGTCGGACATCCTATTCGACAGCACCTGCTCCTGCACCTTCGCCCAGACATACTGAGACGCAGCGTCAATCATATCATAACCGGCGGAGTTGCATAGTGTGGTAACGACACCCACGAGGTCAGTTATAATATTATCCCCTGCCGGATATTTGCTATGCAACTCGTGCGAGACTCTTGCTTCTTCCCACCAGGTTGAAGGGAAAGAAAGAATCAATCTGCCAAGCTGCGCGGCTCCAGGGAGTTGTTCTTCATCTTCTGGAAGCCCGGTTGTTGGGCTTGTGTATGTCTGGTTTTCCGCCTTCACATCAATCCGCGCCACCGGCCTTGGTATCTCGCTGCCCAGGATGGAATAACTGCCGTCCTTGTACGAGGCATAGAGCATCCCCTCGGTAGTAGTGATGATAAGAACCTTGCCTACACTCGTGACGGACACGACCTTCTCCCCGGTGGACAAGGTCTTGAGTACGACCGGGTCGCTGTCCGTGGTTACATAAATCTTCCCGCCCTTGACATAGACATAGTTCTCGTCATCGCCGACCTTGTGGATGTAGATATACTCCTCCGTACCATCCGCCCCGAGGGGGGTCGCGTCTACCGGCTCAAGCATCGGAGATACCTCGGTGTCGTCGAGCTGGACATTAAGCGACTCGGAGCACCCCCCATCGGAGGTCAGGTGGTATGATGGCGTGCGGGATATTCCACGCAGTTGCAGTTTCTTAATCATAACGCAAATGGTTTGTCTCCAAAGGTAGCCAACGAAGCGGCCCTATTGGTGTGAATCTTTGCACTTTACACGGCGTAGTTTCCTCTCCATCCTCTTCCCCTTTAGCCACTCAAGCGGCCGTTGGAAAACCGTAACAAAGGTCGCCTGCGTATCGGAGATGGCTTTGATCAAGTTCAAGTTCCAATTCGGGTGCTTCTCCAGGATACTGATGAACACCAGCTTGCTCCGGTAGTCTATAAGACCGGACGAGGAGTCCTGTAAGTTTCGGAAGGCCCTCTTCTGCCTTTCCCTTCTGTAAGTGTTGCTCATACCAGATAGAGTTTGATAAAAACCTCGTCCAACCCATCCTGCTCGTCGTGCTGGATGACGGCCATCCGGATCTTCCTCGTGGCCTTACGGAAAGACCAGCGACGGCGGAACACGATCTCGTCCGGCTTCTCCGCGAGCAGTACATCATCCTCCCCGATGGCGAACGCCTTGGCTGGTATCCATCTTTCATACTTCTTACACAGAGGCAGGCACCAGGTGTAGACCTTGCCTACATCCTGGTACTGCTCTTTGCTGACTGTTACTTTGATCTGCTTCATATCAGAACGGTAAATCTTCTTCAACAGTATCGAACATCGAAGGTGCTCCCGATTCAGGCTCATCCTTCATCTTCCTGGCAGTCTCATAGAGTGGCTCCCGCTGCTCCTCGCGTGCCGCAAGGTAAGCGGCGCCTGCAATAAGGTCGTGGGTCTCCTTGTCCCGCCTGACTCTCTCGTTGACCTTTGCCGTGCCGGACAGGATCGTGCCGTCCTTCCTGGACCAAAGGGCCACCTCGTAGGTAACTCCGTTCAATAAGAGGTCTCCCTTCCAGTCCGGCTGGCGGTCATTTGTTTTCTTGTTCTCGAACAGCGATATGTCGCCATCCTTTTTCTCGTATGCCATAGTTTACTGGATTATTGGTTCCGTGGCCTTCTTCACCTCCCGTACCGGGTTCCCGTTCCAGCGCATCAGTTTGCGCTTGATGACATAGTCCTTAGTCTTAAAGCCCTTCGTATCCTCGACGACGGTGGTCATAAGCGGGGCTACCTTGTAGACGAAGTCGGCCCTGTAAGTAACGGGCTGCTCGACTACTCTCTCCACCAGTTTGATCTTGGTCTTGAGTTGAACGGGCTTGGTCTCCATCTGCTTCGGGATCAGCTCGAACTCCACCTGCCGTTGCAGGTCGCAGATGACACCCTGGCTCTCCATGTCCTTGAGGAAGAGATACCTCGTCCACTCGAGTTTGGAATCGAACTCCATCCCCTCGTAGTGGTACTTCTTGTTGTGATACTTGGCCGTGTTGAATTTCATAAGAATATCTTGCCTGAAAGTTGTTCCATCAGCGCCTTCTTGACGGAAAGGATACTGTTGGCCCTCTGTTGGAGGCTGCTGGCGTACCTCTCCACCTCCTCGACCGATGTGGCCACAAAGTAGCCCCGGCAGTTGGCGATCAGGTGCGGGACAAGCCCGTTGGTGCGGATATAGTTCACGCACTTGCGAACCCTTGACCCGGACACGGGCGGATAGCCGTTCGCCTCGAGCAGTCTTGAGATGTCAATACTCCTTATCGCGTTCTTCGCGCCTATTCTTTTCTTGAGCCCTTCCACGATCACCGGGACAAGCATATCCTGCTCGTAGGTGGTGAGCTCCGCTGTGATTTCTTCAAATCCTTGTATCATAAAATGTTGTTGTTTGAAAAGGTGCCGCCGCCGGAGTCAAACCGGCATCTCCGTGCGTCGCGGATGGCGGAAAGCGCGGCCTCGGCGTTCATATCGTTATACCAGACGGCACCCATAGTCGTTACTTGTTACTGCAAATCAATAATTCGTTCCCGCTATACGACGGGCGGATCTCAAGGCCATTGGACCGGCCCTCGGTCAGCTTGATCGGCGTATCATCCGGGAAGTCTTTGGTTAGTCTGCGGAACTCGCCAAGCGATATGACGCTGTTCCTGGAGTAGACCGGCTCGGTCCTTCCTTTGTCATAGTCCGATACGGCCTGGCTGAACTGCTTCCAGATGCGCACATCCTCAAAGTAGCCGAGGTAGTTCTTGTCCTCAAGCGAAAGGATATGCAGGAAGTCGTTCGTCTGCTCAACGATGCAGGAGTGGTGTCTCCTCATAGCCCTGGATATGGCGACGACTGGGTATCCGTCCTGCCTCATCTGCAAGGCAATCAGTTTCCGAGCGAGCACCGCCTGCTTACTGCTCCGTCCTTTCGCGTAAGGATCGAACGGAATGAAGGACTGCATCAGCGCCTGGAGTTCTTCGTATCTATCCTCTGGCCTCATAGCGTTCCTCCATCTTCCGTTCAACATACTCGTCCCCGGCCCTGTCCTCGGCGTCGTACCAGTCCGCAAGCGCAGACTGGTACTCCTCCTCGGACTCGTAGTCGTGCCGGCGTGGCGCCGGGTGTCTATTCCTCCATCCCATCTCCGTTCTCCTCCGTCCCGAACTCAATCCTCGGCTCGGCTTCGAGCTTCTCGATAAAGTCCCGGTTCTTCATGTGGGCCTCGATGAAGGCGTCAATGTCGGCGCGTCGCAGGCCGATCTTCTTCCCGTACTGGTAGAAGGCGATCTCGCCCCTCATACGCAGGCGCTCGAGTGTCTTTGCCTTGCAGTGCAGTACCTTGGATGCCTGCTCGAGGTCGAGGTATTCGGTGGACATCCTCGCCACCTGGTCGTCGTGAATCATCTGCTGGGTAACCCGCAACTGCTCCTGCACCTGCGCAATCATCGCGCGGATCTCTTCAACGATGCAGTAGGGCACCAGTTCGTAGTTCTTTTCATTCTCCATAATCTCGTGTTGTTAAATATTGCTGTAAAACCATGTCTCTTTGTGGAACAAATCCCGAAGGATCGGGTACACCTGCTCCCTGTTCGCCTCAATCCATCTCCATACCTGCTCCTGACAACGGATGTAGTTCTTCCCCTCGGCTGTCTTGCCGGATATCGTCCGCAGGTCGAGCATCTTGGACGCAACGCCTGGGTCGGATCTCGCGCAGATGTCGTATATCCTCTTCCATACGGCGAGGAAATCCGGCCTGTTCGTGCGCGGTTGCGTCTTGGGCTTCCATCCGTCAGACCATTTCAGCCGTTCTTCCGTTGTCAGCAACGGCTCGGTCTTGCCTCTCGGTATCCAATGGAAGGTCTCGTTGTGCTCGATGAACTTTTCCACCTCGGAACGGGGATTCTTGAAATCCTTGAAAAAGAAATTTTCATAAAAGAGTTGTTGTTCGTTGTTCCGTTGTTCCTCGGGGAGAGAGTAGAAGGAGAACCCTTTACCTTCTTCTACCGTATCAACATTAGAAGAAGAACAACAACAAGGTTTTATATTTTCTTTCTCTTTCTTTTCTTTTAATTTAATTTTATTGCCATCAAATCGCATTGCGTCCGCATTGGCAAGGCTATCCTGGGCCATTACAGGGCCGTTTTCTCTACTCTTCCACCTCGCCTCTGCTCCTTTCCTTCCTGCTTCCGACAAGACCTCCTTTCGTTGGTCTGCCTCCTGCATCCTGGATAGGAGAGAGGCGGAGTAGAAGTATTCCTTGTCATCCTCGGATTCAATCGTGAACAAGTCAAAATCGCATACGATGCTGCGGATAATATCCTCGCCCACACCGAGGGACATTGCGATGGCTCTAAAATTTGTCCGGAGCCGGTATTGTTTCGCTTCGCGCAGATTTTCCACAATCGCCCAGTAAAGGCCGTAGCCCTCCCAGCCAAGGACGGAACGGAGATCGAGGATCTTCTCGTCGTTCTTGGCGTTGCTGTCGTGTGAAAAATAGTTGCGCATAAGCTACTCCCCGCAATAGTATCCCTGGAATCGTACCAGCTTGTCCATATACTCCGGAGACCGCATCAGTCCGTCTCCCATACCGGCCAGCATCTCCGCGCCCAGTTCGTCGAGCACGACCTTGGAGTCAACCTCGGAGGGGACGCGGAAACAGATGCGGACGGGGAAATTGACCTTGGTGTCTCCCGTGATGACCTTGACGGACGCCCGCTGGGTCGCCGCCATGATCCGGAATCCAAGCGACCGGCCCTTCTGCAAGAGCATACGCAGGTTTTCCTCCAGGGACTTGGCCCGGCCGATGATGCGCCCGTTGTCGTCCTTAATGTCGAGGGATTTTCCCTTGGCGGACTGCATCAGCGCGTCGGCGAACTCGTCGAACACCAGCAGGGTCAGGTGGCGGTCGGCCGTCCCGTCGGTGCGGAGTTGCATATTCAGTTCGAGACTGGCCATCGTACTCTCGATCTCGTCGATGTCGTTATAGACCTTGACACCGAGGGACTGGAGGCCGGTGAACTCGTACTTGGGGTCGAAAACATAGATGTCATCTATGCCTGCCTTCATTGCGTACTTGATGGTGGAGAGGATGCAGGCGGACTTACCGGATCCGGTCGCACCGCATACGAGCAAGTGCGGGGTGGAGTGGTTGTCCATATCCCAGACTACGGTGTTCCCGTAGTTGTCCTTTCCGATGGGGATGCGCCTGCCCTCAAGCGCGTCCGCGTCCCATACGAGATCCTTGGTGCGCTTGTGGTTGGCTTCGATGGCGAGGTAACTCTTTCCATCGTGGACGACCAGCGAGGAAGGGATGCGGACATTCGCCACATCGAGTGCGCTGGCTATGTTGAGGTTGTACTTGGAGATGGCCTTCAGGTTTACGCCCTGGCTCACCTCCAGCAGGTAGGTGTTGGAAGAGTAGCCCTCTATCTCTTTCGCCACCTTGGTAACGACGCCGAATGTCTTGAGGACATGCTCTATCTTCTCTGGATTGGTCATATCGGTCGTGGAATAGTCAAATGGTATAAATGCGTCGGCCCTCTCCTTGAACTCCTGGATGACGGTCGGCTGGATATGCGCTGCGTCCAACTGGATGCGCTGGAGTTTGTCGGCGATCTTCTGCCGTTTATCCACCGGCACTTCGGGGAATGCGCTGATGTCGTTCATCCTGGTACGGGCCCAGAAATCGTACATTTCGGCCTTGTCCACAAGGGAGTCGGAGTCATTAGGCAGGTAGATGTAGTCGGGGTCGGAGACCGCGTCGAGCATCTTCTTGAGTGGCTCATAGAGCAGAGCCTCGTAGAGCTGGCGGGCCGGCTCGTCTATCACGATGGCGAACTTGCGCATCTGCGGACTGCCGTCCTTGTTCTTCGAGATCTTGTTCTCTATAAACCATACCTCGGATACGGTCTCACCGGAGTATAACTCATAGGCGAGGGTGTAGGTAATCGCCTGTTTCCCGTGTACCAGCGACACACTCTGCTCGTCCGTGTAGGTTGTCTTGGACTTGTGGTCTATGATGACCACGCGCCCATCCTTGAGCCGGACGATAAGGTCGATGACGGCGTGGCAGGGGAGTGGAATGTCCACCCCGTTGAGGGAGACCCATTGG
>Ga0310690_10005496_pt1 | contig 17168 bp, 24 predicted proteins | sample AusTroGonzalo_MG_2_FD_207661 | JGI IMG/M metagenome (GOLD analysis project Ga0310690, IMG submission 207661) | Bovine rumen microbial communities from tropical cattle in Woodstock, Queensland, Australia - Gonzalo_04 (v2) (version 2) | ecosystem: Host-associated > Mammals > Digestive system >...
CTATTTTTCGGTATATTCCTTGATTTTCAAATAGTTACAACAAAAATAAATCTAAACTATTTCAAACTATTCTAAACTATTTTGAACTATTTTTTTTAAAATAGTTTGGAATAATGCAGCATAGTTTAGATTTATTTTTTGCTAATTAATTGATTTTCAGTCAGTAGTACGAAATAGTTCATAGTTCGGATTTTTTTGCGAAAAAAATTTATTTTCGCAGGAAAAATATATTTTTTCCGCGTTTATAAATCCTCCATTTTTGAAATTTGAAAGAACTTGTTTTCGTTGGTTATTTGCGCATAAATTTGCGTTGTGCGAAGGCTGGCGTGTCCCAAAAGTTTTGAAACGACGTCAAAACTTACGCCTCTGTCAAGTGCGAGTGTAGCAAACGTATGCCGGGCGCAGTGAAACGAAATGTTTTTGTCAATTCCGGCAGCGCGGATTATATCTTTGAGTCTGACGTTGGTTATCTGATTGCTGCGGACATTGAAAATCGTTTTGTTACACTTATTATAATATACGTTGATAATTTCCTCAGCCTTTGAAAGAACCGGGATTGTTACCTCGCTGCGTGTCTTGTGCTGAATTACTTTCAGAAACAGTTGCCGTTTTCCACCGATAACCTCGAAGTAAAAATTTTCCTTCCGCAGATTTTTGATGTCCTGAAACCTCAGCCCCGTATAACACGAAAACAAAAACTGTCCGAGAATTTCACGGCGTTCCGATGTCAGTCTGTCTGTGTCGAAAAAGTTTTTCAGAATTTTGAGTTCGTCGCTTGTAAGGTGCTGCCTGTTTCCGCCGATTTTTTTTATTTTGACACTTTTAAAAGGGTCTTCGATGATTAATTCGTCATCAATCGCCCAGCGCACAAAAGTTTTCAGCATTGAAAGCGTTTTGTATGCAGTAGACTCCTTGTTTTTGAGGGAATTGATACAATAATCGAAATAATTTTCAATAAATTTGCGGTTGATGTCGGCAAATGCGAGTTTTTTTCTGAAACCTTGCATTTTGGATATTTGCGTAAAATATGTTTTGCGGGTTTCAGCGGCTTTGCAACGGGAATCAATTTGTTTGTTTGCGTAGTCGTAGAAATCGTTTTTCGCCGAAACGTAACCTTTACGGAGTTCAAACGCCAACTGGCTGACTGTTAAGATTTGGTTTTTGCGCTGATATTCAATGATAATATCCTGAACCTGCGCTTTTTTTTCAGCAAGTATTCTGTTTTTGAAATCTGCGTCCGGGTCTTTTGCTGTTACAACCTGTAATTTTTCGTTAAAGTTTTTTTTAGAAACTTTAACACCTGTTGAAAAGGTTTTAGACTGGCTCAGAGTGGCAATTCTCAAATAAATTACGAAAATTCCGCTTACAACGGATTCACGTAAAGTATACTTTGAAATTATGGTCTGCATTTTTGAAATCGCTGTAAAGAAATTGACAATAAATTTGAGCAGAAATCGCAATCCTTACAACAATGGAAAAGTCTGATAATCAACAAGTTATCAGTTCGCAAAAAGTCAAATACACTTAGAATTGCGGAGAGAGGGGGTATAACCAAATCATTATAACTACCTACATTCCAAATACTTAACCTCTTTTTTCCCTTGCTGTAAATAAATTGCAATTTTCGCACAAAAATAGCGTTTTTGTGCGAAAATACAAACAAAAATCTCCGTTTTGTGCGAAATTCCCTTTGACAAAACTTTTTGCCCTATATTTACCTTCAAAAAAAATAATGAATTATGAACCGTCAAGTAATAATTTTCAAAGGATTGGAGACAGTAGTTTTGACCAAGGCGGAATGTGCTTTGCGTTTGAAGATCTCAATCCGCACAATCAACCGCCGTTTGGCGGACGGAAAACCCACGCGCCGGGGTTGGTGCTTTGATGAAGTGATAAAATTTGACGATTTAAAAACGAAAAAGAAATGACTGTTGATTTTGAAACGCTAAAAACCGCCTGCCGTTATCACAAAGACGGAAAATGTATGAATGGCAAAAATTTTTGCGGAAGTTGCGCAATAGAGAACTGTCCGCTTAATGTTAAAAAAAACTTTTGTGCGATTCAGTATAAAAGATTATATTTGCAGCGTAGAACAATCAAAACATCTTGAATTATGGCAAAGACAATAACAAAAGAACCCCTGAAATTTCCTCTCAACGATGCGCAGTTGGAATTGCTGAGGGCGTTCAGTATCAAATTAAGGGTATCAGAGCAAAAGGAACTAAAAAAAATGCTCAACGACTTCTTGAATAAAGTGGCACAAGACCGCGTGGACGAAGCCGTCGAAAAGGGTAATTGGGTGAAACTTCAAAAAGCAAAATAATGGAGCGTGTTGTATTAGACACTAATATACTACTGCAAATAATACCGTCAAGGTCTGACTACCACTATATTTGGAATAAGATTCTTGACGGCGAGATTGCTGTGTGTATTTCAACAGAAATATTACTTGAATACGAGGAAATATTATCGCAACGTATTCCCCGCGACATCGTGTTGCAAATTTTATACAACATCCAAAACCATCCTAAAACCATAAAAGTAGGCAACTATATACGTTGGAACGTCGTTTATGCCGATGCAGACGACAACAAGTACGTGGATTGTGCCGTAGCCGCAGGTGCAAAAATATTGGTCAGCGACGACAAGCACTTGCGGATATTGAAAAAAAGAGTGCCGCCGCTTGTTGACCTCAAAACCCTTCAAGAATACCACGAGTATCTAACCGCAAAACAACTATCAGGTATCGGCGGACGCAAGCGCAAAAAATAAAAAACCTTCAAAAAAAATTTGCACATCTCGTTTTTTTGACCTAATTTTGCAATGTCTAAAATTCAAAAAGCATAAATTTAGTGAAGATATTTTCGCATCTTCTCCCTTGTATGGATTGTAATGGTCTGTACGTGCCACGCTTTTTGGGCATTAGACAAAGGGTCGGAAGGTGCGCTTTTTTATTTAATTAACATTATGTCTACAAACAAAAAGCACTTTGCGGCATCAACCCCGCAAAAACCCTACGGGGTAACAACAACAGTCGATTACTGTATGAGTTTTGATGAAAGGTGCGATTTCAGTTGCCAGCGCACGTCCGACGATGAAGAATGGTGTTTTTATACACTCAAAATGCGGCGCGGCGATTCCACAACCGACACCCGGATTACAGAAACAGAAATGAAATCGTTGATTGCAATGCTCCAACGTTTGACATCAAAACGTTGAAAATCCCCCAAAAATCCGTGCAAGTCTGCTTGTGCGGATTTTTTTTGTCCCGATTTGTCCCAAAAATTTGGTTTTCGGAAGTAAAACATTTTATCTTTGTAACATTCAACTAAAAAAAGAAGTTTTTTTATGAATACTGACACTCAGAAAATCGGAAAATATGTTTTTGTTGACGGCATTTTGTTGCCTCAGACAATAGAAAAAGGCGTTTTGGCTTATTTTTATTGCTGTACGCCTCCGACTTTGCGCTCCCAGTTGCAAAGAAAAGGCTTGACAGATTCAGAAAACAAGTCAAAAACCTTCACGAAAGCCGAAACCGAAGAAATTTTTGCAGAACTTGGTCCAGTTTATTACGATTCCGCACTTGACGGCTGGAAAAAACGTTTAATCGACAAGCAAAAAGCCAACAAATACGCTGAAAAAAAGCGCAAAAACCGTAAAAAACAACGATTTTTTTCTATTTGTTCATAATTTTGTGTTAAAATCCTCTCTATTCCCCTCATTCAAAAGGTTTTTTTATTGTTTTGTCCGCTGAATAAGAAAAAATAGGAAAAAATAACAAAAAATAGAAAAGAATAGGAAAAAATAAGAAAGAATAGAAAAGAATAAGAAAAAATAGAAAAATCCCGTTTCCGCGCTGACGTAAATTTGCACTGTCGTTTTTTCAGAGCGATTTTTTTGACTGCGGGGTTGCGGTTGTTGTGAGAAATAGGCGACTTAAAATAATGAAAAGAAGTATTTTTTTGGTATCCGCGACCCTGCTTTTTTTAAAACAAGAGATATATGGCAAGTGCAGGAAAGATAATCGGTATTACAGCGGCGGTTGCTGCGGCGGGATTCGGCGTTTATTATGTCATAAGCAAAGCCGCCGAAGTTGACAGCCTCAGAAAGAATATTCAGTTCAGCGTTACGCCTTCAAAAGTTAGGTTTGACGGCGGGCTGCTGTCCCCCACTTTGAAAGTGTATCTGAACGTCAGCATTATCAATCCCACCAAACTTTCGATTTCGTTTGAAAAACCGACGTGTTGGATTTACTTCAACGGCTCATGCCTTGCAAGTTCCACGCAAAGTACCGACAAAATCAAACTCGAACAACAGGGAACAACTAAAATCCGCAACATCGAACTTTCAATTCCGGTTTTGAAAAACATTCAGTCGTTTATAGAACTGGGACGGAAGGCATTTCAGAATGTCAGCAACACGAATGACGGCTTAATCAATCAGATAAAAAGTAATCTGACGGCACTTTTACCCTATTTTGAAGTCGGAATCAAGACCTACATCGGTAAAACGCCGATAGAAAAACGGTTCGCATTGTCATCACAAACGGAGGAAAACTAAAATGAAACTGTTAAGAAGCACTGATATAGGATATTCACCGCTTTCGGCGCGGGACAGACAAATCAAAGACGGTTCTAAGTTTGACAGACTTTTCCCGCAGCCCGACCTTAAAACCACGCTTTTGCAGAGGGACGGCGAGGTTGAGGACACGGTGAAAAAAATGCAGGAAATTGTCGTAAAATATTCTTGGCAGGTAAAGGAACTTTGCAAACGGCTCAAAGCCTCCACCGTCCGTCAAAGCGTTAAAAACGTCTTTGATTTTGTTTACGATTACATCAAGTATCAGGTTGAGGACGGCGAAAAACTCAGGACTCCGGCTTACAGTTGGTACGAGGGGCAGGTTTTGAAACGTCAAAGACCCAACGACAGCAAAATCGGCGTAGACTGCGACTGCATGAGTATTTTCTGCGGCTGCTGTTTCAAGGAAATGAACATTCCTTTTTCGTTCAGGGTAACGGGTTACGCCAACGCACTCGGATTTTGCAGGGGCTTTCAACACGTTTACACGGTTGCCTACGACGAAAACGGCAAAGAAATCATCTGCGACCCGGTTTACATCGGTTTTAACAAGGAAAAAGAATACGCAATACAAAAAACATACGCAATGAGTTTAAACGGAACTGATATAATTATGCTTTCGGGCATTGACGATGAGAGCCACCACGAATACGTTGAAAATTCGGACGGCACGGTCGGCGAACTTGCCGGACGTAAGAAACGCAAGGCGCGCCGTAAAGCGCGTAAAGAAAAGCGCAAAGCGCGTAAAGCAATCCGTAAAGCCAGGAAAAAAGGCGACAAAGAGGCATTGAAAGCCGCAAAAGAAAGGCTGAAAGCGGCAAAAAAGCAACTTGCCGAAAACCGTTCAGGATTTGTCAAGGCGTTTAAAAAGGTTGGTAAGGGCATTGCAAAAGGTGTCAAGGCAGTCGGCAAAGGCATTGCGCGTTTTGCTGTCGCAACTACAATGCAAGTTCCGCGCACGATGTTCTGCCTTCTTTTGAGACTGAATTTCAGAGGTTTGGCGACAAAACTTGCGAACAACGAAAAAGCGCGCGACAAGATGAAAAAACTTTGGCGTGATTTCGGCGGAAAAACGAAAGAGTGGACAAAAGCCGTTGACAAGGGCAAAAACAAAAAGCCTCTTTTCGGTTCTAAGAAACTCAAAGGCTTTGACGAATTGCAGTTGCAGCAACTTGGAGCGGTTTTGGACGAGTGGGGCGTTTTGGACGGCGCGACCTTGGGCGACCTTTTCACTGAAAAAGAACTTCGCGGACTTGGCGGACTTGGATTTGCGACAACTTCGGTCGGCGCGGCAATAGCGAGCGCGGTGCCGATTGTAAAAAAGGTTGTTGATATACTTAAAAAAATGGGCGACTTCATTCCCGAAACGGCAGACGAAGCCGGAGAGGACGCAATCACCGCTGATGATGACCAGCAGATTGTTGATACGGAAGCCCAAGAACAAGAGCAAGCCGCAGAACCCGAACAAACCGCAGAAACGAAAGAAGACGGAGACGGCGGCGAGGTTGTTAAGGTTGAGGCGGAGGAAGTTGACGGATTTGGCAATCTCCTTCATGGCGACGATGTAGTTGCATACGAAGTTGTCGAGGTTGAGGGGCTTGGAGCGTTAGGCGCGGGACTTTTCAAAAAACTTTTCAGCGGCGCGAAAAAAATTGTCTCAAAAATCAAAACCAAACGTGCGGCAAAAAAAGCCAACAAAACAATAAAGAAAGCGACACGGAAAGCCCAAAAAACAATAAAGAAAGCGACACGGAAAGCCCAAAAAACAATAAAGAAAGCGACACGGAAAGCCCAAAAAACAGCAAGAAAAACCCAAAGGAAACAAGCAAGAGCCGTCAATATTCCTTTGAACACGGGTTTCGGACAAAAACTGAAAAACGCCGCACAAAGAATGATTCAGAGCGAAACAGGACAGCAGATAATCAACTCGGCTAAGGGTTACGCGCTGCAAAAAGGCGGCGAACTTGTTGACAGATACACAGGCGGCAGCACTAAGACACTGACACCGCAGCAGGACAGAACACCGTCGGAGGACGTCGGCGGTCAGGACAACAGCAAAAAGAAAAAATCTTGGATTTCGGAACATAAGGCGGTTGCAGTTGCAGGCGGACTGTTGTTGTTGGGCGGCGTTGGATTTGGTGTTTACAAGGCGTGTTCAAAACTTAAAAACGAAACAAAAATCGAAGGAAACAACGGCAAATTACAAGCGTTGGAATTGTTTTAACGAACTGAATATTAACAACTAAAAGAAAATAGCAATGGCAGAAGTTACAGTAAACACCGTTGTCAGAGAATCGAAAACCCCGGCGGTCATAGGTGCAGGCGTAATGCTCGGCTTTATGGCACAGAAAGCCGTAAACCGCATGGTCGGCAGCGAGACGGTCAAAGGCTTGTTGGGCGACGAGACGGCAACGAACCTGAAAAAGTACATTTCGCCCGCTCTTGTAACCGCAGCGGGAGTGGCGATAAACATGAGTTCAAAGGACGAACTTGTTAAAAACCTTGCTGCGGGTATGGCGATTTCCGGACCTGTCAACGTCGGAATGCAGATTTTGTGGAAAAAGAATCCGCTTTCGGGACTTGACGGCTTTTTGAGCGGCATTTTGGACGGCGACGACGACCTTGACGGCACGGACGACGACCTTGACGGCACGGACGACGACCTTGGCGACCCTGACGACGATTTGGGCGACCCTGAGGAGGAAGACGCGGACAGCAGACTGAAAGGTCTTGGCGAAAACGACATCGAAGATGTTTCAGGTACGACACCTATTGCGGCATTACCGCAAGGCAGCGACATCAAACTGAACGTCGAGCAGTCGGAAATCCGTCAAATGGAAGGCGGAGTCGGCGACCTTATCCCCACAAAAGCACCGGGACGGCGTGAGGTTTTTCCCGAACCTATATTTGCGGGGCTGGCAGAGGACATCAGCCTGTTGTAAACTGAAAAAACACAATTAATCAGAATCATAAACAATTAAATTTAGGAGATAATCATGAATCTTGGAAACTTATCATTAGGAGACTTGATGGCAGTTGACACAGAGGAACTCGAAGGTCTCTCTGACGTTGAACTCGAAGGCTTGCTTGCTTCTTTGGAAGACCTTGACGAGGCACAACTCGGTGCTGTCGGCAAGAAAAAACGCGCAAGGGCGCGCGCCAAAATCACGGGAGCAATCGCCCGCAAACACGGCAAAAAGGGCGGCGCAATGGCAGTCCCGAAGTCAAACAACATCAACGGCGAAACGAGGTTTTTGACAGACAAGGCATTGTTTGAGAACCGTCTCTCGCAGTTGAAACCCGAAATCGTTACGAACCTCAAAAAAGGTTTGTTGCAGATTTGCGACTGGTCTTTCTATTCCGTAAAGAAAATCAGCGGACTGACCAATATTAAGATGTTCGAGGACGGCGACACAACCTCTATTGCATTGACCAACGTTGTACAGGGACGTATGTTCCCGGAAGACCATTTCTTGGCTACTTCTTTGAGGGTTATGACCGCAGAAGGCACGGCTGGCGCAGACGGCAAAGGACTGCACTACGGACTTCCGGCAGACTGCGTTGTTAACGGCGAGTTCAAACTTGGTCAGGAATCAACGGTCTACATGGAAAAAACTTCGGCAAACATTTTTGCAAACGGCAACCGCACAGACATCAACCTTGGCGAGTACAGATTGGAGGCTCCCAAAATGTTCTATCCGCAGCGTACTCTCAAATGGGAGTTCGACCTTGCCTCAGCAGCACCCGAAAACACATGGATGCGCGTTGAAATCCGCGGCGTAAGAACCATGAAGGCGTAGAGTTTTTTTCTGACATTTTTTTGAAATTTGTCATTTTTTTATTCGATTTTTAATTCGACAGGGGACGGTCGGCTTTTTAAACCGTAACCGTCCCTTTTTAAATTAAAAATCTGAAAGACAAACAATTAAAAAACGGATAACGATGACAGAATTAGAAAAAGCGTTAAGCGCGGTAAAGTTCCGCGACGGCAACAAAAACGACAAGTACGTTTTTGACATAACGGCGCACCGCAGAATCGGCAACGGTTACGAATCCGTTGACTTGATAATGAAGCAGAAAGGCGTTGATACTTTGAAACGCACGGCGGAATATGCAAAGGAAAACGAGTTTGAGACCCTGCACGTTGTCATTTACAAAAACAAGTCTGCAAAGGAGAAAATCACCGAGTTTGACATTCCGCTTAACGAAGCGCAGCCGTTGAACGGCGTTGACACTCCGGCGGTTCAGCCTCCGTCGCAAAACGAGGCGGACAGATTTTTTCAGGGTTTCGGCGGTCTGACTGGTTTTATGACCGAGACCCGGAATCAGATAGGAAACCAACTTGACCTTCAATACGCCAAGCGCGACCTCGGAAAAGCCGAAGCGCAGGTTGTCGCACTTGAATCGAAAAACGAGCAACTTGCCGCCAAAAACGAGCAACTCAGAGAACAAATCAAAGAGTTGAAAGACCAAGTTCACGACTTGCAGCGGGACATGGGCTATCAGAAAAACAACTACGAACAACGCTCCAATATGCTGCAACTTGTTACAAACGGCGTTGTGGGATTTGTCGGCAGTCAGTTGGGCGTAACGCCGGAGAAACTCGGCAGCCTGTTGGGAATCACTACTGACGGCAGCGCGGAAACACCGCAGCCTGTCCCCCAGAGCGAACCACAGAAACAAGAGTTGAGCGGCGAGAGCGAAAAATCAGAAAAACAGCAGTACATCGACGCGATAGTTGACTACATCTACTCTCTTGACGAGACACAAATTAAACTTTTCGCGGGTATTACGCAGTACGTTTCACGGAGTACGAAACATCTCGCGAAAACTTACGAATATTTACGTTCACAGTTAAACAACGAACAAAATGCCAGCAGTAAAGAAAATAATCACGATACCGATTAGCGCGGACACACCGCTTGATGTCGAAAAAATAACCGCCGTTTTGCGTAATATTGCGGTGAAAGTTTCGTCGGAAGCATTCTGCAATGTCTTGTATCCCAAAATAGCAAACAATCCCGACTTTTTTAAGTCGGTTGTAAACAACCCTATGTTGAAACTCTTTAAATAGCATAAGAAAATGAACGAAGTAGAAAACCTTATAAACGGTCAGGACAGCATAACTCAGGCGGGTATTCAAATGACCGCCGAGCCGCTTGGCAAACGCAAACTCAAATGGCAGGTTATCCCCTTGCAGATTCCCTTTGACATCACAACGTCCATGGACCCTGAACCGGGCGTTGAAACTAAAAAAATCGTTCTCAAACGCAAACAGTTCGAGACTACGGCACACAAAACCAACGAGAGGATTGTCGGCATAACGCTTCATTCCGACTTTGAGAAAGCATTGGACGAAAGTCAGATACAACTTTCAATAGACAACGAGGAGATTCTCCCCGACAGTTTTGACTGCTGTCTGATTGCCGCAAAAAAGGACGTAGGCTTTTACAAAAATATGTACCGTTTGAACGAAAGGGCAAACGGTTCTTTGATAAAAGGCACGTACACGGGCGGCGGACTTCTGCCCGACGCTGAAAAATGGCTTGAAACCCACCCCAACGCCCAGCGCGGCGCAAACGAGGGAGAATATTTCTACACGGTAAAAATTTACCTGTGGTGTATTCAGAAAACTTTGGAACAAAACAAACAAGGAATTTAAACGCTATGAAACGCACACGGATACACGTATATACAAAAACAATCGACAGCAATTACACCGCGCAGAAAGGGTACATTCCGATACCTTCCAATGTGCGTAACATAAAATCTGTCTGTCCCGTGCTGCACAACGCGGAAGGGTATATTTCGCTGTTGAAAGAACTTGACGAGGAGCAAATCCTCAACGAAATGCGCATTGAGGACGACAAAATGCACATTAATTCCAAAAAAGTTGACGTAAGCGTTACGCCTGACAACTCCGACATAAAGTACGTTTTGAGGCTTACGAAAATTTACAGAAACAAAAAAGTTTCCGGCGTTCAGAAAAGTTACAAAACAGAACACAACAGTTCGGGTGCGGTTTACACTTCTTACGACTATTACAAAGTAGTCGACGGCGTGGTGAATAAAAGATTGATTTATCAGGCACAGACTTTCAAAGGTATGGAATTTACGAATGACAATGGCGACCATTATGTTCTTGTTCCGCCGGAAGACTGTCAGAAAAACGTTTACGATACGACTTGTACATTGAAAATCATAATAGAATACGAGGAAGATGTTTAACTTATACGACTATATCAAGCAGGAAATGAACGCCCGCGGAATCTACAAATATAAAGTGGTTCCCGAACACGTTGACATTTACAACGCCAACACACAAATAGACCTTACAAAAAACATTTATCTTTTTGTAAGCAAGGACATTGACGTTTATACGCCTGTCAAGGTTGAACTTATTTCCTTTGACAACTATTATGTTTTTTCGCGGACTGTTTTGCAGACATCGGTAATGTCGCAGTATCAGTTTTTCAGTCAGTCTTTGGAAATCAGGGTTTCACAGGCGGACAATCAGACGGACGGTGTTTCCGGCGCGAAATCCATGAAAGTCTACGTCGGCAACAACGCGGAGTTTATACCGTTCCGTCTTGAATTTTTAAGAATCATACCACTTTTTGAGGATTAATGATATGGCAGAGAAATTTAAAATCATAGGCTTGGGCAATCCGGCGGCGGTAATGGCGACGGCAGAATTGTTGAAAGACAAAGAACTCCGTCAGACGGTAACGCTTCCGGTAAAAATCGGCGGTGCGATAGTCGGCGGTCTTGCTTTGTTTTTCGTCGGTAAAAGGGTTGTCAAAAAAATCAAAGAACGCTCGGCGGCAAAAGATGTTGCCAAAGGCGCAGAGTCGCAAGTCAACAAAGATAATTTGACGTATTCCGACAAAGAATACAAGGCTATTGCGGCGGCACTCAAAAATGCAATGAAAACTTCCGATTATCAGGAGGAAATTATTGAGGCTCAACTCAAAAAAATCAAAAATCAGGACGACTGGAACAAAGTAATTTCGGCTTACGGTGCAGATTCCAACAATTTGGACTTAAATTCCGCACTGGCGAAAGACGGCTGGTGGGATTTACGGACTTACCGTGAGATTTTAAAGAAAGCAAACGTAGTTCCCGAATTTTAAAAAACAACTAAAACACACAGAAAGAAAATGAAACCGATAGCAGTAGCAGGCATAGTAGGCGGCATTTTGGGTGCGGGTACTTTGGCGTTTTTCAAAGTCGTAAAGCCTTGGCTGCAACGCATAAAAGAGGAAAAGACGGCACAACAATCCGGCGGCGGTTCATCGTCCGGCGGCGTAGTCTACACGGGCATAACAGGTGCGCAGACAACCATGTTGCAGACTACTCTCAACACAATGCGGCAGATGTTTTTAAACACTCCGTCATCGTGCGGCGCGGCAGAAAACGCTTTTTTGAAAAGTTTTCCGGCAGATTTGGACATCGACGGCAAATACGGCAACAACACTTTGAATGCCGTCAAAGCCTTGCAGACGTTTCTCAACACGGCAACGAAGTCAAAACTTAACGTGGACGGCAAGTATGGCGCAAACACAGAAAAAGCCTTTTCAAGTTGGTCAAAAGGCGGTTCCCTTAACACAAAAATTGTGGGAGCATAAAAAAACGGTTTTTATAGGTACAGGCATGGTTTTGTTATTGACAGCGGCGTTGATTGCGCGGAAAATCAATTCCGCCGGACGGCGGTTGATTGCCGCCGCCAAAAAGTACGTCGGCATAAAAGAAAAGTCCGGCAACGGAGGCTGGGACAACGCCACATTTGAAAACAAAATGAAGTCGGCGGGCTGGTACAACGGTGCGGCATGGTGCAACTTTTTCGTCAAAATGCTCCTTCTTGAAAACTCCAAAGGCAAAGCCCGTGAGTTTTTCGAGAAAAACATTTCGGGCAGCACACAGCAGACTTGGAAAAACCTGCAAACGCCGTCCAAATACCACGAAGTTTTGAAATCACCGTGCAAAGGCGCGCTGATTCTTTATCAAAACCTCAGCGACCCGTCGCACGGACACATCGAAATTTTTGTCTCAAAAGGCAAAAACGGCGGTTATTACGTTGTCAGCGGCAACTCCGACATCGGAAACGGCTCACAGGGCGTAGCCTACAAAGAGCGTAAAAACGGTCTTGACGGCTGTAAAATATTAGGTTACATCAAAATCAAAAAACTAAAATGATAACACTTTACCGCGAAGTTACGACGGTTTCAACGGTTAGAATTTACGGATACAGCGGAATGCCGAAAGACCAGTACGCTGAAATTCCCGTCAAGCACACGTCCTCAGTTCCCGTAAAAATGCCTGACACGATTTTTACGTATGAGGGGTGGACGATGGATTACGTTCATAAAAAACTTTACCGTTGGAAGGATACCGACAGAGAGCAGATTTTCTACATGGACGCTTCCTTAATCGACGAGAGCAACAACATAGTCTCTCCTGACGACTGGCTGGCAACCAAAGGCAACAAAATCATCTGCTATTATTACGATAGTTGCCCGTATTGTCCGCCGGAAACGCAAGCGGAAGGCAATCCGTCGGGACATCTTGACAACGTCTGGCTCATGTCGTATCAGAAACAGGACGATACAGAGGTTTACCTGTACGAGTTTACATATGATATGCGCGACAACATCGTAATACAACGCTCAATAGAGCCGCGAATACACGTAAATATGGCACCGGGTACGGGTAATGTTTTAGGCGAGGTTGCTGACATTGAGGCAGTTCCCGAAGCCAACAACGGCGGCACGGCTGACGACAACAACGAAAATCCCGGTTATGACGACACCGGCGACGAAGAGAACACGCAAACAACTGACAATACAACTTTTAACGACGAAAACTACGAACCATGATGGAAGCGGATTTTATAAACATATTTCAGTCGTTTGCGTTCCCGGTTGCGCTTGATGTGGTTTTGATTTTTGTTATACGCTACATTGCGAAATGCTTTTTGGAGGAAAGCCGCAAACGCGAGGACGAGGCGGTTAAGACCCGCGACCAGTTTATAGCGTATTTACAACAGAACCACATCGACCTTACAGCCGCGCTTATGGAAAATGCAACGGCTATGAAAGAAAACGCTCAGGCATTGAACAAGTTTTCAATGGTTTTGGAGAATATGGAAAACAAGTTAAACAACATAAAAAATTAGAAAAATGGCAGCAACTAAAAAAAGAGCACCCAAAAAGAGTTCAAAAAAGTTTACCGCAATGAGCGGTTTTAAAACCTCTATGAGCGGACTTTCAGGATTCCGCAAAAAAGGTAAAAACGCCACCAAAGACGGCGTAAACGTTACCTTTGACGAAATTGTGCATTACGCTCAAAAAGACATGGAAAAGCGCGACGGCGTAAAACCTTCGCTCGAAATGATTAAGAAAACGGCGTATTACATTTTCGGCGCAATAGCGGACAACCTTTCAAAAGGCGACAAAGTTTGTGTTTCCGCGCCTGAACTCGGAAGTTTCAAGACCACGGTTCGCAAATACAGTATTGGCGGCAAGTCAGGCAAAACCAAAACCGTGAAGTTTACGCCCAATTCGGCTTTTAAAGAAAACGCAAAACTCGGCAGAAAATAACATTATGAAACCAAAATTCTACGACCTTGCCGACCTGATAATCAGCAACATTGAAGGCGGCTACTACTCCCCTATCCGGCACAAGTCCGCAGCAATGATGGACAGCGGCGAAACAATGTTTGGCATGGACCGAAAACACGGCGGCGACGATATAAACAACTCAGCAGCCGGGAAAAAGTTTTGGGCGATAATAGACCAAAATTCAGCGGCTTGGTCGTGGAATTTCAAAGGCGGCAAATTTGAGAAACAACTCAAAAAACTTGCCGCCGAAATGATGTACAACCGCTTTGAAAAGTATTCAAAACTTTACCTTTCGGACAAGGCGCGGAAAATTGCGAACAAGTCCGAAAGGATTTTGCTGCATTTTTTCTATGCCTGTTGGAACGGCGCGGGCTGGTTCAAGAAGTTTGCGGAGGATTTCAATACCCAGTGTCAGAAAACGCACAATATCAGCGCGTTGGAAAAATCGTGCATTGCGGCGCGAAAAAACAGCGGCAACTCTCTGATTTCCAAAGGCGGCGAAAAAATGGAGATGATGTTTACGATGATAAACGTTAAACGCGGTTTGAAAATAGCCGTCATAACTATCCTGACCGTCGGCGCGGGCTTTGGCGGTTACAAAGTTTTCAAGTATTTTAAAGACAGAAAGAAACATGGCAAAGTATAAATTTAATCCGTTGGTCAGATATAAGTTTGACCAAGTGAAAGGCAGCGAGGACGGCGGCGGAACGGGTGGAGCGGGAGAAAAAGGCGACAAAGGCGACAAGGGCGACCCGTTTACATATTCCGACTTTACCGAAGAACAACTTGCAGGTTTGAAGGGTGAAAAAGGCGACAAAGGCGATAAAGGAGAAACGGGCGACAAAGGCGACAAGGGCGACCCGTTTACATATTCCGACTTTACCGAAGAACAACTTGCAGGTTTGAAGGGTGAGAAAGGCGAGAAAGGCGACAAAGGCGACAAAGGCGACAAGGGAGAGAAAGGAGAAAAAGGCGATCCCGGCGGCGGAACACAAATGGAGGGTAGTGAAATTACGCCGGAAGAACTTAACACTTTGAAAGGTGCGGAAAGTAATATTCAGCAACAAATCAACAATATAAACACAAAAACCTCAGTATATCAAGACATTGAAGTATATAATTGGCGTGAATTTCTCAATACTGTTGCATTGTCCAACGGGGAATATCCGGGCAAAGAGGCAGTATCGGTAAGGATACATCTCAGAGATAATATTTATTATGGAGATACCACAGTCAGACAAAACAGTATTTGGGGTGATGTTTATGTTGATTTGACTGATAGTGTTGATTTGTCAAACTGCGTTGTCAACGGATATGACCACATTATCTATTTGGAGAACAAAAGATTATTCTTATTAGGAAACTATTGCTGTTTTAAAGATGTAAGAATTAATGCATCTTCGAGTGTAAAAGCACAAGAACTTGGAAGTTATGGAACGGCAAAATTGTGCATTACCTCAAATGTGTCAAGTTCACGATTTTTCTTTGAAAATGTAGTGTTTATGAATTTCATAAACCTGCCAAACGAAAGGAGAGATATAGTATCAACGTCCAATACAGGTGGTGTTAATCCGAGTATACATTTGTATTTTTATAGATGTGTTGTGATGTCCAACTATGTAAAAGACCACAATAAAATAGCAGATACTACTACGTGGACTGTCTACAATAATCATAATGGGTATTATATATCAAATCTTCATTGCTTAACCGTAACAATCATTGATTATGGGGGCAATAAAAAACGCGAAGATGTTTGCAATAAATTCGCGTTTAGAGGATATTATGTAGAAGGTTCACGAAAAATGGAATTTACTTCTGACGGCAGTTGCGAATACGATTATGAAGGCATTGATGATGACCGCCCGTATCGTATGAATGATACCGCTTTAAGACCGAATTATATAGATGTTTACAATCCATCTCGTAAAGAATTTGACGCATTATACGATTACGTTATGAGTTTGGAGTTAAATTCCGGCTCGACAGGTTGTAATACAAAAATAATCAGTATCGGTTCTGCGACTGAATTAAGTGCCTTAGTAGAGCCTAATTCCTTAGCCGAAAACGATATAGTGATTTTAACGGATATTGATAGTACAAAAACATACCAGTATTCCGTAAACGGACAAACGAAAACTTTTAAGGGAAACCCCGACTATGATTTGGTTTTCCGCTACTGCGGAAACAACGAGTTTAAGCCGGTGATGTTTTCCCCGATAGTATAAACAAACTTAATTTCTAATATTTAAAAACTTACAAAAAACATGGCAGTTACAACAATAAACGCTTTAAAAGCAAAATTCGCAGCGGGTAAATATCCGACCGCGGCTGATTTTGCCGATCTAATTGATACCTGTTCGCAAGGTGGTGGAACTTCAATTCCAATCTTTACAATAACAAATGAAACACCATTTGACGAAGAACTTGATAATGGTGTAAAGGTGTATAATATAATTTATAATCAGGATTTTCAGAGTTTAGGACTTGCGCCTAATGACCTTGTTATTATAAAAAACAAAACAAGTGAACCAATCAATGTAGGTTATCAGTATTCAACACTGATACCATTTAACGTACCTGCTTCCGGTGCAATTCTGTTGATAAAAATAGACCCGGAAGAAGTCAACAACGACTATTATGCTTCTGATAATTTAGAACTTGTCGGTGTTATTAATTCAGATTCGGCTGATACAACCTCACAGAAAGGATTTTTTGTATTTAAGACTTCTGTAAATTTTAGTTTTGTATACGACACATTTGAACCTTTTGACGAAAACAACGTTCCACCCGAAGGAACTGTTTGCATTATTGTCAATAATGGAGAAGAAAATATCTCGGTTACGTGTGATTACGATGCTAACATTACAGTAACAATAGCACCTCATAATGCAGTAATGTTTATTCATGCCGGGTCTGTACCAAACAGTAGAGGTGCGCTTTATCCTATATGGGCAGTCGTATCCAATC
>Ga0310690_10005497_pt1 | contig 17167 bp, 14 predicted proteins | sample AusTroGonzalo_MG_2_FD_207661 | JGI IMG/M metagenome (GOLD analysis project Ga0310690, IMG submission 207661) | Bovine rumen microbial communities from tropical cattle in Woodstock, Queensland, Australia - Gonzalo_04 (v2) (version 2) | ecosystem: Host-associated > Mammals > Digestive system >...
GTGTTTTGGCCGTTCAGGTCGGTACGCATGAATTGCAAATTGTCTTTGAGCACGGTGCCCGCTCTATCCTCTTCGGCAGAGGGGCTGACGTAGTAGAGGTAGTTGCCGTAGATGCTGAAGCCGGTATTGGAAGCGGAGGACACCACCGATTTGGGCACGATGGTCTCGGCCTTGGACATATCGTCCATATCGGCCACTTTGATACGCATGATAGCGCCTTTGACCACGTTGCCGAACCAGTTGTCTTGCGCTTTGGTCTGATAGTCGGCATAGCCGTTGACGAAGTAGATGTAGTCGCCCTGTTTGACGACGCTGCCGCCGTTGGACTCGACGGTGGCCGAGGTATCGCCGCGGTCGAACTTGGCGTTCTTATAACTCTCGCAGCCTGCCAACACGAGCACGGCAACCAACATAATGGCGATGATGATAATAACTTTCTTTTTCATGTTCTCTCCTTAGCGCAGTCGCGCATAATCGATACTCTTAGAGCATAATTATATAACAAAGTATGGTATATTGCAATCATTTGAGGCAAAAAAGTTGACCGAGCCTCATCATATCGTCAAATTCGGCGTCTATCGACGGGTTGTTGCGTCGACGGGGGCGCCCCAATCGGACCCGCAATCTCCAGCTAAGCCGCGCGCCAACGCCTATCTGGCGTTGCTGTCCTATATGCGGCGACAATCAAAAATCATCAAGAGGTAACTATGCTCATCTGCCAACTCATTCTTTTCAAGGGGGAAGGGAACGCCACCTTGACTTGCAAGACCCAACCCCACATAGACGCCCACGTCGTCTACCACCTTCGCGGCCTGCCCATGGGCGGCACGCTGCTTATTGGCGACGGCCTATCCCGCCAAGCTTTGGCCATAGGCCAACCTAAGGGTGAGGCCGTCATTCCGCCTCTCGAAACGGCGAGCCTTTGGGCGGCCTATCTCTCTTCCGACGGGCACTGTCTCGCTTGGGGCACGGCGGACGGCAAGTGGCACCGATACGTCGCCGCACAGCTTTACGATTGGGAGGAGGAGCGACGGGCGCAAAAGCCCATAGTGGAGCCACTCTTGGATTTGACGGACTTCGGCGTGGTGGCCGTCGAGACGGACGATATTAGGGCCGCCGATAGCGAGCAAAAGGTGGTTTCGGGGGAAGAAACCGAGACGCCGGAAGAGGCGCAAAAGGAGGCCATCGAGGCCGATACCATATCCTCCGTAAACGCGGAAGAAATAGCGTGTATCGAAGGCAAATCGCCTTCTAAAGAAGGCGAACCTATCGCCGCCCAGCACGCGGACGCACAGTCTTTCTTCGCCGAGGACGTAGAGCGCCTTGTCGCCGCCTTCGACGAATACCCGCCCTATGAGCCATTGGCGCGATTGATGGCGGGCAGTCGATGGGTGGAGGTCAACGGGGGCAAAGAGGACGCCTATCTGCTGGGCCTATTGTACGACAGCACGCCCGCGCCCACCCACTTGGTCTACGGCGTCAGGGGGCAGCGCAATCGCCCCTTTGCCGAGGACGCCGAGTGGCTCGCCGCCTCGGACGACACCTCGGGCGAGGGCTATTGGTTAATTTACCATAACCTCTAAGCAATGCTTAGAGATGAATTGTCGCCTGCGGCGACATGAATTGCGGCAAGCCGCATGAATAGGGGCTTGCCGCCCCATGATTTCTCGCATTTCTCGTGCGAAATGCTCCATTGCGGTTAAAAACATACATCCGAAATGCAAGGCTCTGCCTTGCATTTATGCCGCTATCGGCAATTCATGGCGTAGCCTTTCATGCGAAATAAGCGCAATTCATAAAAAAGGCGGCCGAACCCGAGGTTTGGCCGCCTGCATTATATTCTGTCTAGATTTCTTCGACTTGTTCTACGCTCAAGATGAAGGGATACTTCTGCGTGAGTTGATACAGGTCTTCGGCGCTGAACAGTTTCTCGGTATGTATCTCCAACTCCGCCTGCATGGTGCCGTCCTTGCCTCTAAACGTCTTGAACTTGAGGAACTTCTGCACGTGGAATATCTCGCGTACGGTCTCGATGTCCTCCTCCTTCTCTAACACGATGGTGGCGTGCAACACCAAGAACAACCGCGTACGGAAGAACTTGATGGGCAAGTGCAGCAATATTTGGATGCCCAAAACGAGCACGGTCGCCACAGAGCCGATGACGTAGAGCCCCGCGCCGAAAGCCATGCCGAGGCCCGCCGTCGCCCAAATGCCCGCCGCCGTGGTGAGCCCGCGCAAACTGTCGCGACGGTACATAATGATACCCGCGCCCAAGAAGCCTACGCCCGTCACCACTTGCGCCGCGATACGCGCGGGGTCCGCGCTTTTGGCGCCGGTGGCCTCCAGCACGGTGTCGGAGAAGGCGTACTTGGACAGTATCATCATCAAGGCCGCGCCAATCGCCACCAAAGCGTGCGTGCGCACGCCCGCCTCTTTGGAGCGGGACTTGCGCTCGAAGCCGATGATAAAGCCCGCGGCGCTGGCGCAAACCAAGCGTAGCAAAAAGTCCCAAATGTGCTCCGACCAGTAGCCCGAAATATCTATGGAAGTGATGGTTGCCAACATCTCTCTACCTCTAATCGTTGAGCATGGTGAACCGATAACCTATACCACGTACCGTCTCGATATAGTCCATCGGTATCTTTTCTCTGACGTGCGTGAGGTGCACCACCACCGTGCCCGAGTCGCCGTACGGTTGCATTTTCCACACCTCGCTGAAAATCTTATCCTTGCTGAACACGCGGTTGGGGTTGGACGCCAAGAAGTAGAGCAAATCGAACTCACGCGCCGTGAGGATGACCTCCTCGCCCTTGAAGAACACGCGGCGAGACAAGGGTTGGATGCGCAAATCGCGGTAGACGATGTCCACCCCGTTCTCGGCATTGTTGCCCTTGATGCGCTCGTAGCGCGTGAGGTGCATTTTGATACGCGCCACCAGCTCGGCGGGGTCGAAGGGCTTGGTGATATAGTCGTCCGCCCCCAGACCCAACCCGCGCAGTTTGTCGATTTTTTCGATGCGGGCGGTCACCATCAGGATAGGGATATCCTTGGTCTTGCGCAGGCGGCGGCAAATCTCGTAGCCATCCATGTCGGGCAACATCAGGTCCAGCACGATGAGGTCGAAGTTCTCGCTCTCGGCGCGTTGCAAACCGCTCTTGCCGTTGTTCTCGATGGCTACCTCGAACCCTTCCAACTCCAGATAGTCGCGCTCGATGTTGGCTATGCCTTTTTCATCCTCGATTAATAGGATTCGTTTCATTTTTTCCTCCTATAAGGTAAGATTATTTCTATGGTCAAGCCGTTGTCGTTGTAGGCTTGTATTTGTCCGTTATGCGCCGAGACGCAGTTCTTGACGATGGACAGACCCAGTCCGCTGCCGTCGGTCGGGTTGGTGCGGCTGGCGTCCCCGCGGTAGTAACTCTCGAAGATGTACTCCACCTCGTACTCGGCGATGCCGGGGCCGTCGTCCGCCACCTTAATCACCACGCTATTCTCGATGAGCTCGGCCGAAATCACCACGTTGGCCTCTTTTTTGTCCTTGTACTTGAGGCTGTTGTCGCACAGGTTCTGCCATACGCGGTTGAATTGGTCTTTGTCGATGCTCACCCACAACTTCCTGTTGCGGGGCAACTTGCATTTGAGGTTGAGCCCGCGCGCCGCATAAGCGATGTAGTGCTTCTCCACAAAGGCCTCGATTAGCTCGCAGATGTCGCGCACCACGAAGCTGTAGGTAATCTCCCTGGTCTCCACCTTGGTGAAGTCGGCGAGCTTGGCCACCAAGGTCTCCATGTCCAAAGCGGTCGAGTAGATGTTGGAGATGTACTCCTCCTCTTTGCCTATGCGCTTGGCCACGCCGTCCAATAGACCCTTCGCGTGCGTCTTGATGACGGTCAAGGGCGTGCGTAGGTCGTGGCTGATGCCCGACACCACGATGCCGCGCTCTCTATCCGCCGCCTCTTTGGCCAAAGTGGCGTCGCGCAGTTTGCGGCGTAGCATATCGAAGTCGACCAATAGGGCGGTGATTTCGTCGCGGTGCTTGGCGGGCGGCAGTTTGAGCGTCTGCTCGTAGTTGCCGTTATACACTTGGTCCATCGCCTCGCGCAGCTTGTTGAGGCGGGGGAAGATAACCTGTATCTCCACCACGATACTGCCTACGAAGATAAGCATTAGGGCCACTACGATGATACCCATGTAGATGTAGGCGTGGTAGCGCAGTGGGGCCAAGATGCTATCCTCGGCGTTGACCGCGTGCACGGTGCCGAATTCGGTCCCTTTGGACACCATGACCACCCCGTTGTAGGTGGTGCATACCATCTTGGCGGGCATGGCGGGCGCTTTGAGCAGTACCACCGTTTTGACGTCGGAGGCCAGCCCCGTGTCGGCGAAGACGTTACCGTCTCTATCCAACGCAATCACCTCGTACCCCGTGGGGAGGCCGTAGTCGGAGGGCTTGGCGCGGCCGTCTTTCAACTTGTAGACGTCCTCGCGGTCCATCTCGCTCAACTTGCTCTCCACCGTGGTGATTTCGGCGAGGTCTACGGTGAACGCGTCGCTGCGGTCTAAGGTGCGCAGAAACATCAGCACGCCGACCACCGTGATGGCCAGCATGACCAATGCGAACACCAAATTGATAACCAACAGCTTGCGTTTTAACATAGTATCTATATTTTACTACAAAAAAACACCATTTTCAAGAGGGGGAATGAAAAATGTTGGCTTCGCCAACTCGAAATGTGCTACGCACTCGATAGGCGTTGCGTTGCAACGCTCGATGTGCGCTCCGCGCTCGATGTGTTTGCCTTTGGCAAACGTTGTGGATTAATAAAAGCAGTGTCCGTACTACTAGAGGGGCACTGCTTTCTATCATATTTATTTTTCATCCACTCGATAGGTTGCCTACGGCAACTCGATAGGCGCTCCGCGCTCGATGTGTATGGCTCTGCCATACTCGATGTGTGCTCCGCACTCGATGTGTGGCTGACGCCACATTTCGGAATAATTAAAGAGAACCCTTTCCGACAAATCACCATTGATAATAAATGCTCCCTTTGCTTTTGGAAGAGAGCATTATTTGTTAATCCACAATGTTCGCCTTAGCGAACACATCGAGTCCGAAGGACACATCGAGTTGCCGTAGGCAACCTATCGAGTGCGTAGCACACATCGAGTATTGCAACGCAATACACTTTGGGTGCGTAGCACACATTCGGTACCCCGTAGGGGTACACAAAAGTTGCTATTTTAATAGCAACTTTTGTGCCTTGTCGTCCAGAAACGCGCCCGCGGCGCCGATAGCCGTGCTGTACTGCGCGCTGTGGTAGTCGCTCCCGCCCGTGCAGATGAGACCGAATCGTTTGGCGATGGCCTTGAGGTTGGCGCGGACGTCCTGCCCGTAGTTGGGATAATACACCTCGAGCCCTTTTAGACCCGCTTTGGTCAGGTCCTCCACGACGGTGGGCAGTTGCTTGGACTGCCACATACGGAAGGGGTGCGCCAGCACCGCCACGCCGCCCACGCCGGTCACCAAAGCCACGGCGTCTGCGGGAGATACCCGCATACCGTCCACAAAGCAGGGCGCGCCTTTGCCGATGTATTTGTCGAAGGCCTCGGCCTTAGAGCGCACGAACCCTTGCTTGACCAATAGCTCGGCCACGTGCGACCGCCCCACCGATGGCCCGTCCAATTCGTCCCCCACCTCTATCTTGACGCCGTGGTGGCGCAGCTTCTCCACCACACGCAAGACGCGCTTGCGCCTGAGACTCTGCAACTTGGCCACTTCGTCTAAAAATTGCATATCTTGGTAGGGTACGTTATACCCCAAAACGTGCACTTCCTCTTTGAGATAGGTGCTGAATTCGATGCCCGCGAGGCAGGTTATCCCCGCCGCTTTGGCGGCCTCGACGCCCTCTTCCACGCCCGCTACCGTGTCGTGGTCGGTCACCGACATGAGGCTCAGACCCGCTTTTTTGGCGAGCGCCACCACCTCGGTGGGGGTGTTGTGCCCGTCCGAGAACGTGGTATGTATATGGATGTCGCAGGGGATGTTCATCAGTCGCCCTCCGTGTCGTCATCGGGCGGGGGCAGCGTTTCGTCCTCTTCTCGATAGTCGTCCAGTTGTTGCACCGCCGATAGTTTTTGTTTGATGGTGTCCGCCTTAGAGCCCGTCTCGTGTAGCGTCTTGGCCACCGTGTTGATTTGCTTTTCGGCCTGCGCCAAGTTCTTGGCGAAGTATTGGAATTGGCGTTGAATCACGGCCAACAGCTCCCATATCTCCTTGCTGCGCCGCTCGACCGCCAAGGTCTTGAATCCCATTTGCAGACTGCTAAGGAGCGCCGCCAAGGTGGTGGGGCCCGCCACCATCACGTGGTATTGGTTGCGCAGTAGGTCGTTGAGGCCTTCACGGCGCATGATTTCGGCATACAGCCCCTCGATAGGCACGTACATCACGGCGAATTCGGTGGTGCGCGGGGGCTTGATGTACTTCTCTTGGATATCCGACGCCTCGCTCTTGACGCGCTTTTCGAGGGCCTTAGACGCCGCCTCGGCGCCCGCTTTGTCCCCCGCCTCGGTGCAGTTTACCAACCGCTCGTAGTCCTCTCGGGGGAACTTGCTGTCGATGGGCAGGTAGACGTTCTCGCCCTCGGTCTTGCCGGGCAAACGCACCGCGAACTCCACCACGCTACGGTCGGACCTAGGCGCCGCGCGAAACCCGACGACGTATTGCTCGGGGGTCAAAATGTCCGACAAAAGGGTGGCCAACGAGGCCTCGCCCCACACGCCGCGCGTCTTCACGCCCGACAGCACGCGTTTGAGGTCGTTCATGTCGTTGGTCATAGACTGCATTTCGCCCATGCTCTTGCTGACTTTCGCGAGGTTTTCGCTGATGAGTTGGAAGGATTGGTTGAGCTTGCTTTGCAGGTTGTCGTGCAGCTCCTTGTCCACCACCTCGCGCATACGGTCCAATTGCTTGTTGTTCTCCTCGCGCAAAGTCGCCAGTTGTTTGGCGACCTCTTCGCGCACTTCCATCAGGCGCTTTTGGGTGGTCTCGAGGCTCTCGTGTTGTTTGCTTTCGAGCGAAGCGCGGATGGATTCCAACTTGCGCTCCATCTCCTCGCGTTGCTCTCTCAGGGTAGCGCGCGTTTTGTCGCCCATGTTGGCTAAGGTTTGGTCAACTTTTTCCCCTTGCTGGGTCTGCCGCGCCTCGAAGGCGGTCAAATGCGCGTCCACGGTGGCCGTGTAGCCCGTAAGCAACAAGGCGACGTTTTGATTGATGGCGTCTATTTGGTCCTTGACCGAGGCCGATACGGCGTCGGCGATTTGTTTGTCGTCCGTCTTTTCTCCCGATTGTCCTGCGCGGCGCATAGCGACGAGGCTTATCGCCAAGGTCACGGTGGACAGTACCGCCGCCACCGAGGCCACTATCAATATCGCTAACTCCATTATATTTCCTCCTTTGGTAATTTTGCCAACCGCACGCAGGTGTCGTGGTCGGGGTGCGTCAAATGCATGATACACCAGTCCACCATGCCCCTCATCACCTTGCCGAGCATTGGCTTGGGTACGCCCATCTCCTCCAGTTCGTTGGGCGTGATGGGCAAATCCTTATGGGATTTGGGTACCTTGGCGTTGTCAATGGCCTCTTTGGCGCGGCGTGCCGCCACCATCTTGTCTTGGTCTATCCACAGCGCCCCTATCTCTTCGATGACGTCCCCATAGGCGGCCGCCCACAGGTAGCGCTCGTCTTGGGGCAAGGGGAAGTCCATGCCCGCCAAGAGACGCTTTACGGCCTCCACTTGCTTGTTGGCGTATCGTAGCCCGTCTTTGCCCAACGCCAAGCCCGCCAAGGCAAAGGCGAATGCGCCCGCCGCCGCATAGCACACGGCGGCCAGTCTGGTCTCCAATCGGGACGAGGCGAATATGGGGTTGATGGCACGCACGCCCGACAGGCAAAGGAAGGGCCACAGCTCGAGTTCGTTCAGCAACTCAACCCCTCGCTGGGGTCCGTCCGCCACCCCGTACTTTTGGTCGGACAGCAGTATTTTGTCCAATTCTTCGCGCTTTCTTTCGGGCGAAATGTCCTCGAGTTGGCGGCGCATTTCCTTGGCCACCAATAGCGCCTCTGCTTGGGGCTCGAACCCCAGTTCGGCACAAAAACGTACCATACGTAGGATACGCAATCCGTCCTCGGCGAATACTTCTCGTGGCGTGCGGGTGGTGGATATCACCCCATTGCGGATGTCCGCTATGCCCCCCGTAGGGTCCAACACCTCGCCCGAGGCGACGTCGAGATAGAGGGCGTTCACGCGGAAGTCCCGCCTCATAGCGTCCTCCTCCACCGTGCCGACGAATACCACTTTATCGGGCGTATGCACCCCGCCTATCGGGTAGCTGTCGCGGCGGAAGGTGGTGTACTCGAAGTCCCACCCTTCATACCGCAGTAGCACCGTGCCCACGCGGGGGTTGACGGGGATGACCTTCGCGCCCGTCCCCGCGAGAGTCGCCGCTACCTCGTCTACGGTCATTGCGCCGCACACGTCTATGTCCGTGCTACGGGGCGCGCCCCACATGAGTTGGTTGCGTACGTATCCGCCCACGACGTAAAGGGGCGCGGGCAATAGCCGCGCCAACCTCGATAGTGCGTCGGGCACCGTGAGCGTCATTGTTTGGTGTAGATGCGGGGGTCCAGCACGCATACGTCGGGCAGGTTGCGATAGCGCTCGGCGTAGTCGAGGCCATAGCCCACCACGAAGGCGTTGGGAACGGTGAACCCTATGTAGTCGCCCTCGAGGTCGGTCTGCCTACCCTCGGGCTTATCCAAAAGCGAACAAATCTTGATGGACTTGGGGTTGCGCGCCTCAAAGAGCTTTTTGAGGTACTTGAGCGTCAGACCCGAGTCGATGATGTCCTCCACGATGATGACGTTTTTGCCGGCGATGGGGCTACTTAGGTCCTTGGTCAAGCGCACCTCGCCCGAAGACTTGGTATCCACGCCGTAGCTCGACGTGGCGATGAAGTCCAACTTGATGTCGAGGTCGATGTGGCGAATCAGGTCGCAGTAAAAAATGCTGGCGCCCCTAAGCGTGCACACCATCAGCACCTCTTCGCCCTGATAGTCGCGGGTGATGGCGGCGCCCAACTCGGCAACGCGCTTTTTGAGCTGTTCTTCGGTATACAACACTTCGCATACGTCTTGATGTAGTTGCATGGTCAGTCCTCCTCACTAAAGGTGTATATGTGTCGGGTGGAGGTGTCCACCTCTACGGCGCGCGCGATATCCACCGCGCACACCAATATTTGCTTGCCATAGGCCACTACGGGCACCGCGTCCCGTAGCCTCAGGGGCACTTTTTTGTCGGTATAGTAGTCGCCCAAGGACTTGGTGCCGCCGCCGAACTTCTCGATGACGTCGCCCGCACGCCTTAGGCGCACCACCGTCCCCTCGGGCAATTTGTCGAGGTCAAAGCGCAGTTTGTCGCCCTCGCGGTAGGGGCGCAACCGATAGCGCTTATCGCCGAAGGTATAGTCGCCCTCAAGTGCGGGGTACTCGGCGTCTTCTTGCGGGGTTTTGCGCCAAAAGGCCACTTGGTCATACTCCTTGGCCGCCATGACGTCGTGCGGCAGACACACCGCGCCGTTATTCTTGCCGTCCGCAAGGGCCAACACTGCCTCGAGGTGCTTGCTCTCCATATCCACCGCGTAGTCGAAGTAGTAGAGGGCCTTGCCTACGCTCCACTTGGCGAGGGCGGGGTGTTGATTAAGCGCCTCGACGGGTAGAAAGACCACGTCTCCTCGGGTGGTCGGCGCGATGGCCAAGCTGTCTAAGAGGTCGATTTGCTCGGTGGCCGTTTGCCGTAGCCTCGCCAAACTCTCCCTGTATCGGGGGAATTTCTCGGCTATTTTGGGTAGCACCTCCCACCTGAGGTAATTGCGGCTGTAGGTGGTGTCTCTGTTGGTGGCGTCTTCGCGGTATGGTATCGAATAGGCCTTAGCGTACCCCTCTATTTGCGACCGCGTAAGGGAGGCAAAGGGGCGGATGTAGCGGGGGCGCTTGCCCCCTTCGGCTAGGCCGTTGAGTCCCGTGCCGCGCAGGATGTTCATGAGCGTGCTTTCGGTTTGGTCGTCCAGGTGATGGGCGGTGGCGATGCAGTCCGCTTGGCCTTTCTCCAGCGCCTCGGCAAAGAAGGCGTGTCGCAACTCCCTTGCCGCTTGCTCTATCCCCATGTGGCGCTCCTTGGCATAGGCGGGCGCGTCCACCTCTTTGGTTAGGCAAGGGACGCCCAACTTGGCGGCGTATTCCTTGACGAGCCCGAGGTCCTTTTGGGATTCTTCCCCTCGTATGCCGTGGTCTACCGAGAGCACCGTGACCTTGGCGCCCGACTGCACCAAGTAGTGCAGCAAGCACATCGAGTCCATGCCCCCCGATACCGCTACGCCGATATGGCCGTACCGCTTAGCGTCGAAAGTGCCCAGTTCCATCGCCCGAATACAATGGTTACGTGCGCGCGCCTACAGCTCGAATTCGGTGATGAACGCCTCGCGCGAGAGCATCCCTTCGTGCTTTTTGCCGGCTACGCCGCCTTTGAAACAAATCATCGTGGGTACTACGCGTATTTTGCATTTGTCGGCGATAGCGGGCGCCTCGTCTACGTCGCATTTGACGATTTTGAACGTATCGAAGTCCTTCTCCAACCCCTCGAGAATGGGGCTCTGCATCTTGCAGGGACCGCACCAAGTGGCGAAAAAGTCCACCACCACGGGGACGTCGGCTTGCAACACTTCGCTTTCCCAATTTTTGTCGTTAACGTGAATCATACTTGCTCCTTCGGGCACTTGCCCATTTTAATAGTATTATTATATCTCATTTTCTCCCTTTGCGCAAGCCTCTTTGCGCAAGTGGGCCTCTTCTTTTGAGTATGCGAGGGGGCGGGGTTTCTTATGCTGCGCAAGGGCCGCTGCTGCACTTTCTTCGGTAGGGCGAACTTAAGTTCGATAGTCCTTTTTCGCCCCCTTTTCTCGCCACCGCAGTAGTGAGAAAAGCGCTTTCTCCAAAAAAGTTGAAAAAAGTATCACAAAAATATTGACAAGCGTTTTTGGCGTGTATATAATGAAAATGCGAATTAGATTTCACTTTTTCGCAGAGACCAATGTGGCATACGCCAAAAAGGAGTCGAATATGCCTATCGTAGTTGCCCCCATCGGCAAGGAACTGCGCGTCGTCAAGATATTGGCGGACGAAAAAACGAAAAAACACCTCAACAACTTGGGTCTTACGGTGGATAGCACCGTTCAAGTGCTGTCCAATAGCGGCGGCACGGTTATTTGCTTGGTCAAAGACGGTCGTTTGGCATTGGACCGCACCCTATCTACCAAGATTTTGGTCGCATGAGGAAAGGAGTAGATAATGGAAAAGAAACTCAATGAATTTGCCATAGGCGAAAGCGGCGTCATCAAGCGCGTCGCCGGCGAAGGTCGTGTGCGCCGTCGCCTCTTCGATATGGGCGTTACGCCGGGCGCGGACGTAACCCTCGTCAAAGTCGCTCCGTTGGGAGACCCTATCGAGGTACAAATTAGAGGATATTCCCTTACCTTGCGCAAGAGCGAGGCCGAGAATGTGACCATGGAGGTGAAAGGATGAAATCGTTTGCTTTGGCGGGCAACCCCAACTGTGGCAAAACCACCCTTTTCAACGCGCTGACAGGCTCCACTGCGCACGTCGGCAACTGGCCGGGCGTCACCGTGGACAAGCGCGAGGGCGTATATAAGAAATGCGCCGAGCCCGTGACCATCGTGGATTTGCCGGGCATTTATTCCCTATCGCCCTACACGCCCGAGGAGGTCATCTCGCGTAATTATATATTGGATGAAAAACCCGATTGTGTGATTAACATCGTGGACGCCACCAACATCGAGCGCAACCTTTACCTGACCACCCAACTGATGGAGATAGACGTGCCCGTGGTCATCGCGCTCAATATGATTGACGTGGTCGAGAAGGCAGGCGACAAGATTGACGCCGCCAAACTGTCCAAGAGCATCGGCTTGCCCGTCGTGGCTATCTCGGCGCTCAAAGAGGCGGGCATCGACGAGTTGATGCAGGTAGCCTATGCCGAGTGTCAGAAGGAGCGCAAAGGCACCACTATCTTGACGGGCGGCAAACTCTACCACCTGATTCGTGACTGCAAGATTGCTTTGGAGGGCCAAGGCGTAGACAACGCTTTGTTCCACGCGGTCAAACTGGTGGAGATGGACGAGATAGAGGTGGAGATGCATCCCACTTCGGCCACCATGGTGGAGGAGTTCAAGAAGACCTTCTCGGACGACACCTTCGGCGACGACTTCGAGGCCTTGGTCGCCGATAGTCGGTACAAATACATCTCGGACAACTATTCGGTTGCCTTGACGCGCAACAAGAACAAAGGCAAAGAGACCTTGTCCACTTCGGACAAAATCGACAAGGTGCTTACCCACCGCATTTGGGGCATTCCCATCTTTTTGGTCATTTTGTTCCTCATTTTCCACTTGACTTTCTCGGAGGATTTCCTGTTCCTCTCGCATTCGGACGCTTTCAAAGCACCCGACCCCGTCGCCTATGACGCGGTGGGCGCCGTGGTCGAGGAGCCCCAAAACGGCGGCATCTACTACGACGAGGACGGCAACGAGGTGGAGGCCGTGGTCGAAAATGGCGAACTGGTCGAGTTGGCCCTCGTCCCCTATGCCTACGACAAGAAGGGCAACGCCTACAAGGCATTCTACGACGCCGACGGCAACGAATTGACGGTATTGGCCGACGCCGAGGGCGAGTTGGTGGATATCTACGACGACAAAGGCGTCAAGATTGAACAAGTCTATACCCTTAGCGGCCACAAGGCCGAAATCGTCCTGAATGAGGACGGCGAGTTCGAGGACGTGGCGTATGCCTCTGCCATCGACGAGTTCTCGGCGGGCGTGAGCGTACACACTTTCTTCGGCTACGAGGAGAGTATCTATAGTCCGGGCGTCATCCTGTTCAACACCATGGAGACCTTCACCGGCTTCCTGTCCGCTTGTGCCTCCGAGGCGTTGAAAAACGCCACCCCGTGGGTCTCGGGCCTATTGGTGGACGGCGTCTTGGCGGGCGTCTTCTCGGTGCTCTCTTTCCTGCCGCAGATACTCCTACTGTTCTTGTTCTTCTCCTTGCTCGAGGATAGCGGCTATATGGCGCGCGTCGCCTTCATTCTGGACCGCATCTTCCGCCGCTTCGGGCTGTCGGGCAGAGCGTTTATGCCCATGATTATGGGCTTCGGTTGCTCGGTGCCCGCCATGATTAACACCCGCACCTTGGCGGACGAGAAGGAACGAATTGCCACCATACGCGTCATACCTTTCTTCTCCTGCTCGGCCAAATTGCCCATATTGACGGCAGTCGCCGGCGCTATGGCGGTTTACTTCGGAATCGGTAGCGCGGACCTCATTACCTATGCCATGTACGTGTTGGGTATGGTGGCCGCCATCGCCACGGTCATCTTGATGCGCGGCACCACGATGAAGGGCGAAGTGCCCCCGTTCATTATGGAATTGCCCGCCTATCACGCACCCGGATTCAAAAACCTGATGGCCCACTTGTGGGACAAGGCCAAGCACTTCGTCAAGAAGGCGTTCACCATCATCTTGGCGTCCACCATCGCCATTTGGCTCATCAGCCACTTCTCGTGGGGCTGGCGTTTCCTCGAGGACGAGCAGATTAATCAGTCTATCTTGGCGGGCATCGGCCAATTCGTGCAACCCTTGTTCACCCCCTTGGGCTTCGGCAGTCAGTTGGGACAATGGGGCTGGCTCTTCGTAGTCGCCGCAGTTACCGGCCTTATCGCCAAGGAGAACGTCATCGCTACCTTTGGTACGCTGGCCGCCTGCGTGGCGGGTGCGGCCATCGACGTAGAGGTGGACGGCGGTATCGCGGCCGTGCAGGCGATGATACAGGCTACGGGTATCAATCAAGCCGCCCTCATCGCGTTCATCGCCTTCAATATGCTCACTATTCCCTGCTTCGCGGCAGTCGCCACGGCCAAGGCCGAGTTGCCTACGCGCAAATCCTTCCGTTGGACATTGCTCTTCTGGGTGGCCACCAGCTACGTGGTCGGCACCATGGTGTACCTTATCGGTACCTGGTGGTGGACGGTGTTCATCTTCGCCGCCGTGTGGGCCGTAGCAATCACCCTCATCGTGCTCCAAAACAAGGGTATCATCCGCTTGCCGAAGAGGAAAGAAAAGGCCGCAAAAGAGGCCACGCCCATAGGCTGTGTGGGTTGCCCCTCGCTGGACACCTGCGCCAAAGCCAAGCAAGGCGGCGAAAAGCAAGACGCCAAGCGAAAGAAATCCTGTTGCGACTAATCCGTCGCCCATCAAAAATTGTCGGGAACTATCCCGACAATTTTTGTTTTGCGCTTTCCCCATCTTCGCGAAGAGGCACATTCGCCCAATCGCAACTGCAAAATACGGCCCTTGGGTGTTGCTTAGTGCCGAAAAACGTGCTACTATAATATTGTAAACCCTTTGAAGGAGGACGCTATGGCCAACAAGGACAATTCCAAACCCGTACGCGATTTCGACGACTTTATGGCGAGTTACTATCGCTGTTTCTCCACCAAAAACGGCGAATTGTATTGCAAAGACATCATTCGCAAACTTGCCGTCAAATGGACGGGCAACTGCTGGGAGACTTGCGCATACGATGAGCGTTGGGACGAATATAAAGACATCAAGCTCGACGAGGTGCGCAAGATTGCCTCCGTTCCCCCTTGGGACAAGTTCGACGAGATATTGGATAAGGAGGCCCGGGCCGAGGCCAAAGAATGGGACAAGCTAGTCGAGACCACCCCGCGCCGCGTGATTGGCTACACCAACACGGCCTTTGGCTCCAACCACTTCCTCTCGGTCTCGGCGGGCAACTTGACCAAGGAGGAATACGCCGCCATTCTCAAGGATTTCCGCGCGCACGGCTATTACTACTCGGGCGAGGACTACCAGGACTCCTCGCGGGACTGCACCCCCGTCTTGGACGACTACCGCTACGTGGATTTCTCCCGCCGTGGCTTCGGGGCGCTTATCGCCGAGGCTAACGGCGACTTCAGCCCCATGGGTTACTGCGCCTTCACCGAGGCTGAGTTCTTTGAGGAGGACGAATACGTCTTCCCCAAGGGCGGTCTGCACCCCGACGTGCCCCATGCCGACAGCCTTATCGCAGTGGACGAGGACACCTTCCGCCGCTTCGAAGAGGCCGAGGCCAACTCTGCCGATACCTTGGTCGCCGTCTTGGTGCCCGAGGCCGAAACGGGATACTATTGGGACTGTGACGGCGTCACTTTGCAATGCGGCGAAGAGTACGCTGGCGGCATGGTCTTTGCCATAGGCAAATTCGCGAGCCGCGAAGAATACGACTGCTATCAAGAATGGCGCGAGCAGCACTGTACCCCTTGGCGCGACGAATACGCGGGCCGCGTGCTCCTCTTGGTCAAGCATTTCTAATAACAACCAAATCAGATAACAATCTCTTTGAAGATAAAAAAGAGGCGCGAAGTTCGCGCCTCGATTTTTTGTTGTGTTGCGACGGTTGCCGCAAATGGTTTGATAGGTGAGGCTATACCTCAACCGCTCTTAGCCGAGAAAGGCGAAATTGCCGTTGCTCGGTCCGTCTTGGAGCGTGATTACGTCGGATTTGTTCCAAATGCCCTCAGTCTCGGGGTCGATGAACAGACTGCCGAACAATTCGTCGTACAAGTCGGGACTGACGCGCGCGAACCGAATGCTCGTAGCATCCACGTACACCATGCCGATAATGGTCTTTTCACGGGGGTTGAAATTGCAGTTAACCGTGATCCAGCAACCGATATCGCCATAAGTGCCGCCCTTGACGAGGGCAGCGAAGGTGGCGTCGTCATTCGTGATATCCCAGTCGTTGGTGCAGGTGTAGTTGAACGACTTGAAGAGGCCAATGGCCACAGTGGTGCTGACGGTCACGCCGTCCACCGTGCAACTGATGGTGAGGTCTTGCTGTGCCTTCGAGCCGTCGATATCGCCGAACGCGATACTGGAGTCTGTGCCTTTGACCGTGTCTGTGTGGCCATCCGAATAGTAGCGGGTGATGGTATAATACGATGCTTGCGTGTACAGAGTAGAGGTATAGACGTATCTGTCATCAATTACCTGCGTGTTGGCCGTGGCCGAGATGCCCGTCAAGCCCAGCACCGTGATGGGCACGTCCACGTAGATATCCGCGTTGCGCTTGAGGCTGATGCGGAAGGTCCGCTCGCCGGGGGTAGAGGTGTCGAGCGTGCCCACGTCGACCAAGAAGAGGTCGGTGGTGTACGCGCCGCCACCCACGAGGCCCGTTTGCGCATTGGTGTACAAGTAGGCGATGCCGCCGTTGAAGGTGTACTTGGCGCCCCTCTCCACCGTCGTGGAATGCCCCGCCGCGCTCAGCGAGGTCATAAAGGCCTTGTTGGCGGCGTCAATCTTGGTCAGGTTGATGATGGAGACACTGTAGTAGGAGAAGTTGCCAAACAGGTGCTCGCCATTGTTGAAGGAGGAGAACATAATGGCAATCTCTTGGTTGGGCGAAATCCAAGCGTGATAGTAATTGGTCTCGTCTTCCTCGTTGCCGAAGTGCGTGGCGTAGCCGCCCCACTTGTAGCCGGCCTCCGTGTAGGCCGACATGAGCCCACTGACGAACAAGTGCGCGTTCACGGAGGAGGGGAATTTGCCGACCAAGCGCAACGCGGTGGGATTGTCCGCCTCGTTGGTGTACAGTGCGTAGCCGAAGACCGAGTCGTCGTCTAGGTCGATGAAGGGGTCGGAGGTGCCCTCGAGATAGGCCGCGATGGCCTCGGCGGGATAGATTATGCTATAGTCGTAGATATAGACGGAGACCGAGTTGCCGACCTTGCCGGTCCTTACGCGTAGCAGCATTTGATTGTTGGGCGAGCACAGATAGGTTACGTCGTTGATTTCCTTCTCGGTATAGCCGTATTGTTCGCTCTTGAGCATCGTGACGAACTCCTCCGCCACGTCGGTGTCGTGTTGCTCCACGCCGTCCTCATAGCGCAGTTCCGCCCAAATGCAAGCAATGGCGGGGCTGTAGCCCTCGGTATCGAAATGATACTTCATCGCCCAAGGCGTCTTGAACTCGGGGATA
>Ga0310690_10005498_pt1 | contig 17164 bp, 40 predicted proteins | sample AusTroGonzalo_MG_2_FD_207661 | JGI IMG/M metagenome (GOLD analysis project Ga0310690, IMG submission 207661) | Bovine rumen microbial communities from tropical cattle in Woodstock, Queensland, Australia - Gonzalo_04 (v2) (version 2) | ecosystem: Host-associated > Mammals > Digestive system >...
TTAAACTCTTTAAGAGTTTTAAATTTATCTGGACTTTCATGAGTTACACCTCTCGTAATATCTTTTTCACTAATTGAATATTACGGTTTGAAGAATATAAACTCACGAATTACTTCCAATTGGATGCTATTAGGAGCGGCGAAGCCGCCCCTTAATTATTAACACAAGCCGGCAAATGACAAATTATGCTCCTCAGACATAAGTTCTTCATCTATCTTAGAATCAAAGCAAGTACAATCGGTATATTCACCTATAGTTTCTCCTGTACTTGCTAAGATAAGATTACCGTAATCTTCTCCACAACAAGCACACTTTCCTTTAGAAACTTTTACTACAGAATATTCTTCAGAAGACATTATTGCTACTCCTCCTTGCCTTATAACAACGTCCATTTAGAGCAGTAACGAAGTAATCTGAACCTATTCGTTCACACTCGTTTAAAAGCTTACTATAAGTACTATATGGATAACATCTTTTTAATTCCCTTTTATACGTACCGTAGAAATACATAGGTGTGATTCCGTTTTGAGACTCATAAAGAGAACACCAAGCATTAACGAAAAGACGTGCAGGTTCTCCTTTCACTGTTACAAGACTAAGAGCACGGGCTACCTCTGATGCATAAAGATAATGCTCCGTGCTCTTTACTGGCGTCCAGTATTGATATTCTTCTACCATAGGTCTCCGTCTCCGCCGTAGCGTTCAACCTTTTCTTCAGGGTCATCAACTTCAACAGCAAACGCACCGTTTAGGCCCATTTTGTTAATCATATCTTCTGCAGCTTCGAATGAATCAAAAGCGAACGGATTAGTAGTACCAGGGTGACAAAACATCTGGTCATTAGAATTCTTGATAACTATCATCCGATATCTTCCTCCTCTGTTATGTCTGTTATCTCATAATTAAGTTCAGAGCCGTTGAAACGAGGCGCCTCTTCAAGAAACTCTTTTTCGGCGATATTCTTTGCTCTTGCAAAATCATCTACCTTAACAGTTGTATACCATGATACCAGTACGGTGTACTTTTTAATCACTGGCATCACCATTTTCTAATTTAACACCAATGTCCTTTTCGTTTATCCAGAAGTAATTTGTATCACCTTTAGTTAAATCGATGCAAGCAGTTTTAGGCCCGTGAATATCCCGATTAATCTTTACATGATTTATATCAATGTAGTAGATGATAAACTTATTGTAACGTACCGGGATATTATCTGAGTTATTATACCACATTTCAGTGTAATTATACTCAGTCGATAAACATACTCTGGATTTAACTATCACACCAGTTTCCTTGCCCCCGTTAAAACTAAACGCAACGCAATCACCTGGCTTATACTTCGGTGTCGGATAACATGCTTTTCCTTTTTTTACGCCATAAATATTTGCAAGAACTGCAGTCACCAACACCAAAAGTATATCGAACATCGTAATATGTTCAATCATTAGTTGCCACCCCACCTAGGGTCAGTAAGCATACTTACGAGAAAATCATCATCAATAACTGCATCAGGGAATTGTTTCTTAAGCCATTCGAGCATATCAGCTCTCAATACATCTGGCATAGCATGACGAAGAATAACGTCAAATTTCTCGTTCACGTTATCGTACCTTACCATACCCATAGGATACAAGCCACCGTAGAGAAGCATGTTGCCGGCATTTGTTCCGACAACTGAAAGCGGAGTACCGTTATCAATCTCATGACAAAGGATGTAACGTGTCTCCTCAAGGCCTCTAGGCTGTTTAATCTCCGAAAGAAAACGTTGTTCGTCAAGTGCTTTCGTTAACATTTATATTTCCTCCCTTATAACAAATCCTGAATGATTCTATCATGAATCCTGTCCTGAACTGCCTGTCTCGTAATATAATCTGGAGAAATATCCCCGATTAATCCGTTTCTGGCAGCTTTAAGAACATTTAATACGTCTTTCTTCAAACACGTAGGAGCAAGTGTTCTGCCAGCATGCTCCTCAAAGTTTAGCAACTCATCCAACTCTGCCTTTGAAATGAGCTTATTATTTATGAGAGGGTCTGGAGACAGCTTTGGTTCTACTTCGTAAGCACAAAGAACATCAAAACCATATCTCAGTAAAGTAGTGCCTGAATCAAAGCAACGTTTCACACCACCACTTTCTTTGCACAAATTCTTGCCGTATCCGTTGCTACGAGATAAAACAATATCCTTTGTCGTAAACCAGCATGTATACTTTAGATTCTCATCGTAACGTGAAAAGATTTCAAAGAACTCTTCGCAATACCTTTCGAAACTTTCTTGAGACATCTCCGTTACGAAATTAATGTTATTGTTGTTGTATTTATACACTCTAAACGCTTCCTCATTGCTATTATTGCATGAGAAAGATAAAGATGATAAACAACTCAAAACACTTGTTCTTTCCTCTATATCATGAGACAAAGCATACCACGGAGTAGAAAAAGGATTCTCACGCCCCGTATATGAGTTTGTCCTGTATAATATTTCACCCACTTATTTCACCTCTGGCTCTTCAATGTTACAGCAGTATATAATGGAACTATGCCAGGAGTATAATCTCCCAATTGGAAGTTAGAAGGAAAAACAAATCTCTCCTTTATTCATGGCCATTGGACAAGCCATCTGTCTGTATCACCGGTATATTCCCACTCTTCGCAATCACAATTGTTTTCGAGGAACCAACGCCAAACTAAATGTCTATGACAAAAGTCTTCAGATTTCTCGTAACACAAAAGAATCTTCCCGTTTAATTCATGGTAAACTTTTATAGGGTCAAGTTTATCTAATACTTCCCTAATGTATCTAGGAACATAATCTTCGTTGCTAAGTTTTCCTGCTTTGTAATCCTTAATGATTCCTGGAGTCGGAGCGAGCTGTTTATATTTTTCTCCAGTATATCCCTTGGGTGGCCACTGCGATATAGATACTAACTTATCTTGTGGGAGATTAAACTTCCTCACGCCACCAAAGTAACTTGTATATATAATTTTCACCGCCCCCTTAATATAGAATCTAGATTATCGAATACGTCAAAATGGCTGTACTTATTAATAAAGTAATCACACCAAGCAGTGTACGTTACGCAATTATTTTCATTGCAAAGTAAATTGCTGACTATCTGCCTATCATTGTCAGTTAAATTATCTGCTATATGGTTAAGTATTTTCGCAATATTATCTCGGTCTAGTCTTTCTAAAACGAAATTAATATTCATCATTGTAGAAGAATCAATTAAACCATAGGTAACCACCGACTTTGCAAAACTATTAGAACTTATAGAGAATACTATCTTTTTTTTCTTTCCTACTTTTACAAATGAATACGATTTCTTCCTTGTTTCGGTATCAGCTTCTCTAAAAGCTATTAAGACTGTACCGTTTTCAGGAATAGTAAGTTCACTTTCTCTATTGCAGATACATTGAATTGTCGAGTTAGAAGGGTTATCAAGATTGTTCTTTATAGTAACCCCCTCTAAAAAACAGAGTGTCTTTCCATTCATACTTATTATAGTATCTAGTCCGGAGTATAGCGTAAACGTTCTTGTATTTTCTTGAAACGGAAATTTATAATATCCGCTTAACATGGTGCACCTATGCATGAATCATCATTTATAAACCAGTTCAGACCTATTCCGTACTTAGCCATTATTAGACTCTTAGAGAACTCGTAAATAAGAGAATGCTCGTGTAACTCGTAGAGAGCACCCTCTAATCCGTTTGGAGCACACATGTATCCTAACTTTAGATGCAAAAGTTCATGTACCAGCGTTAACTCGTCACACTTCTTAAAAATTCTATCGTCTTTATTAGTGTCTAGAATCGTAACTGTTGCTGTCTTATTTTCAATTAAAAAATTCACGTGGCCGTTTTCTCCTGGATATTCCTCCTCTTTGTGAAATCCGACACTTATTATCCACGAGTCGAGAAAGAGTCGATGTTTCCACTCCTCGGTACTTTTCATAAGCTCGTCCTTGTCTTTGAATGTAACTATCGGTTCTTTCATAAGTAGTATCATCTCCCCATAACCATCCTGGTGCTAAACCAACGTACTTTGGCTCTACTCTAACTAAGATTACAGTAGAGTCATTTCCAAAGTATAACCCAACGCCGTACTCATATTTCATGAGCTTATAGTTATAATCATAGGATTCTACGTTCGGGTCATAATAATTATACCGTGTAACTACACGATATTTATATAACTCTTTCGTTGTCTTTAGAGCATCGCGTAATTGCACGGTATTCGCCTCACTTTGAAATTGGACCGTAAGTATTAATGGTCATCTTGTGTGATGGCTGAACGCCACCTTCGCCCTTACGAGCGTTTTCGATTACGGGAAACCGCTTATTGAACATGTTATCAATCGACTCACGATACTGTTCGCTAGTCATTGGTTTCCCTTTCTTATAGGTACTTGTTTGAGTTATCCCCTTTAGAATATCTGCCTTACCCATTTTCTATCACTCCTTCGTCTACACACCATGGTTCTTTTCCAAATGATTTACGAGAGGTATCGTAAAGAGCACGACCTTCCATAGTGGATACCGTAACACTTCTTACGTTAGGGTTCCCATTTTTTCTCGTAAAGTGGTCAGCGAGTATCTCCGTAGCCTCGAAAACCATGCTCTGTTCATTCTCACACGTTACTTCAACGATAGCGCTGATATTAATTAATCTGCTCATTCTACACCTGTCACGTTAAGATTCAAATACTTTCTACAGTTTAGTCTGGGGTACTGAACTGTTTGTTCCATTCTTCTACTAATTTATCAAGATTAGGCAAAACATAATCTATTTCGTCTTCTGATATAATTTTATCCATGTTCACCCAGCAATCCCATCCTCTCCATGACTGCAGGTATTTCATTTTTATCAAATATCCCCTAACAGGGGTTGTTAAAAAAGAACATTTTGTGAAGAATAAGTAATTGTAATTGTTTTTATATTTTATGTCGTCTAGCTTCTGTATTAATTTGGATGCTGTTATCAAAAATTATCGCCACCTATCCCCAGTCTAATTTGGTTCCTCTTCTGTTAACATATTCTCCACTCCTTTAGGTATGGGATTCATGACACGACTAATAATAACCATTATTAAATGTTATCTTTAGTTCACCATGTTGAACCATCTCAGAAATCTGACGGCGAACTTCACTGCTAACTAGACTGTAAATATACATCTCTGGATTATGAAGAAACAGTTCGTTAATTGTACCGTCTATATCACCTGAAGATGATTTTCCGTGACTAAGATTACGAACATGTTCTTCAATGGCGGATGCTACAGCACAATCAACAGTAGGCTTAACAACCTCGTCTAGAAATTGTTGTATTCCTATGACGTTACCATTAAGACGAAACAGACACTGCAATTCACTCAGTTCTTTCTCATTGTTAATGGTTCTATCATAGAGACCTTGTATCGGCATTGACATATCATTGAAATCACTAGGATTTCTACCGTTACCGAATACCGCGTCACAGAGTTTCTTTATTGTGTCTTTGCTACAGTAGAGCTGCGCTTCGGTTAATTGCATACTAATCACCTCCACGGTTCAAGTCCTTGGTTAATAACCTCGACTTATGATTTCTATGATATTATCATGAGTTAGTATTCTTTGATTACGAGACCCTCTAAACTCTAGACCTAAATCTCTTTCTTCCAGAATAAATGGACCGTCTACTATCGTATCTACATTTAGAATTAGATTACGAACAACTTCGATATCAGCTAATTCTTTTGTAATCTCGAAACCAGTATATAGCCAAACATTTCCTCCAAGCTCATGAATACTTTGAGCTAACTCTAGCGCAGGATAAGGTTGATATAACGGGTCACCACCAGTAAGAGTGATTCCGGAATACAACATATTCCTTTTATACATTTCAATAACGTCAGACGTTTTCATTATCTTTCCGCCGTTGAAGTCCCATGTTTCTGGATTGTGACAACCGTTACACTTATGATTACATCCTTGAAAAAATACTGCCATTCGAATTCCGGGACCATCAACAATAGATTCTTTCTCTATACCTGCTGCACGGAATAGCATAACATCACTCTCCTCGTTAATCCCACTTTGGCAATTCTTGCCAGTGAGTAATAAACGAATATCCGTCGCCACTAGCTGTACCGAATAACTGTTTTTCGTAATCCCAGTACATGTTAGCATAAACCTTTTCAGGAAAAGATTTCTCTATACAGATAAAAGGCCCCTCATGGGTTGGCTTACGAGATTCTAAGTCAATCCACTTAGGTGATACAAAATCATCGAACGAAATTCCAAGCTTCTGTGCAAACTTAATAAGAGAAGCCTTTTTCACTTCAGTTATTTGCTCGGCAGTCATAGGATTAAATACCGGCGCCCCAAACGAATCAGCAAGAACATTGCCTAAAAGTTCAGGTAAGTAATTTACATTCACGTTATGTATATCGATGTCCCATTCACCGTTATTGTCTTCTGTAATGATTATTTTTGATTCATTAATCATTTTCATTCACTCCAGGTTGCCACTGTACTTGTACTTCTGCTTCAGTACCGTCGAGTACCATAGGTCTATCTTCAGGGTTAAGAATTAAATCGTTATCAATTATTTTCGCATCTTTTACTTCTGAACCGACTGCAACTTTAATACTTCTCGTAATAGAATCGTGCGAGAATTCCTTAGCTTCCTTCAGCAAATAAAGCTTTTCACGAACTTCATCTTCAGAGTCGGCCCAAACATAGTAAGTACCAGTCTTTTTAACGTTAGCTGTTACCTGAAATAGCTTCTTCATTGTCTTCAGCCTCCTCAAAATCAAATATATCACTGTCTGAAAGTCTAGTACAATTGCCAAATGTTAGAGGTCTCACGGCAAATATAGAATAGTAACCATTGTATCTTTCTTTAAGACTTCTCGCATCACCATACGGATTGAAGAAGTACCCTCTCTTGATTATATCAGCACGAGATTTTATCTCAAACTTTTGGTCATCGAAAGCAATGTCCTCATTATGTTGTTCCTGTATAGTCTTAAGCTCAACATCTATCGGTAAATAACGACACATTAACATGTCCGCCTCAGCTCTGGTTTTACATAAGGCAAAAATACTTCTGCGAGGGTCGCTGTAATCAAGAGCCGTGAACAGCCAATACTTTTTATTAGATTCAACCGCTTCTACTGCCTTGTTCATCTGCAAGAGGAATCACCACCTTTCTCTCGTAAATTAGGCAGCTCTTCTCCGGGGAGCCATATTCGTCATAGGCATACCAATAGAACATGCCGTTATTTTCATAGAATTTTCTATCTTTGATTCCGTCTTCTTTATCATCAAAACTGACACTCCAGTATTCGCAACGGCATTCTTCACTTTGCCTTATATCTGATTTGCACGGGAGCCATTCAAGATATTTCTTATGAGCAAACTCTTTATCTAAGAATAGATAATAAACATTGTCATCCATATCTTGATATTCTTTGGATACCATCCAGACTTCTAACCCCTTATGTTCCAAATTCATATGATTTGCACTAACAAGTTTTATCATACTCTGTTTGCTCTCCTTGATAATTTCACAATCATTATTTCTTTATTATCTTTAAAATATAAGATTCACTATAGTCTGTAAAAACTCCTCTATCTATTTCTTCTTTGTAGTGTTCTTCAAACGAAATATAGTCTTCATACCAATACTCTTCGTCTTCTTCGTCCTCGTCTTCCTCAGGTGACACAAACGATACAGTTTCATAGCCCAAAAATGCTTTCATGGCTTCTATAAAATCTTCTTTAGCCTCTTCAAGAGTCTTGTTCTTGGAGCGCACGTTGATATACATCTCACCGTCACAGCATCTTCCAGACTCAACTACTAAGAAGAGAGGGCGAGCAATCTGAATATCTACAAGTTGCATGATTATATCCCCCAGAGGAATAGAGTACCCGTTATCTATTTTTTCATAACAGGCACTCTATTCACAGTACTTACAGAGCCTTCATCATGATAACCATGCCGAGGTCCTTAAGCTTCGCTTTGTCTTCAATCTTATTAATTGCTTCCTTTGCGAGGTCAAACAGCGCGTCGTCACCTTCGGGAAGTTTACTGCTGTTCTCAGCTTCAGTAACCTTTTTCTTGAGCTCTTCAATTTCCTGAAGAAGAGAATCGTTTCGCTCCGTCGCAGACGCGAGCTCCTGACGAGCCTTATTTCCGCGAGCAAGAATTTCAGGAATGGCATCAAGCACTGCCGGAATCATGCTCTCGATGTTTTGAATCTGCTTTGCCTCTTTAGTACTCATCGTTGTTTCTTCCTTTCCGTTGAAGTGTTCCTGAAGTTTCTTGAGGCTTTCGTCTTTAACCATGCCGTTGCGATTTAGGACTTCATCAGCCTTATGGAAAACGACTTTCGCAGTAGCAATAATATCAGACACTTCCTTGTCCTTAATATTGCTACCATCCTTAATCGTACTGCCGAGAGCTTCAAGGAGCTTAATAATTTTATTCCTCTCTTCAACGGTAGGTACACCTACAACCATGTCAATGAATTTCTCAACCTTATCGATAGCATCCTTAAGATTCTTTACTGCATTATCTGCCAAAGCTTTCACCTTCTTATCATCATCTGCGCCAACGCGACTGAGAGTTTCCTCAAGAACCTGCACGTCAGTTTTCTGCTCGTCGTTCTGTTCTTTCTTTGCAAACTTCGTATACAACAACTTGTCTGCAATAGAACTAAGGCCAAGAGAAGCAAGAGTCATATACAGTACATCAGAGAATGCCTCGTAACGAATCTTTCCCTTGGAACGGACGTTGCTAGAATAATCGTCGCCGTTCTTATACTCTTCGTACTTACTGTTCGTATCGTTTATAATGGCAATAATATTTGCCTCAGTATACGAATCGCCAATACTCGTAGTAGATATTCCTGCCTTACGAGCAATTGTACGTAAAAAACTAGTCTGATTTGCCGGCTCAAGATGATTCTGTTTCGCCGCCGAAGAAGAATACAGTTTCTTTACTGAAGCAAGATATGCCTCGTAGAAATCTTTAATCTTTACACTTACACCCATGGGTCAAATCCTCCTTTATTTTCCATGATACACTTGTTTATAAACTTACTAGCAGAACCAATCCAGTTTGACATATTATAATAAATATGCGTACCGTGTTTTTTCTTTTCTATGTTCCACTTCTTAGTGCTATCTTTGTATTTATCTGAATCACTAGTATACTTAAGACAATCCCTGCAAATACAAACAGATGCATATGATTTCTGTTTAATATTTTCTACAGGCACTAAGTCTTTTCCCCAGGTATAATACTTTCTGTGGCACATCGGACACGTTACGAGATAATCATATTCTTCGTACACGTCTGCTCCTGCGGATACGTAGTAAAGTAATGGTTTGTTGTACGCATATAATAATTGCATCTCCCTTTCATCGCTCCTTTCGAATTATGTAAACTACCAATTGGTTGCTATAATGGGGGTCGAAGACCCGCTATATTAACAACAACCTTCTAGTATATGCTATGTTTCCATGTCCACAAGTCATGGTTGCCCAATGTTGTTCTTTAATCTTGTCAAGAATTTCTTCGTGAGTCTCTTCTTCTGAACAATTAGAGCATGTAACAACCCATCCGTATTTAAATTTAAACGCTGTCATGTTGTTATTAAAAGGCATATTAGCACTATTTATTGCGTTCGGATACATTAATCTTCCACAAAATGTACATCTTATCGGTTTACACGAATATACCATACTTTTTCTGTCTTTAGCAACTATACATTGTTTAAACTTGTTAGAAGCCACAGTCAATTTCACGTTCGGTTTGTCCTCCTTTTATAAGAGGTACGTACCTCTTAAACCAGTACTTTGTAACGACACTATCAAAAGTCATTGTTTTTATTCTTTCGAATTCACTCCTATCTAACGGTGTCTTTTCTATATGTACAGGCTCTCCGAAAACGGACTCTCTTTTAAATATATTTTTATCGCAAATGTCCTTTACTTTTACGAAATCAAAGTCAGTGTGTACAACTGAAGTACCTACAAACTCTGTTATCTTATCGTTTACAGTATATTGAGCGGTCATTGCGATGTAGGAAAAACCATATTTATTTGTATCTGTAATATCAACACAGTGATTACAAATCGGAGCACAATCTCCAATCATGGATGGTGACTTAACGCTTACAAGTTCTGTAGACAGTACAAACATAAAAGTATCTTTGCCGGCAGTGCAGAAACCGTAGTGCTTTGGACGATAATATTTACCGCACACCTGACACATGAATATTGCCTTTGGATAATAAACAAACAAAGCTGGATACCTTCGTTTAATTCTTGTCCTTTCAAGCATTGAGAAATGTTCAACACAAGAATAATCTATACTGTTTCCAAATCTAACTGCATTGAAAGCATGACTAAGATTCACGATTTCACCTCCAACAAAAAATAGCTACACAAAAGTGTAGCTATTAATCCATTATGGTATACTTATGTTTCTTAGGTGTAATTACCCACCGTTGTAATTCCTCACTTGAATTACACATTGTTTCCATGAGTTTACCAGAGCGAAAGAATCTGTTTTTTAAGTCGTTTGTTATTTCTCTTATTGTAGAAGGCAAATCAGATAACGAAACAACTGTAACGAAATCTCTAGAATGATATCTAAATTTCTGTTGCATTATCTCCTTGTTTTTTTCAGATTCAAGTTGTCTGGTACTAAAGTTCTCTTTAAGCTTTATAACCTCTCCAAAGAAGTGATACGAAAACACAACGCATCTTAGGTCAAGCTCAGCTACTTCAAGTCGCCACTCATTTAATCTTTCGGGAGGTGCCAATCCGTTATCTTTGTATCTTTTAACTGCTTTTTGTATAGAGAAATTAAACTCGTCGTAATTCATTCTTTTAACTATCTCGGAAAGAATATATAAGTAGCACCGAAATCTGTGTAGATTCCAGGCTTGAGATAACTTCATCTTTATTCCTCCTCGATTTTTTCTCTACTTTAACTTTTCCGGATTACCGTTATATCCTCTGCAGTAATACGTTATAACTATATTCCCGCCAGCGCATTCGTTATAGAACATACAAAGATAATTCGAACGAGTATTTATCTCTATCCAGTCATTGTCGTCTTCTTTAGAAAGATATACTTTCTTTCTCTCTAGAAAACGAGCCTTGGCATCTTCTTCGTTTGTAAATGTCCATTCTCTTGCATCCTGGTCCGGGTCTGTGTTTCTATAATACAAGGTTTCTCTACATATCCAAGTATTATTTCTCATATTCGGTTCTCCTCTTTGATTTCGTCTTCAACGTGTTGACAGTTTGTGCATTCGTACGGTCCAAACGGTTCGGCTGAGTAGTAACATAAGTTATTCTCTATCCAGGTATTATCTTCGTCTACTAAAACCTCAAAGTGTTGGACTTGGTGTGCTTGCCATGTACTACAACCACATACTGGACATTTCATAGATAATTCTCCTTCCAGTTGATTCCAATAAGTGTTATAGGTATCCTATATTACTTATCGTATTATTATTACGAAAAATAAACACGGCCTTGTTATCTAGCCGTGTATTTTATCATGTCAGAAATAGACTCTGCCCAAGCCTGACAGCTTATAGCTTTGTGAACACAATCCATTCTATTACTACTCACCATAGATATATCCGAATAGGTGTTCTTTAAAAACAGAAAGTTATTTCTAAGCTTTGATAATCTTACGAGACGTATACTTCTATCTAATAAAATCAAAGATATTTCACGTATAGATTTTAGCATATAAGATATTGCCAGTATAAGTATACAGCCAATTACAAACACATAGACAAGTTCTTCCATTACGATACCTCTAATCTGTTAATCTTATTAAGTAGTTTATAAGTCTGAGACATTATTTCATTTATACGCATAATAACATCAGCATCGTCCGAAGCTTCTTTTACTAGAAAAGCAACTGATAGAACCTTGTCTGCGGAATCTTTAATCTCTAGGATTCCTTCTGTCGCTCTGTTTCTACTTCTATTTTTAGAGAAGAACTTTCCTCTAATTTGATTAATAACAATAGATTCAAGATTCCTAGCGTTCAGTTCAAAAATGATATAGCGACTATTATGCACTTCATCTGTATTATTATACCACCAACTGTCAGCTATAGCTCTGTAGCAAGCTCCAAAGGCAAATCCAGACTCTTCAAAAGTCTTTTCAAGAGATGTCATGTTACCACTCCTTTCTATCGGGAGTTGCTGAAGTAAGTGCTACTACATTAACAATTAACAGGATGCTAAATATTACGTGTGGCACTACAATAGCTCTAAGTCCAATGTTATTAACAGTACAGAGTACCCAACTATGGCTAAATACTCCGGCTATAAACCCTAGGGAGAACAGTGATACAGCTAATACTGTATCACACTCTGACAATATGTACTTAGATAGCATTCCCACACATGAACCACTACCAGCAGCCATGAATACTAATCCAGGCACAATGACTTCAGGCACTACGAACTTATTGTTGCAGATAACCATGATGAACATTGTCATCTGGGAGATAAACAGAATGAAGATGACCTCATGAAGAGCCGTGTTTAGTGGTAATTTCTCCAAGGGATTTAACCAGAATAATATAACACTCATTCCTACACTAGCCATAACTATTAAAGTACAACCGAACGAGGATATATCTATATAGGAATCTAATACAGGTACTATTGTGAGAACACTACAAATACATCCGAAGAAAAACACTAGGCCAATACTGCTAAGCAGTTTAATTAATTTGTTCCAGTAGCCCTGCTCTTTCATCGTCATCTTCAACGAGTGTCCCGTCTCCTCTTCGAACAATTCTGTTTCCTGCTTCATCTTCTATTACCTCCGCTATTAGAGAGTCTGGCTCTATGTCACGGATATTCTGTAACTCTTCTTCTGTCATGTGAAGTGTAAAGTTACCTGTTTTTATCCCGTCTTCCCAAGTATAAGAACAACCGCGAAAACTACTAGCGTTAACATCACACTGCTCTTTAAAGATGCATTCATCGTCACAGAAAGTCCCGTCTGCACATTGCATTTCAATTGCTCTTCTTAAATTATTAACAGTGTTCTGAAGCTCCTCGTTTTCTTTTTGTAGTTCAGTTATTTCCTGTTCCTGTTTCTTCTGTTGAAACGTACTGTTCCAATAGTTCTTCATCTGAGCCATTAAATATCACCTCAAATCTATCTATAGCAAATTTCCACAATTTTTTGTGACAAGATTCTATCTTTCGTTCAGATTGAGATAACCCCGCATTATCACATGAGGTTCTGACAGGACAAAATTCACACGGATAATCAGTTTCAGCCATGATACTATCAACTAACAGCCACATGATTATTATCTGCCAGTTCTTCGTGAACGGATTTGCTATTTCTTCTGGTAAATCTTCGTGTTCTTTATAGTACTTTATAAAAGCTTCTACACAATCATCAAACGGTGTCGTGGCATCAGTGGGACAACCTAATCCTTCTTGCTGGTACGGACATACTTCACAGCCAGTGTCCTCACTAATGATATTTCTGAGCGCTTTTCTTAGTATTTGTAACTCTTCGAATTTATTTTTCAAGATTAACTGACATCCGTCTGACAGCTTCATCTTTCCACCCCTAGAATACCAAAGAATTCCTCGTCAGAGCAACGTTTTAATGCTCTCTGCTCTTTGTATTTCCTATGTTTATACCACAGAACATTTGGTCCGAACGACACCTGCGTCCAACCGTTATCAATAAGCACTTGTTTTCTATAATTCCAATCAACGTCGAAGTGTTCTTTTTTCTTGTGATAACCGGCGCTGAACCATTTCTTATGTACGACTGAACACGTGTACTCTCCACTTGGATTAACTCTTCTAAGAGGGCAACGGTAACAGTCGTCTCCGTGCCGGCGACAATACTGGTCTATCACGTCGACGGCTTTCTTCACGTTATATCCATAAGATAGTTGCATGTTGTTTTCCTCTAACTTTGTACCAAATATAAGAATGTGCCAGTCAACTTCGTATTCAATACTCATGGGTAATCACCTCGCGTGTATCTCCTAAAAAGTATAGCATACTCTTTGTCTTAACTCAACCGTCCTATATCAATAGAAGCTTACGGAATTTCTTATTAAGACCGCCTTTACGCCGCATGTATACTGATTCTCTCCCGTCCATTAAATGATTAACGATGCATGGATTAAGAGTGATTATCTCATTACATGTGTAGCATAATACCATCTTATGATATAGACTATTCTTTGAGTTGTAATAAAAAGACCCATATTCATATGTATACTTACCACAGACACTGCAAATCTGATTACAGGACTTTTCTTTCTTCTTGTTTGCCTTATTCTTACTCAATAGCTGAGCCATCGTTTTCCTCCACAGGTTTTTTGATTTATAACAAAAAGTCCTCACAAAATTTTTTCAATTTTTGATTTCCTATAAGGATTTTCTATTCTTCCATCGTAGACAAGCCAGGTATTCCAAGAGGGTGCCCCGGATAACTGTAGTTCTGTATCAGTTCTAAGTCTCTTGGTCTTGAATCCGTGCGATATATACCATCTTCTAAGGTGTTCCATGTCGAGCGGTCCATAAGGGTTAATGTGGCACAAGAGAATAATACCCCTTCTGGATATTGCTTCGAGAAGACACCGTAGTACTTGATTCGCAATGCCACGTCCACGATACGCATTCTCAGTCTTGATACGATTAAAGTACCAAATCTTCTCAGGATTAACGTCTTCAATGACAACTGCCCCTGTATATTTGCTTGCAATTGCGTTTCCTGACGAGATATTCCTACCAGGCTCAACAAAACAGACGGTGATAGACTCTTCGTTCTCGAAAACATTAAGTCCTCCATGCATTTCATCTCCCTCCCCCTATACTAAAAGCACTGTAACAAAAATAGCTACAGTGCTTTACCACACTTTGTTAACGTAGTTTTTAATAATCTTATACATTCCTGGTCTCGTTATTTCTCCCTTGTATCTTCTAATAATCCTATTGCAATAGTTACGTATGCTAGAATTATTATACGAATAGAACTTATATCTTCCGTTACAACCGTTCCAATAACATCTGTAGAATCCAGCAAGAGTCATATACCTAGAGCTATGCATTAAATTTTGCATAACTTTTCTTTTTCTCCACTGTCTTTTGCCGAACGAATTGTCTCGCCTATGTTCCCAATTAGACTGCCCATATTTCGGGTGCTGATTACTCATGTCAAATCGTATGTATTACTTGGAGAAAGCATTAAGAGAGGACGTCTGTCTGACTGTCCCTGTCTTTCCGGAACAGAACGAATAAGAATATCGTCTCTCATCTTTCTTCCAAATCCTGGGACATACCATTGTCTTGGAGTAGTTATGGTATTGTTTCCTGTAATTCTACACAATCCAGCATTAAAAATAGGGCAGTTTTCATTCTCGTAACAAATAAGCTTGCTTGAAGTCCTACGTCCATTGTTTATTTCCTTACGAGAATAATGCTTATCGCACCATGTTCTCATCTTTTTTATATATTCACTTATTTCGAAACGGTTAATACCTTTACGAAGTCTTTGTGCCTCTGCTAAATTCAAAGGAGTCACCACCTAATTCAATACACTTTAATTTACACCTTCCATTGCCACAATGACGCAAGCCACAGAAATTAGGATAGCTTTTGTCTCTTCTCATTCCTATGCACTTTCTCTCGTAGCTAAAATGCTCTTTCGTTAAAGACAGAAATGATTCATAGCCACAGTATCTATTTTTGTTATTAAGAGAACAAAGTTGTATCAAGGTTTCCACCCGTCACGCCAGCGACAATACCTTTCGTACTCATCTTCCTGTACTAAACGGTAACGATACTCAGGAGAATCAAGGTCTTTCCACTGAATCTTTTTATTATTTATAAGTCTTTTAGCTTCCCATTGCCCTTTGGCAATGGTTTCCCATTGACTTGTGCTTTCAACTTCAATTACAGCATATTGAGTTTTCTCGACGAGTAGGTATTCTTTTCTTCTTTGTTGACCATTGTTTCGATTATTGACTATTTCTTGTGCAACCTGCTCGTTATCTGTTTCACAATAAACCATATTATTTTGGTCTATAATTCTAAATGTTTGTCCGTGTTGCTCTAATCGGAGTGTTCTTGGTCCAAGTCCGTTTATAATAGCCATGTCATTCACCTCCGATAATTTTCTCAGCTATCGGAACGCAACTAGCGGTATTGTAATTGTTCGTAAATGTAGAGCCAAATTCCCTGGCAAAAACAACACAGATTACACTACTAACTATGTTCTTATCTATCTCTGCGTATTTACTTAACCTATCAAAGATAGCTTTTATTTCGCATTCGTATTCATCGTTCGGAGCTATATCGAGTAAGTCAATCGGGTCCCACTCGTTAATCTCCTTACGTATTGTATTGATAGATATGTTGTTCCTCAACTGTGTCAACTCCCAATTCTTGTTAAGAACGTTGCAGTTTTAAACATGTTTTTCACGACAGTCCTATTTACATTCTTCAAAACTCCGATAAGTTTAATCGAAACTAGTAAAGAAAACTCGTCGTCTGCACGTCTTTTTATGTACATTGGTTCGTATGTTTCTACGATTGATTTTACTTTGTCTTGCTCGTTATATATATCTACTCTATCTTCGTTTAATAGATGTAATATAAACGACCAAAGATTTGTATCGTATAGCTTTGTTTTGCTGTATTTAAATATTTCGTCTGGTAAATACTTACGAAGCTGACCTTGTTCAAATGCTTTGCAGTCTCGATTATATCCAGACAAATAATTTGCGTCCGCTAATTTCACAATTATACTCCATATTTAGACAGCACAACACCACGAGTACTTTCGTTAACGAATATTTGTACTATGTCCCACCATTCATCGTCAACGAATGAGTCATTTTCTTTTAGGATGTCTATTACCTCAGAGTAAGTCTGAGCTATAACGATAGCAGATTGCATATCGTATAAACTGAGAGGAGGGGCGCTGGCATTTCTTCTTACGAGAAATATATTCCACCCCTCCTGATTTCTCAGGTTCAGTTTCTTCTTTTCATCCGTAATAATACTGGAAATTTGAGCGTCCTTGCCACACTTAACGTTAGATGTATTGTCTATTTCTTCACCCTTTAACTGTTTTATTTCTTCGCTCTG
>Ga0310690_10005499_pt1 | contig 17163 bp, 8 predicted proteins | sample AusTroGonzalo_MG_2_FD_207661 | JGI IMG/M metagenome (GOLD analysis project Ga0310690, IMG submission 207661) | Bovine rumen microbial communities from tropical cattle in Woodstock, Queensland, Australia - Gonzalo_04 (v2) (version 2) | ecosystem: Host-associated > Mammals > Digestive system >...
GTATGTCGCCGTTCGGGTTGTCGTATAGCAGCCGGCTGACACGCCGGCGAAGGTCCTGCAGCTCGGCAGGTGACAGACTGAGTCCGCTCAGGGTCTTGCAGGTATAGATACGCGCCGTGCGGCCGTTCGTGCGTAAGCGCTTGATGGTAACAACGCCGACATCCGCCTTGCTGTTGGCATAGGCGGTCAGACTGTCGGCGAGCGCCTGCATGGGGATGGCGTACGCGTGGAGTGAAAGGAGCAAAAAGGTGATTATTGTGAGGCTGATTTTGTGCATTTTGGCGTATATTATTATTTCTGCATGCAAATTTACGAAATTTTTTTGGAATTATCAAATATTTTTTGTATCTTTGCAGGCTAAAATGACAAATACGCCATTTTGGCAAATCCGACTTGGAAGAATACATACAAAGCAACATACTTCTAAATACACTATATCATGAAAGAATTCACGATTGATACGCGCATCCGCAGTTACTCGTGGAATGAGTTGTCAGATGCAGACCGCGAGTTGCTGGAGTACGCTAAGCGCAAGACTCAGGACTCCTATTCCCCGTATTCGCATTTCTGCGTGGGTGCAGCGGCATTGCTGGCTGACGGCACCATTGTGGGTGGCTGCAATCAGGAGAATGCCGCTTATCCGAGCGGTCTGTGTGCCGAGCGTACGGCTCTGTTTGCCGCCGGAGCGCAGTTCTCGGACGTGCCGGTAGTGACGCTGGCCATAGCCGCCTATACCGACGGCCATTTCACCGAAGACCCTGTTTCCCCCTGCGGCGCGTGCCGCCAGGTGATGCTGGAGACGGAGAACCGCTACAAGCGGCCGATGCGCGTGCTGCTGTTTGGCGCCAACCATGTGTATGAGTTCGACAGCGCCGAGAGCCTGCTGCCATTCAGTTTTATCAGTGATGACCTGAAAGGAGGCGTACGCGAACGGTAATGTGGCGGTCACCCATCAAGCGTCTGGATATGTATGTGCTGAGGAACTTCCTCGGCCTGTTTGTGCTGACGCTGATGGTGTGCGTGTTCATCCTGCTGATGCAGTTCGTATGGATGCACGTGCGTGACCTGGTAGGCAAAGGTGTGGAAGTCAGCGTTCTGGCGGAGTTCTTCATCTATGCCGTGGCATCGGTCGTTCCGCTGGCGTTGCCGCTGGCCGTGCTGCTGGCATCGCTGATAGCGTTCGGCAACCTGGGCGAACAGGTCGAACTGACGGCAATGAAGGCGGCGGGCATATCGCTGTTCCGCATCATGCGTCCGCTGGTGATGGCGGTGCTGGTGATATGTTTGGGAGCGTTCTACTTCTCCAACCATATTCTGCCTGTCACACAGGTCAAGCTGTGGACGCTCATCTTCTCGCTCCGTCAGAAGTCACCGGAGCTGGATATACCCGAAGGCGAGTTCTATGACGGAATAAGCGGCTATCAGATATATGTCCGCCACAAGAATCCCAAACGCGGCATGCTGTACGACATGATGCTCTACGACTACACCAAGGGCTTCCGTGACATGACGGTGATGGTGGCGGATTCGGGCAAGATTGTGTTCTCAAATGACAACCAGTATCTGATGCTGCACCTGTATTCGGGCGAGTCGTTCGAGAACCTGAACCGCAAGCAGCAGCGTGCCACTGGTACGACGAAGAATATCCCATACCGGCGTGAATCGTTTGTTGAGAAGCAGATACTCATTGACTTCAATACCGATCTGAACCGTATGGACGAGAGCGTGCTGTCGGATCAGCATGTGAGCAAGAACGCCTGGCAGCTGATACACTCCATCGACTCGGTACATGCATTGAGCGTGGACAAGGGCAACGAGCAGAGCCTGCAGATGATTGATTCGCGGTTCCTGGGCAGGGACAGACACACCACGGCCGTCAATGAGGAGATAGCCGAGGCGCATGAGCAGCGCAAGCAGGCAGCGGCGCAGAAAGGCGAGGACTGGATAAAAGCGTACAATCCCGACTCTCTGTTTGCTTCGTTCACTGACGAGCAGAAAGAGCGCGTTCTGGCCATCGCCATCGAGCGTGCCACCGCCCAGCGAGACCAGGTGGACTACAATGCCATCGTGCTGGATGACTACCAGCGTTACATTCGCCGCCACGAGGTGGAGCTGCACCGCAAGTTCACGCTGGCGTTCGCCTGCCTTATCTTCTTCTTTATCGGCGCACCGCTCGGAGCTATCATCCGCAAGGGCGGTCTGGGTACGCCGGTAATCATTTCGGTGGTGATGTTTATCATTTATTATATCATCGACAATACGGGCTATAAGATGGCACGTGAGGCGTTGTGGCCCTGCTGGGCAGGCATGTGGCTGAGTTCGTTCGTGCTACTGCCGATAGGTATCTTTCTTACCTACAAGGCTGCCACCGATTCCGCGCTGTTCAATCCAGAGGCGTGGGCCAAACTCTTCGAGCCCGTTATAAAGAAACTGCGCATGGGTAAAAGTGAATAGTTAACAGTGAATATCAAATAGTATGTTGGACAGAATTGAACAGGCGATAGAGGATATCCGCGAAGGCAAGTTCGTGATAGTAGTGGATGACGAGGACCGTGAGAACGAAGGCGATTTCATCACTGCGGCGGAGACCATCACGGCGGAGAAAGTGAACTTCATGCTGCATAACGGCCGCGGTGTGCTATGCTGTCCGCTGACCGAGCAGCGCTGTGCGGAGCTGGATCTGGTGCATCAGGTGGCGAACAACACCTCGATGCTGGGTACGCCGTTCACCATCACGGTGGACAAACTCGAGGGCTGTACGACAGGCGTGTCGGCGGAGGACCGTGCGGCAACTATCCGTGCGCTGGCAGACCCGGCGTCCACGGCGCAGACCTTCGGGCGTCCGGGACACATCAATCCTCTGTATGCCCAGACGGAAGGCGTATTGAAGCGTGCCGGTCACACCGAGGCGGCTGTTGACCTCGTGCGTCTGGCAGGTATGCGTCCGGCGGCTGCACTCATCGAGATCATGAACGAGGACGGCACCATGGCGCGTATGCCCCAGCTCGAAGTGGTCGCCAAGCAGTTCGGACTGCATATCATCTCCATCAAGGACCTGATAGCCTACCGGTTGAAAGAGACCAAAGACCGCTGCGCTGATAAATCAAAGACCGCTGCGCAGCAAGACGGAGGCGGCCTGATCGAGCGCGGCGATACGGTATCGCTGCCAACGGAGTTCGGCATGTTCCAGCTCACGCCGTTCAAGCAGCTGAGTAACGGACTGGAACATATAGTGCTCACCAAGGGTGAATGGCAGGAGGATGAACCCATCTTGTGCCGTGTGCATTCGTCCTGCATGACTGGCGACATCTTCGGCAGCAAACGCTGCGAGTGCGGCGAACAGCTCCAAGAGGCGATGCGCCGTATCGAAAAAGAGGGGAAAGGTATTCTCGTATATCTGAATCAGGAAGGCAGAGGCATCGGACTGATGAACAAAATACGGGCATACAAGCTCCAGGAACAGGGCGAAGATACCGTGGAGGCGAATATTCATTTAGGCTTTGACGCCGATGAACGCGATTATGGCGTAGGTGCTCATATTCTGCGTGCTATGGGCGCGAAAAAGCTCCGGTTGATGACAAATAATCCCGTAAAAAGAATAGGCCTTGAGAGTTTTGGCATAGTTATTGCAGAGAACATAGCAATAGAGGTGCAACCGAACCCTTACAACGTGCGTTACATGCGTACTAAGAAGGAGAAGATGCATCATACGTTACATCTTGTTTAACTTGGATTTGAAGATTTGAGAATTTGAAAATTTCAATCATCAAATGAGAAATCTTCAAATCACAAAAAGGAGATTATTGCTATGAAACGCTTGCTATCACTTTTGGTACTTCTGGCTGCAGTCAGCTGGGGTACGTGGGCAGACGAGACAATCACGGTCTCAGCCAATTCGGAGGACATAAGCCAAGCGATCGACCTGAAAGCGGTGGCTACATTGTTCGGAACAGCTAAGAATGTGGAGGATTTCGAAACACTCTTGAACAACCCCGACTCCGCTTTCACCAATCTTGACCTCAACGGTGACGGAGTAGTGGATTACCTTCGCGTAGTGGAGACCTCCGCCGACAACAAACACCTGGTGGTTATCCAAGCCGTGCTGGCGAAGGATGTATTCCAGGATGTGGCGTCGATATATGTGGAGAAAGACGAGGCTACCGGTCAGGTGACCACACAGGTGGTAGGTGACGAGTACATATACGGTACGAACTACATCATCGAGCCTGTATATATCTACCGTCCGTATATCTACGACTGGTTCTGGAGTCCCTACTGGACATGCTGGTCTTCACCCTGGTACTGGGGCTATTATCCCCACTGGTGGTTCGGCTGGAGTTGCTGGCCGATGCACCGCTACTGGGATCACTGCTACCACTGGCATCACCACCATCCCTATTGCTCGTTCCGTTATGCGGCGCAACCGCGTCCCGCGTACCGAGACTTGCATCACACGGTGGCCCGCCGCGAGTATGCAACCAGGCACAGCGACCGTTCGTTCGCTTCGCGTCATGCAGGTGCCACCAATGCCCGCCATCTGGATGCCTCGCGCTCGGCGGCAGTGCGCAGTTCCCGCACCGGTGCCCCATCCCGTCAGGGAAGCGTAGCGGCTACACGTGTCGGAGCGCCTGAATCGCAGCACCGTCAGGCAGGACGTGCCGACAATACGTTCGGCAGTGCAGGTGTACGTCGTCAGGCTTCAGCAAGCTCCACCCGTCAGGCTGCAACCCGTCAGCAGTCAGCTGTTTCCACCCGTCAGACGGGCTCACATACTCCGGTATCGTCCGCTCAGCGCTCGTCATCGGCTTCGGTTGTCCGTTCCAGCGGTGCCACAACACCCCGTTCGGGTTCGGCATCCGTCTCCCGTCCGGCAGCGTCAACGAGCACGCGCAGTACAACATCTCAGTCCGTACAGAGCAGCCGTTCATCCGGCTTGTACAGTGGCAGTCGTTCATCCGGCTCGTACAGTGGCAGTCGTTCGTCCGGCTCGTACAGCGGTAGTCGTTCATCGGGCTCTTATAGCGGCAGTTCCGGTCATTCGTCCGGTGGTTACAGCGGCGGTGCATCGCGGTCAAGCGGTGGCGGCTTTAGCGGCGGCGGACATTCCAGCGGTGGTGGCGGAGGCCGTTCAGGCGGAGCCACGCGTCGATAATCACCCACTGTCAATCGTCAATTGACCGGATGTTTTACCGAATAGAAGATATTCCTGACGAGCAGACAATGCAAGCGGTGGTAGCCCGGCTACTGCCGCTTGTTCCGTTGCAGCGCCGCGAGTATGCGTTGCGCTACAAGCATCTGCACGGGCAGTACTGTTGCCTGCGTGCCTGGCAACTGCTGCACGAGCTGCTCACGGAGCATGCTTTCATTCCTTCAGACTTTCCTCTCTCGCAACTGACTTATACCGAGGACGAGTACGGCAAACCTTCCCTCATCCCTAATTCGCTCATCGCTCATCGCTCGCCGCACTTCTCCATCTCGCATACGAAGAACGCCCTGGCGGTGGCTGTATCCCGTGAGCCGGTAGGCATAGACGTCGAGGCTGTCGTATCCGTCCGCCGGGCGGAGGATGCACCGCTGCTGCAGCGTACGATGAGCGCTGCCGAACGGCAGGTGATAGCGGCATCGGCTGATCCGTGCATGACCTTCACCGAACTGTGGACACGCAAGGAGGCGGTGTTCAAAGCCATAGGCACAGGAATTAACTTCGAAACGCTGCCCGATGTGCTCCTGATGGACGATTTTTGTGTCCGTTCCGGGCATACGGCCACTTACGCTTATGCCATAGCCTCCAGATGAGGCGCAGTTGATACTTCGACCTGACAATCCGTACCCCTTAATCTGCGAAATGCATGTGACAGGCGGTACGGATTTTTCGAATGGGTTGCCATCCTTTTCTTCCGGGGGCATTTTTCTGCTCCAAAATTTGCATAATTAGAGGATAATTCTTAACTTTGCACCTGTTTTTAGCGCAAATCATTGCCTGTTTTTGGGTGTTATCTTAAAAATAGAACATTTTTGCAAAAGAACGGAATTCCCCATTAAACCTTTATTTTAATTGTGAGACGTTAGTTATTTTTGACGTTAATATGATTGTGAAATACAATATTGTGTAAAGCAGTAATTGCGAATATAGTAAACTAAAGTAATTGTGAAACATATTAAACATTTTATATAATGAAACAAATTTTTACTTCATTCAACAGATTTGTTACTCGTCCCCTTCTGTTAGCATCTCTCCTGCTCGCGATGAGCAGCAATGCGTGGGGACAAACGTATAACGGCTCGACGTGGTATTCCGCAAAGCCGGGCAATTTTACAATTAATACAATCGGCAATAAGGTGTTTGATGCTTACCCGCCTTCAACCGGCTCTATCACGTATGCTTATACATACAAAAAGGCAGACCTTACAGGTTGGTTCGCAAATTTCCAAACAAAAATTTATTGTTCTACTGACAATGGCAGCAGTTATGGTAGTGCCATTGATGGTGGTTCGGGAAAATCGTTTAAGTCATATTCGGCCGTCACAGTATCCGGCTTGGAGGAGAATGCCAACAAGATTAAATTCGACAGGCCCACGGGCAATACGCACAACATGACATATACTGACATTAAATTGCCCATGGCTCCTCATATCCGCCTGAAGAGTACAAGCAACACCGCCGGTGTTACAAGTCAGACATTGAGCGCCTTCCCCGATACAGAATGGGGAAGCACATGTGCCACCACAAGGTCAGTCACGCTTCGTTCGTTCCTGACGGCAACGAATGACGGTGTGATTACAATCACCAGCTCCAATCCCAAAGTGTTCCGCGTCGGCTCTGCTGACAATACAGGAACAAAGACATACAATGTCGGCAAGAACATGTTCGCATACGAGAGCGGTAGTGGAAATTGTTCGGCAGGAAAGGCAGGAAAGACCACGAACTATAATTTTAAAATCTATTTTGTTCCGGAAGCAGCTAAAAATTATACCGGTACGATTACTATTTCCAACGGAACAAGTACAGCCACAGTTTCCGTAAGCGGTAAAGGCCTGATTAAAGCGCAGTCTGTCAACTGGACGCAAGAGACGAACGTGAATACGGACGATAATCTGACGCTGTCCGCAACTGCAACCTCCGGCTTGAACGTTTCTTATTCAGTAGTTAGCGGAAGCGATGTGGCCACAGTGGACGCATCAACAGGCGTTGTTACAATCATCAAGAGCGGTAAGGTTACATTCCGTGCCTCGCAGTCGGGTAAGCAATATTATTATTCGGCTGCTACGCCGGTTGATAAGGAGTTTGCAATTTCGAAGGTAACTCCTGTCATAACCGCCAATCCGACATCTCAGGACGCTCTGCTTCCGAAGACTTTGGCGGAATTGACATTAACCGGTGGCGCGGCATCTTCGAGCAATGTGGCATCTATTGCAGGTGCGTTCAGTTGGCAGACGCCTGCTACTGAGGTTGAGCGCCGCAATACGGGCTATACGGTAGTATTCACTCCAAGCAATACCAACTGGTACAATACCCAGACATGCAATGTGCTTGTGGGCATCGAGAAATACACACCGAAAGTGACAACGAACACTCTTTCGGCAGAACTTACGTATGGCGATAACCTGGAGGCAACCGCCATTGTCGGCGAACTGGTGCTGACGGATATTATCCCCAATCCGCATGAAACAATCAGTGGTACGTATCAATGGAAGGATCAAAACAGCAAGCCCGAAGTAGGTACAGAAACCGCCAAAGTGATGTTTGTATACGATGACGACGAGTGGTTCCTGCCGATTGAGTTTGATGTGCCGATCACCGTCAATCGCGCTAACCCGACCATTGCAGCTACGGCCATTATTGTCGAAGGACAGGCTCTCAGCGAGGTGCAGTTCGTGAATGCGACTACCGGACAGCTGGGTGAGACCGTGGATGGAGATCTTGCATGGGCGGACGGCGTAAATCAGGCTGTTATGCCTGAAGTAGGAACAGCCGGTTTTGCTGTCAATTTCGCATCGAATGACAACAATTATAACGGTGGCACCGGCGTATGTACGGTTACCGTTATCCCCGGACTTGTCTTCAACGGTGGTGAATGGACGGAAGGTGGCAGCTGGTCGGGTGGAGAAGTGCCTCTTGCTTCTGACCGAGTGGTCATTGATGCCGATGTCACTATTTCATGCGCAGTTGAGGTTACTGCCTTGACCATAAACGAAGGCAATACTGTCACCATCGCCGATGGCGGTACGCTGACTATTGGTAACGGCAGTTCATTAACTCGCGCCACCTACGGCGACATGGTTGTCGAGGCCGGCGGACAACTGCGCCTCGGTAACGGCGAGGTTCAGGTTAACGACTTCACGCTGTACTCGACCTTCGATAACCACCAGCCCAAATCCGGTCAGGTGGCAGGACAGCAACAACTTACTACTCATGGAGATGCATATTTTGTCCTCGACCTCGACTCGGCAGGTGTGGCATCGTATGGCTGGTACGGTTTCACCGTCCCGTTCCCTGTTGACGCACTGAACGGCATAACACGTTTCGAGAACGGCGGCTGGCAGACCATCACCAACGAGGTCAACTATGCCATCATGGATTATCATGAGGATCTCCGAGCTCAAGGCAAGTACGGTTGGAAGAAGTATAGAGGCATCCTGCAACCCGGTACGGGTTATCTGATGACCGTGGAGAACGCGGTGAACAGATACCGTTTCCGTATGGTGGACGGCGGAGCGTTCAACGCTGCAATGACCCAGAGCCTGACGGCTTCCGAAGGTACCGAACTTGACAAAGGGTGGAACAGTATAGGCAACGGAACGATGACTTATGTCTCGTACGATGAGATGCCGCGCTACGCACAGTTGCTTGACCATAAGAACAATACGTATCAGATTATTCGCACGGCAAGTAATGCGTTTGTTGTCGGAGCAGCCTACTTCGTTCAGACTACTGATAACAGCACGCTGACGATGATTGACGCAAGCGATGCCACAACAGGATTGTTGCGTGCTCCCCAACGCCGGCAGATGGATGAAGAGTATTGCAGCATTGACCTGTCACTCAGAGCTGACGGACGGACATGCGACAACCTGTTCATAACCTGTTCTGACAACGCTGTGACAACTTATACCATTGGCAAAGACGTGCTGAAGATGGGTGCTACATCTGATGCATCGGTAGCACGTTTGTGGTCATCTGCCAAGGGCGCTGCACTCGGCGCAGTGGATATGCCGTTCAGTAACGATGAGGCAATCATCCCGTTGAATATCCATGCGCCTAAAGCCGGCGAATATGCCCTGACTGTTGATAACAGCCCGACGGAGGACATATGTCTCATGCGTAATGGCGTAATGGTCTGGAACATGAGCGCGGGCGCGTTTGCGCTTGACCTCACTGCCGGTACCGACCGCTCGTACGCCCTGCGCGTAACCCGACGGACGAATAATGTGGCTACAGGTGCGGCTGCCGCGGACGTTGACCAATGCGGCGCAGATCTTGTCGAAAAGATAATTGTAAACGGACAATTCTTCATCCTGCGCAACGGCGTAATGTACGACGCACAGGGTAGGAGAGTGACAACCTTCTAAAACAGCGAAACATATGCAACAGAATAGATTATATCAGTCCCCTGAAACTATAGCAATTACGGTCACTGGCACTTATCTCATGCAGTTGGCTGGTTCTCCTACTGCTCCGGAACCCCATCAGGGTGCTCCTATCCGTCACCCGTTAGACTGACATTCGTTCCCTATAATCCAAAGGCTCATCTCGCAAGAGGTGAGCCTTGTGTCATGATATAAAGAGGCGCGTTCAAGCGCCTGTCTGTTAACTCCCCGTTTTGCAAGTTAAAGCTTTCATTTGCACCCTGTTAATTGTGAAGTGCAAATAACATGAGGTACGAATTTTTTGAATAGGTTGCACAAATTTATTAGCGAGAGCGTTTTTTTGTAATAAAACTTGCAAATTTTCAAGATAATTATTAACTTTGTGTGCTTTTTTGGGGCGATTTATTGCCAAATCTTGCGATTTATCTTAAAAATCGTATATTTTGCAACTCGCCGACAGCAAACATGACAAACGATAGAAACATACTACGCTACGTCAGGAGACTTATGCTCCTTATCGCCTTGATTGGCGGTTGGTGCTGCACGCTGCATGCTCAGGACACGGATACTGTCCGTCAGCAGGAGCTGTGGCAGCAGCAGGATTTTGTGCGTGCGTATTACGTGGTGGCAGAGCCGGGCGGAGCACTGTATTCGGTGTTCGGTCACGCGTGTCTGCATATGGTTTGTCCGGCATATGGGCTGGATTATTTCTTCTCATATGAGAGCGAGAATGCTGCAAGCCGTCTGCTGCGGTTCTTCTCCGGCAGGTTGCAGATGGGTATGCACGGATTGACGGCTGAGGAGTACCTGCATGAGTTCTGGGAACTTGGTAGGGGTGTGAAGGAGTATGAACTCAACCTGCCGATTGATGTCAAGCGTGAGTTATGGCGTGTGCTGGATGAGAAGGCGGCGGAGGGGATGGCTCTTCCGTACGACTTTGAGGCGCGCGGATGTGCATATTCGTGCCTTGTGATGCTGGAGGAGGCTCTGGGGGATAGGAAGATTGAATACGGCGAATGGTCTCCTCGTTTCAACCGTACGCGCCGGGAGATAGCTAACGATTTCGCTGCTCCGGAGTATCCGTGGGACTTTCTGGTCATCACCAGTGTTGTAGGTGCGGAATACGACCGCGTGGACACAATCACCGAGAAACTGCTCGTGCCGACCGAACTGGCTGAAGTATGGCAGCAGGCGAAAGTGGATGGCGAGTATCTTCTGTCGCGTGAGGCGCATGAACTGTTGACATCTACGCAGCACCATCAACGGACATGGTTCACTCCGATGGTGGCAGCGTTGCTGCTCCTGCTGCTGGCTGTCATCGCCCTGTATGTCAACAATCCGTATATTGATTGGCTGATTTTGGGCATTGTTACATTGATAGGGGCGGTGGAGACCTATCTGGTGGTATTCTCCACCCTGCCGTGTACTCAATGGCACTGGCTGCTGATCCCGTTCAATCTGCTGCCTGCCATATGCTGGAAATGGCGTCAGTACTGGTCACTGCCGTATGCCGTGATAATCGGGCTGTGGGCCGCTTGTATGTGGGCTATGCCTCACCAACTGGTGGATTATGCCATGACGGTTGTTGCCATAGCGTTTATGACTACATTGCTAAACAAGAGAAATACAAATATTAATGTTTTATTCCCAAGGAGGGGAAATGTATGAAAATGATTTTTACTAACCGATTGAGTTTACTGGTGTCCGTTCTGCTGGTCAGTCTGTCAGCAGGAGCGAGCACTTATTACAGTAAGGCTACTGCGACGGCTGTACCAAGTGCGGCGGGCAAAGTGTATGTCAAGTACAACAGTGCGCCATCCAGTTCTGATGGTACGACTGCGTCAAAATCAGAAAGCGGAATGTCTGCTCCGACTCACAAGTACTATTTCAAGGCCGAAACAACGGACAGCGGCTATGAGTTTAACGGATGGTACGATGCTTCTTCCGGTGGATCGCAGAAGAGTTCAAGTGCATCCTACAATGAATCAGTAAAGGCCAACACTTCGGAAAGCAGTGCCACGATTAACCGTTATGCACGCTGGACCGGAGTAAGTTACAGTATCGCTTTCGACGGCAACGGAAGCAACGGTGGTTCGATGAGCAATCTGGCTATGGTCTATGGTACAGCCAAGAACCTTACTGCCAATGCTTATACCCGCGCATATACCGTTACCTACGATGCCAACGGCGGCGATTGTGCTACAGCTTCCGCTACGGCAAACTACACGTTTGCAGGCTGGGCTACAAGTGCAAGCGGTACGAAGGCATATGACAACGAGCAGCAGGTGAACAAATTGACCCAAACCAAGAATGCGGTCGTTACCCTCTATGCGTTGTGGAACAGTGCATCGGTCACCATGCCGGACGCTACACGTGCAAATCATGTGTTTGAAGGATGGTTCAACGGCGACTCCAAGATTGGTGATGCCGGTGCAGCTTATACTCCGGCTGCGGCTGTTACACTGAAAGCCAAGTGGACGGAAATCACGAACCCGACGCTCACTACCGAGCCCGCAATTGTAAGCGGATTGAAGTATAACGGCGCTATGCAGACCCTGATGACCGCAGGTGAGGTTACCGGAGGTACGCTGGAGTACTCCGGCGATGGCGTGAACTACTCCGCCGAACTGCCGAAGGCAGCCAATGCCGGCGACTACAAGGTGTATTACCGCGTGAAAGGTGACAAGTATCACTTTGATTTGGAGCCCGTTTCGCTGGACGTTGCTATCGCAAAGGTGGCTTTGAGCGTTACCGCCAAGAACGAGTCGCTGGTATATGGCGAGGAGGTTCCTGCTTTCGCTGTTGATTATAGCGGTTTTGTCGGCGAGGAGGATGCAAGCGTGCTGGCCGGAACACTCGCTTTCGCATGCGACTACGAGCAAGGCAGCAATGTGGGTGAGTATGATATTATTCCGAGCGGTTTGACGTCTGATAACTATGCTGTTACGTTCAATGCCGGCAAACTGACCGTCGCCAAGGCGGACGCTGCCTTCACAACGCTGCCTGCTGCCGTTCAGAATCTGGCATATACAGGCGAGGCGCAGACACTGATAACAGCAGGTCAGACCAATGACGGTACAATCAGCTACTCGCTCAACGACGAGGAGCATTACACCACCGATCTGCCGCAGGCAACCGAGGTGGGTGACTATACCGTGTATTATAAGGTGACAGGCGACGCAAACCACAATGACCTTGCTGCCCAGACGATAGCCGTGAGCATTGCCAAGGCACGTGCCGTGGTTACGACTGCACCGGTGGCTGTGGCTGACCTCGTTTATACAGGTGCAGCCCAGACTCTGATTAACGACGCCGAGGCGGCTGTTACCGGCGGTACACTGGTGTACTCGCTGGATGGCGAGAACTATAACGCCGAACTGCCGAAGGCAACCGACGCCAAGACCTACGTGGTGTACTATTACGCCAAGGCGGATGATGACCATAGCGACTCGGAGGCACAAACCATCGAGGTGACTGTTGCCAAGGCTGCACTGACCGTTACGGCTGAGGACAAGAACGTGACCTACGGCGAGGCTGCTCCCGCATATACGGTTGCTTACAGCGGCTTTGTAGGTGAAGAGGACGCTAGCGTTCTGACCGGTGAACTGGCTATTGCCTGCGAGTATGCAGCCGGCAGTGCTGTCAACACTTACGCCATCACCCCGAGCGGTCTGACGGCTGCCAACTACGAGTTGGATTTTGTAGCCGGTACGCTGACTGTTGGCAAGGCTGCACTGACCGTTACGGCCGACGACAAGAACGTTACCTACGGTGAGGCTGCTCCTGAATATACGGTTGCTTACAGCGGCTTTGTAGGCGAAGACACCGAGAGTGTCCTGACCGGAGAATTGGCTTTTGCCTGCGAATATGCTGCCGGCAGTGCTGTCAACACTTACGCCATCACTCCGAGCGGTCTGACTGCTGCCAACTACGAGTTGGACTTTGTAGCCGGCACGCTGACCGTTGCCAAAGCAACGCTGACCGTAACGGCTGACGACAAGAACGTTACCTACGGTGAGGCTGCTCCTGAATATACGGTTGCTTACAGCGGCTTTGTAGGCGAAGACACCGAGAGTGTACTGACCGGTGAGTTGGCTATTGCCTGCGAGTATGTTGCCGGCAGTGCTGTTAGCACCTACGCCATCACCCCGAGCGGTCTGACGGCTGCCAACTACGAGCTGGACTTTGTAGCCGGCACGCTGACTGTTGCCAAGGCTGCTCCGGCTGTTACGGCTCCTGTGGCTATCGAGGGCCTTGCATATACCGGCGATGCACAGACCTTGATTGCTGCCGGTGAGGCTGACGGTGGTGAGATGCAGTACTCGCTGGATGGTGAAAATTACTCCACCGACCTGCCTAAGGGCACGGAGGTGGCTGAATATACCGTTTACTACCTTGTGATCGGTGATGCCAACCATACGGATGTTGCAGCTGAGACTATTCAGGCAAACATCGCCAAGGCAAACGCAGTGATTACCACTGCTCCTACCGCAGCCGAGAACCTCGCTTACACAGGCGAAGCACAGGCTCTGCTGGCTACAGCCGGTGAGGCTACCGGTGGCGAGTTGCAGTACTCGCTGGATAACGAGACCTTTGCTGCAGTACAGCCCGTAGGCACGAATGCCGGTGAATATACCGTTTATTACAAGGTGGTGGCAGACGCCAGCCATAGTGATGTGACCGGTGAACCGATTACCGTAATCATCGCCAAGGTGGATGCTGCGATTACCGCTGTTCCTACCGCAGCCGAGAACCTTACTTACACAGGTGAGGCACAAGCCCTGCTGGCTACAGCCGGTGAGGCTATGGGTGGCGAGCTGCAGTACTCGCTGGATAACGAGACCTTTGCTGCAGTACTGCCTGTGGGCACGAATGCCGACAACTATACCGTATATTATAAGGTAGTCGGTGACCAGAACCACAACGAAGTAGCCGGTGAGTCTATCGCTGTAAGCATTGCCAAGGCGGATGCAGTGATTACCACTGCTCCTACAGCAGCTGAGAACCTCACTTACACAGGCGAAGCACAGACTCTGCTGGCTACAGCCGGTGAGGCTACCGGTGGCGAACTGCAGTACTCACTGGATAACGAGACCTTTGCTGCCGAACTGCCGACTGAAACGAATGCCGGTAACTATACTGTATATTACAAGGTAGTAGGTGACCAGAACCACAACGATGTGGCCGGTGAGGCTGTCCCTGTAATCATCGCCAAGGCGAATGCAGTGATTACCACTGCTCCTTCTGCAGCCGAGAATCTCGCATACACCGGCGAGGCACAGACCTTGATTTCAGCCGGTGAGGCTACGGGTGGCGAACTGCAGTACTCGCTCGATAACGAGACCTTTGCTGCCGAACTGCCGACTGAAACGAATGCCGACAACTATACCGTATATTACAAGGTAGTAGGTGACCAGAACCACAACGATGTGGCAGGTGAGCCTATTCTTGTAACCATCGCAAAGGCGGATGTGGTATTTGCTACTGAACCCGCTGCTATTGAAGGACTGATATATACCGGTGAGGCACAGACCCTGATTACAGCCGGTGAGGCTGCAGGCGTTACTGTTCTGTACTCGCTTGACGGCGAGAACTTCTCCGCTGACCTGCCGAGTGCTGTCAATGCCGGTAACTACACTGTATCCTACAAGGTGGATGCCGACGCCAACCACAACGCATATGCTGTTGCTACGGTAGGTGCTGCCATCGCCAAGGCGGAGGTGGTATTTGTCAGCAAACCTGTTGAGATACCCGGACTCGTCTTCACAGGGGAGGCACAGACCCTGATCACAGCCGGTGAGACCGCTGACGGCCTAATCGAGTACTCGCTTGACGGCGACAACTACTCTGCCGAACTGCCCACAGCTACGGCTATCGGTGATTATACGGTTTACTATCGCGTAACCGGTGACGCTAACCATAACGATGTTGAAGCTACCGCTCTTACGGCACGTATCGCTGCCGGCAAGGCATCGGTTGTTACCGTTCCTGTTGCTGCCCAGGGCCTGACATATACCGGTGAGCCGCAGGCTCTGCTGGCTGTACTCGGTGAGGCTGAAGGCGGTGAGTTGCTGTACTCGCTCGACGGCGTGAACTATGCTGCCGAAGAGCCCAAGGCAACGAATGCCGGCGAGTACACCGTTTACTACTTTGTGAAGGGTGATGCTGATCATTCGGATACCGAGGTGGCCAATGTAGCGGTAACCATCGCTAAGGCTGACGCAGTCCTTCTGAGTGCTCCTCAGGCTGTTGAACTGCTCATTGAGAACGGTTCGGAGCAGGCACTCGTAACTGAGGGCACGGCTGAAGGCGGTCTGCTCGTTTACTCGACTGACGGTGAGAACTTCTCGGCCGAACTGCCTGTTGCCGTTGAGGCGGGCGAATATACGGTTTACTACTACGTTGACGCTGACGACAACCACAATGACACCGAGCTGGCTCAACTTATAGTCACCATCGCGCCTGCTGGTCCGGCAACTGCGGTTGAGAACACCAACGCTCAGATTATCGTCAAGAAGATTATCCGCAACAATCAGGTGCTTATCATCCGTGACGGCAAGATATACACCGTCCAAGGATACGAGGTAAGATAATCGGACTGTCGAATAGTCTGGGATTGTTCTATGCAATAGTGGCGGCATTGCCGCCACTATTGTTGTATAGTGGTAGAATGAAGTCAGGATACAGTCAGGAGCAGAGAAGGTTCCCGTCGGGCTCATCCTAGAGTTTACTCATTTCGTATAAGGCTTTCTTTTGCGTGGACTATGGCACTTTCGCACTCCCGTAAATCGTTGTGCCTTTCTAACTGTCCGGTTGTCAATCAATCAGTGTCCCCAGCACAGTATATACCTTGCCGTCACGGATAATGTATAGTTGCCCGTTATGAACCTCTTTTTGGTTACCCTTGACGCCGTTGTAGGTCTCTTCGATGCCATCGGTATCTTTGCCGATGAGTGCACGTATCATGTAGGTGTAGTTCAGGTTGATTTCTGCGAGGTCAAACCAGCTTGCGCCGTCTTCGCTGGACCAGCGTCCATTCGGGTCGCCTGTGTTGTCCGATACGTTGGCAGGGTAGTTGTCGTAAAGTTCGCTCAACACAATCCACAGGTTCTTTGAGCAGTCGAAGATGACAGGTGAAGATAGCGTAATTATATGGTATCCTTCCTGCCCGGTCGGGTTTACTGTCTGTGTGTGTAGTTTGGTCCCTTCCGACGGATTGTTTCCACCTGAATAGATGTCAATCGTAATCGGCTGCGTGTTGTATACGGGGGTCTCATACAATGCCACTTTGGCCAATTTGTTATTGGCTTGCGAGTTGGCGGGGAACATAATTGCCCAATAGAATTCGCCGCCGTTTGTTCCGATGCCTTCAGTCCGCGTGCCATCGTCATAGTAGCTCCAGCCTTCCCATCCCGGATCGGGAGAGGAGTCTTTCTCTGTCAGAATGCGGATCATCCACGTGTAGTTCAGGATGGAATTGGCATCCATAACATCCATCCAGTAGGTTTTATTTGTGCTTACCCAGCGCCCGTTGGCATTGCCTGTGGTGATGCATCCGTTAGCAGGATATGTGTC
>Ga0310690_10005501_pt1 | contig 17158 bp, 15 predicted proteins | sample AusTroGonzalo_MG_2_FD_207661 | JGI IMG/M metagenome (GOLD analysis project Ga0310690, IMG submission 207661) | Bovine rumen microbial communities from tropical cattle in Woodstock, Queensland, Australia - Gonzalo_04 (v2) (version 2) | ecosystem: Host-associated > Mammals > Digestive system >...
CATTCCTCCACCAATCACAAACGCCTCTTCATCCAAATCTGCAATCTTCAATCTCAAATCTTCAATACTATACACGGTCTCTGCGCCTTCAAAAGTCTTGCCCTTGACGTCCGTCAGCACTATATTGCGCCGATTTGGCAGCGGGTGCTTGGGCAGCGAAAGGAACGTCCGTTCACCCATCATGACGGTATGTCCGCTGGTGATCTCTTTGAAATGCTTCAGGTCTGCCGGCATGTGACACAGCAAATCACCTTTCTTTCCGATCGCATAATTCTCTGCGACGGCAACTATAATGGATATCATACGCTTACAACTCCTGCTATATGTGGGTGCGGATCATAGTTCTGAAGACTGAAATCCTCATATTGGAAACCGAACAGGTCCTTCACCTCGGGGTTAATGATCATCTGCGGCAGCGGTCGCGGTTCACGGGTCAACTGCAGTTTCACCTGCTCCAAATGGTTGAGGTATATATGTGCGTCACCGAGCGTGTGTACGAAATCGCCGCATTGCAAGCCCGTCACCTGCGCCATCATCTGCAGCAGCAAGGCATAAGACGCGATATTAAACGGTACACCCAAGAAGATATCGGCGCTGCGCTGGTAGAGCTGGAGCGAGAGTTTACCGTCAGCCACGTAGAACTGGAACAGGCAGTGACAAGGAGGCAGCGCCATCTTCTCTACTTCGGCTACGTTCCATGCGCTGACCATCAACCGACGGCTATCCGGGTTGGTCTTGATCGTCTCCACAATGTTCTTTATCTGGTCGATATGCCCGCCGTTATAATCAGGCCATGACCGCCACTGATGCCCATAGACGGGACCGAGTTCGCCGTTCTCATCTGCCCATTCGTTCCATATACGCACCCCATGTTCCTGCAGGTACTTGACGTTCGTGTCGCCTTGCAAGAACCACAGCAGTTCATAGATGATCGACTTGAGGTGCAGTTTCTTGGTGGTGAGTAACGGAAAACCGTCTTCCATCTTAAAACGCATTTGGTGCCCAAACACTGAGATCGTGCCTGTGCCCGTGCGGTCCTGCTTTACCGTCCCTTCCTCCAGCACCCGCTTACATAAATCCAAATATTGTTGCATGTTAATATAGTTTATACGTTGTTTTCAACACTTTAAATTCTGTTCTACGGTTAATCTGGTTGCATATCTCCTGCTTGTCGGCGGGTAGGGTAGCGATGAACGCTTCGTCCAGAACGGTCTCCACGGGAATCCACGGATACTGTTTGTTGAGCGCTTTGTCGGCAATAACGGGTTTGGTCTTACCGTAACCCACCGGAGTCAGACGCTCTTTCTCGATGCCCTGCTTGAGCAGGAAATCGCAACAACTCTGCGCACGTTTCTGACTGAGTTCGTTATTGAACTCGTCCGTACCTTTCATATCGGTGTGTGCGCTCAACTCGATGGTGATATTGGGGTTATCATTGAGAAGCTTAACGAGTTTCGCCAACTCTGTCTCAGACGCTTTGGTGATTTCCCAACGACCGAACTCATAGAATATATTCTCCATCTTAACAGGTCGTGAGATCGGGTTGAGGGCAAAGTTCATCGTGTAGGTCTTGCTGTCTGTCAGCCCTTTGGTGTCCCATTTGGCTTTGTCATTCAGGTGCCCGCGTGCGGTGGCGAGCATGACGTACTTGACCTCTTTTTTGAGTTTGATCTTGTATGTTCCGTCCCGCCGCGCGTTCATCTTACTGTTCGTGCCGTCGCTGCCTACAATACGCAACTGAGCCTCCGACAAGGGGTTGCCTTGCTCGTCCGTCACCGTACCTTCCACGATAAACTCCATCTCGGGCAGCCAGAAACGGTAGATCTTATCGAAGCCTTTCTTGTCGCCTTTGTTGGACGAGAAGAACCCGTTCTGCGTGTTACCCTCGAATGTGATACCGAAGTCATCGCCGATACCGTTGAACATCGGACCCATGTTGTATATCTCCCAAACGACGCTGTCCGTGACCGTCGTGTCGATGGTGGCTTTGTAGATGTCAAGCCCTCCGTAACCCGGATGACCGTTCGATGCGAAATAGAGCGTTCCATCTTCGTGAACGTACGGGTACATCTCGTCGGCAGTTGTGTTGATGCCTGCACCCAGCGAGTGCGCGTTCACCCAATCACTGCCGTCCAACTCAGCCATCCAGATGTCCTTACCGCCGACACCTCCGGGAGCGTCACTCACGAAATAGAGCGTGTCACCCGTCGCGTTCAATGCCGGATGACCTACGGTGAGCGAACTGTCCGCAAAGATCTTCACTTCCTGCGCCTCGCCCCATTCACCGCTTGCACGGTCACTGCGGTAGATCTTAGCACCAAGATCCTGCCCGTTGATGGGTTTTGAATAAGTGAACAGCATCGTGCGGCCGTCGCGGCTAAAACAACAAACACCCATTTCGGCTGTACCGGCTGCTTTACCGCCTCCCGTGGAGTCGTTCTCTTGCTCTTTCTCCTCTTCCGGAGCACCGTACAAACCTTCTGCCAGCACGATCTCTTCCCACTCGCCGGCGGCGTTCTTACGCGTCTGGTAGAGTTGGAACAACTGCTGTCCGGTGACGTTACTCGGGCGTTTGAGACTCTTCTTGCCTTTCGACTTGGACTCCTGACGGTTGGAGGTGAACATCAACGCGTCACCTTGACCACCGATGAACATCGGGGCGAAGTTACTGCTGCGTTTGGCATTGAACTGCTTGGCTTCCTGCACTTTGTACCGCGAACCCTCTTTCTTCCATTCGTCGATCTTCATGCAGGCGTACTTACCCGCTTGTGCCACATAGTCACTCGGGTGCGCCTCCAAATATAACTCGTAGTTCTTGGCGGCCTCTTTGTACTTACCCTGGTACTGCAACACCTGCGCGTTATGCAGATAGATGGTCGAGTCCTGCAGTTGGTACTTGCACCGCAGCGCACTCTGATACGCATTCGCCGCACGGGGGTTGTTAATCAGCCGGTAACACTCGCCCTGCTGATACGCCACGTAACCCTTCAACTCACGGTCTTTCTTGGTGCTCAAACGGCTGTAACACTGCTTGTAGATATCGGCTGCCGAGAAATACTCACCGATAGCGAACTTCTTATCTGCCCGCTTGATCCGTTGCTGAATAGAGCACCCGCTCAGACACAGCACGGCTACTATGAAAAGTATCGTTCTTCTAGTCATTCTAGTTGTACTAGTTCCTCTAGTTAAACTAGTTCATGCACTACGAGTCCTGAACGCAGTTTGGGTTCAAACCACGTTGTCTTGGGTGGCATGATATTGCCCGAATCGGCGATGTCGATGATCTGCTGCATGGTAACGGGGTAGAGTGCGAGTGCCACTTTCATCTCACCGCTATCCACTCTGCGCTTCAATTCGCCCAGACCGCGGATACCGCCAACGAAGTCAATCCGTTTGTCGGAACGCAGATCCGTAATGCCGAGGATCTTATCCAGAATGAGCTTACTCGAAATCGTCACGTCTAAAACGCCTATCGGGTCGTTGTCATCGTACCGACCTTCTTTAGCTGTCAACGAGTACCACTTGCCGCCTAAGTACAGGCTGAAATTATGCAACCGTTGCGGTTTATACACATTACACCCTACACATTCCACATCAAAATCTGCACGCAGTGCTTCCAAGAACTGCTCTTCGCTGAGCCCGTTCAGGTCCTGCACCACGCGGTTGTAGTCGATGATATTGAGTTGGTTATCCGGGAAACATACTGCCAAGAAGAAATCCGACTCAGGATTTTTGATCTTTGAGTTTTGATTTTTGATTTTCAACTCTTCTCCCACGCGTGCTGCGGCGGCAGAGCGGTGATGTCCGTCTGCGATATACATGGCCGGTATCTGAGCGAAGATCTCCGTGATGCGGTTGATCGTCTTGGGATCGTCTATCACCCAGAACGTATGCCGGAATCCTTCCGGAGCAGCCACGAAGTCATACTCAGGCGTACCCTTCGTTACTTCGGCTATGATAGCGTCCAAGTCGTCCCGATGGGGGTAAGCAAAGAAAACCGGCTCCATGTTGGCGTTGAGCGTACGCACATGTTTCATGCGGTCTTCCTCTTTGTCGCGACGCGTGAGCTCATGTTTCTTGATGCGTCCCTCCAGATAGTCATCTACCCATGCACCAACCACCAAGCCGTATTGGGTCCGCTCACCGCTCACCGCTAACCGATGACCGTTAGGTATTGTCTGCGCATAGACGTAATACTTCGGGTCTTGGTCCTGCACGAGCCAGCCTTTGAGTTTGAACATCTGATATTGCAGCTTCGCCTCACCGTACACTTTAGGGTCATGCTCATCGGTACCGGGTTCAAAATTGATCTCCGGCTTGATGATATGATACAGACTCATGGCATTCCCTGCCGCCTCTTCACGCGCCTCTTCGCTGTTCAGCACATCATACGGCCGACTACTCACTTTTTCCACCAACTCCTTCGGTGGCCTATATCCCTTAAAAGGTTTTATTCTCATGAAGAAAAATATTTTTGGTATTTTTGTGATGATTGATTCATCAATTTTTCTATGTATTTTTCTTTTAAATTAAAATTATTTAACGGGAGAAGGTGCAGCCTTCTCCGCACCCATACTGCATGTTCCGTTGAACAACGCCCCCGGTTCTACGATCAGTGTCTTGGTCTTCACGTCACCCACGATCTTACCGCTTGAGCGCAGACTCAACTGCTGGCTGCAGGTGATCTTACCTTCCATCAGACCCAAAATCTCCGCGTTGGCGCACGTCACCGTACCTTTAATCTTACCGGCTTCACCGATAACGACCTTACCCGTACTCTGCAACTCGCCCTCCACCGTACCGTCGATGCGGTAGTCGCTGTCTGCGTAGATATTTCCTACGATCTTACTTCCTGCGGTCAATGCATTGAACATTAACCCGCTTTGTTGCTTGTCGTTTGCCATACCAATTACCAATCACCAATTACCATTCCTCTTCTGTATAACTCATCATGCTGGTCTTGAGCGACTGAGCCAGGTCAGCGATCACTTGGTGCTCGATCTGATACAGTTTGTTCTCAACCTGAATCGCTTTGTCCCATTTCTTGGCACCTTGCTTACCGGTTTTAGCCTTCTGCTGACGGAAACCGTTGATGCGGTTCCAGTACAGGTCATTGATCGGGCCTTCGCTCTCGATGAAATCACCTACCTTGGACTCTTTCTCCGAGTAGATATTCGAGAAGAGGATACGCAGACGTCCTTCGCGCACCTCAATAGTGCAGTCGAAATCCAGATCACTATCGGCTTTGGCATAGAAACGTGCCGAGTCACCTACCATCACGCGGAACAGCGACAGGTCGGGGTTCACATCTACTGAACCGTGGAAGAAGATAATATTCTCGTCCCGACGAATGTCTTTTATGTTGACGCTCGGTCCAAGACCTCTTACCCATGCTTCTGCATTTGCCAAAGCCTCATCGAAATTAACAGAGAAAGGCACCACAGCTTTGTACTCTGCAAAACCGTTGGCATCTTCATGGAATAGACACGCGCCCTTCGGACCGTTGGTGTCAATGTGACGAACAGCGCTCTGCGCCATCATACTCATCGAGGCTACTACTGCCGCGATAACAAAAAATACTCTTTTCATACCTTTTAAATTTTAGTAAGTTGTTATGTTAATTATTTAATGATTTCAAAATCGGGCGCAAAGTTACAAAAAATTTTTGACATACGCAAATAAAAAATGAAATTTTTTCTGGTTAGGGGTTAGAGGGTAGGGGTTAGGGGGTGAATAAATTTAGTATCTCCAAGTACTAAAAATGGCACAAAATTAGTACTTCCAAGTACTTTTTTTGACAAGATAAAAAAGTGAGCGGCACGTAAATGTCGCTCACTTTTCGGTTGTTATACTTTTCTTTGTTCTCTAAGACCTAACGACCGGTTTTAAATTTATTTTGCGCTACAAAATTACAACTTTTTTTTGAATTATGCAAATTATTTCACAATAAAATAAAATTTATTATTATTTTTCAAACCTTTTCAAACCTTCTTCACTATCTCGTACTGCCATCCTCCTGCCAAACTATAAAGCTTATAAAAGGCTCATAGGAACCTCATAGGAACCTCATGAGCCTTCTATTCTGTAAATCAATAACTTACGAAAACTATTTTTAGATGCCTTTTTCGGCCTCTGACTTCTCTTTGTTTAACATGTGACGGATAAAGTCCCATAAACGCGGATACTCGTATCCTCCGTGCCTGCTGGCTTCTCGGCGGAAAACCCTATGTCGCTGCTCCCATTCAGCCCTCAAAACAGGATCGTGCATTATCTCGGAAGCCTCTTTGTTAACGGCACAAAAACGCTGAACCTGTGGGCGTTGCGCCATCTTTTTCTTCTGAGCTTTCGTGTAGCGAGGTTTCTTGCAGATACTGGCTATTCCCTCTGGTCTACCCGGCAAACGACGTGTATACTCATTTTCGTTCCACTCTCCGCTTCTTCCTTTAATGCCTGCTCCTAAATGAATGAATCTTCCTGCCATTTTTCTTAATCTCAAATTTTCTGCAAAGATACAACTTTTTTTTCAAATATCCAAATTTTTAACCAAATAAAATGAATATTTTTTCAAAAAAATGCAAATTATTTGCATATGTCATTTTTTTTGTGTAATTTTGCAGCGCAAAATGTTTTGTTAATTAATACACCATGAAAAAAACCATTATTCTTATGCTTTCTGTAGCATTAGCGGCATGCGTTGCGAAGCAGCCGAAAATGGAGGACGAGTGCCTCTACAGTAGTTCCAAAACCCAATTCGCTTTCTGGTCCAATGTGGCGGAACAGATGGAAGTGAGAATCTATGACAATGGACAATGGACAATGGACAATGGACAAGAATCCTTTGAAACGGTAGCCCTCAAGAAAGGCGAGAACGATTTTTGGACGGGAACGGCGAAAGGTGATTTGGCAGGTAAGTACTACACGGTGCGTTCGTATCAGAACGGCGCGTGGGCTCCGGAGGCTCCGGGAATCTTTGCCAAGGCTGTTTCTATCAACGGTCAGCGTGCCGCGATCATCGACATGAAGGCGACCAATCCCGAAGGATGGGAGAAAGACGTGCGTCCTGCAATGCCGGACATGACGGATATCGTTGTGTATGAGACACATGTGCGCGATTACACGATGTCGCCTAACTCGGGCGTGGAGCACAAAGGTAAGTTCCTCGGCATGGCGGAAGAGCCGGCGATCAGTCACCTCAAAGAACTCGGTATCACCCATCTGCAGGTTCTGCCTATGTTCGACTATGGCTCCATCGACGAGACGACGCTGGAGAAGAACCGCTATAACTGGGGTTACGATCCGGTGAACTACAACGTGCCGGAAGGCGGTTATTCGACCGATCCGAGTGATCCGGCTTGCCGTATCCGTGAGGCGAAGCAGATGGTTCAGGCGCTGCACAAGGCCGGTATACGCGTGATCATGGACGTGGTGTATAACCATACCTACGACGTGATGGGTTGTGCGTTGGGTAGAGTAGTGCCGCAGTATTTCTACCGCCTGAACGAGGATGGCTCGTATGCGAACGGTTCGGGTTGCGGCAACGAAACGGCGAGTGACCATGCGATGATGCGTCAGTTCATGGTGGAGTCCGTTTGTTACTGGGCACGCGAGTACCACATCGACGGTTTCCGTTTCGACCTGATGGGTATCCATGACCAAGAGACGATGCGCGCTATCCGTGCGGCTTTGGATGAGATCGACCCGACTATCCTGACGTATGGCGAAGGTTGGGCAGCGATGAGTCCTGCGTATCCGTATGAGGACTTGGCGATGAAACAATGGACCTATAAGATGCCGCGCGTAGGTGCGTTCAGCGATAATATCCGCAATGCGCTCATCGGTAGTCCGTTCGACCACGAACGCGGCTTCGCGTCGGGTAACGCGGCAGGCAAGGAAGAGACGATGAACGGTCTGGTGGGCTGTCCTGAATGGAGCGGTGAGCCGATGCAGCATGTGAGTTACATCACATGCCACGACAACTACTGCCTGCGCGACCGCATCGAAGTGAGTGCTTCCGAAGAGAGCGAAGAGACGAAACTGCGCATGAACAAGTTGGCTCAGACGGCAGTGCTGGTGTCGCAAGGAATGAGTTTTATCTATGGCGGCGAGGAATTATTCCGCACCAAACTCGGTATCGACAACAGTTACCAGAGCCCCGACAGCATCAATATCATCCCGTGGGAGAACAAAGTGAAGTACGCTGACCTGTTTGCGTACTACCGTCAGATGATCGCTATCCGTCATGCCCATAAGGGTTTCCGTCTGGGTTCGGCAAAGGCGGTGAAGGAGCATGTTGAATTTGTACCGACGGATAACGAGCACCTCGTTATCTACCGCATCACGGGGCTGGAAGGTATCGACAGCGCCAAGTCGCTTATCGTGCTGCTCAACGGCAGTGACCAAGCGGAGCAGGTGGATATCCCCGCAGGCGAGTACATGCTGCTGGCTTTCAACGGCGAAGCAAATGCCGAAGGACTATCGGAAATGAGCGAGTCACAAGCGCTCGTTGCACCTTATTCGGCTACTATTTTGGCAGAGAAATGATAAAAATGCACGAAAAACGCAAAAAGGTTGCTCAAAAATTTGCATATTCCCCTAAAAAGCAGTACCTTTGCACTCGCAAAGGTTGAACACTATGAAAGAATACCAATTGACGATGAAGATGCGTTCCTGTGGATGGGACGAGTTATCGGAAGAACAGCGTGCTGTAGTGGCGGTAGCCAAAGAGCAGACGAAGCATAGTTACTGCCCGTACAGCGGATTTCATGTAGGCGCAGCGGCTAAGTTAGGTAACGGCGTTATTGTGCCGGGTTGTAACCAGGAGAACGCAGCGTACCCGAGCGGTTTATGTGCAGAGCGTACGGCGCTCTTTGCTGCCGGTGCGCAGTACCCCGAAGAGCCGGTGACGATGTTGGCTATCGCCTGCTTCACGGACGGACATTTTACAGCCGAACCCGGTGCTCCCTGCGGTGCTTGCCGGCAAGTGATGCTCGAGACCGAACATCGGTACGGAGGTAAGATGCAAGTATTGCTGTACGGCGAGAACGGAACGTATGTCATTGATTCGGCGGCAGAGCTGTTGCCGTTGATTTTCGTAAGTGAAAATTTGAAGGGTTAGTGGTTAGCGGTTAGTGGTTAGTGGTTAGATTTATAAAGAAAATAGACATCTACTTGCTCAGGAATTTCTTGGGCTTGTTTGTGGCTACATTCTTTATCGCGATCTTTATTTTGCTGATGCAGTTCATGTGGATGCACGTGAACGATCTGGTGGGGAAGGGTATAGGCTTGGATGTGCTGTCGGAGTTTTTCATCTATGCCACCGCCTCTGTCGTCCCTCTGGGTCTCCCGTTAGCTATCCTTCTGAGTTCGCTCATCTCGTTCGGAAACCTCGCCGAGAAAGTGGAGCTGACAGCGATGAAAGCGGCAGGCATATCGCTATTCCGCATCATGCGTCCGTTGGCATTGGCGGTGGCGCTGCTGAGCGTGGGAGCGTTCTTTTTCAGCAATAACGTGTTACCCAAGTCGCAGACCAAACTATGGGCACTCATCTTCTCGCTTCGTCAGAAGAGCCCGGAGTTACAGATCCCGGTAGGTGAGTTCTACGATCAGATAAGCGGGTACCATTTCTATGTGCGCGAGAAAACATCGCGTGGCGAATTGCTCAATGTGATGATCTACGACTACTCCGGAGGCTTTGATAATGCCACGGTAATGGTAGCAGACACAGGTCGCCTGACAACGAGTGCCGACCGGCGATTTCTTATTTTGGACCTGACGCAAGGCGAGACGTTTGAGAACCTCGATAAGAAACAACAGCGTGCGACGGGTTCGACCCAGAACATCCCTTACCGTCGGGAGACGTTCTCGCACAAGCGCATGATCATCGATTTTGCCACGGATTTCAACCGCTACGATGAGTCGATACTGTCAGACCAACATGTGAGTAAGAACATGACCCAATTGTTGCAATCGATTGATTCTGTGCATCAGGTGGCTATAGAGCGCTGCAATGAGCAGAGTACGCGGTTGGTTTCCGATCGTTATTTCGGACGCGATTTGTCGCAAACGACGATCGAGGTGCCTGAGACGCTGACGGAAGAGGAGCGGCAGACGTATAACCTCGATTCGCTCTGGGCGGCGCTCACAGTGATTCAACAGCGTCAGGTGCTTGCCGGAGCTATTGACCGCGCGCAGAATTATCGCGACCAGATTGATTATAATGCCATCATGCTGGAAGATGCCGAGCGCTATATCCGCAAGCATGAGATAGAACTATACCGTAAGTTCACGCTTGCTTTTGCGTGTCTTATCTTCTTTTTCATCGGAGCACCGCTCGGAGCGATCATCCGCAAAGGCGGTCTCGGTGCGCCGGTAGTCATCTCGGTGATACTGTTTATCATCTATTATATCATCGACAACACCGGCTACAAGATGGCGCGCGAGGCGCTGTGGCCTTGTTGGGCAGGTATGTGGCTTAGTTCGTTTGTGCTGTTGCCTATGGGTATTTTCCTGACCTACAAAGCCGCCACCGACTCGCCGCTCTTTAATCCCGAAGCGTGGGTGATTGGTTGGAAACGGGTCGTTTCCAAGGTTAAAACGTTAAAGCGTTAAACTGATAAGCTGTTAAACTGTTAAGCTGTTACATTGTTATGAAACTCAATACGATAGAAGAAGCATTAATCGACTTTCGCGCAGGTAAGTTTGTGATTGTTGTCGATGATGAGGATCGCGAGAACGAAGGCGATTTCATCATTGCGGCAGAGAAGATCACGCCGGAGAAAGTGAATTTTATGTTACAGCACGGTCGCGGTGTGCTCTGTTGTCCGATCACCGAAGCGCGTTGTGCGCAGTTGGACTTGATGCATCAGGTGGCGAACAACACCTCCATGCTCGGAACGCCGTTCACCGTCACCGTGGATAAGCTCGAAGGGTGTACCACCGGCGTCTCTGCAGCCGACAGAGCGGCTACTATCCGTGCCTTGGCAGACCCGGCATCCAAGCCGGAGACTTTTGGTCGTCCGGGGCACATCAACCCGCTTTATGCCAAAGCAGGCGGTGTCCTTCAACGGGCAGGACATACGGAGGCCGGAGTCGATCTGGCACGCTTGGCAGGTCTCCAACCCGCCGCGGCACTCATCGAGATCATGAACCCCGATGGCACGATGGCGCGCATGCCACAACTGCAAGAAGTAGCGCGCGAGTTCGACCTCAAGATCATCACCATCAAGGATTTAATCGCCTACAGGCTTGAAAAAGAGAGTCCTACAGGCGAAGCCGGTCTTACAGTGAAGCGGTCTAACAGTGCTAACGGTCTAACAGGCGAAGCCGGTCTCGTAGAGCGCGGCGAGACGGTGTTCCTTCCGACGCAGAACGGGGAGTTTATGCTAACGCCTTTCCGTGACCTGACGACCGGGCTGGAGCATGTAGTACTCACCAAAGGCGAGTGGCAGCCGGACGAACCCATCCTTTGTCGCGTGCATTCCAGTTGCATGACCGGCGATATCTTCGGTTCCAAACGCTGCGAGTGCGGTGAGCAACTGAACAAAGCGATGCAGATGATCGAAGCCGAAGGCCGCGGCATCATCGTTTATATGAATCAGGAAGGGCGGGGTATAGGCCTTATGAATAAAATACGCGCGTATAAGCTGCAGGAACAAGGTGATGACACCGTCGAAGCGAATGTGCATTTGGGCTTTCGACCTGACGAACGGGACTATGGCGTTGGCGCACAGATACTTCGCGAGATGGGGGCGCACAAACTGCGTCTGATGACGAACAATCCCGTGAAGCGGGTAGGCTTGGAAAGTTACGGCATTGAGATCGTTGAAAACGTGCCGATAGAGATCGAACCTAACCGCTGGAATGAGCGCTATATGCGTACCAAAAAAGAGAAAATGCACCATGACTTGAAGCTCGTTTGATGAGTTTGGCACGGTTTTTGCAAGGCTCTTAGCGAGATCACGAGATAACGAGATCACGTGATCGCGAATTAACAATTTAAAATAGTACAACAATGAAAAAATTAACTACACTTCTGATGACGCTGATGCTGATGAGTACTGCGTTATGGGCAGATGAAACCATCACGGTTTCGGCCAATAATTCGGATATATCCGAAGGACTCGATCTGAAGGTTGTAGCTAAACTGTTTGCAGAAGCTAAGAACCTGGAAGAGTTCGAGAATATGCTGAACAACCCTGACAGCGCGTTCTGTAATCTGGATCTCAACGGTGACGGACAAGTGGACTACCTGCGTGTGATCGAGACCGGTTCCGGCGACAAGCGTCTCGTGGTTCTCCAAGCCGTTCTGGCAACGGATATCTACCAGGATGTAGCTTCGATATATGTGGAGAAAGATGCGAATGACGAGGTGTCCGTTCAGGTAGTTGGTGACGAGTACGTCTATGGTACGAACTATATCATCGAACCCGTATATGTCTATCGTCCTGTGATCTATGATTGGTTCTGGTGCGACGCATGGTACGCATGGCATTCGCCCTGGTACTGGGGATATTACCCGAGTTGGTGGTACGTTCATAGCTGTTGGGCACATGATTGGTACTGGCATCACTGCTACGCTTACCATCATCACCACTACTGCTGCTCGTTCCGTTACGCACACGACGTAAGACCCGGCTATTACGACTTGCACCACGGTGTTTCGCATAGAGACTATGCCGTAACGCATCCGGATCATTCGTTCGAGCGTCGCAATGCCGGTCGCACCAATGCCCGCGAGATAAGGAATGTCAACACTACTCCGCGCAGAGATGCAGTATCCAGACCGAGCGTACAGAGCCGTTCCACGAGTGCAGTTAACCGTCCGACGACAGCAACTACGACGCGCTCCTCGGCAAGTACGACCCGTTCAACGAACACTTCGACCCGCTCGACGAACACTTCGAGCCGTTCCACAGCAACAGCAACGCGTTCTACCAGCAGCAGCATTCGTCAACCGCAACGGCCTGCAGGAAGTACGAGTTCGAGCAGTACTACACGCTCAACGAGTTCGAGTAGCACCACACGCTCAACCAGTACCAGCAGCACTACACGCACATCGAGTGGACCGAGCCGTACAAGCTCAAGCACATACTCCGGCAGTAGTTACGGAGGCGGAAGGAGTTCAGGCGGAGGAGGTTACTCCGGTGGCAGCCACGGTGGTGGCGGAGGCGGAAGCCGCGGTGGAAGTGCTCCTTCAGGAGGCGGCGGCAGAACCCGCAGATAACAAAAGAAGGTGGTCAAACGACCACCTTTTTGTATGTCTTTGCTTATGCCGTCATTCTTTGAGCAGCAGCGACTTGACGAACTCTTCACGATTAAAACACTGCAGATCCGTCATCTTCTCGCCCAGCCCGATATACCGTACCGGGATCTTGAACTGGTCGGATATACCGATGACGACACCGCCTTTGGCTGTACCGTCCAATTTGGTGATAGCGAGCGATGTCACCTGTGTGGCAGCTGTGAACTGACGTGCCTGTTCGAACGCGTTCTGTCCGGTCGAACCGTCCAGTACCAGCATCACGTCATGCGGTGCGTCCGGCACTACTTTCTGCATTACGTTCTTGATCTTCGTCAACTCATTCATCAGGTTGATCTTGTTATGCAGACGCCCTGCGGTGTCAATGAGTACGACATCGGCATCATTGGCTTTGGCTGATTGCAAGGTATCGAAAGCCACCGAAGCGGGGTCTGAACCCTGTTGCTGTTTGATAACGGGTACACCTACGCGCTCGCCCCAGATACATAACTGCTCCACGGCTGCTGCGCGGAACGTATCGGCTGCTCCTAAGTACACTTTCTTGCCTGCCGCTTTGTATTGGTAGGCCAACTTGCCGATGGTGGTTGTCTTGCCGACGCCGTTGACGCCGACTACCATCACGACGTACGGCTTGGCGGGTAGGGGAGCCGAGAAATCGAGTACGTCTTCGACATTGTTCTCCTGCAGCAGCGATGCTACTTCATCCACTAACAGCGCATTCAACTCGTCCGTACCGATATACTTATCGCGTTTCACGCGCTCTTGCACGCGCTCGATGATGCGCAGCGTTGTTTCAACGCCTACATCCGATGTGATCAACGCTTCCTCCAGGTTGTCCAGCACCTCGTCGTCTATGGTCGATTTGCCGACAATAGCGTGCCCGATCTTACTGAGCACCGACTCTTTGCTTTTCTCCAGCCCTTTATCGAGCGTCTCTTTCTTCTCTCTATTGAATAATCCGAAAAATGCCATTACACGATTGCTTCTTTTATTTTAGCGATAATATAAGCTACGTCTTCATCCGTTACCATCGGTCCGGAAGGCAGACAGATACCACGTTTGAACATTGCTTCTGCTATACCGTTCGTGTATGCAGGACTATTCTTGAAGACCGGTTGCTTATGCATCGGTTTCCAAAGCGGACGACTCTCAATACCGGCTTTGTCCAGATACATACGCAGGGCTTCTACATTGCGATTCGGTTCACAGTCCGTATGGACGCTACCGCCTCCATGTACAACACCTGCCGCTCCGCCTACTGCACCTTGGACAGCTTCCGCATAGGCAAGTTCTTCATCCTTGATGTGAACATGCTCATCGAGTAGGGCAGTACAGAGCCAGAAATTGGCGTCATAATCAGCCGAAGGCGCATCATGGAAGGTAATGCCGTCTATCTTGGCAAATGCTTCGTGATACAATTGTGCAATATGCTTATGATGCGCGATATGCTCATCGAGAACGGTCATCTGACCGCGACCGATACCGGCGCATATATTCGACAGACGATAGTTGAATCCGATCGCCTCGTGCTGGTAGTACGGATACGCTTCGCGGGCTTGCGTAGCCAGCCACATGATATGCTGTTTGGAAGCCTGGTCTTTACAAATGAGCGCACCGCCACCGGAGGTCGTGATCATCTTATTGCCATTGAACGAGAGTACGCCGTATTCGCCGAACGTACCCAATACTTGTCCTTTCCATCGGCTACCCATACCTTCTGCAGCATCTTCGATGACAGGGATGTTATATTTATTGGCAATTGCCATGATCTCTTCAATGCGGTAAGGCATGCCGTACAAGGCTACCGGAATAATCGCTTTCGGGTACTTGCCGGTCTTCGCTTTGCGGTCAATAATAGCCTTCTCCAACAATTCCGGATCCATATTCCATGACTCAGCTTCGGAATCAATAAAGACAGGTGTCGCACCGAGATAGGTGACAGGATTAGCTGATGCACAGAAAGTGAAAGACTGGCATATTACTTCGTCTCCGGCTTGTACGCCGCATGCGATCAACGCCAAGTGGATGGCAGCCGTACCTGCAGACAAGGCTACGACTTCTTTGTTTAGGCCTACAAACTGCTTAAGGTCTTCTTCAAAACCGTTGACATTCGGTCCCAGAGGCACTACCCAATTGGTGTCAAAAGCTTCTTGAATGAACTGTTGTTCCTTGCCGCTCATATGCGCAAGGCACAAATAAATACGTTTGCTCATAGTATATTGTTTGTCATTTTTCGTTGTTGAATCAGCCTGTCAAGAATAAGCAAATCTTCCGGATAGGTGATTTTGATGTTCGTGTGTTCCCCGTTTACCATATAAACCGGTTCTTGGGGCAGGTAACGTCGTATGACTCCGCAGTCATCAGTAGTCGTAAAATCAGGATCTTGCATCGCCAAGTCATAGGCTTGTTTGATCAACCCGCGCTTGAAGCATTGCGGCGTCTGGACGTTCCTTAGAACGGCGCGATGAAGAATAGTGTCAATGCATTCGTTGGTATCAACGGACACTATCGTGTCGGTTGTCTTTACGGCTACGCCTACCGCATTATACTGTTTAAGCGCCTCGATACAATCCCGAATAATCCGTTCACTCACAAAAGGCCGCACGCCATCATGGAACAGGAGATTTGTGTCGTCATCCGGATAGGCTTCGATAGCCGCCAACGTGCTGTCGTACCGCTCTTTACCTCCCGGAATAATCTGTTTGACTTTGGTGTATCGGTTCTTCCGGACCAATGCCTCCACATGCGCTATATACTCCGCTTTGCATACAATGCCTATCTCATCAATCAACGGGCAATTCTCAAATGCATCGATGCTGTATTCGATGATCTGCTTGCCTGCCACGGAAAGGAATTGTTTCGGGGTTTCACTTCCGAAACGATTTCCACTTCCTCCGGCTAATATAATGGCTACATTTTGCACTAACAGATTTGCTTTTTTCGATTTTGCGTGCAAAATTACAAAAAAAAATTGATATACGCAAGAAATATTGAAAAAAATGTTTCAATTCATCCAATACAAGGACATTATTTGCCTGAATATTTTTAACTTCTATATAGCGGGAAATAATGACTTTCAGGGTTAAATGCAGCATCTTCTTTTTGGCGAATATCTACTAATTTGTTGTAGATGTTTTCGTCAAATATTTCTTTGCCGATGGAGAAACGGAAATTAGAATTGCGATTGAATGCCGCTTTGAATTTATATAGGTTGTCTTCTCCGGAGCCAACTCCTCCTCCTAAATGGAATGTATTGAAACCTTGTTCGCATCCCCATAATGCGGCTTTGTATAAGAGTAAATTTGAAGGGGCAAGATTGCGGTATTCGAAAACAGAGCCGGATAAATGATAGTGCATTTTATTATTTGCAAAAAGCATGATGCTGGCAGCAATCATTTGTCCATTGAGCATTGCATAGAACAATTCCCAATGTCCTGCTAAATCCGTCAATATACTGCGATAAAACTCCTCTTCAAAATAGTAGTATTCTTCTGCATTATCTTTCTGCATAGTGGCATTGTAGATGGGGATGAATTGTTTTAATTCTTCCCATGAGTGCCCATGATGGATTTCTATGCCATTTTTCTCTGCTTTGCGAATCGTATTACGATTTTTACTGGTAATATTTTCCCAGATCGTCTCCGGCGAACTCAAATCTAATGTAATGGTTTGTCCAAGGTCTATAACCGTAGAAATCTTTTTCATTGGAATGGCATTAGCAAGAACAGGATGATAACGGACAAAATTATCAACTATATGCTCGTCCTTCATCGTTTGCACATATGACTCATAGAAATGCTGAAGATTTTCATCATTGGTATCTCCTTCAAAAAGCACACCTCCGTAACCATAGGGTGTAACACTATCATACACGCCCACAAGAGCCGTATTTCGCTTCAT
>Ga0310690_10005502_pt1 | contig 17155 bp, 16 predicted proteins | sample AusTroGonzalo_MG_2_FD_207661 | JGI IMG/M metagenome (GOLD analysis project Ga0310690, IMG submission 207661) | Bovine rumen microbial communities from tropical cattle in Woodstock, Queensland, Australia - Gonzalo_04 (v2) (version 2) | ecosystem: Host-associated > Mammals > Digestive system >...
ACGACACAATCCGAGCCTTCGCCTCCACCTACACTTTCGCGCATGACGCCATCTATCTCGGTCGCGGCTACAACTTCCCCGTAGCACTGGAAGGAGCATTGAAACTGAAGGAAATCAGCTATATACACTCTGAAGGCTACCCCGCGGGCGAGATGAAACACGGTCCTATTGCACTTGTGTCGCCCGAAATGCCTGTAGTGGTGATTGCCACGCAGGGCAACACATACGAGAAGGTGGTGAGCAACATACTTGAGATAAAGGCAAGGAAGGGACGCATCATCTCGGTGGTGACTGAAGGCGACACGCAGGTACGCGACGTGTCTGAATTCTCGGTGACGGTGCCGGCTACGGACGAGTGCCTGAGTCCGATACTAAACGTGATTCCGCTGCAGCTGCTGTCTTATCATGTGGCTGTTTCCAAAGGCTGCGACGTGGACCAGCCGCGCAATCTTGCCAAGTCGGTGACAGTGGAGTGAGCAGTTCTGCGCATGTGCAGAAGAATCATGACGGTTTCCGGAACAGACTGAAAACCAACTGAATAAACAGAAGAAAAAATAACTGTTTTGTTGTAAACGGCTGACAGACAATGCGTAATGCCGGACAAAAGACATGGTGAGTCGGGTGATACTCCGGTGATACTCCGGTGAAACTCCGATGGAACAACGGAAGCAACGGCGGGTGACAAGCAGGACATAAGGGGAATAAATGACGAAAAAGAGGATGTTTGCAATCGGACGAAAAGGAGGATGGTTATGGCTGCTGCTGACAGCCGGCCTGTCGGCAGTGTCATGTGCCCATGCCGCGGACAATACGCCCCGCAGGGAGTTCAGAGCCGCGTGGTTCAGCACCGTGGCCAACATTGACTGGCCTTCCGAAGAGGCAGTCGGGAAATCGGAGATGCAACGTGCGGAGATGCTCCAACTGCTGGACCGCATGCAGGAACTGAACCTGAACACCGTGATTTTCCAAGTCCGTCCGACAGCCGACGCTCTCTACCGTTCGTCCTTAGAACCGTGGAGCGCATGGCTGACAGGCAAACAAGGACAGGACAACGACAAACCGTATGACCCTCTTGATCTGATGATTAAGGAGGCACACAAACGTAAGATGGACGTACATGTTTGGATCAATCCGTACCGCGTTAACCTGGCGAAGACGCCTGTTTCTGAATTGGACAGCAGCCATCTCTTTTTCCGGAAACCGGAGATGTTCTGGAAATACAACGGGCAGTGGTATTTCGAGCCGGGATTGGACGAGACCAGACTGTGGTTGTGCAACGTGGTGGCCGACCTCGTGAGACGCTATGACATACAGGGTATTCACATGGACGACTATTTCTATCCATATCCGGACCACAAAACCAAACTCCCGGATGAGGCCTGCTTCAAGCAGAACCCGCGCGGTTTCGATAACATAGAGGACTGGCGGCGCAACAATGTGAACATGGCAGTGTGCGAACTGCACGACACCATCAAGGCCATCAAACCCTTGGTTCAGTTCGGCATCTCGCCGTTCGGGATATGGCGTAACAAGAGTTCCGACCCGCGCGGTAGCGCCACCAGCGGCCTGCAGAACTATGACGACCTGTATGCCGACGTGCTGCTATGGATGGAGGAAGGCTGGATTGACTATGTGGTCCCCCAACTGTACTGGGCCATCGGCAGCAAGGCCGCCGATCATGCAGAACTGGCCCGCTGGTGGGCGGAGCACTGCGGCAACACGCGCCTCTACATCGGCCTGGCAGCCTATCGCCAGCAAGACCCGAAACAAGCCGCCCGTGAAGGCAAGAAACTGAACAGCAAAGACCCGTGGGCAAGCGGCAACGAGATATGCCGGCAGTTGAGACTGCACAAGCAGATACCTGAAATACAGGGCGAGGTATTCTTCTCACTGAAACCGCTGCTGAAAAACCCTATGGGACTGTGCGACAGCCTGAAAACAAATTACTTCAAGACTTACGTGGCACCTCCTGCTCCCCGGCAGGAGTAATGACGCCGTTCTCCACATGAAAGACGCGACCCAAACCTCCGTTGTTCCGGATGAGTTCGGTGAGATAGCGGCGGTCGGTGTCGGTAATGAAAATCTGGCCGAAGAGTTCGCTGCCGACTACCTTGATAATCCGCGCAACGCGCTCTGCATCAAGTCGGTCAAATATATCGTCCAGCAGAAGGATTGGTTTCCCGAGGCAGACCGCCTGTGCCAATTTCATGGCAATCAGATATGTCTTCTGCTGTCCCTGGCTGCCTACGCGCCGCAACAGATGGTCGCCGAGCTGCATCTCCAGTTCGTCCTTGTGAACCCCCTGCGAAGTCCAGCCCAGAATGAGATCACGGTTCCGTGTGCGGACAAAAGCCTCCTGCAAGTCGCGGTCATGGAGTTGGGAGACATAACGTAATGCCACCTGCTCGTTTCCCCCGCTGATTTGTGCATGTATATCCTGGAAGACGGGAATGAAATCCCTGACGAAACGCTCGCGTGCGGCGAAGATGGTTCCGGCCGGCTCAATCATCTGCCGTTCATAGATTTCGAGCATGCCGGCATCTTCCTGCGGCCTGTCAGCCAACTGCCGGAGCAAGGCGTTGCGCTGCTTGAGCAGAGCGTTGTAGCGGTTGAGTTGCTCGAGGTAGTTGCGGTCCTGCTGGGCGATAACGCTGTCCAGAAAACGGCGTCGCTCGTCCGAACCGTCGTCTATCAGATGTGCGTCTTCCGGACTAATCATCACCAACGGAATCAAGCCGATATGGTCGATAAGGCGTTTATAATCCTTCTTTCCTCTCCGGAACTGCTTTTTGACGCCTCTTTTGATTCCGCATGCAATGGTTTCTTCTGTGCCGTCGCCGAACCCGGCATACAGCCCCTGCACCATGGCCAGTTCTTCGCCGTGTGTGATGTTCTGGCTGTCAATGGCTGTGAAAGCCGATTTAGTGAAACTGAGCAGATAGATGGCATCCAGCACGTTGGTTTTGCCTTGTCCGTTCAGTCCGACGAGGCAGTTCAGTTTGTCGGAGAAACTTAATGCCGCCTCGCGGATATTTTTGTAATTCAATATGTTGAGTTCATGCAAAATCATGTACGTCCTGTGCGGTGATAGCGCTTCCGGCCAAGATAATCAACCTCTCCACCACGTTCCTCAATTCGCGGATATTGCCGGGCCAGAGTCGTTCCTGCAATGCAAGGATGGCCTCTTTGTCGAATGTTTTTGTCTTCCAGCCCTGTTCGCGGCATATCTGGTCGGTGAAATACTCCACCAGCAACGGAATATCTTCTTTCCGTTCTGCCAATGACGGGATATGAATCGGGATGACATTCAGCCTGTGGAACAGGTCCTCGCGGAAGTTACCGCGCCCGATTTCCTGCTGCAGGTCCTTATTGGTGGCAGCAATCACCCGCACGTTTACCTTGATGGTCTTGTCGCTTCCCACGCGCGTGATTTCATTTTCCTGCAGGGCGCGCAGCACTTTGGTCTGTGCGGCGAGCGACATGTCTCCAATCTCGTCCAGAAACAAAGTGCCGCCGTCGGCCTGCTCGAATTTTCCGGCACGGTCCTTGACGGCGCCTGTGAACGAACCTTTCATGTGTCCGAAGAGTTCGCTTTCAATCAGTTCGGAGGGAATGGCGGCGCAATTCACTTCCACCAACGGGGCATTCGCACGATGGCTCTGCTCATGCAGCAGGTGAGCCGCCACTTCCTTGCCGGTGCCGTTTTCACCGGTGATGAGGACACGCGCCTCGGTGGGGGCCACCTTGTCTATTATTTCGCGTACGCGCACGATGGGGGCACTCTCACCAATCATCCGGTTCTTCTGTGCAACCTTGGTCTTCAGTTTTTTCAGTTCCTCGGTTTTGGCGTCAAGAGCCTTGTTCAAATCCTTGTGCGCCAGTGCGTTCTTGGTGGTTACGAGCAGCCGGTTCAGGTCAATCGGTTTCTCGATGAAGTCGAAAGCGCCTTTTTTGATGGCTTCCACGGCAGTCTCGATGTTGCCGTGTCCCGAAATCATCACAACCGGTATTTCCGCAGTAGCGGATTCCTGCCGCAAGGTGTCCAGTACTTCCATGCCGTCCGCCTCGGGCATTTTTATGTCGGTGTATATCAGGTCGTATGTACCGGTCAAGGCAGTCTGGATGCCGGCTTTTCCGTTGTCTGCAGTATCCACAGTGTAACCCTCGAATTCCAGAATCTCTTTTAAGGTGTTGCGGATGGCGCGCTCGTCATCAATGATGAGAATCTTTGACATAATGACTAATTTTGTGCAAAATTACGAAATAATTTTGGTATATGCAAATTTTTTCGTATCTTTGCCACGGAATTTGCCCGTTTGTGAAGGATGCGTTCTTTCCGCAAACGAAGATTATCTTGTAATACAATGAATATAAGGACAGTTAGTATAGGGCGTTTGCTTCTTCCCTTTGCCGGAATCTTCACCCTTTTTCTGACCGGTTGCGCCACTTCGGCGCGCCAGATGACGCTCTTTGCTGTGGACGGGCGGGAATATGCTCTGCCTGCCAGCCCCGCTTTCGTACTGGAGAAGGGCGATATGCTTCAAATTCACTTTTCCGCTCTGGATATGGATGCAGTGGAGCCTTACAATTCGGCCGGCAAGGAATTTGTGGTGGAAAAGGACGGTACGGTGCGGCTGCCAGTGTTGGGCAGTGTGGAGCTGGCGGGGAAGACAGAACAGGAGGCTGTTGCCGTGCTGACAGAGGCGGTACGAGGACAATTGAAAGAACCTGTTGTCAAACTGAATATTACCAATGCTTCTGTGACAATGCTTGGTGAATTGAGAGTATCTCAACGTTTGCAACTTACACAACCCGTTTCTATTTTGGAGGCCGTCGGCATGGCCGGAGGTTTCACTGCCAATGCACGTCGCGATAATGTAATGGTGCAGCGTCGCGAAGGAGATAAAATTATCTTGCACAGAATCAATCTGCTGACAGACGATGTGTTCGCTTCGCCCTGTTTCTATCTCCAGAAAGGCGATGTTGTGTATGTTAGTCCGCTGCATTCTGTCAAATCAAGCAACAAATGATATGGATTGGAAGAAAATAGTCACATGGTCGTTCCGCCACTGGTATTGGTTTCTGATTAGTGTGGCACTTTGTGCACTGGTCGGTGCCGTTTATTATGTGTGCACTCCTCCTGCTTTTCGTGTTACGGCGTCTTTGATGCTTCGTAAGACAGACGGGGAAAGAACCGCGCAGAATGAGATGATGAGTATGATGGGGGTCGGCAGCAGGAAAATCGCCTCTGATGAGGTGGAGGTGCTGACATCATACAGCCTGATGGAGCAGGTGGTTAAGCGTCTGCAACTGAACACGGCCTGTTATTACAGAGACCTCGGAAAATGGATGTGCCAATATCGGAATCCGGATTTCTCGTTGCGTTGGTCAGAAAAGTTGTTGGATGATGTGATTGTGGATATATATCCCAAAGGAGAGTCTGCTTGCACGGTCAAAGTGAGTGTACTCAATAATGCCGTTACGTTGCGCGGGGTAGGTTATGATACGGAAGTGGAGACCTTTGCGGGTAAATTCTCAGTGCAGAAGAATAATCCTGCAGCGGAGTATAAACACTATCGGGTGATTCATGAATCTGTGCTGTGGACTGTTTATCGTCTGCAAGGCGAGATTCTGGTCAGTCGTCTTTCGCGGGAATCGGAGATTCTTCGTCTCTCTTCGCTTTCAACGGTGCCGGAACGTACTGTGGATGTGATTAACACCTTGCTCTTGTTTTACAACGAGCAGGCTGTTTTCGACAAGAATCTTGTCGCTAAGCAGGCGGAGCGTTTTCTGGCGGAACGGTTGATGGTTATGTCTGCCGAACTGGACAGTGCCGAGGTGGAGTTGGAGAATTATAAGCGCGAGTATCGCATCTCCGATATCAACCAGACTGCCGGCGCATATCGCAGTTATAGTGACCAGTATCAGCGCAAGGTCGCCGAGATGGATGCTGAAGCGGATGTGTTGGATTTCGTTCGCGGACAGATTTCCCAACCCGAAAACGAGTACAGTGTCATTCCGGGCAACTTGGGGCTTTCCGATGCCACATTGCAGAGGATTGTGCAGGAGTATAATACGCTGGTGCTCAAGCGTGACAAGTTGCTTCAGACCGCTTTGCCGGACAATCCTGCTGTCGTGCAGATTTCCGACCAGATTCAGCAGACGCGCCGTAACCTCATATCGGCTATTGACAAGGCCCGCCTTTCGCTGGAGCGCATGCGTGACCACGAGCATTCGCAGCAGGAACATTATGATGCACGTCTGGGGGCGCTTCCGCAGCAGGAAAGGCGCTATCAGGAGATGTTGCGTGCTCGTGCTGCGAAAGAGAAGGCATATCTTTATCTTGTGGAGAAGAAGGAAGAGAACGCTTTGCTGCTGGCTTCCGGCGCGGTGCCGGCCAAGATTGTGGATCCGGCTCTTATCAATCCTGTTCGCGCGACCCCGCGGCTTCGGATTGTGTTGGGAGCGGTTTTGCTGGTGGGTATGGTTCTGCCGTTGCTGTTTTTCCTGGCAGGTGCTTTTTTGCGCGAATTTAAAAAATAAGCGCGCGTGATTCTTTGTGTGGCAGAAAAGCCTTCGGTGGGCAGGTATATTGCCTCGGTGCTGGGTGCTGACACCCGGCACGACGGGTATATGGAGGGCAATGGCTATTGGGTCAGTTGGACTTTCGGGCATCTCTGTGCCCTGCTCGAACCACATGAGTATGAGGAGCAGTGGAAAGGATGGAATCTCAGTGTTTTGCCGATGATTCCTACGCGGTTTGGCATTAAGGTGGCGGGTGATGAGGGGGTTCTGAAACAGTTCAATATCCTTCGCGACTTGATTTCCAAAGCATCTGAAGTCATCAATTGTGGTGATGCCGGGCAGGAGGGTGAACTCATCCAGCGTTGGGTCTATCAAAAGGCTGGCTGCAAGGTGCCGGTCCGTCGTCTTTGGGTCAGTTCGTTGACGGAAGAGGCTATACGTGAAGGATTTAACAGTTTGCGTGATCAGAGCGAATACCAGTGTTTGTACGAAGCAGGATTGATGCGTGCCATTGGTGACTGGTTGCTTGGAATGAATGCCACGCGCGCATATACTATAAGGTACGCGCGCGCGAGCGGACAGGAGCGCCAGGTTCTCAGTATCGGGCGTGTGCAGACACCCACGTTGGCGCTAATTGTCCGTCGGCAGAGGGAGATTGAGCATTTTGTTCCGAAGACCTATTGGGAACTCAAGACGCGCTATCGTGATACGCTTTTTTCTGCCCAACTTCCTGCGGAGGAGGACGAATATCCCATCATGTCGGCAGAATACGGGCAAAGACTGACTGAAAGCATCCGGTCCAATCCGCTGGTTATCACGTCGGTGGAGAAGAAGAAAGCCTCGGAGGGGCCTCCGCGTCTCTTCGATCTCACTTCGTTGCAGGTCGAGTGCAATCGCAAGTTCTCTTTCTCGGCAGAGGAGACGTTGCGTCTTATCCAGTCGCTTTATGAGAAGCGGATTGCCACGTATCCGCGTGTGGATACCACGTTCCTCAGTGACGACATCTATCCCAAGGTGCCGGCCACGTTGAAGGGAATCGCTGATTTTTTCCCTCAGGCAAAGCCGCTTCTTTCTCTTAAAGCGGACAGCGGAAAGGGGAAGGAGAGTTTGCCGAAATCGAAGAAAGTGTTTGACAACAAGAAAGTTACAGACCACCATGCCATCATTCCGACCGGCCAGCGGCCTGATAATTTGACGGCGGACGAGATGAAAGTCTTCCGTTTGGTGGCATTGCGTTTCATTGCTGTCTTCTGGCCTGATTGTCAGGTCTCGAATACTACGGTGCTGGCCGAGGTGCAGACAGTTCCTGCGGAGGATGTGCCGGCTTCTATTCTGTTCAAGGTAACCGGCAGGGAGGTACTCAGTCCGGGATGGCGCGAAGTCTATGCCGGCGAAAAGTCGGAGCAGGTTGCTACTTCGGACAACAAGGAGGAGGCCGCGGACGAGTCGCAGAAATCGGAGTCTCAGCCTGTTGTTTTACTGCCTGCTTTTGTCAAGGGTGAGTCGGGACCTCACGAGCCGCAGTTGCAGGAGAAGACCACGCAGCCTCCGAAATACTATACCGAGGCGACGCTTCTCCGTGCGATGGAGACCGCCGGCAAGACAGTCGAGGACGAGGAACTGCGTGATGCTCTCAAGGAGAACGGTATCGGCCGTCCGTCCACACGCGCGGCCATTATCGAAAAACTCTTCCAGCGTCGTTATATTGTTCGGGAGCGCAAGAGTATCAGGGCTACGGAGGTGGGGATTCGTCTGGTGGATACGGTCCTGTCACCGCTGCTCAAGTCGGCCGAACTGACCGGAATCTGGGAGCGCAAACTGCGTCAGATTGAGCATGGCGACTATACGGCCTCGCAATTTTTGGACGAACTGAAGCAGATGACAGCCGATGTCGTCCGTGAGGTCAAGGCTGACAAGACGGGCATGCTTTGTCCTGTTTGTCGTCAGGGCAGGGTGGTGCGTGGTCGGACGCGCTACGGATGTTCGCGTTGGCGCGAGGGATGCACCTATGCCGAGCCGTTTTGATGTGTTTTGTTTGGCGGTCTCCACCGGAGTATCACCGGAGTGTCACCGGAGTATCCGGTGCCTTGGTGATGGGGGAACTCCTGATTTTTTGGAAGTTGCCGGTTTGTTTTTAGTTTTGTTTTTTTTGTAAATTGTTTGTGCAATTCGGAAAATATCCGTACTTTTGCATGCGTAAATCATAAATTTCAGGAAATGGAGAATCTCTACGTCATTGTTTTTGCTGCCGTGTTGCCGGCTTTTCTGTTGGTGGCGTATATCTATTGGAAGGATAAGTATCAGCGTGAGCCTCTTTCCCAGATTGCCAAGGGGGTCTTTTATGGAGTTGCATCTGCGGCGGTCGCGCTGGTGCTGGAACTCCTTTTTCAGGTATGCGGGCTGGTATCGGAAGATCCTGCCAACTGGATGCAGGCAGTGTGGAAGGCCTTCATAGGGGCGGCGGTTCCGGAGGAGGCGGCCAAACTCTTCATGCTTTACCTGCTGCTTCGTCACAACAGGTATTTCGACGAGCGTTTTGACGGTATTGTCTATGCGGTCTGTGTCGGAATGGGGTTTGCCGGAACGGAGAATATCATCTATTTGTTCAGCTATTTGGGCGATTGGCAGTCTGTGGCTGTGTCGCGTGCGGTCTTTGCGGTGCCGGGGCATTTTCTTTTTGCTGTGGCGATGGGGTATTTTTATTCCATGCTTTCTTTCGGCGACATGAGCTGGCGCAAGGCGGGGCGTATTTTTCTGGTGCCTGTTTTTCTGCACGGTGTTTATGATTCCCTGCTTTTTGTGGCGGGTGTTAGCAACCTGTTTGTCAGAGTTCTGCTCCTGCTTTGCTTTTACTATTTCTGTTTCAAGATGTTGCGGTATGGTCGTGCGCGTATTGCCGAGCATCTGACGCGCGACAGGCAGGATGTCCGCCAGGTCGCGTTTTGGCATGAGTCGGACCGGATTTTCGGCCGCCGTCATGAGGATAAAACGCCGGAAAACAATACAAAGAAAAAATAATAAAGTATATGATGACATTTTATGATTTGAAGGCGGTTTCCTTGCAAGGCAGGGAAATCTGTATGGAGGAATATCGGGGCAAGGTGGTGCTGGTGGTCAATACGGCCAGCAAGTGCGGTTTTACCCCGCAACTCACAGGTATTGAGGCTTTGTGGAAAAAGTACAAAGACCGTGGTCTTGTCGTGCTTGGTTTCCCGTGCAATCAGTTCGGACATCAGGAGCCGGGCGATGAGAAGCAGATAGAGGGGGGATGTGTGCTCAACTATGGGGTCACATTTCAGATGTTTTCCAAAATTGACGTGAACGGCGACAATGCACATCCTGTCTATCAGTGGCTTAAATCGCAACCGAAAGGAAAAGGGACGTTCGGAAATGCCATTAAATGGAATTTCACGAAGTTCCTCATCAACAGGCAGGGGGAGGTTGTTGGACGTTTCGGAAGCATGGTTACGCCCGAGAAACTGGATGCTGAAATCGCGAAACTTCTTTGATTCGGCTGTCGGCTGCGCATGGAGTTCTGTATATATAGAATGGGGGGCGAGAATCACCGCCCTTCTTTTTTTTGAGAAAAAGGTTGTCCATGTCGCAAAAATAGTGTATCTTTGCACCCGCTTTCCGAAGCGGGTCTTTGTTCCGGCTTGAACCGGAACATTTTCCTGCACACGGAGGAAACGAACATACAGGTATAACGGGGATGGATTTATTTCGAATTGCAACCCCCTAAACAAATGCTAAAATGAAAAAACAGAATCTGCAACCGGCTGCCGGACATTATTTTTTCACGTCCGAGTCTGTGTCGGAGGGGCATCCCGACAAAGTGGCCGACCAAATCAGTGATGCCGTACTTGACAATTTTTTGGCGCGTGACCCTGATGCAAGGGTTGCTTGTGAGACAATGGTGACTACCGGCCAGGTCATTGTGGCGGGCGAGGTGACGAGTGGCGCTTATGTGGATGTGCAGCGTGTGGTGCGTGATACCGTTGCACGAATCGGTTATACCAAAGCCGATTATAAGTTTGAGGCCGAGAGTTGTGGTATTCTTACCGCGCTGCATGAGCAAAGTGCCGATATTGCCCTCGGAGTGGACAGGGCAGCAGTGCAAGGGGCCGGTGACCAGGGGATGATGTTCGGTTATGCCACGTCCGAAACCGAGAATTTCATGCCGCTCACGCTTGATTTGGCGCACACCTTGATGTTCACGCTGGCGCGCATACGAAAGGAAGGCCGTGAGATGACCTATCTCCGTCCCGATGCCAAGAGTCAGGTGACGATTGAGTACAACGAGCGCCACGAACCGGTGCGTATTGATACGATTGTTATTTCCACGCAGCATGACCCGCAGGTCGGGCGGCAGCAGATAACGGATGACATTCGCCGCATCCTGTTGCCCCGCGTGGCGAAACGCGATGTGCGTTATGCCGGCTTGCTGGAAGGGGATTTCCGCTTGTTGGTGAATCCGACGGGGCAGTTCGTCATTGGCGGACCGCATGGTGATACGGGGCTGACCGGTCGCAAGATTATTGTTGATACGTATGGCGGACGCGGCGCGCACGGCGGAGGCGCTTTCTCGGGGAAGGACCCCTCGAAAGTGGACCGTTCGGCGGCTTATGCCGCGCGCTGGATTGCCAAAAATATGGTGGCGGCGGGAGTGGCGCGCGAGATGCTCGTCCAGGTCAGTTATGCCATCGGAGTCGCCGAGCCGGTCAGCGTGTTTGTCAATACCTTCGGTACCGGTCGTGTGCCGGACGAGGAGATTGCTGCACGTATTCCTGTCTTGTTCGACTTGACTCCTGCGGGTATCACACGTGCGCTCGGACTTAAGAATCCTGTGTATGAGGAGACGGCGCGCTACGGACACATGGGGCGGACGCCGGAGACGGTGGTCAAGACCTTCCTGGACGGAAACGGACAGCCTTTCGAGCGCCGCGTGGAACTCTTCACGTGGGAGAAACTGAATCAGACGGATATTCTCAAACAGGCTTTCGGACTATGAATGCGGCAACTCGTCATACGCTGATTGTCATCGCTGTCGTACTATCGGCTGTCATGGCAGACCAGGCGCTCAAACTCTGGGTGCATGCGCATCTGGCGGTGGGGGAGGCGGTGCAGATTCTGCCTTTCTTCCAGTTGTGCCATGTGGAGAACGACGGCATGGCTTTTGGTATTGAGTGGTTTGACAAATTTTTCCTCACACTCTTCCGCATGGGCGCCGCAGGAGTGCTTTGCTGGTATATGCACCGTCTCATCCGTCCGAAGGACGGCGTGCAGGTTCGGACCGGCTATCTGGTGATGGTTGCGCTGGTTACGGCCGGAGCCGTTGGCAATATCATTGACTGTGTGTTCTACGGGCGTCTTTTCGGATATGCCGGCTGGTTTTATGGCCGCGTGGTGGACATGCTTTATTTTCCGCTTGTCACTGACAGCGCAGGGGAATGCCTTTTCTTCCGGCCGGTGTTCAACATCGCCGATTCGTGCATTACTGTCGCGGTCTTTGCCGTCTTGATTTGGTTCCGGAAGGATTTGGACCGGAGTGTTAATTCCCGAAAAAAGGAGGAAGCGTGAGTGGCATGATGCGGGTCATAGGAAAGGGACTGCTGCTCGTGGCATGTTTGGGCGGGATGTTTGCCTGCAGGCCTCGCAATGTGCTTTCTACGTCGCAGATGATTGATTTGCTGGTTGAACTGCATCGTGGGGACGGCATCATGTATGTGAGAGGGTATGATATCGGTCCTGCTGATCAGGAGCAGGGCGTTTTCGCGGTTCTGCTCGAGAAAAACGGTGTTACGCAGGCGCAGTTCGACTCTTCGCTCGTTTGGTACACCAACCATCCGCAGCGGATGGACAAGATTTATCCCCATGTCATTGCGCGGCTGCAGGAGGAGATGGACCGGTTGAAGGAGCAGGAAGACGGGGATGTGAACGGGCGGCTCCGTGAGATCCGTCAGGTGCGTCCGATGCGACCGCTGGAAGAGGTTATGAACGAGCATTTGCATGGTTTCCGGCCCCTCATTCTTCGCCAAACGGAAGAAAAATGAGAAAAAATGGCGGAAAATTTGCACAAACCGGAAAAAAGCCGTATCTTTGCACGCTTTTTTGGCGAAAACCGGAAAAGAAAAACAGAAAAACAATAAATTGTCAAGTTGGGCAGTGGCCCGGAAGGGTGTAAATGATGTCTGTCGGCTTGGCTCTATAAACTAAATTACAAATGGATACATTATCTTACAAGACCGTATCGGCCAACAGTGCGACCGTTCAAAAGGAATGGGTCGTGGTGGATGCGGATGGCCAGATTCTCGGCCGCATGTGCACGAAGATTGCAAAACTGCTTCGTGGAAAGTACAAACCCAATTTCACGCCGAATGTGGATTGCGGTGACAATGTGATTGTTATTAACGCCGACAAGGTGCGTCTCACGGGCAATAAGTGGACGGACCGCGTTTATGTCCGTTACACGGGATTCCCCGGCGGCCAGCGCGAGATGACCCCCGCCCAGATGATGGAAAAGGGAGCCGACCGTCTGCTCCGCAAGGTGGTGAAAGGCATGCTGCCCAAGAACCGTCTCGGCAGCAAACTCATCACGAATCTGCATATCTTCGCTGGTGCCGAGCATAACATGCAGGCGCAGCAACCCAAACAAATTGACATCAACACCCTTAAATAATTGAAGAATATGGATACAATCAATGCGTTAGGTCGTCGTAAAGCCGCTGTTGCACGTGTTTACCTCAGCGAAGGAACCGGCAAAATCACTATCAACGGTCGTGACCTCGAAATCTATTTCCCGAGTCCGATTCTTCAGTATGTCGTTAAGCAGCCGCTGGCGAAACTGGATGTTGTTGAAAAATATGACATTAAGGTGAACCTTGACGGAGGCGGATTCAAAGGCCAGGCCGAGGCATTGCGTCTTGCTATTGCCCGCGCCCTTGTGAAACTCAATCCCGAGGACAAGCCCGCTCTGAAAGCGGAAGGCTTCATGACTCGTGATGCACGCGAAGTCGAGCGTAAGAAACCCGGTCAGCCCAAAGCACGTAAACACTTCCAATTCTCGAAACGTTAATCGGGAATCTCCTTTGCCGCGCTTCTCTGCGGCAGAGGGGCAAAGGAATAATTATTTTCAGAATAATTCAAAACAAATCAAACAAAATGAGAACTACTTTCGACCAGCTGCTTGAGGCAGGATGCCATTTTGGGCACCTCAAGCGCAAATGGAATCCCGCTATGGCTCCTTATATATATATGGAGCGCAACGGAATCCACATCATTGACCTCAACAAGACCGCTGTCAAGATTGACGAGGCAGCCGAGGCTCTGAAGAACATTGCCAGATCAGGACGTAAAATCCTCTTTGTCGGCACCAAGAAACAGGGACAGGAAATCGTGGCTGCAAAGGCTCAGGAAATGGGCATGCCTTACATCACCGAGCGTTGGGCCGGTGGTATGCTGACCAACTTCCCCACAATCCGCAAGGCTATCAAGAAGATGTCGTCCATCGACAAGATGATGACCGACGGCACGTTTGACAACATTTCCAAACGTGAGAAATTGCAGATTACCCGTCAGCGCGAGAAACTTCAGAAAAACCTCGGTTCTATCGCCGATTTGACTCGTCTTCCGAGTGCTGTCTTCGTGGTGGATGTGATGAAAGAGCACATTGCCGTGGCCGAGGCCAACCGTCTGGGAATTCCTGTGTTCGGTATCGTGGATACGAACAGCAATCCCAACAACATTGATTTTGTCATTCCTGCCAACGACGATGCCACCAAGTCCATTGAGGTGATTCTCAATGCTGTTACCGAGGCTGTGAAAGAAGGTCTGGAGGAACGCAAAGTGGAGAAGGCTGATGAGGAAGCCGCTGCCGCACAGGCCGAGGCTACTGAAGAGGCTCCCGCTCCAAAGGAGCGCCGCACCCGCGTCCGCAAAGCCGCAGAGAAAAAAGAGCCTGAGAAAGTGGCAAGCGTGGAAGCTCCCGTAGCCGAAGAGGCTCCCGTTGCAGAGGGGAAACCCGCAGCAGAATAATATCAATTATTAATTCTCAATTACCAACTGATTTATGGCTGTAACACTTGCAGATATTAAGAAACTGCGCGATATGACAGGCGCAGGCATGATGGATGTGAAGAAAGCCCTTGAAGAGGCGAACGGAGACTTCGAGGTGGCAAAAGACCTGCTTCGCAAGCGCGGACAGGCTATCGCCGCCAAGCGCAGCGACCGCGAGGCTTCCGAAGGTTGCGTGCTGGCTAAGGCCGCAAACGGCTTCGGTGCCATCGTGGCAGTGAAATGCGAGACTGACTTCGTGGCAAAGAACGAGGACTTCGTCGGCATGGTGAAACTCATCCTTGATGCCGCCATGGACAACCGTCCCGCTGACCTTGAGGCTCTTCGTAACCTCAAAATCGGCAACTTCACCGTGGCTGAAATAGTTACAGAGCGCAGCGGTGTGACCGGTGAGAAGATGGAACTCAGCGACTACGCTTATCTGACCGCCGCACAAGTGGACGCTTACAACCACCTCGGCAACAAACTGTCGTCGCTCGTGGCTGCCGACAATGCGGCTGCCGACCATGACACCGTTCACGGCATGAACATGCAGGTGGCTTCGATGGCTCCCGTAGCCCTTGATGCTGACCACGTTGCTCAGGAAGTGAAGGACCGCGAACTGAGTGTGGCTATCGACAAGACCAAGCAGGATGAAATCAACAAGGCCGTGGAGAACGCACTGCGCAAGGCTGGCATCAATCCCGCTCACGCTGACAGCGACGACCACATCGCCTCCAATACCGCAAAGGGCTGGCTCACAGCCGAGCAGGCGGAGCAGGCACGCAATATCCGCGCCACCGTTCCTGCAGAGGCAGAGGCTCAGATCAACATGAAGAAGGTCGAGATGATTGCACAAGGCCGTCTCCAGAAGTTCTTGAAAGAAAGCACACTCATGGAGCAACAGTACATCCTTTCCGACTCGAAGGAACTGGTGAAGGACGTTCTCAAGAAAATGAACGTGAACATCACCGACTTCCGCCGCATCACTCTCAACCAGGAGTAAGACGAGTTCTTTGTGAACGAGAAAAAACGGCTCCCCCTCTTGGAGGAGTCGTTTTTTTGTCGTACCTTTGCACTGAAAATGGAATATGCCGCAACAATCGGTTTTTTTGACGGGGTGCATCGTGGGCATCTCTATCTGTTGTCGCAGTTGCGTCAGCAGGCCGCACGGAGCGGAGTAGGGGCTATGGCTGTCACGTTCAGGCAGCACCCGCGCCAACTTATCACCGGCGTTAATGTCCCACTTCTTACTTCCGAACAGGAACGTATCTCGCTGCTGCAGAGTCAGGTGGAGCAGGTTGCAGAACTTGATTTCACTGCTGTCAGAAGCCTGTCAGCCGAGGATTTTCTGCGTTTTCTGCGCTCGGATTATGGTGTGCGGCTGCTGCTTATGGGCTATGACCACCGTTTCGGTTCCGACCGCTTGTCCTCGCCGGAGGACTATGCCGCATGCGGGCGGCGTGCGGGAGTGGAGGTTCTCACCGTCCCGCAGGCTCCGGAAGGGGCCGTGTCGTCCTCAAAGATACGAAAAGCTCTTGAGGAAGGGGATGTGGTGTCAGCAGGGACGATGCTTGGCAGACCATATTCCATTGAAGGAGAGGTTGTTCACGGCCGAGGACTCGGACGAACGCTCGGTTTCCCGACTGCCAACATACAACCTTCCGAACCATGTCTGCTTATCCCGCGCAACGGGGTTTATGCCGCTGAAGTACTGTCCGGCGGGCAGACCTGGCGTGCGGTGGTAAATATTGGCACTAACCCGACAATAGGGAACAACCGGCAGACAATAGAGGCGCACCTGCTTGACTATGAGGGAGAAAGTCTGTACGGAGCAACGCTTGTCCTCCGCTTCCTCCGCCGTCTGCGTGATGAACGTCGTTTCGACTCCATGGATGCTCTGTGCCGCCAGATAAGGCAGGATATTCAGTCTTTGTAATTTTGCAGCGGAAACAATGTGTTCTTGCGAACAAGAATACCCCTGCACGTGTTTTTGTGCAGGGGCGGAAGATGGATGGATTGTCACATCTTTTATTAAAAACCGGACGCTTTATGATGAAAAGCCGGACATTTGCCGCGATTAGCGGATGACTTTCATCGTCTTGTCAGCACTGCGGAGCAGATATGAGCCAGCGGGCAGGGTGCGGATGATGTTCTGCGGAGCGTCGAAGACAGTCCCCATGAACTGACCGCTGATGGTGTAAATGCTGATTTCAGCAACTTCCGAAGCGGAGAGAGTTTCAAGGGCGGTAGGCTGTGAAGCCAGTTCCTCAACAGCCAGCGCGTCCATTGAGAAATAGAGAGCGGTGTTGGGGCCATATTCTCCCACATCGGTGGTGGTCATTTCATAGCTGATACCCCACACAGTGCCGAGGGCGGAGAGGTCAACTTTCTCCCAACCGGAGTTGAGTGTCCAGAGGGTGAGGTTGGCATTGCTGTAGTCAGCGAGATAATATATAACTTCCTTGTCGGCAATTGGATTGCCGTTCTTGTCCAAACCGCGGAAAGTTATGGTCAGATAATCGTCCTGCACAAAGGATCTTGCATCCCCGCTTCCGCTCTGGATGCAACGGTCAGC
>Ga0310690_10005504_pt1 | contig 17143 bp, 18 predicted proteins | sample AusTroGonzalo_MG_2_FD_207661 | JGI IMG/M metagenome (GOLD analysis project Ga0310690, IMG submission 207661) | Bovine rumen microbial communities from tropical cattle in Woodstock, Queensland, Australia - Gonzalo_04 (v2) (version 2) | ecosystem: Host-associated > Mammals > Digestive system >...
GCCCATACGGGCATCGCAGGCCGAAGCCGTTCGCGAGATAATGTGAGAATAGATGCTGTTGCCGAAGATTCCCTTGGCCAGCGGACGGTCGATGGTCTTGCCGAGGTTATGACCGTGATTGCCCTTAAGCGCCTCGCGGGCTGCATTCATGTTGTAGGTTCGCGCCTCCTCTATAAAGCGTATCTCCTCCAAAGGTGCAGTTGTAGCAAAGTCGTATACAAGTCGCATGTTGAGTGCTATCTCGTCATCTCCATCGCTTGCAGCTGTCCGAGAGTAGCTGGCATCGCCAGAAACAAAATGGGTATGACTGCCTGCGATGATAGCCCTTTCCTCGCGGTTTCCTGCCGATGCAAGAATCTCGATGTACAGTTTGTCGCACTCGCCCTCCTTTAACTTGATATCAATTCTATTCTCCGAAATATATTGTTTGCCCTCCTCGAGCGCCTCGGGAGTAAGATCCTTCAGCACCTCCAACTGGTATTCGCTCTTGCCGATGAGCGCTCCCAAGGCAATAGCGATGGGAAGCCCTATCATACCTGTGCCTGGAATACCAACACCCATGGCGTTCTTTAAGATATTGGCACTCAGCAGGGCCACAATCTTTTCTGGGCGACAGCCTAACTGCTCTTTAGCCTTTGCCGTACATAGTGCCACTGCCATCGGCTCGGTACAGCCGATGGCAGGCACTACTTCTTTATGTACTAGTGCAATAATCTGTTCGCGTATCGCGACTTTTCTTCCTTTTTCGTCAATATCCTTTATTGTTTCCATATCGTTGTACTAAATGAAACTCATTTTTTCGTTATTCTAGAGCTCTACCCATCGGATCCATCTTATCGTTCATACAATCTCATAATAACTATTACAACACACGGCAAAGTTACGCATTTTTTCTTTATTATTCGTATCTTTGCCCCCAACATTACAATACTTTAAGAGATTATGGCAGAGAATTGTGAGAAAAGCATATTCAGGGTGCATGGGCTGAACGCGGTGTGTGATAAGCAACTGATTTGCTTTTCGTCTTTTTGGGTTAGTTTTTTCGTGAATTGTTTGGTCGATTCACAATAATGTTGTATCTTTGCAATGACAAATGAAAGTTTGACTAACTGAGTAGTTCTATTATTAATTTAAAACATTTTGACAGTGAGAAAACTTTATTTTTGGAGTCTGTTACTGATGCTTGCTATCGCGCTGCCCCTTTCCACCTCATGTAGCAGCGACAGTGACAATGAGGATGGAGAAGAAATGAATGGAGGCAGCGGGAGTGCAACCCCTAAATCTACAGTTCACCGTGTGGACATCTCTTTTTCGGGCGACACGAACAACTGGTTCATTGAGGAGCTGGGCTTTTCGGCCGTTGACAAGGCGGGCGGTCTAGTGGATATTCGTGATTTAGCGAAGGATGGCAAATACGAGTCTTTCTTCTCCGAATATCAGCCGTCGGGCTTCCGCGAATATTCCTTGGAGTCAAAAGATGGCTGCTATGGTTTACACGGGGGCGTTACTATAATAAGAAAAAATACTTCCGCCAATGTTTTGAAAGCCAAGTTCGTTTTTTATGCAGACAACAAGAAAGTAAATACGCTGGAATATGAAACAAATCCAGACTTTAAGCGCACAATTATGTCTCCTCATGAGTATTATGTTCCTTCCCAACCTGTAATTTACGATAACTATTATTAATAAGTAAGCTAATTAAACTCATAACAATGATGAAAAAAATCCTGAATTTATTCTCCTTCTTCGGAGTGTTTCTTTTGACCTCGCTTCTGCTGACAGCCTGTAACAGTGATGATAAAGATGACCTTACTGACGATGGTCGTTCTGAATCCTCCGCTATTGTCGGCGAGTGGGCTAGCTTTGATTACGGAAGTAATGGAAAATGGATGTTTATGGAGATGGTCAATTTCAAGAGAAACGGTACCTTCACCAGTGTCAGCTATTATGTTGAAGGGAAAAACCTTGACAATAGCAATGCCAAAATCAATAACATCGAAAAGGAAAAGGTCTCTGGTACATACACCGTCTCGAAAGGTGTCATTACCTTGACGGCGGACGGTGATACGTGGGAAAAACAGTACTCCATCAAATCAGATCGACTTATCATTTATGATGATGAAGGCAACATGTACTACGATGTTGTGACGGATGAGATAGAGGAACAGTTTGACCAGATGGAACAATGGTATCAACTCCTAAACAACGGTACAGACAATGACGATGACCCAGTTTGGGGAGGTGGCGACCAGGGTTCTAATGAGCTAGTCGGTGAGTGGATCGGCATGGAAGTTAATTCAAATGGCAGATCCATCTATATGGAGAAGGTTACCTTCAAAAACGATGGTACTTACATCGTTACCTCCTATATTATACATGGCAGAAACCTTGATACCAGCGGGACAATTGAGCAGGTTGATAAGCAGGAGGAAAACGGGAAATACCGTGTCTCCAACGGCGTTCTGACACTCACATCTGATGGAAAGACCGCATCTGTTTCTTATAAGGTCGACGAAACCTCTCTTACGCTGATCAAAGGTGAGGAATCCATCTCATACAATCGGATGAACGACCAGTGGAAGCAATTTGTCGACGTGGTCGAGATGGCTTACCAGATTACGCATAATTCATAAACTAACCATTGAATAGTGAAAACAATAACTATGGTTTTGGTCACCAAAACCATAGTTATTGAATACTAAAACCATACATCTTGCTATATAGACACTCTTTTATAGACAACCTTGCCAAATACCACAACCAGTCTAAGAGATCTTTGTCATAATTACATCCTTTCTTTTTGTCGTTTCGGTTGCAAGGATGCATATTATTTCCGAGAATCGCAAGGAACAAGTTATGAATCTCCAAACTTTTTTGCATGTTTATCACAATTATTTAGTATCTTTGCACCCATGAACGAAGCAAATTGTACACAATTGTTGGAGGAGCACGGCATTAAGCCGACGGCCAACCGTATTGTCGTGGTAAAAGAACTGGCCAAAAGCCTGCGGCCTGTGACGCTTGCAGAGCTGGAAAGCAGGATCCTGACCATCGACAAGTCGAACATTTTCCGGGCCCTGACACTTTTCCGTGAGCACCACCTTGTGCATGTTATCGAAGGGGGTAGCGAGGGCGTGCGCTATGAGCTTTGCCACAGCCACGACCATGAGCACGATGAGGATATCCATCCGCATTTCTTCTGTGAGAAGTGTCAGCAGACCTATTGCCTTGACTATACGGAGATACCTGAAGTGAGCCTTCCCAAAGGCTTTGAGAAGAAATCAGCCAATTTGATGATTAAAGGAATATGCGGAAACTGTAAAAAGTGAAAAGTGAATAGTGAAAAGTGAATAGTATAAATTATAAGGTTATAGCATTTGATGCTGACGACACGTTGTGGGACTGTCAGTCGCATTTCGAAGAGGTGGAGGAACACCTTTACAGCCTGATTGCACCCTATTGCGAGAATCCCAAGTTAGAGCTATTCAATACAGAGTCTGGCAATATGGCCGACCTCGGCTATGGTTGTAAGGCTTTTACCATCAGCATCCTCGAGACTGCTATGCGCGTAGCAGGCAACGACCTGAGCATCTCTGCCCTCTCTGACCTGCTAAAGGACTGCAAGCGCTTGCTCCATTTGCCTGCCACACCGCTGCCAGAGGTGGAAGAGACGTTGAGAGAAGTTAGAAGGAAGATGGAAGATGGAAGATGGAAGATGGTGGTGTTTACCAAGGGAGAGTTGCAGGATCAGGAGAATAAGCTGAAACGTTCGGGGCTGTTGAAATACTTCGATGATGTGGAGATCACTTCCGATAAGACACAGGCTGAGTTTATTGCCCTCTGTGAACATCAGCAGATTCACCCCTCTGAGCTACTGATGGTGGGTAACTCGTTGAAGAGTGACATCGCCCCAGCTTTGGCTATCGGCGCTTCTGCTATCTATATCCCGTTCCATGTTACCTGGCAACTGGAGCACGTGGAGGACTTCGACCACGAGCAGATGGTGAAGATCGAACACTTCAGCGAGATACTCAAGTATATTTCGTAATCAAGAATTAGAAAATTAGAGAATTTTTATGAGGAATAGAAAGGTATTATCCAAAAGAGGATCCCTTATGTTTGCAAAGCAAACACAATTCTCTAATTCATTAATTCTTGATAATAAAAACCTGAAATTACTGGGAATGGTTCTTCTGATCTTTGTGCTGTTTGCTATGAATCTGGTGATGGGGTCGGTGAGAATACCTGTGGGTGATGTGTTCAGCATCCTGATGGGCGATGACAGTGCCAAGCCGTCATGGCGCTTTATCATCCTTGAGTCGCGATTGCCACAGGCCATAACGGCTATTCTCTGTGGAGGTGCGCTTGCCGTGAGTGGACTGATGTTGCAGACAGCTTTCCGCAACCCATTGGCTGGACCTAGCATCTTTGGTATCAACAGCGGTGCGGGTCTGGGTGTGGCACTGGTGATGTTGTTCTTGGGTGGCAGCATCTCGGCAGGTTCCGTCAGTCTTTCCGGTTTCGTGGCGATCCTGGCAGCAGCATTTGTAGGTGCAATGGCAGTCATGGCCCTGATCTTCTTTTTCTCTACCCTCGTGCGCAACAATGTGATGCTGCTTATCATCGGCATTATGATAGGCTATATCAGCAATTCTGTCATCTCGCTGCTCAATTTCTTTGCTACTGACGAGGGTGTGAAGTCGTATATGGTCTGGGGTATGGGCTCCTTCGGTGGGGTGTCGATGCAGACAATGCCTGTCTTTGCCGCCGTCACCATATTAGGACTGATAGGTGCGTTGCTGCTCATCAAACCTCTGAATGCCCTCATGTTGGGCGATCAGTATGCTGAGAATCTGGGCATTAACATTCTACGAACACGCAACTGGCTGCTCATCGTGACAGGCATTCTCACTGCCATTACCACCGCTTTCTGTGGTCCTGTGGCCTTTATCGGACTGGCAGTGCCCCACATGACCCGACTGCTACTCGGTACCGACAATCATCGTGTGCTCTTGCCGGCTACGATCCTTTGTGGCGCCGTAATAGCCTTGGTCTGCAATCTCGTCTGTTTCCTGCCTGGCGAGAATGGGGTTATACCATTGAATGCTGTCACACCGATCATGGGTGCGCCAGTCATTATTTATGTAATCATGAAGAAGAATTGAAAAATTAAAGAATTGAAAAATTGAAGTTTTTATCGTGATACTTTATATTCTTTAATAGCTGCAATCAGCGCATCATTCTCATCAGGCATCTGTGCTGCCACGCGGAAGCAATGATCGTCGAGTCCGTGGAAGTTGGAAGCATCACGAATGAGTATGCCATGATGCTCTATCAGCCAGTTTTTCAGTTCCAACGAAGTGGACCAGTCGATATTCACCAGCATATAGTGGGTAAAAGTGTCCATTACCATTAGTCCCTCGATGTTTTGCAACTCGCTTTTCAACCGTTGGGCCTCTGTTAGATAGATATGCATATCAGGCAGCACCTTTGGATTGTGCTCCATCAGGTATTTTCCCGCTTCGATGGCTAGCGTGTTAACCGTCCAGGGCTGTCGTATCTGCCGCAATCGATCGATGATGATGGGCGAGGCTACGAGATAACCCAGTCTAAGGCCAGGAATACAATATTTCTTTGATAACGAGCGAATAATGATGGCATTATAGCAGTTGACGATATCCTTGGCTTTGATGACTTTCTGTATGGTATAATCGGCATACGATTGGTCGAGCACATACAGATAGCGCGAATTCTGCTTGATGATTCGCATCAACAGTGGTTTTAATATCACATTGCCAGTAGGATTGTCGGGATTGCAGATCCAGTAGATGCGGTCTTGAGGCAGAATTTCCAGATTGTCGGTGCGGTCATACGATATCAGGTGGCCGAACATCTTACAGGCATCCTCATATTCGTGATAAGTGGGCTGTGGAATAACCGATGCCCAGCCGTGATAAAGCTGTGCTATCAGGTAGATGGCCTCATTGGCACCGCTGGTCACCATCACCATGCCTTGAGGTACCCCGAGTTTATTGGCAATCATCTCTTCCAGCTCCTGCGCCACAGGTGCCGGATAGTGCCTGATGGCATCAAGATGCTGTGACAGATATTCTTCCAGTCCCCTCAGATCTGCCTTCTGGTAGATGTTGGAACTGAAATTGATCTTCACTTTGTCGCCATAGCGATAGGTATCATCTCCGTGTCCGAATATCATAATTGCGCCACTCTTACTGTTAGTGTTTCTGCATCAAAAGTTATTCCTGGCCGCTCCACATATCTGGCGAGCGCCCCACTCTGAGCCAGTTCCCTCGGTGTCCCAATACTGACTCCTTTCTCTTGACTCTTGTCTCCTGACTCCATGAGCCACAGCCTGTCAGCCACCTGAAGAGCCAGCTCGAAGTCGTGTGTCGAGAGGAAGATGGTCTTTTGGGCCTCTTTAGCCAGACGGCGTAGCAGTTGCATCATCTCCACCTTACTGGGGAAGTCGAGAAAGGCTGTTGGTTCATCGAGGAAGATGACGGGTGTCTGTTGTGCCAGTGCCTTGGCAATCATTACCTTCTGTCGCTCACCGTCGCTGAGGGTATGCACCATCCGTTCTCTGAGACCACTAATCCTCACTGCGTCGATAGCTTCATCTACCACCTGCCAGTCCTCATTGTGCAGCGTTCCCCAGAACCCCGTATAGGGTGAGCGTCCTAAAGCCACTAATTCGCGTACCGTCATATTCCTGATATCGGGCTTCTCTGTCAGCACCACACCAATCAAGCGACTCAGTTCTTTATCAGTAAAGGTATCGATCTCCTGACTCCTTATTATGATCTCTCCGCCCAGTTTCGGCTGGAAGGCAGAGAGGGTACGTAACAATGTTGATTTGCCCACGCCATTGGCTCCCAACAAGCATGTCAATTCTCCGCTTCGAATGGCTGCATTGATGTTCTCAGCCACCGTTCGAATATTGTTTTTCGTGCGATAGCCGATGCTTAGGTTTTTGAGTATGATGGTCTCAGCGTTCATAGAATTTAGTCCTTGATGTTCTCTCGACCAGTATCGATGAGCTGACGGAACTCATGGGGTGTCATGCCGAGGGCATCCTGGAACTTACGGTTGAAGGTGCGGATGACGGTGAAGCCTGCCTGTTGGGCACAGGCGGCAATACCCCATGCGGGCTTGCTCTGAATGTAATACATGGAGCGCAGCAGCCGTAGATAGTCGAGATAATCGTCAACGGTCTTGTGGATGGGCGAGCGACGGAACAGATCGATGAGGCGTGTCTGTGTGGTACCGATATACTCGGCCAGCTCTTTCAGCCCGAAGTCAGGATTTTCGTGGGGCAGTTCTTCTTCAAGTTTGGTCTCAATGAGCGCCATCAGCTCTGCATCGTCGCGCAAATCGGCATGACGCATCAATTCCTTATGACGGATCACGAGCTCCTTGAGCATCTCTATGCGACGGCGCACGTCATAGTAGGCATTGATTTGCTGACTTAATAGCAAGTTGTGACTTACCAGATCGAGGTTGGTCTTCTGCAACAACTCTATGTGTTGTTGCAACTCTTGAATTTTCAATTGATATTCCTTCTCGTTCATCTTCCCAAAATGTATGTGTTAATAGTCCTATCCTATCCAGCCTCCGAACGACTCACCATAATATTCTTCCAAGGGAAGATATACTTTCTTAGGTGGTTGCCAATTGGGAAGGGGTGTCATGAAGTCATCCCCATATTTAGCCTGAAGAAACTCCTTCGTGTTCCTAGGTGTCAGCACCTTTATACCTAAGAAGTCCGTTTCCTCAAAACCAGTATAGTCAAAAAAGTCGCGATAGACTTTACATATATTCCTGTCTTTATCTGCATCAGTCCACAGAATGCCATAAGTCTTGCCCTCTTCTGCAAACTTGAAGAAAATATCGGTCTGTACCCGCTTATATTTCACGGTTATCTCCGTCACACGGCGGTTTTCCGGGTTTTTGGCATCAATCATCGTGAATTTCCGCAGGATCTTGAACCCACGGTCGTAAAGTGCACGTTCAAAAGCATAGTCAAAGTCTTTGGCATACATGGCTACATCCATATCAATGTCGTGTGGAATAAAGCCATGATCCCGATATGCCCCCAAGAGTGTACCATAATCCAGCCATACAGGCTTGCCGGTACTGGCGCTGATTTCATTCAGCTTTTCCAGGATTTCTACACCGTACTTCCTGATATAGTGGCGCTTTACCCTCCCTTCGACGTATTTTATGAGCTTCTTTATCATACTGAACTTCCCATTTTTTTGCAAAAGTAATAAATAAACCTTAATTACACAATATAATTGCGAAATTTTTTCGATTTGTTTGTGAATCAGGAAAACTATTCGTAACTTTGCATGACTGAATTGACAATGGCTGAGGTACTCAAGGAAAAAACGGCAAAGGGATTGCTATGGGGTGGTATTAGCAATGCGTTTCAACAGCTTGTAGGACTGGTTTTCGGAATCATCCTGGGCAGGTTGCTGTCACGCAGCGACTATGGAATGATAGCCATGATCACCATCTTTTCGATGATAGCCAGCGAATTACAGAATGGCGGCTTCAAGGTGGCGCTCATCAATCAGAAGTCGACTGAGGACAAAGACTTCAATTCCGTATTTTGGTTTAATGTGCTTACTAGCGTTGCAGTCTATATCATACTTTTTTTGGCATCACCGCTGATTGCCAGCTATTACCACCAGCCAGAACTGGTGTGGCTCTGCCGCTATGCATTCCTCAGTTTTGTATTCGCCAGTTTTGGGGTGGCTCAACTGGCTTATCTCACAAAGAGTTTCAAAATCAAGCAACTCTCACAATGCAGTATGGTGTCAGTATTGTTGTCGAGCATTGCTGGTGCATTGATGGCTTGGCAGAAATTCGGCTATTGGTCATTGGCAACGCAGAACTTGCTTTTCATTGTCATCAACACATTTTTGGTATGGCGTATCAGTCCTTGGCGCCCGACATTCCATATAGACTTAGGTCCTGCCATGCGCATGTTTCCTTTCAGTGGTAAGGTGATGCTTTCCGGCATTCTTACCCATATCAATGTCAATATCATGAATATCATGCTTGGTCGTCACTACTCCTCGCAAAATGTAGGTGACTATAACCAGGCCTATCAGTGGAGTTCAAAATGTTACGTTTTAGTGCAGAACATGCTGAAGCAGATAGACCAACCGGTTTTGGCAGGCCTTCACGATGACAGCGAACGACAGCTTCGCGTACTTCGAAAGATGATGCGTTTCACTGCATTCATTTCTTTTCCTCTTCTATTTGGCTTAGGACTTGTTTCCCATGAGTTCATTGTATTGACCATTGGCCAGAAGTGGGCCACATCAGCAACCTTATTGCCATTTCTCTGCTTCAGCGGAGCCTTTATGCCCTTGTCTCTCCTGATGTCTGACATGTTGTTGAGCCGAGGTCGGAGTGATATCTATATGTGGTGTACGTGCATACTCGGCATCTGCCAGATTATCCTGATCTCTGTCCTATGGCCCTATGGCATCGCTGTCATGGTTAAAGCATTCATGGGTATCAACTTGTTCTGGGTCGTGGTGTGGTTCTTCTTCATTCATAGGTTCACAGGCTACGGTTGGCTTTCGTTCATCAAAGATGTTGCTCCCTTTGCATTGGGCGCTCTCAGTGTCATGGCTGTCACATACTATCTTACATTGCCTATAACAAACCTATGGCTACTTCTTGCAGCTAGAGTTGTCTTAGCAGGTATTCTCTATTATGCCCTGATGCGGATAGCCCGGGCCCAGATTCTGTTCGACTGCCAAGACTTCTTTTTATCCAAATTCAAACATAAGTCATAAGATATATGAAACATCCAGCCCAGATAGATGTAGCAGTACTGCTGTTGTTTTTCACACGTCAAGACACCTTCCAACAAGTATTCGACGAGGTGCGTAAGGCACGGCCTTCAAGGCTTTTCCTCTTCCAGGACGGTCCACGAGGTGAGAGAGACCTTACTGGTATAGAGGCTTGTCGCAAGATTGTCAGTGACGAGAATATTGACTGGGAGTGTGAGGTGCATCGTAACTATCAAGAGAGAAACCTGGGCTGCATGGTGGCTGGATACACGTCACACAAATGGGCTTTCTCTCTGTCAGACAAGTGCATGGTGCTTGAGGATGACGTGGTGCCTTCACAGTCATTCTTCCCGTTTTGTAAGGAAATGCTCGACCGATATGAACATGATGAACGTATCACGATGATTTCTGGGTTCAACGTGGATGAGGTGACACCAGACATGCCCTACGACTATTTCTTCACCTCTGCCTTTAGCATTTGGGGGTGGGCGTCTTGGAAAAGGGTTATCGACCAGTGGGATGAGAAATACACATTCCTCGATGATGCTTTCTCCATGAAACAGCTTGATGCTCTGATCCGTCAGCGAGGTTATCGTAAGAGCTTTATACAGATGTGCCAGAATCACCGTGCAAGTGGGGATCCTCAGTTCGAGAGTGTGTTCTGGGCTACCATGCTCTTTAATTCAGGAATGGCCGTCATGCCCTCAAGGAATCTTATCAACAATGTTGGCGCTTCAGCCGACTCTGCCCATTATTCTGAGTTTAAGACGATGCCCCGCCGATTGAAGCAACTCTTCACCATGAAGCGTTATGAACTGGACTTTCCGCTGAAGCATCCTAAATATGTGATTGAAGAGGTAGGCTACTGGAAACGGATGTATAAGGCCAATGGTTGGGGATATCCTTGGGTAAAGGTCTGCCGTTCGATTGAAGAACTGTGGTTGAATCTGCGATATGGCAACCTTGGCTTTATCCTGAAATCTGTAGCACGGCGCCTGAAGATCTGGACAGGCAAGGAAAAATCTGTCTGACGCTTAAAGAACGGCATGAATGGGTGTCAGCAGGAAATCTGTCAAAAGATAGCCATTATATATAAATAGGTATAGTGTCAGAAGTAGAATTCCGATGCGAAGCCAGCGTGTTTGTAGTTCTTTCAGGAGGAATGCTGTGGCGATAGGAAGTACGAACATGAAATGTGGCGCCATAATAAACACCTCGTTGATGCCAAAGCCTAATATCAGATGAATAAAAAGATCAAAGCCGAAACACGACAGACAGAGCCACAGGAAACGGCTTTTACGTCCACACCAAATGCCAATGACAAAGAGCAATAACACTAATCCCTCGATGATATAACTGTGAATACAACGATATGTTACGAACACAGGTCGGTGCACAAGTGTGTCCTCTAAAAAATATTCCTGATGAAACTGCAGTGACTCACCAAATAGATTTTCGTAGACCGATTGCAAACGGGAGGTCGTGATGTCTGTCCATTTCAGGAAACCATGATCTTCCATTGGCTTGCCTGTTTTTTCTGCTTGACGACGGAGCAAAGCCTCGCGTCTGGCTTTCCTGGCCTCGAATCGCCGCTTTTCATCAGGTGTCATCTTAGCCACGCGCTTCTCCAGATTCCGGGCCTTTTGCGCCTCTTTTTCCGCACGGATTTTTTCCTTAGGAACTACAAACTGGTTTTCCTCCCACATTGCTGTTCCCCACAAGAGTGCTGCAGGCAGAATGACAGCCAACAACAAATACTTGGGACGGAAAAAGTCTCTGAGGTTCACAAAGAAGCCTGACATAAATACCTTAATGCCGTTGCTCAGTGTAATGCCCGCAGTGATATAAAAGAGCAGGGCCGATTGCCACCATTTGAACTCTCTGCCCTTCTTGATGCAGACACCAGAAATATAGAGGGTGATAAGCAACAGGAACATCGAAATCGTAAAATGGTCAGGTACAATCAACGACAAGAGGATGTAGGCAAAGGAGAAATAGTATACCGTCAGCAGTGTGGCATCCCAGCGTCCCAACTCTATCACCTCGCGATGGATACGATAGAGGAAGATGTAGGAATAGAAAGAGCAGACGATGACAGGTAGCGCCACCAAATACTGCACGCAGTTGACGCCAAGGAGCAAAGAGAGCCAGTCGTTCAACAGATACAGCGGCCATATCATAAACGCCAACAACGGATGGCGATACACCTGATAAACCGTACTCCAGTCTGTCACACCTAGATATGTCAGGAGGTCATAGCCTGAGAGGTGAAACTCGTGTTGGAAGGTTCTCCAATAGGGGCCGAAGCCTGGTTGCATAAACAGATCGTGCAGACGCCAGATAAACAGGCCATTGAGAGCAACGATGACAATCAGCGCCACCAATGCCTGCAGACGCTCCTCAGGCTTGATCCTGAATATCTTCAGTGGCGACTTCATGCTCTAAAGGGTTTGTAATGCGATTCGTCAGCAAAGGCCAACAGCTCTTTATCGCCTCGACTGTCACCGTATGCTGTCAGATGATAGTCCTCACGATGGGGATAGAGGGTCAAGATACGATTCACTTTCTCTTGTCCATAGCAATTCTTTGTGAGAAAACGTCCTGTAAGGATACCATCAACGACCTCAATCTGCGTGCCGAGAACCTGAATACTCTGATTCTCGAAGAATGGCTTTACCCAGTTGTCAATAGAAGCACTGACGATGAGAACCTCTGCCCCTTCATTTAAAGCCTGACGAACCGTTTCGATACCATGAGGACGGAGCAGATGGCTCGATGAGGCCGCGAACTTCTGACAAAGCGTATTGAATTCTTCCAGTTTCATTCCCTCGAAGAAATGTGCAAACACCTTCTGTTTGGCCTTCCAGTTAGGGTATAACCCCAGTTTCATCAGAACTAACAGATGCGCATATTGCAGGAACCCCAGCCAAAAGTCCTTAGCCCCTTTTGCATACCGGATAAATTCCAGTAGCGTATCTTTGCTGGTCAGCGTGCCGTCGAAATCAAATGCAACTATCTTTTTCACTATTCACAGGGCTTTGGTATCTTATTGATTAATTTCATAAACAACCATGAGAGAAAGATCGTGGCTACCACGTAGAGTAGCAGACCTGTATACTGGTCATATTGGTAATAAGGCCGAACGAAGACCTTACGCACCAAAGGATGAACTACGAAAATCGCAGCAGAGATGTTGCCCAGCCATGCACTATAGAAGAGTACCTTTGCTGGCATCAGTTTTACCAGTGGTATGGTGCCCCATATAATAATTGCTGGTACAAACAGCCAAGAGTTATAGAAAGAGCTGGCATAGAAAACAAAGCCGATGGCTAAGATAAGATTCAGCAGCCATGCCAGCATCAGCGGCGTGCCTGTCGTCACCTTCCAGTCTTTCACAATACTTTCTTCATACCGAGCCAAGAGTAATCCTATGCCAAAGGGCAGCATGCCACCCACGAGATTATAGCGCAGTCGCTCCAACGTTTCCATGTCGTCATAGCAATACAGTTGCCAAGCCCAACATGCCACCATACATGCAGCTACCACACCCCAGTGGCGCCAACGATAAAACACCAATCGATAGAAGATATACATCTGCAGCGTGATGCTGAAATACCAATAAGGCCCAGGCCACACTACCTGTGAGGGCTTCTCCAGGAAGTTGGCATACATACCTAGCATGGCCACCACCTCTGTCCACAGGTATCTGTGCATACCTGGTGTGATGGCATCGAGCATGATAAAGGCCACGAATCCCCCGATGAAGATGCGGAACAGTTTCAGATAATTATATCGCACAAAGCGCCAAATGCTCACGGAACCTGTCCCCGTAAGTTCATATTTCTTTACCAGCCCGTAACCACTCAGAAAGAGGAACACAGGTACACCATAATGTCCGAAGAACGAGAACAGGTGCATGGGCAGCAGTGCATCAGGATTCATCACCACTTGCCACAACTGGTCCCATTTTTCTTGATGCCACGTATATTCGTTCTCCCTGACGATGTCCTTCAACCAATGGGGATAGTTGTGCAGCATAATGGCAAGGATGGCCACGCCCCTCATCGCCGTACATTCATTCCTTGTCAACAACTCTTTCATTTCTTCAGCGTGTTGTAGTCAACTTCGTTTTTCAGAATTCTCGGACGCTTCTCATCATACTTCGGACTGATCACATTCAGTTCCTCGCGATAGAGCGGAGTAGAGATGCCACCAAGATACATCAGCAGATGGGGTAGGGCATCGATCATCATGGGACGATTTTTGGCATTCTGTATCGCCAGCCAACCATATGGATGCTTCTCACGATACTGTGGCGAACCCCATATCCAGAAAGGAATTTCCATCTCATTGTGTGCCAGGCGGTAGTCGATGTTGGCGCTATGCATCCTTCCATATATGTAAGGCTCGTCATCAAAGATCTCCTCACCATGATCTGGCACATAGATCACCACCGCATCCTGATCCATAAACCGCTGTGTAATAGCTGCTACGATAGAGTCATTGTAGCGCAGCGAATTGTCGTATTGGGCCAAGATCTGCTTCTGTTTTTCGGAGAGCTCAGGACGGTTATACATCTCTGGCTTAAACACCGTATTTGTCTTCTGCGGATAACGGGCCCGATAGTCCACATGCGACCCCATCAGATGCAGGATAACCAGATTGTGCTCGATGGTTGTATCCCTTAAAGCATCGTACTCTTTCAGCACTCCGTCATCAAAGCGATGTGTCTTGGTGTTGCGGCTGTCAAACAGCCGCTCACTCAGCTCTGGGTCGTTCAAGAAGAATCCTCCGCTGAAGTCATAGACCGCATCTTTAGCCTTCGGCTCAAACTGGTTGGTGATGAATGTCACATGATAGCCCGCCTTACGGAACACCTCTGGGAAGAGCGGCTGGTCGCACCACTCACCAGCGTCTCCAACGGCGTAGAGCGACATCATGTGTTTAAACACAAAACTCGTTAGATTCCACGTCGACACTACATCCGTAAACTTCACCAGACTCCCCTCGGCTTCTAAGGCTACTTGTTGGGGTGTTGTCGCCTTGTCGTAACCATAGAGTTGGCTATGGTGTTTGTTATAGCTCTCGCCAATCACCAACACGATTGTCGGCACACGATAGCTGCAACTGTCCACTTGAATCTTGTCGCTTGCTGCCTTCAACTGGTCTATCTGCGTATCGGCAAGCCCGTTGGCATAGAGGCCGAAAGCCAGACGATAGACGGGGATGTATAGATTAGCTTTGTCCTTCTTGTTAAGTTCGTGTTCCACCTGCCCGATGGTATTGCAGGTAAAGAGTTGTCGTATTGCCATTTTGTTGGCCCAAGTCTGCGAAATGGCGCTATACAGGCACCAGGCCGTGAGCAGCCCTATCAAGAATTTCGGAATGGTATACATCGACTCATGCACCTTGGGCAGAACCATCCGTTTGCTCATTCGCTTAGCAAAGATTCTGACGACGGTCCAAAGGAGATGCGCTGCTATCAGTAGCACTATCCAACCCACACCCGTTTTCAAGATGTCCCATGAGAGATAGCCTGAGAGGAATTCTCTGGCCTCCTGACCTGTGGTCTCCATTGCCAGCATCAGCATCGTGGGTGTCAGTGTCGACTCAAAGCGCTCGTAGCAGAACATGTCTACCAGCGCCAGGCCATAGAAGAAGATATATAGAAAGGCTTTCACCCAGATACGGATTTTCTGAGGGATGAGCATCAGCAGGACGCAGACCACATAGATGTCGAGGAACAACTCTGGCACCGTCAGCTCGTAAGGCTCAGCACCCCGATTCCTCAGGTAATAGGGCATGATTTCGAGATGAGTACAGATCCATCCCAGCGCAAACATAAACACAAAGAATGCACCGTTCTTCTGGATAGGACTAAACAGATACCCTATCCATTTCAAAGGGTTGATCTTCCGCTTATTTCGCATAGAGTTTGTTTTCTTTGATGAAGTCCGCCACCGCCTTAGGCACCATCCTGCGAATACCTTTGCCTTCTTTGATTCTCTGCCGTATTTTCGTGCTGCTGATATCGATAAAGCCAGGCTCTCCAGGTGTCCTGTCGTAGACAAAGATCTGATAGTTCTTTGCAATATCCTCTGCCTGGTACCAACGGTTGAATAGCGCCCAATTGTCACCACCCATCAGCAATACGAACTCACGATCAGGATAGTCTTTCGAGAGCTTCTGCAGTGTGTTCCAAGTATAAGAAGGTTTGGGCAGATGCATCTCATAGTCGCTGGCCACGATGCCCTCTACGCCTTCGAGAGCCATACGTGCCATCTTCATCCGAAGGTTGTCATCGAGCAAGTCAGCCGATTGTTTCAGAGGATTTTGGGGCGACACCATCAGCCACACCTCATCGAGCCCAGCCCGCTTCCGCAACTGCTGAGCCAGTGAGATATGTCCCTTATGTATAGGGTTAAACGACCCCCCAAAGATCCCCGTCCTTATCATAATGGATAATTGACAATTGATAATGGACAATTATTCATTAAGAAAGGCCTGAACCTGTTCCAAAGCATCGGCTTCGGCTTGAGCGAGGTCGTCATTTACCACAATCTTATCAAACTTATCAGCGAAGGTCAACTCGAACTCTGCCCTTGCGATGCGTTGGTCAATCACTTCAGGTGCATCCGTACCACGACCTTCGAGTCGTTTGCGCAGTTCTGCGATTGAAGGTGGCTGGATAAACAGACTCATCGCCTCGTCGCCATAATACTTCTTGATGTTCACGCCACCCTTCACGTCAACGTCGAACACCACATTCTGTCCGGCTTCCAGCTGGCGCTCCACCTGAGCCTTCAGCGTACCGTAAAAACGGCCCTCATACACCTCTTCATATTCCAGGAACTCATCGTTCTCTATCCTTTGACGGAACTCCTCTGGTGTCAGGAAGAAATACTCCACACCGTTCTGTTCCGTACCTCTTGGCGGTCTCGACGTACATGAAATCGAAAATGCCAGATTCAACTCCGGATGCTCCTTCATCAGCCATCCGATAATCGTCGACTTCCCCGTTCCACTTGGCGCACTTATGATAATCAACTTTCCTCTCATATTCTTTTGTTTACTGTTTACTGTTTACGGTTTACAGCGGATTACTTCTACTATCAGAACGGCTTACAGGGTAATCATCTGTAAACTGTAAACCGTCAACTGTAAACCAAATCAACGCCTTACAAGGCGTTGAGCACTTGTTCCTTAATCTGCTCTAGCTCGTCCTTCATCTTCACCACGATGTTCTGCATCTCGGCCTGATTACTCTTCGAGCCTGTCGTATTGATCTCACGTCCCATCTCCTGGGCGATGAAGCC
>Ga0310690_10005505_pt1 | contig 17143 bp, 15 predicted proteins | sample AusTroGonzalo_MG_2_FD_207661 | JGI IMG/M metagenome (GOLD analysis project Ga0310690, IMG submission 207661) | Bovine rumen microbial communities from tropical cattle in Woodstock, Queensland, Australia - Gonzalo_04 (v2) (version 2) | ecosystem: Host-associated > Mammals > Digestive system >...
CTTATCGTTCTCGTCGTGCTTTTCGGCGCGAATAAGGTTCCGGAGCTCGCACGCGCGCTCGGAAAGGCCAAGGGCGAATTCAAGAAGGGTCTTGCCGAGGGCGAGAAGCTTGAGGCCGAGGCCGACGACATCAAGGGCGGCGAGAAGCCCAAGGAGACTCCGGAGGCGAAATGACAGAGCTCGTTCGAGAGCGGCTCAAGTCCGTTCCGAACCGCCCCGGCTGCTATCTCATGAGAGATCGCCGGGGCGTCATCATCTACGTAGGCAAGGCGAAGAACCTGCGCCGTCGCGTGTCGAGCTATTTCCGTCCCGGCGCCAGGCATGCGCCGAAGGTCCGCTCGATGGTTGATACCGTCTACGACTTCGAGTTCATGACCGTGAAGAACGAGGCCGAGGCGCTCCTTACCGAAGCATCGCTCATCAAGAGGCACAAGCCCCGTTTCAACATCCTGATGCGCGACGACAAGCGATACCTTGCGCTCAGGGCGGACCCCGCCGCGCGCTGGCCGCGCTTCACGTGCGTCAGGATCGTAAGGGACGACGGCGCCAGATACTTCGGCCCGTTTCCGTCCAGCCCGGTGGTCCGCGCCGCGAAGGACTTCGCCGAGAAGCGGTACGGCATACGCGAGTGCGACGCCATCGAGCCTGACGCCGAATGCCATCGCCACTGCCTTGCCGATGTGATCCGCACCTGCTCCGCCCCCTGCCTCGGCCGAATATCCGAGGAGGAGTACCGCGCGCGCTTCGAGGAGGCGTGCGCATTTCTGGAAGGGAAGCGCCCGGAAGTGCTCGGTGAAGTCGAGGCGAAGATGGCGGAGGCGGCGGCGAAGCACGACTTTGAGACGGCGGCGAGGCTTCGCGACACGTTCTTCGCCCTGAAGGAGATGACGAAGGCCCACTTCGTCAGGAAGACTCCCGGGATGCACCGGGCCGATGCCGCGGCCGGTCTCGCCGAGCTCGCCGAAGCGATCGGCCTCAAGTCTCCGCCGCGCATAATCGAGTGCGCAGACATCTCGAACCTTTTCGGCGAGCACTCCGTCGCGTCGCTCGTCGTTGCGCGCGACGGGCTTCCGGACCGCCGCTTCTACAGGCGCTTCAGGATAAAGACTGTCGAGGGAGCGGACGACCCGCGCTCGATGGCAGAGGTGGTCAGGCGAAGGTACGGCCCGGGTTCCACGCTTCTCGAAACATCCCCCAAGGCGGACCTGTTCATCTGCGACGGCGGCATTACGCAGTTGCGCGCGGCGCGCGCGGCGTTCGCCGAGATAGGCGTCACCGACATCCCGACAGTCGGCCTCGCCGAGAGGCAGGAGGAGATCGTCCTCGACGACGGTCGCGAGAATCTGATGCTGCCGCGCGACTCGCAGGCTCTCTTCGTCTGCACGCGCCTGCGTGACGAGGCGCACCGCTTTGCGATCACCTACCACCGCAATCTCAGGGAGCGGTCGATCCGCGAGTCGGTGCTTGACGAGGTTTCCGGGATAGGGGAGGCGAAGAAGGTGAAGCTTCTGAAGGCGTTCAAGTCGATATACGGCATCGCCCGGGCATCCTCCGGGGACATCTCCCGCGTCGCCGGAGTCAACGCCTCCGTCGCCGCCGAGGTCCTCAAGGCCGCGCGGTCCGCCTCGGGCGAGAAGAACGCCTCATGACGCCGCGTCGGGCCTCCTGCGGCTCCAGATGCCGGCGAGCACCGAGCCGGAGAAGTTCATCCAGATCGAAAACACGTTTGCGGGGAGCGCCGCGACCGCACTGTCGAGAACGCCTATCGAAAGCGCCGCGGCCATTCCGCTGTTCTGCATGCCGACCTCTATCGCTACCGTCCTGGCCTCGCTTTCGCCGAACGGCAGGACGCGCCCCAGGAGACGGACAAGCCAGTACCCGAGCGCATAGCCCGTCACGTTGTGGAGAACAGCCGCCGCAACGATGAATGCGCCCGCCTTGCGGAAGGTGTCGTGGCCGGCGGCCGTCAGCGCAAGGATCGTCCAGCAGATGCCGGTCATCGAAAAGACGGAGAGTATCCTTTCGCACGTTCTGCCGCGGGTCTCGAAGATCCGCCTGAAGACGCAGCGGACGAGCCCGCCCGCGATCACCGGAACGAGCACGATCTTCATCGATTCGATCATCAGCTGCATCGCGTCGATCTCGATGAAGCGACCGGCAAGCAGTTTCATGAGAAGCGGCGTGACGAACGGCGAGAGCATTGTCGAGCAGCATGTCATCGTGACGGAAAGCGCGACGTTGGCCTTCGCGAGATACGCGACGACATTGGAGGCGGTTCCCCCGGCGACGGAACCGACCAGGACGCAGCCCGCTGCAAGTTCGCCGGAAAAGCCGAACGTCGCGGCGAGGAGCCATCCGACCAGCGGCATCACGGTGAACTGAAGCAGTATTCCGACCGCCACGGCCCAAGGCGAACGGACGACCGCTAGAAAGTCCTTCATGGAGAGGGTGGTGCCCATTCCGAACATTATGAGCTGGATCGCCGGCACTATGAGCTTGACGAGGGGAACTCCTCCCCATGAAGTGAACGCGCCCGGCCACGCGAACGCCGCCGCAGCGCATGCGAGTATTGCAAGCCCGAACGCCTGCCCCTTGAGCAGAGAAACCGCTTTGTGCATTTTCATTACGGGTGCAGATTATATCATATCCCGGGCAGGGCGATTTTTGGTATCATACCGGCAATGAAGAAAGTCACCATGGAATATCGCGTGCCGTATGCCGATACCGACCAGATGGGCGTCGTCTACTACGGCAACTACCTCGCAATCTTCGAACGCGCGAGAAACGAACTGATGCGCGCGTGCGGCTACACCTATCGCGAATGCGAAGCAGAGGGATGGATGCTTCCGGTCATCCATGCCGAAGTCGACTACAGGAGCCCCGCCAGGTACGACGACCTTCTGGAGGTGACCGCGTTCGTGCAGGACGCGAAGGGAGTCCGCCTCGAGATAGCCTGCGAGGTGAGACGCAAGGGCGAGGAGACTCTTCTGGTGAAGGGCTTCACGCGACACTGCTTCGTGTCGACCAAGACCTTCCGTCCGACTCCGCCCCCGGCGAGGTTGCTGGAAGTGTTGGGCTGACCGGCTTCAGGAGGCGTGGATGCGGTCGTTCGCCGCGGCGACCTTGGCCTTGAGCTCCTCCTTGTGGGCGCGGAACCTGTCCCTGAGCGCGCCATCGGCAGTGCCGAGGATCTGAACGGCAAGGAGCGCGGCGTTGACCGGCCCTGCGCTGCCGCATGCGACCGTCGCCACGGGAACGCCGCCCGGCATCTGCACGGTCGCGTAGAGGGCATCCAGCCCGTTGAGCGCGCCGCCCGCGACCGGTATGCCTATCACGGGAAGAACCGTACCCGCCGCGAGAACCCCCGCGAGGTGCGCCGCGCCGCCGGCGGCGGCAATGACGACCTTGAGCCCGCGCGCCTCCGCGGTCTTCGAATACTCTATCGCGACCTCTGGCGTGCGGTGCGCCGAGATCACGCGCGTCTCGTAGGCGACGCCGAACTTGTCGAGAGTCTCGCACGCCTTCTTGACAAGCGGCCAGTCAGAGTCGCTGCCCATCACAATTCCGACAACTGCTTCATTCATGATCTTTCGATTCCTTTCAAAATCTCTCTTGCGAATTCTTGCGGGTCGAGCGCGAGAGCCGGGTCGACCCCCATGCGGCCTGGGCCCTCCCGGAACATCTTCGTCCTTACATGGCGCGGCTCGAGCGCGGTGACGCGGATTCCGCGCATCTTGAGCTCCTCGTCGAGCGCGCGGCACATCGCGGAGAGCGCGCCCTTCGACGCGCAGTAGGCGGCGCCCCCGCTCCATCCCTCTTGCGCAGACACGCTGGACACGGCTACGATGCGGGTGCCGTCCGGGGAGTAGAGCCTGTGCGAAACGATTTCGCGGACGATCCTCAGGAAGAGCCCGCAGTTGACGCGGATCGTCTCGGCAAAGCGCTCGTTTGTAAGCGCCGTAACGGGGGCGACGGGACAGGTTCCCGTAGCGAAGAGAACCGCGTCGAACCTTGCGTCGGGCAGCGCGTCGCCGCGCTCGAACTCCGCGCGGTTCCATTCCGTCACATCGTGCCCGGCATTGCGCGCGACCTCGGCGAACGCGCCGCCGATTCCTCCGCTTGTGCCTGTAGCGAGTATCTTCATGCCGGGCCCATTATATCAAAAAAACGAGCGCGCGGGCTAATCGAACCCGCGCGCCCGAGCGGCAGCCTTGCCGCTTTTCGTAGTGGCCATGTTTGCTTGATCCTTTTTTTGTGGGAGCCGTCGGCACGTTCTTGTGAACGCAACTTCCGCGCCTCCGTTGCGAATGATATCTAAAAATCCGCTTCATTGCAAGTACATCCGCGAAAAAAATTTTTGGTAAAATGTCCGGCGTCATGTCTGTCATTCTCGAACCGGAAAGAAAAACACTCAAAGCAAGGATTTTTCTCGCGCTTGTCTACGCCATGCTTTCGCTCGGCGCGGCGACCATGGTCTATCCCTTCGCCGTGATGATCTCGGCGAGCTTCTCGTCCTCCTACGACTATCAGCGCCACGGCTTTGCCGTTCGCGCGGCGTTCGACAGGAGCGACAGGTTCATGCGCTCGATAGCCGCCTCCTTCAAGGCCTTTCCGCGCGAACTGTATCCTGACGCGCCGAAGGAATGGACGAGCTGGGACGTCGTCGCCCGCGACCGCGAAGGCATCGCCCGCTTCGCGTCGCGCGAGCTCGCGGCCCACGATCCGGCGAAGATGACCGATGCCGATCTCGCCGCTGCGCGGCGCTACCTTGACGACCTTGCGGCGATGGATCCTCTCTCGACGCGCTGCACCTACGACCCGCGCGACGTCGCAGCGTTTCTCGAGTCGAAGTACGGCAGCGTCGAGCGCATGAACGATGCGTGGGGCCTCGCCCACAAGTCGTTCTTCGACGTGAGCTTCCTCGCCGAGTCGCGCGTTCCGCCGGGCCGTTCCATGCCTGGCGCGAAGTTCGCCGACTGGCTCGCGCTCAAGGGAAGCTACATCGTCCGCGCGAAGGAGCGCGGCGACTTCTTCGCCAGGACATACCCAGAGCCGTCGCAGCAGAATGCCGCGACGCTCAGGCGCCAGATCGCTCTCCAGTTCCATGTGCACGGCTGGCGCGACTTCTTCGAAGGCGCCGCCGCGAACTACAGGCTCGTCGGCGAGTATCTGTTCGTAAGGGGGCGCGCCTTCGCGAACACCATCCTCCTCGTGCTCCTTTCGATACTCGCTTCGCTTACGGTGAACCCCCTCGCCGCGTACGCGCTCTCGCGCTTCAGGCTGAAGGCGACCGAGAAGATAGTCCTCTTCATGCTGGCGACGATGGCGTTCCCGGCGGCCGTCACCGCGATACCCGGCTTCCTCCTCATCCGAAGCCTCGGGCTGCTCAACACGTTCGCCGCACTCGTGCTGCCGGGAGTCGCGAGCGGAATGTCGATTTTCATACTGAAGGGATTCTTCGACGCGCTGCCGCGCGAGCTCTACGAGGCGGCCGCGATAGACGGCGCAGGGGAGTGGACGGTGTTTCGCCGCATCACCCTCCCGATGACGACGCCCATACTGGCCGTGAACGCGCTCAACTCGTTCATCCACGCCTATTCGTCGTGGGAGTGGGCGTTTCTCGTATGCCAGAAGGAGTCGCACTGGACGCTCGCCGTATGGATGTACCAGATGTCGCAGACGTTCGCCCATCAGCCGTGGTGCGTAATGGCTGGATTCGTCCTCGTGTCGATCCCGACAGCCGCGGCATTCCTCCTTTGCCAGCGCGTGATCCTCCGCGGCATCGTACTTCCTTCGATGAAGTAAGCCAGCAATGTGCCCGGTTTTTTGGTATAATAACAGGAAACAATGGCAGATAGTATTCAGGTTGCCGCCTTTGAGGGCGGAGAGCTGCGCGTCATGGCGTCGAAGGAGAAATCCAACGAGGCCGTGCTTGGGCTTCCTTTGTCCCGGCTGATCGTGAAAATGGTCCGGATTCCCGAAGAAAACCGGGCCGATCCGGCGGCCTTCGCGACTCCGATCCTCCAGGCGATGAGCCCCTATCCCGACGAGCCTCTTACCGTCAGCTGCGAAACCGTCCGCGAGACGGAGCGCGGGCTCGTCGTGGTCGCCGCCGCCCTCCCGGAGAGCGCGGCGGACGATATCGCCGAGGCCCTTGACTCGAGAAAGCTCAACGTGACGCGCATCGACGCGCTCGCCCTGGGTACCTTGCGCGGGATATGGAACGTGCTTGGCCAGGACGACGCGAGAAGGCTCGTGCTGATCGGCAGTCCCGACTGCATCTCGGTCATCGTCATCGACGGCGACATGCCGAGCGCAATCCGCGCGATGAGCGCAGGGAGCGATCTGAGGCGCGAGGTGATGCTTTCGCTCCTGGAGGCCGAGGATTTCGGCGGAGCGAAGGCTCTCTCGGAAATCGTGCTCGTCGGTTCTGTCCAGGCCGACGTCTCGATCCTCGAGACCTTCGCGCCGGCAAGGAAGATCGAAGTCGGCGAAGATGCCGCGCTCGTCGGCGTAGCCGAAAGGACCTTGGATGAAACCGCCCTGAACGCGCTGCCCGCAAGCTGGAAGGAAGTCCTCGACGAGACGCGCTTCAAGGCCAAGCTCAAGGGACGCCTCTTCGCGGCGGGCGGACTCTGGGCCGCGATAATGCTTGTGCTTTTCGGCGTGCCGGTCGTATACGGCTACATGACCGACCACCAGAAGGCCCTTTCGAAGGAGCATTCCCGCCAGTACCGCGCCGTCGCCGAGATGCGCGACAAGGTAAAGCTCGTCCAGAAGTATTCCGACCATGCGCGCGGCGCGCTTGAGATAATGAAGGCCGTCAGCGACCGGCTCCCCCAGGGGATTACGCTTACGAGCTGGTCCTTCCGCCGCGACGAGGGCGTAAAGGTCTCGGGCGAGGCGGACGAGGCGGAGTTCGTGTACAAGTTCAAGGACAACATGGCGGAGGCCGGCAGCGAAGACGGCGAGGAGAGCGTTTTCGCCGATGTCGTCCTGAACGGTCCGTCCGCCGGGCGCGGCGGCAAGCAGAAGTTCGATCTTGAGTGCAGCTATGAATCGGAGGAGGAATGATGGGCGGGATGTCGCTTAAGGAAAAGGCCGTACTGGCCTCCATCGCAATGGTTCTTCTCTACGGCCTCGCAGTCGCGCTCTGGTTCACGAGCCAGGAGGCCGCCTGGAGGAAGGCCGCGAAGACCTACGAGCGCGCGAAGGCCCAGTACGAGAGCGAGAGGCGGCTCATAGGCGAAAAGGCGAAGTGGAACCAGGCCTACGAAGACGAGAAGTCGCTCATGCCCACCTTCGAGATAGGCAAGTCGACAGATACGACCTGGCTCCAGAAGATGGACGCTCTTGCTGCGAAGCACCATATTACGATTTCGCAGCGCCAGACCGGCAAGGAGACGGAGTCCGGCGAAGTGCTGGAGCTTCCGATAGAGGTCAAGAACTGGGAGGGCGCCCTGGAGTCGCTCGTAAGGTTCATGCATGAGCTCGAGAACACGGATGAAGGCATGTTCGACGTGCGGTCGCTGAACTTCAGGCCAAGCTCCAAGAAGGGCTACCTGAAGGGATCGTTCACGCTGACTTGCGCATACATGAGGGAGAAGTAATACGATGATCAAGAAGACTTTTGCGTTTCTCGTATCGTTGACGGGGCTTTTCGCGGCGATGGACGCTTCCGCCCAGGCCGCCCAGCCTCGCCGCAACCTGCTCAGCCGGAACGCGGCCGCGAGCCAGGCGCAGGCGACCGACCAGTCCGCCCCCGCCTCCGACTCCGACGACCCCAAGGAGGCGCCTGCGCTCAACTGGGACGCGGCCCCCGTCGACATCGTCCTCCAGACATACGCAGAGCAGACCGACCGGACGATCCTCAAGGACCCGGCCGTTCCGTCGCCGACCATAACCCTGAAGACACGCGAAGGGCAGAAGCTGACGAAAGAGGAGTATCTCGAGGCGATAGAGGTCGTTCTCGAGATGAACGGGATCCATCTCGAGCCTTACGGCGAGCGCTTCATCCGCGCGATCCCGAGGAAGGACGTCCGCAAGGAAGGCATTCCCCTCATAATGAACCCAGAGACGAAGCTCGGCGAGACCGGCCGCGTCGTCTCTATGATGATTCCGTTCAAGAACATCGGTACCGACGAGGCCCAGAAGGCGCTTGAGGGCTTCAAGTCCAACAGCGGAATCCTGCTCGTCTTCGAGAGGACCAACTCCATCCTCGTGACCGATACCGAGCAGAACATAAACCGCATGCTGGAAATCGCCCGTTCGATCGACATCGCGACGCCCGTTCTCGAGAACGTGTTCGTGAGGCAGATCAAGAACGCGAGCGCGGGCGACATAAAGCAGTACCTGGAATCGATCGTAAACGAGTCCATGAAGCAGCTTGAAAAGGACGGCAAGGGAGCGAACGCCCAGAACGCGACCGCCCAGAACGCGTCGACCCTCGCCGCCCGTCCGCGCACGCCTCTGCTGAACAACCGCGGGCCCAACGCAAACAACCAGGCCCAGACCCCGGTAAACAACGAATCGCTCGTCATGAGCGTATCCGACGCCGACCGCGGCATGATACGCGGCAAGGTCCTGATCCTGGCCGACGACCGCTCCAACAAGCTCATCATCGTTACGCAGAAGCCCAACATGGACTTCTTCGACAAGGTGATCGAGCAGCTCGACGTCGAGACGACTCCCGATACTGTCGTCAAGGTCTATCGCCTCAAGTACGCCGAGGCCGAGGAGGTCTCGGACATGATCAACGATCTCATAGGCAATGCGTCGTCGAAATCGTCCAGCAAGGACAACCAGAACGCGAACGCGAAGGCGGGGAGCGGCGGAAACATAACGCGCAACAACACCCAGACCGCCTCGACAACGACCCAGAAGAAGCCCTCCAACCAGCGTACGGGCGACGCGAAGGCCGGCGAACTCACGAAGGACAACACGACCGTCCTCGCCGACAAGCGCATAAACGGCCTTGTCGTGATGACCGAGAAGGAGCTCGTTCCGACGATCGAGCAGATCATCGAGTCGATGGACGTCAAGCTGAGCCAGGTTCTCATAGAGACGGTCATAATAGAGGTGCAGCTCGGCGACGGGCTCGACACCGGTGTCGACTGGATCAAGAGGGGCCGTTCAACCAGTTCGCAGCTTTCTGAAAAGACCATGAAGGATTCCTATGGCAGGAGCCTGTATTACATGACGGATGATCGGGGCAACATACTTGGCCAAGGAGTTGCCGGCCAGACTTACAAATACACAGACAAAGACGGGAAGGAAGCGACTGGCACGCTATCGGACAGCTCTACACCTGTTCTCCAGCTGCTGCGCACCAGCACCGATACCCTGTGGTCGGAAGGAACCAAAGGCATGGCTCTGGCTGGTGGAGGAAGCGGGGGGCTCAATGGGCTGGCTGCATTGACGTTTGGGAACGCTAGTACGAATCTCTTAGGAAAAGGAGTAAACTATATTCTGAAGTCGGACAAACTTGACCTTGCTGCTGTGATTCAGGCGACCAAGACCGACAACCGGTCCAAGTATCTCGCCTCTCCGATCGTCATGACGGTCGACAACAAGGAGGCTACCGTAGAGGCGACAGAAATGCGCTACCTCTTCAAGGGGTATCAGTACTCCGGATCGTCCATGTATGGCACAGCCGTTCCAGACTACGAGCAGAAGGAGATAGGCATTACCCTGAAGATGACCCCGAAGATCAATCCCAACGGGACCATCATGCTGACGGTCGAGACGGAGTACTCACAGGAGGGCTCCGGGCAGGATATTACCGGCGCGAACGGACAGAACATGACCGCCGCGACGACCGTCACGCGGAAGATGTCGGCCGACATACTGCTCGACGACATGCAGACAGCGATCATGGGCGGCCTCACCCAGACATACAGGCGCGAGGAAGAGTCCGGCATACCTATCCTCAAGGACATCCCGTGGATAGGCAAGTGGCTCTTCGGCAGCGTAAGCCAGCGTGAGAGACGAAGCGAACTGTTGATATTCATGATGCCGTATGTGCTTGACGATGGCGCTGTCACGCAGGCCGAGGCGATCCGTCGCAAGAAGACGATTAGTGATGCGAACCCGTGGGACGATCACGGCTGGTCGCTCTCTGAGCTTGCCGATCCTGTCTCCAAGAAAGAGCAAATGCGCCGCCTCAAGGACGAGTGGAAGAAGCAGGACGAGGAGCGCAAGACGAAGCTCGCCATCGAGGAGGAGAAGATCAAGCGCGCCAAGGCCCTCGAGAAGATGAGCGAGGAGGAGCGCAAGTTCTGGCTTGAGATGCACAAGGACGAGCTCGAAAAGGAGCAGCAGAAGGAGCTCGAGAAGATGATGCTCGACGAAGAGAGCCAGGCCGAGCTTAGGGAGCTTGCCGACGAGGTCCGAGCCCGCAAGCTCGCCGAGGCGAACGCTGCGATCGAAGCCGCCGACGAGGCCCAGCGTGCCGAGAACGAGCGCGGCCAGCTTGAGGCCAGGAAGGCTGAAGAGGAAGAGCAATGAACGGTAAGATAGCTGCGACCCTCGCGATTTGCGCAGCCGTCATCATCGGCGGCCTTTCGGGCGTCATCATAATGAACAAGCGCGAGGCCGTCGCGAGGGCGGATCTCGCGCGCGCCGAAAGCGAGGAGGCGACCGCCGCGAGCGAGGCGAAGAAGGCGCGCTCCGACGAGCTCGCGGAGGCCAATCGCGCCGCCGCCGCCGAGAACACCGCGAAGGCCGCCGCCGAGAACCGTGCCGCGAAGGAGGCCGAGCGCGAGACCGAGCGTCTTGCGGGTGCGCGTGCGAAGGAAGAGGCCGCCAAGGCGGCGAGCGAGGCGGAGACGGCCAAGGCCAAGGCCCGCGAGGCCGCCGATATCCGCGCCGCCGAAAAGGCAAAGGCCGATGCCGCCAAGGCTGAAGCCGAGTCGTCCCAGGCCGCTCTTGATGCCGAGTCGGCGAAGGCTGCCGCCGCTGCCGCCGCCCTTGAGACGGAGAAGGCCAAAAGCGATGCGATAATTGCGGAAAGGGACCTTCTGGAGCTCAGGAAGATCGACTTCGAGACGATCGAGCGCGATCTGATCGAATACCGCATGGAGCTCGACGAGCGCGAGGCCGCGCTCAGGCCCGAGAAGACGGCGGCCGATCTTGCCTGGGTCGGCGAGCGCGAGGCTGACGTTATAGGCGGCGAGTCGAATCGGGTCCGCCGTGTCGTCAAGCCCCTGCCGGAGTACGACATGGATCTTCCGCGCGAGACGAGAATGCTCGCAAGGGCGGAGCGGTTGAAGCGCGAGGAATATGATGTCATGAAGTCGGTGAGCAGCAACTCGGTCGTTTCCGCTCTTGAGAGGCTTTACCTTCAGGCGGTCCGCGAGGATCGCGTTGTAGACGCGCAGTATTACCTGAAGAACATAAGGATGTACTATCCCAACTGGCGTTATTCGCCCAAGAAGGAAGAGAACAAGCAATGAGCCTTGCAGTCGGCATCGTCGGGCTGCCGAACGTCGGCAAGTCCACCCTTTTCAATGCCCTTACGAAAAAGCAGCAGGCGGCGGCGGAGAACTATCCGTTCTGCACCATCGAGCCCAACACCGCCGTCGTCGAAGTCGCCGATCCGCGCCTCGAGAAGCTGGCCGAGATCGCCCATCCCCAGCAGATAATCCGTGCGACGGTCGACTTCACGGACATTGCAGGCCTCGTCAAGGGCGCCTCGAAGGGTGAGGGCCTGGGCAACAAGTTCCTCGCGAACATCCGCGAGTGCGACGCGATACTTCACGTCGTAAGGTGCTTCGAGAACGACGACATAATCCACGTCCAGGAAGGCGGCAACAAGTCCGCCCCGATCGATCCCGTCGGCGACGCCGAGGTGATCGAAACGGAGCTTGTGCTCGCCGACATGGAGCAGCTCCAGAAGCGCTACGACAAGATCAGGAAGGAGGCCCAGGCCAAGCCCCAGATGCGTCCCGAGGCCGAAGCCTGCGCGGCGCTCCTGAAGCACCTGGAAGAGGGGCGTAGCGTCCGCTCGTTTCCGCGGAAGGAAGGCGACCCGATCCTCCCGGTCCTCAAGGACCTCCATTTCCTCACCGACAAGCCTGTCATCTTCTGCGCAAACGTTTCCGACGACAATGTGACGGGCGAGGGCAATCCCCATGTCGCCGCCCTCAGGGATTACGCCTCGAAGCAGGGGTCTGAACTTGTCGTGATCTGCGCCCAGATGGAGGCCGACCTTGCCGGGCTTTCCGATGCCGAGGCTAAGGAGTTTCTCGAGAGCTACGGGCTTGCGGAAAGCTCGCTCGACCGTACGATCAAGCTCGCCTACCACACGCTCGGCCTCGCGAGCTACCTTACGGCGGGTCCGAAGGAGGTGCGCGCCTGGACCTTCAGACGCGGCTGGAAGGCGCCGCGCTGCGCGGGCGTCATACACACCGACTTCGAGAAGGGCTTCATCCGCGCCCAGGTGGTTTCCTACGACGACTACGTGAAGTACGGCGGCGAGTCGGGCGCACGCGCGGCCGGCGCGCTCCGTCCCGAGGGCAAGGAGTACGAGATGCAGGACGGCGACGTCGTCGAGTTCATGTTCAATTAGCCGGAAGCCGGAAGTCTTAAGTTCGAAGTCCCAAAGAAGGAGGCCAAAATGCAAATCAGACAGATATCGATTTTCCTCGAGAACAAGCCGGGGCAGCTCTCGCAGATCTGCCGCGATCTTGCCGACGCCGGTATCAACATCGCGACGCTCTCCTTGGCCGACACGAGCGATTTCGGCATCGTAAGGATGATTGTCGACGATCACGAGAAGGCTCAGAACGTGCTGACGGACAAGGGCCACGTCGTAAACGTCTGCAAGGTCGTCGCAGTCTGCGTTCCCGACCGCCCGGGCGGCATGGCCGAGGTGATGGTCGTTCTCGACAAGGCCGGCGTCGACATCGAGTACAGCTACGCGTTCGCGTTCCATAAGGGCGAGAAGGCCGTTCTCGTGTTCAGGTTCAACGACAACGCAAAGGCCGAGGAGGCCCTCAAGTCGGCCAACGTCACGACCCTGGACGAGCAGCAGGTTCTGGACGCCAGCAAGTGACATACGTCTCGACAAGAAAAGGCTTCCGTGCCACAGGTCCGGAAAGCGTTTTCCAAGGCCTCGCGCCCGACGGGGGGCTGTATGTGCCGGAGCTGGGAACAGATAACAGGGAACAGGGAACAGGTAACAGTGAATTGGGGACGCTCGAGGGGGCCGAGAGGTTCGTCTTGGGGCGCCTTTTCGACGATTTCCCCGAATGCGTGCGCGAGGAGGCGATCGGCCGGCTCCTGTCACGTTTCCCCGATAAGGATCCGATTCCGCTTGTCGATGCCGACGGAATGTGCATCCTGGAGCTTTTCCACGGTCGGACGGGCGCCTTCAAGGATGTCGCCCTCTCGATGCTCCCCGTCTTCATGCGTCATGCGTCCGGAGGGCGCCGCGTACTCGTTCTCACCGCGACGAGCGGCGACACGGGATCTGCCGCAATGCAGGGGTTCGCAGGCGTAGATGGGACCGAGGTCGTCGTCCTCTTTCCGAATGTCGGAACTTCGCGAATCCAGCGCCTCCAGATGACGACGCCATCCGAGGCCAATGTGCATGCGATCGCGATAAAGGGCAACTTCGACGACGCCCAGGCCGCCGTGAAGCGCATCTTCGCCGACAGGTCGATTGCGGCCGAGGCCGCCGCCCATGGCGTTACGCTCTCAAGCGCAAACTCCATAAACACCGGTCGGCTCGTGCCGCAGATCGCCTATTACATCAAAGCCGCCGCCAAACTCTCGACTCACAACTCACAACTTTCAACTCCATTCGATGTAGTCGTCCCTTCAGGCAACTTCGGAAACATTCTCGCGGCATATTACGCCAAGAAGCTTGGCGCGCCGATAAGGAAGTTCATCTGCGCGTCGAACGTCAACGATGTCCTTGCGCGGTTCGTGAAGACGGGAGTGTACGACCCAGGGGAAAGGTTTACGGTCACCAATTCGCCTTCGATGGACATCAGGAAATCGTCGAATGTCGAGCGGCTTCTTTGGCTTCTAAACGACGGCGATCATGATGAAGTCGCGCGCCTCATGGACGACCTTGCCGCAAACGGCCGCTACGAGCTGAACGGCAGCGCGAAGGCCAGGCTTTTTGCCGAGTTCGACGGCGGAGTCGCGACGCCCGAGGAGACCGAGGCGGAGATGCGCCGCATGCGCGAGGCGTGCGGGTACGTATTGGACCCCCATACCGCCGTCGCGACCCATGTCGCCCGCTCGCTCGGCTACCCGAAGGCCGACGCGCCTGTTGTGGTTGCCGCTACGGCGACTCCCTTCAAGTTTCCTGAGACGTGCCTGAGCGCGTTCGGCGAGGATGTGCTTGACGATCCTCCGCCGGGCTTCCGCGACCTTGAGACCATGCCTGTCGTACAGAATCAGATCGTTGAAGTCTCCGAAATCGACAAGGTCGTAAAAAGTCTCTTTTGAAGAAACCGCCGATACCGATAATCTACGAAGACAAGGAGCTTGTCGTGATCGACAAGCCGGCGGGGCTTCTCACCACCCATACGCGCGTCATCGGCCGCGCGGCCCGCGAAAGCCAGCTTACTGCGGAGAATCTTCTCAACGACTGGGTGCGGAAGGGCCAGGCGAAGAGCCGGGCACGCGTATGGCTCGTTCATCGTCTGGACCGGGAAACGAGCGGGGTCATGATGTTCGCGAAATCGGAGGCGCTTGCGGACCTGATCCGCGACAACTGGAACTCGCTTACCGAGAAGCGGTATGTCGCACGTGTCGAGGGGGAGCTCGCCGAGGAGAACGGAGTTTTCGAGTCGTACCTCAAGGACGACCCGAAGACCATGAAGGTTTCGAGCGTGGCCGATCCGCGCGAAGGCAAGTTCGCCAGGACCGAGTGGAAGCGTATTTCGGTTGAGCGAGGTTCTACCCTTGTCGAGGTTACGCTGAAATCAGGGCGGAAAAACCAGATCAGGGTCCATTTTTCGGAGGCAAGGCATCCTGTCGTAGGCGACGTGAAGTATGGTGCAAAGAAGGCCGATCGCCTCTACCTCCACTCGAAGGAGCTTGTTTTCCGCCATCCTGCTACGGGGAGGATCTTTAGATGGACTTCGCCATGAAACATCTGCTGGCGATGTTTTGCGTAGCGTCCTTCGCGCTTTGCTCGGAGGCCTTCAATGCCGGTCGAGAGGGGTTTGAAGATCGCAGCACGGGGAAGCTGAACCCGAACAGCGATAGATTCTGGCATACGGAATCCGCGAATGCGGATGAAAGTGCTGTTGCCGAGTATGGCAAAGGCAAGTTCCTTGATGTAGCAGCTCCCGTCTCCCCGCTCTATCGTTCTCTTGAGGACAATGGCGGAAAGATGCCCAAATTCTGCTCGATATCCGGAGATGTAGTTTTTGATGCGGAGGTTCGGTTCACTCCGGCCGAGCCAGGCGTTCCGGCGCTGGAAACAGACACCAAGTTCGCGCTGTCGCTGATTGTCGATGATGACAACCTCAAGACAAACCTTGTGGTTACGGCTGCAGGCCCCACACTCTCGGGAGGCTATTATGCGGCGGAAAACTACTGCCTGGATGTTGAAAACGTCAATCCTTCAAAATGGTACCGCGTTACCGTAAGGGCAATTGCCGATACAGGAGTCGGAATGCTTGGTTTTGTCGTATATATTGACGGAAATATCGTTTCCTGTTCAGATTCCGATTATTTTAACAAATTGCCTGTTTTGTCCGGGTTCAATGCAGTTTCGAGGTACCTTATCGAAAGCAGGCAATTTTTTGCGAGTTGCGCCCGCAGCGGTACAAATGGAGGAAACAAGCTTTCGGCAATCGGCTTCAAGGGCGTGGGCAGCATAGACGAACTGACGATATGCGATGTGGACGAATCTGCCGTTTCGTCAGAAACCATAAATTCGTCGACGATGAACTTTGTCGTGGATGGCGAGCCGTACAGTACGCTGAACGGAGCCATGCGCGCCGCAGTCGCCGCCGGCGCGGACGGAAGGATTCCAATTGCGAAAATGTGCACCGACTACATGTTCGCATCTTCCCTCATGGTGGATGAAGGTGATTTCGTGCTTGATGTCGCCGGCCATGAATTGATCCTGGCGGCAGATGAAATTCCGGTAAATGTCGGGAACGGGAATATCACCATCATTGATTCTGCAGGCGGGGGCTCGATCGTCAATGCCGGTACGTCTGCCGACCATGCGATCTTTTGCGATGCGGGCGCAGGTGCGGGGATTGTGACAATCGGCATGGCGGATTCGCAGGACAAGGGAGTTTCGATATCCGGGAGGCTTGTTCCGCCCGATTGCGTCAATGCGTCCACCTTCCTGAAAATCGTGCGCGGCAGGTTCAACGACAAGGATGTCGCCCGCGAATGTGCGGAAAAGCCGGTCTCGGTGTGCGAGGATTGCGGCCAGTATTGCGTTGTCTCGCCCAATGCGATCTCGCCTGATGAATCGGCCGAAAGATTCTCGGAGGAGGCGGCTTTAAGCGTTGAAATGGCGATTCGAGGCGCAGTAGCCGAAATTCTTTCCGGCGACAATGCCGTGGAGGGCTACATGAATCTCTTCAGGAGGGTTGTCGCCCGGCCTGAAGTGGATGGTGGCAGGTATGTGGTCGTCTTCGAGCTGGATCCGGAGGCGGTGGCGGAGATGGCGGCGGCGGAAGGGGCGACGATGCCGGATGACGCGGTTGCGGAGATTCCGATGGAAGAGGTTGCCGCAAGCGGCGGGTCGGTGGATGTCGAAAAGTCCATCCCCGGCCTGTACTACACTGTCATAAGCGGTACGGACCCGGGCGAAGTGAATTCTCCGGGAACCTCGGTTCTCGGTACTGGCGGAAAGATTTCGCTCGACGTCCCGACGAGAGGAGAGAAGGGCTTCTACCGCATAAAGCTCAGCGCCACCCCTCAACTTCCGACTAACGACTAGCGACTCACCCACTCACCCACTCATAACTCTGGTGCGGTTGCACGCAAGAGAAAATTTTGATATACTTTACACTTTCTTGCCCGGAATGTGGACAGTTAACAAAGTGGCTGCTTACCACACTTCAGACGCATTCGGGGCCAAAAGCGTAATTTTTCGCAACAAAAACAACAGAAAAGGCAAGTCCAGATGAGCGCAGAACGCAAAGTGTTCGGCAGG
>Ga0310690_10005506_pt1 | contig 17139 bp, 13 predicted proteins | sample AusTroGonzalo_MG_2_FD_207661 | JGI IMG/M metagenome (GOLD analysis project Ga0310690, IMG submission 207661) | Bovine rumen microbial communities from tropical cattle in Woodstock, Queensland, Australia - Gonzalo_04 (v2) (version 2) | ecosystem: Host-associated > Mammals > Digestive system >...
ACAGGGTGATCCTGCGGAAAGCGCGCGCGCTGGCGGAGCTGCCCGATGCCGTGGAAAAGGTCGTGTGGTCCAAACACCCGGCAGGGGCAATGAGCTGCAATATCTGGGCGCCGGAAATCCACTTTGTGGACGGGAAATGGGTCATCTATTTCGCGGCGGCCAGGGGAGACGCGGATCAGGCCGGATGCTTCGACCACCGGACCTACGCGCTGGTGAACGACAACCCCGATCCGACGGAAGGAGAATTCACCGAGGCGGGGCGGATCGACACGGGATGGGAAAGCTTCACCATCGATTCCACCACCGTGGAATTCGCGGGGAAACGGTATTTTATCTGGGCACAGCGGGACTTTGGCATTCCCGGGAACAGCAACCTGTATATCGCTGAAATGAAAAACGCGCTGGAGCTTCGGCTCCCGGCGGTGCGGCTGAGCGTGCCGGAATACGACTGGGAATGCCAGGGGTTCCTGGTGAACGAAGGACCGGGATGCCTGATTCACGACGGAAACCTGTACCTGACCTATTCCGGCAGCGCCACGGACGAGCGCTACGCCATGGGCCTGCTGACGCTGCGGGCCGGACAGGATCCGCTGGACCCGGCGGCGTGGGAGAAATCCCCGGCGCCGGTAATGGTGACGGAGGAAAAGAACGGCCTGTACGGCCCGGGACATAACTCCTTCACCAAAGACGAGGCGGGGAAGGATATCCTCGTGTTCCACGCACGGCCATACCCCGGATTCAAAGGATCCGCGCTGAGCGACCCGAACCGCCACTGCTTCCTGCGGGAAGTGCGTTACGACGGGACGGGAAGGCCTGTATTCCAGGAACCACAGGGCTGATGAGCCCTTTATATTGAACAGAAGGAGAATGAGGCCATGAAGAAGGCAACCATGATTCTGGACAAGGACTATACGATCGGCAGGATCGATCCCCGGATGTACGGATCGTTCATCGAGCACCTGGGTCGCGCGGTGTACGGCGGAATCTATGAGCCCGGCCATCCCACCGCGGACAAAAACGGATTCCGGAAGGACGTCATCGACAAGGTGCGGGAGCTGGGCATCACCGTGGTGCGGTATCCCGGCGGCAATTTCGTATCCGGATTCAACTGGGAGGATTCCATCGGTCCGCGGGAGGCGCGGCCGAAACGGCTCGACCTGGCCTGGGGCACGACGGAGACCAACGAGGTGGGCCTGCACGAGTTTGCAGAGTGGGCGAAAAAAGCCAACACGCAGGTGATGTACGCCATCAACCTGGGCACCCGGGGAGCGGAAGCGGCCCGGAATGTGGTGGAATACGCCAACCACAAGGGCGGCAGCTACTGGAGCGACCTGCGGATCCGGAACGGGGCGAAGAACCCCTTCGGCATCAAGCTGTGGTGCCTGGGGAACGAAATGGACGGCCCCTGGCAGATGGGGCAGAAGACGGCCTACGAATACGGCCGGGCGGCCAACGAGGCGGCCAAGATGATGAAGTGGGTGGATCCCTCCATTGAGGTGGTTGCCTGCGGCAGCAGCGCCCACGACATTCCCACCTTCGGCAGCTGGGAATACCAGGTGCTGGACGAGTGCTACAACAACGTGGACTATGTGTCCCTGCACCGGTATTACGGGAATCCCACCGGGGACACCCCCGGATTCCTGGCCCGCAGCATGGACCTGGACGATTTCATCCGGGAGGTTGTGGCGATCTGCGACGCGGTGGCCGGGAAGAAGCACGCGAAGAAGAAACTGAACCTGTCCTTTGACGAGTGGAACGTGTGGTACCACTCCAACCAGCAGGACCAGGAGGTCTGGAAGGCGGAGAAGTGGGGCAGGGCGCTGCCGCTGCTGGAGGACGTATACAACTTTGAGGACGCGCTGCTGGTGGGAGCCATTCTGATCACGTTCCTGAAGAACGCGGACCGGGTGAAGGTGGCATGCCTGGCGCAGCTGGTGAACGTCATCGCTCCGATCATGACGCGCAACGGCGGCGGAGCCTGGGCGCAGACCATCTTCTGGCCGATGATGCACGCGGCAAAATACGGCCGGGGCACGGCGCTGCGGCCGGTGATCCAGTCCCCGGTCTATGACTGCAAGGATTACGAGAAGGTGCCGGTGGCGGATGCCGCGGCGGCCATGGGAGACGACGGGAGCGTCACGATCTTCGCCCTGAACCGGGACATGAAGGAAGACGTGCAGCTGACGGCTGACATGCGGGCTTTCGGAGATTTGAAAATCGCGGAGCACATCGTGCTGCACCACGACGACGTGAAGGCTGTGAACACGGAAGCGAACCCGGACGAGGTGAAGCCGAAGAAGGCCCGGGGCGGCAAGATCGACGGCGGGAAGATGACGGTGAAACTTCCGGCGCTGTCCTGGAACGTGATCCGGCTCGAGAAAGCGTAATACAGGACTCCCGAAAAACAATGAAATGATCCGGCTCAGAGGAGCCGGATCATTTTACAGTTATCGATGCCGGTGGACCAGAAATCCTGAATCGGGATCTTCCGAACCCGACAGATGATGCTCAGGTTCATGGCGCCGTGGCCGACGATGAGCACATTTTTACCCTCCTCCAGAAGAGGGTAGGCAATCTCATCCAGGAAGGCGCCGGTGCGGGCGAAGAGCTCGTCAAAGGTTTCCGCCCCGCCGACGGATTCCGTATACTGCTCCGGATGCTTGAAAATGACGTTGACGGGGCATTCCGGATGGTCGAAGGAGTTTTCAAAACCTTCATATTCCCCGAAGGACATTTCCCGGAGCCTGTCATCCGTAAAGATCGGGACATCCCGCCCCCGCAGGACGAGCTCCGCCGTTTCCCGGGCCCGGATCAGGGGAGAGCACCAGCACACATCCAGAGGGATATCCCTGTATTCTTCCGCGGCCCGCTCCGCCATCTTCCGGCCTTCCTCATTCAGGGGAATATCCGTGCGGCCCTGGAGCTTGTGCCGCTCGTTCCAGTCCGTCCGCCCGTGGCGCATGATATACAGCATCAAGAGTTCCTTCTTTCCGGAGGGTTTCCGCAAAGAGTATACACCAAAGGAAGCGGCGGCGTCAAAAGGCGGGACGGGCGGAAACCGGGAGATTGAACAAACGGCAACTTTCCGGTATAATCAGCATGCCTGTTCAAAACATCACAACTTCATCTGACCGGGACCCGGAGAGCGGAAAGTGCTTCCGGGGCAGGTTCCATTCCCGGGAAACCAGGACAGGCGGAAAAATCCGGCAGGGAGAAACAACATGACCAGAGGGCGGAGATTCCGGGCGATCCTCCTGGCGGCGGCGCTGCTCTTTTCGGGCACATGGGCCGCGGCGGAGGAACCGGAAGCGGAAACGGTGCTGGCGGACCTTTACACGGCCTGCAAAACCAAGGCGGCGGACGCCGTCCAAAAGGTGGAGGAGGAAATCGGACAGATCCGGGAGCCGGTACTGCTGGAGACGGCGGTGCGGTGGAAGGAGCTGTTCATCGATTCAGGATACAAACTGTATATGAACGGCAGGGACAAACCGGAAGACCTGGAGATTCCGGACCCGTCGAAGCACGCTTTCGTGGTGCTGGGGTACTGCCTGCGGAACGGGGAGATGGAACCGGAGCTGCAGGGCCGGTGCAAGGCTGCGGGAATCGTGGCGAAGGTGTACCCGGACGCGATCGTTCTCTGCTCCGGCGGGGCGACGGGATCCAACAACCCGAACCGGAACACGGAAGCCCGGCTGATGCGGGACTATATGATCCGGAAATGCGGGATCGCCGGGGACCGGATCCTGCTGGACCGGGACTCCCTGACCACGGCGGAGAATGCCCGGAATTCCCTGCGGATCCTTTCGGAAATGGGTATTGAAACCGTGACGGTGGTGACATCCGCGTACCACCAGCGGTGGGGCAGTATGCTGTTTTACGCGGCGGCCGCCTGGTACAGAAAACAGGGAATCCCCATGGAGATCATCGGGAACTGGTGCTACAACACCACCCCCGCGGCAGGGTACGACGGGATCAATTCCAGCTTCGCCATGACACAGCTGCGGGTCCTGCTGCTGACCGGGGAAGGGGCGCTGCTCTCCGAGCCGGAAGAAGCCGCGGAAACGCCGGCGGAGGCAGGGGCCGCGGAGGAAGAACGGGTTGTTTTTGCGGGCGGCATTTGATATAATCGTTGGAAGGCAAGCAATATCACAGCAATGGGACAGGTGATACCGGTTGAACAGGATGAAACGATTGGCAGCACTGGCCGCGGCCATGCTTCTCGCGGTTTCGGCGGGGGCCGGCCTGGCGGAGGTTTCTGAAGAAAAAACCATGGTAAGCGGAAAGGTGGCGTCGGTCACCTGGAAGGATGAGAACGGCGTCCCCGCGGCCGGGCCGGAGGGATATGCCGAGGTCCGCTATATCTACGGACGGGGCTACACGAAGGAAACGTATTTTGACGCCGAGGGCAAACCTTTCGAGACGGCCGGCGGCTACTGCGGCAAGGCGGTGACCCGGGACGGCAAGGACAAGATTACGAAAATCGAATACTTCGGCGCGGACGGGCAGCTGACGCTCAACAGCATGGGATACGCCGCAGTGGAGTACGCTTACTACTCCTTCGGCGAGGAGCGGAAGGTTGTTTTCTACGGCGATAACGGGAAACCGGTGATTGTGCCATCCCTGGGGTATGCACAGGTACAGACCGATTACAGCGGTACCACACTGACCGGGCGGACCTACATGGACGTGAAGGGCAACGCGGTGGACATCCCCGCGGGCTACGCCATCATGAAGGTCAAGATGAAGGATCACAAGGTGATCCGGATCTGGTATACCCATGCGGACGGAAAACCCGCCACGGGGCCGGACGGATGGTACAAGTGTGAAATGGTGCGGGATACCAAGGGCCGGGTGACGACGCTGCGGTATCTGGACATCCAGGAAAACCTGACGGACGCGGCGGGATTTGCCCGGGAGGAATACACCTATGAAAAGAACGGCTATGTGAAGGTGGCCCGGTACAACACCCAGGGCAGCGTGATCCCCTGGAGCGGGAAGGCCGTCAGCGTCCGCCGGAAGATGAAGGACGAAAAGGTCCTGGAGGAGACCTTCCTGGACGAGGCGGGACAGCCCACGGAAGTGCCGGAAGGATACATCACCGTCAGCTACACCTATAACAGCGCCGGCCAGCTGGAAACCATCCAGTACCGGGACGCAAACGGCAACAAGCAGAACTGCCGCAGCGGATATTCCACAATCCGGCAGACATGGAACAGGGACGGGCTGCTGCAGCGCAGAACGTTCCTGGACGTGAACGGCCTGAACGTGAACAACCTGAAGGGCGTCTGCGAGGAAGAATACATTTACGACGAAGAAGGACGGCTGACGGGAACACGGCAGTATGACGCCGCGGGAAACCAGCTGAAATAAAACCGGACGAGAAACGAAACACAGGAGGCAGCTATGGACATCAGCAAACTGGAAGCCCCGTATGAGATTACCTCCATCGACCCCTGGCTGGCGCCGCACGCAGGCGATATCGAACTGCGCATGAACCGTTTCAAGGAGAAACGGTGGCAGATTGCCGGCGGCGCGGATACGCTGACGGAATTCGCCAACGGCGCGCTGTACTTCGGCTTTCACCGGACCGGGAAGGGCTGGGTTTTCCGGGAATGGATGCCCGGCGCGGACGAAGTGCGCCTGATGGGCGACTTTAACGGATGGGACCGGGAAAGCCACCCGCTGGACCGGTGCGAGAACGGCGTATGGGAAATCACCCTGGAGGAGGGTGCCCTGCAGCACGGACAGCACGTCAAGCTGTGGGTGCGCCGGGGCGAGGACTGGTTTGAACGGCTTCCGGCCTACAGCCTGAAGGTGAGCATGGACGAGAGCACCATGCGGCTGTGCACGCAGGTATGGGCGCCGGAGAAGCCCTTCGAGTGGACGGATGAGGAGTTCATGAAGCAGGCGCCGGCGGCACCGCTGATTTACGAGGCTCACATCGGCATGTCCCAGGACAAGGAAGGCGTGGGTACCTACTATGAGTTTGCCGACAACGTGCTGCCCCGGATCCGGAAGCTCGGATACAACACGGTTCAGCTGATGGCGGTGCAGGAGCACCCCTACTACGGCTCCTTCGGATATCAGGTGACCAACTTCTTCGCGGCGGCTCACTGGTACGGCGCGCCGGACGGGCTGAAGTACCTGGTGAACAAAGCCCACGGCATGGGCATCCGGGTGCTGCTGGACGTGGTGCACAGCCACGCCTGCCCGAACGTGGGCGAAGGCCTGCAGTCCCAGGACGGGACGGACGACCAGTACTTCATTCCCGGGGACCGGGGATGGCATCCGGCATGGGGAACGCGGCTGTTCAACTACGCCCGGCCGGAGGTGCTGCACTTCCTGCTGAGCAACCTGAAGTTCTGGCAGACGGAATACCATTTCGACGGCTTCCGGTTTGACGGCGTCACCAGCATGATCTACCACGATCACGGCCTGGGCTCCGCCTTCACCAACTACGGCATGTACTTCAACATGAATACGGACCTGGAGGCGCTGAACTACCTGCAGCTGGCCAACGAACTGATCCACGAGGTCAACCCGAACGCGATTACCGTGTCCGAGGACATGAGCGGCATGCCCGGCATGTGCCTGCCCATCGAGCAGGGCGGCATCGGATTTGACTACCGGCTGGCCATGGGCGAACCGGATTACTGGATCAAGCTGCTCAAGGACGTGCGGGACGAGGACTGGAACATGAACGCCCTGTGGCACGAGATGACCACCCGGCGCCCGCAGGAGAAGGTTATCGGCTACTGCGAGAGCCACGACCAGGCGCTGGTGGGAGACAAGACGATCCTGTTCCGCATGGCGGACGCGGAGATGTACACCGGGATGCGGAAGGAATACCATACCCTGACCATGGACCGGGCTATCGAACTGCACAAGATTATCCGGCTTTACACCATGAGTCTGGGCGGAAACGGATACCTGAACTTCATGGGCAACGAGTTCGGGCATCCGGAATGGATCGACTTCCCGCGGGAAGGCAACGGCTGGAGCTACAAATACTGCCGGCGGCAGTGGTCGCTGGTGGATAACCACGAGCTGAAATACGAGTGGCTGAACGACTTTGACCAGGCGATGATCACGCTGGCGAAGGAACGGAGGCTGCTGGACGATCCCTACGCGGTGAGCCTGTGGATCGATCCGGACCGGAAGATAATCACCTACAGCCGGGGGAACCTGCTCTTTGTGGTGAACTTCCACAACAGCTACTCCGAGCCCCAGTTCTTCCTGCACGCGCACACGGTGGGCGAAGGAAAGTACCGGGTGATCCTGAGCACGGACGAGGAACGCTTCGGCGGACCGAACCTGATCGACCACGGGGTTACCTACTACACGGAATATATCGAAGGCCGCGGGCTTGGGTTCAACGTATACAGCCCCTGCAGGACGGCCATGGTTCTGGAAAGATTTTAAAGCGCACAGCACGGCAACCGATACGGCGCGCAGCGCCGTTTGGAAATACAGGTAATTCGGAGGACGGACATGGTATTCGAGAAGGACGGAAATGCCCTTGTCGCGAAGCGGGGCGGAGAAACGCTGCGGATTGAAGGATGGGGCAAGGACAGCCTGCGCGTGCGCGCGGTGCTTTATGACGGATGGACCGGACGGGACTGGGCGCTGACGGAAAAGCCGGAACAGGCGGAATGCGCCGTCACCATCGGTACGGAACAGAATTATAACGGAGACGGGACCTGGTCCCCGGTGCCCTGCGCAGAGATCGTGAACGGCCGGATCCGGGCGACGGTGAACTTCACCGGCGTGATCAGTTTTTACCGGGACGGGAAACTGATCCTGCGGGAGTACTACCGGAGCTACGGCGGTACGCTGTCCGAGGGCAGCCGCTGCCTGAAGATCATCAACCGGGAATGGAAGGGCAACATCGGCGGCAGCGAATACACGCTGGCGGTGAAGTTTGACGCCAACGACGGCGAGAAGATCTACGGCATGGGCCAGTATCAGCAGCCCTGGCTGAACCTGAAGGGAAACATCCTTGAGCTGGCACAGCGCAACAGCCAGATTTCCGTGCCCTTCATGGTGAGCAGCCTGGGATACGGCCTGCTGTGGAACAACCCGGCGGTGGGCCAGGTTGTGTTTGCGAACAACTATACGGAATGGACCGCAAAGAGCACGCGGCAGATGGATTACTGGATCACCGCGGCGGACGGCCCGAAGGAGATCCTCCGGAACTATACCGGCGTCACCGGGCGGGCCCCCATGTTCCCGGAAAACCTGATGGGCCTGTGGCAGTGCAAGCTGCGGTACAGGACGCAGGACGAGGTGCTGGAGGTTGCCCGGCAGTATAAAAAGGAAGGCATCAAAATCGACCAGATCGTGATCGATTTCTTCCACTGGACGCTGCAGGGAGACTGGAAGTTCGACACAACCTACTGGCCGGATCCCAAGGCCATGGTGGACGAGCTTCATGCCATGGGCATCCGGGTGATCGTTTCCGTGTGGCCCAGCGTGGACCGCAAGAGCGAGAACTTCGCGCCCATGATGGAACGGGGACTGCTGATCCGCACGGAGCGGGGCGCGGCCCAGACCTACGACTACCAGGGCGACTGCGTGGAGATTGACCCCTTCAATCCGGAGACGCGAAAGTATATCTGGGAAGTCTGCAAAAAGAACTACTACGATTTCGGAATCGACGGATTCTGGCTGGACAACTCCGAGCCGGACTACGGCGTGTACGATTTTGAGAACTACCGCTACTGCGCGGGGCCCGCGCTGAGCTGCAGCAACATGTATCCGCAGATGTTCTCCCGGGCTTTCTTCGAACCCATGGCTGAAGGGAAGGCGGAGACGCCGGTGAACCTGCTGCGGTGCGGATGGGCCGGGAGCCAGAAGTACGGCAACGTGATCTGGTCCGGCGACGTACCCAGCACCTTCCAGGCGCTGCGGGAGCAGCTGCAGGCCGGACTGAATATGGGCCTGGCGGGCATTCCCTGGTGGACGACGGACATCGGCGGATTCATGACGGACGACGTGAACGATCCGGATTTCCGGCAGCTGCTGATCCGGTGGTACCAGTTCGCGGTGTATTCCGCGGTGCTGCGGATGCACGGAGACCGGGGCCCCTACAACATTCCTCCGCTGGACACGAGGGACTGGGGCGGCGGATACCTGCACACGGGCCAGCCAAACGAGCTGTGGAGCTACGGGGAAGAAAACTACGCGATCATGCGGAAGTACTACGATATCCGGATCGCGATGCACGATTATATCCGGGACCTGTACAAAGAGGCCCACGAGACCGGCGCTCCGCTGATCCGGACCATGTTCTTCGAGTTCCCGGAGGACGCGAAATGCTGGGAGCTGCAGGACCAGTACATGTTCGGCGGAAAATACCTGGTGGCGCCGATCCTGCACCTGAACGAGTTTGAACGGGAAGTGTACCTGCCGACGGGCCGCTGGAAGAACGTGAACAGCGGCGCGGAAACCGAGGGCGGACAGACCGTCACCGTGAAAGCGCCCATCGATGAGATCCCGGTATTCGAGCGGCTGTAAAAAAACCGCTGAAAAACCTCAAAACGTTGATAAAAAAGGGATTGCCATGCGCCGGAAAGTATGCTATACTCTCCGGCGTATGGTTTTTCCATACGATTAAACAGGCCAAATGCCTTGAAAGAAGGGTTTAACGTAAAGAGTGGAAAAAGCCTGAAGGTCCCAAACCCGCGGGAAACGAACCGGAACGCGGCGGACAGGGGCTGAGGAAGGGCTTGTTTTCCGCTCTTTTTGATTGCCCGGAAAGCGTTGTGAAACATGGCGAATGCAGGAACGGCCGCGATTGAGGCGAGATGCGCGAAAATCGCGGGGGACATGGGGTTTGAACTGGTGGATGTGTGCGTGGAAAAGGAGCCTACGGGCAAGTATCTGCGCTTCTACATCGACAAGCCGGAAGGAATCTCCCTGGACGACTGCGAGGCATACCACAAAGCCGTGCGGAGCATCGCGGACAGCGTGGATTACGATTTCATGGAGGTGTCCTCCCCGGGAATCGACCGGCCTCTGAAAAAGGACCGGGACTTCGAGCGGAACCTGGGCGCCGAGATCGAGATCAAGCTGTTCAAGGCCATGGACGGGGCAAAGGTGCTGACCGGGATCCTGGCCGGACTGGAAGACGGGGACATTCTGCTGGAGACACCGGCGGGCGTGAAGCGGATTCCGCGCAAAGCCGCGGCGCTGGTGAAACCGACAGTTGACATGGAAGGAATCGAGGAAGTCGATCTTTCCGAGAACACAGAAAGCGGGGAAATAAACGATGAAGTCTGAAGTCATTGAAGCGATCAAACTGCTGGCCAAAGAAAAGGAAATCAGCGAGGATACCCTCTTCACCACTATCGAGGAAGCGCTGAAGGCCGCGTTCAAGAAGAATCTTCCCAAGGGCGAAACCGCGCCGAACAACCTGGACGTATCGGTGAACCGGGATACAGGCGCCATCTCCGTGTACGCGCGGAAGCTGATCCTGGAGGACGAGGAGATCGAGGATCCCACAAACCAGATTTCCCTGCAGGACGCCCAGAAGATCAATCCCACCTACCAGATGGGGGACATCGCCGAAGTGGACGTGACCCCGAACGGGTTCCTGCGGGTGGCTGCACAGACGGCCAAGCAGGTGATCATCCAGCACATCCGCGAGGCGGAACGCGGCAAGATCTACGACGAGTACGTGGAGAAGGAAAGCGAGATCCTGACCGGTATCGTGGAACGCATCGAGCCCAAGGCCGTGTATGTGGATCTGGGCCGGACGGAAGGCGTGCTGGAACGGGACGAGATGATTCCCGGCGAAGTGCTGCATGACGAAGACCACATCAAGGTTTACATCCTGGAAGTGCACCGGGAGAGCCAGCGGTCCGGATATACCCCGCAGGTGTACGTGAGCCGGATCCATCCCAATCTGGTCAAGCGCCTGTTCGAGATGGAAGTGCCGGAAATCGCCGGCGGTATCGTGACGATCAAGAATATTGCCCGGGAAGCCGGCAGCCGTACCAAGATCGCCGTGCACAGCGCGGACATGCTGATCGACCCCGTCGGCGCCTGCGTCGGACAGCGGGGCGGCCGTGTGGACCGGGTGGTGGCTGAACTGAAGGGCGAGAAGATCGACATCATCAAGTGGAGCAGCAACCCGGCCGAATTCGTGGCTAACGCCCTGAATCCCGCCCACGTACTGAGCGTGTATCAGGCCCGGGACGAGAAAGCTTTCCGCGTGATCGTACCGGACAACCAGCTGAGCCTGGCCATCGGTAAGGAAGGGCAGAACGCCCGCCTGGCTGCCAAGCTGACCGGATGGAAGATCGACATCAAGAGCCAGAGCCAGGCCGCCGAGATGAACGACATGGTGGACGAGAACGGCGAAGTGACCGAGTACATCCAGGTGGAAGCCCCGACCTACGAGAGCTTCACAATGGACTTCGACGACACGATGAACGGCGACGACGATACCATGTGAGTCCAGTGGTCAGTGATCAGTTTTTAGTCTTTAGTTTTTAGTTTTTAGTGAAGAGTTGAGAGTTTAGAGTTTAGAGTTTAAGCAGGAGAGCTGAATGAAGCCGAGAAAGATCCCGATGCGGATGTGCGTCGGATGCCGGGAAATGAAGGAGAAGAAGGAACTGATCCGGGTGGTTCGCAGCCCGGAAGGTGAGGTCTCCCTGGATCCCGGCGGAAAGAAGTCAGGGCGCGGCGCCTACGTGTGCCGCAGCGCGGAGTGCCTGAAGCGGGCCATCAAGCAGAAACAGCTTGAACGCCAGCTGGACGTGACGCTGCCGGCGGAGACGGTGGAGGCGCTGACCGCGGCCATGTCCGAGCTGGGGGAGGCCGCCCATGGATGAGCGGCGGATGAAAGGGCTGATGGGACTGTGCGTCCGGGCCGGACAGGCAGTGTTCGGCGAGGAAGGATGCAGGCGGGCGATTATCGCCGGCCAGTGCGGCATCCTGCTGGCGGACGGCGGCATCAGCGAGAACTCCCGGAAGCGCTATGAGGACCTGTGCGAAAAAACAGGGACCCGGATGGCGGTGCTGCCGGAAGGATTGCTGGAGGAAGCGACCGGGAAACCCGGCGCGGCGATGGCCGTGCGGGTGGGAACGTTCGCTGAACAGATGGTTTCATTCCTGTAATAGATTGATTTTTATGCCGATACGGCAGGGGGTACAGACGTCGAATGGCAAAGGTTAACCTGAAAGATGCAACCAAGGGACTGGTGGAAGAGGCTTCCGGTATTCTGGAAAGGGCGACGGGAATCCGCAGGGAAGCGGATGCCCTGTATGACACGCTCCGGCGGATAGATCAGGAGATCAGCCGCCAGAAGGACGAGGAAGCGCAGCGCAGAAAGCAGCAGGAGCAGCTGAAGGCGCAGTCCGCCCACACCAAAGCTTTCACCATGCTGGACGATGACGAGAAACAGCTGATGGAAGCGGCCATGAAGGCGGAGAAAGAAGAGAAGCCTGCCAAGGCGGCGGAACAGAGCGCGGCGGAAAGCGAAGCGCCTGAGAAGCCCGCGAAGGCTGAAGCGCCCAAGGCGGAGCAGAGCGCCCCGGCGGAAGAAGCGCCGGCAGCCGCTGCCGAAGCGCCGAAGGCGGAAAAGAGCGCTGAAGCGAAGCCGGAAACGCCCAAGAAGCCGGCGATCGGCCAGATCATCAGCCGCCCCGGAGATACCCCCCGGCCCGCACCCGGCGTACCCCGCCCCGTGGGACAGGGCCCCTACGGCCGTCCGGCGGGACAGCAGGGCCAGTACGGCCGTCCGGCGGGACAGCCCGGACAGTACGGACGCCCGGCGGGACAGCCCGGACAGCAGGGCCCCTACGGCCGTCCGGCGGGACAGCCCGGACAGCAGGGCCCCTACGGCCGTCCGGCGGGACAGCCCGGCCAGTACGGCCGTCCGGCGGGACAACCCGGCCAGTACGGACGCCCGGCGGGACAGCAGGGCCCCTACGGCCGTCCGGCAGGACAGCAGGGACAGTACGGACGCCCCGCGGGACAGCAGGGCGGACAGGGCCAGTACGGCCGTCCCGCAGCGGGAGCGCAGGGCGGAATGCAGCGCGGCGGCGCCCAGGCCCGCCGGAGCACCCCGGAACTCTCCGTGCCCATGGAGAAGGAACGGGTTTCCAATTACGACCCGAACAAGAAGAACTATATCCGGCAGCATGATCCGGAACACGTCAGCCGCAACCGGAAGCAGGCCAGCAAGAACAGCGGCTTCAACGGCTACGACGACGAGGTGATCCGCGGCGGCAAGCGGGCCCGGGCCAAGAAGCCCAGCGCCCAGCAGATGATGGCTCCCATCAAGATCGAGACCGCCTACATGGCCGGCGATACCATCACCGTGCGCGACCTGACCGAAAAGATCGGCAAGCCCGCCGGCGAGATCATCAAGAAGCTGTTCATGCTGGGCAACATGGCCACCATCAACAGCGAGATCGATTTCGACACAGCGCAGCTGGTCTGCTCTGACTTTGAAATCACCCTGGAGCGCAAGCAGGAGCAGACCGCGGAAGCGGCCCTGGTTGCCGAGGACTTCGACGACGCGGAAGAGAACCTGGAGAGCCGCCCGCCGGTGGTGACCATCATGGGCCACGTCGACCACGGCAAGACCAGCCTGCTGGACTACATCCGCAAGAGCCGCGTGACCGCGGGCGAAGCCGGCGGCATTACGCAGCACATCGGCGCCTACACGGTGGACGTGGACGGACGCCAGATCACCTTCCTGGATACCCCCGGCCATGAAGCCTTCACGGCGATGCGTGCCCGCGGCACCCAGGCGACGGATATCGCCGTACTGGTGGTAGCCGCGGACGACTCTGTGATGCCCCAGACCGTCGAATCCATCAACCACGCGAAAGCGGCGGAAGTTCCGATCATCGTGGCCATCAACAAGATGGACAAGCCGGATGCGAACCCCGAGAAGGTCAAGCAGGACCTGACCCAGTACGGCCTGGTGTGCGAAGACTGGGGCGGCGAAACCATCTGCGTGCCGGTATCCGCGAAGACGGGCGACGGCGTGGACGAGCTGCTTGAAATGATCCTGCTGCAGGCGGACGTGCTGCAGCTGCAGGCCAACCCGAACCGGCTGGGCCGCGGCGTCATCATCGAGGCGAAGCTGGACAAGGCCCGGGGCCCGCTGGCCACCGTGCTGCTGCAGAACGGTACGCTGCACGTGGGCGACAACATCATCGCGGGCATGGCTTCCGGCCGTGTACGCGCGCTGATCAACGACAAGGGCGAACGTGTGGATTCCGCCGGACCTTCCATGCCGGTGGAGATCATGGGCTTCGACGATGTGCCCAGCGCCGGCGACGAGATGATCGCCGTGGGCGACGATCACCTGAGCCGCCAGGTGGCGGACGAGCGGCGTGAGAAGCTGAAAGCCAGCCGCGAAGCCACCATGGCCAAGATGAGCATGGAAAACCTGTTCGCTTCCATCGAGGCGGGCAAGGTGACCACGCTGAACCTGATTATCAAGGCGGACGTGCAGGGTTCCGTGGAAGCGGTCAAGCAGGCCATGGAGAAGCTGAGCAGCGACGAGGTGAAGGTCCGGGTGCTGCACAGCGCGGCGGGCGCCATCACCAAGGACGACGTGAACCTGGCTTCCGCGTTCAACGCCATCATCATCGGCTTCAACATCCGGCCGGACGCTTCCGCCCGGGAAGCAGCCGAGAAGGCGAAGGTGGATGTGCGGCTTTACACCGTCATCTACAAGGCCATCGAGGATATGGAACTGGCCATGAAGGGCATGCTGGAACCGGAGTACCGCGAAGTGCTGCTGGGCCATGCCGAGGTCCGGAACGTATTCAAGATCACCGGCGCGGGCATTATCGCCGGCTGCTATGTGCAGGACGGCAAGGTGCAGCGTAACGCCGGCGTGCGGCTGCTGCGGGACAACGTGGTTGTGTTCGAAGGCAAGCTGAGCAGCCTGCGTCACCTGAAGGACGACGTGAAGGAAATGGCGGCCGGCTATGAATGCGGTATGAGCCTGGAGGGCCACAACGATATCAAGGAAGGCGATATCGTCGAGTGCTACATTATGGAGGAGATTCCGCGCTGATGAGCTACCAGAGAATTGACAGGATCTCGGAAGAGGTCCGCCGCGAGGTGGACGCCATCATCCGGGAAGAGCTGGGAGATCCGCGGGTCAGCGGTACATTCTCCATTACCCGGGCGGAAGTCACGGGCGACCTGCGGTACGCGAAAATTTACGTCAGCGTGCTGGAGGACGACCGGCGGGATGAACTGATGGAAGCGCTGAAGAGCGCAAAGGGGTTCATCCGCCGCTCCCTGGGGAAACGGATGATTATCCGCTACAGCCCTGAACTGATTTTTATCAGCGACAAGAATATCGAATACGGCGTGCATATCGCCAAAGTGCTGGCGGAGACGGTGCGTCCGGAGGAAAAAACGGATGGAGACAATGAAACGGAATCCTGAAGCTGTAGCGGCATACATCCGGGAGGCGGATACCATCGCGGTGGCCAGCCACATTAACCCGGACGGGGACACCCTGGGCAGCGCCACAGCCATGTACCTGGTGCTGAAAGCGCTGGGAAAGCAGGTTTCGCTCTTCTGCGACGGCAAGATTCCGGACCAGCTTTCCTTCCTGCCCAACAGCGGGCTGTTCCGGGTGCCGGACGGCAGCGAAGGCCCGTTTGACCTGATGCTGGCGGTGGACGTGAGCGACGAGAAGCGGCTGGGCAAATGCGCCGAACTGAAAGCAAAAAGCAAAAAGACGGCCCAGATCGACCACCATCCAACCAATCCGCTGTACATGCAGGTGAACAGCGTGGACGGAGGCGCCCCGGCCACCTGCATGATGATCCGGGAGCAGATGGAAACGCTGGGCGTACCGCTGACGAAAGAGATCGCGGTGTGCCTGTATACGGGCATCAGTACAGATACCGGAAACTTCGCCTTCAACTGCACGAACGCGGAAGCGTTCCGGATGATGGGCGAACTGATGGAACACGGCCTGCCTCTGGCGGAACTGAACCGGATTCTGTTCCGGGTGAAGCCCCGGGAGCAGATCAAACTGCTGGGTCGGGCGCTGGAAGACCTGACCTTCCGCGGAAACGGAAAAATCGCCGTGATGAAACTGACAGCGGAGGATTTCCGCGCCTGCGGGGCGCTGGCTGAGCACGCGGACACCGTGGTGAATTACGGGCTGGATACCGTCGGGACAGAAATGGCGCTGCTGGCGCGGGAGACCGCGGACGGGCAGGTGAAGTTCAGCCTGCGGGCCAAGGAGCCCTGCACCGTGAATGACGTGGCCGCCAGGTTCGGCGGCGGCGGCCATCCGCAGGCTTCGGGGATCACCATGGACGGCGCCCTCGACGAGTGCGTGGAGAAGGTTGCCGCGGAGATGGAGAAAAAGATCACATCGCTTTGACGAATAAGAGCAGCTGAAGAATGAACGGATTTTACAATATTCTGAAACCCCCGGGAATGTCCAGCGCGGCAGTGGTTGCCGTCATGCGGCGACTGACGGGGGAAAAGCGCACCGGCCACGCCGGGACGCTGGATCCGGAAGCCGCGGGCGTCCTACCCATCATGACGGGGAAAGCCGCGCGGCTTTTCGATTATCTGGTGGACAAGGAAAAGGAATACGAGGCGGTGTGCGCCTTCGGGTCCAGCACGGATACCCAGGACGCCACAGGCACGGTGCTGGAGACGGGAGACCGGTATCCGGACCTGGACACCGTGCGGGAAAAAGCCCAGGCACTGACCGGAGAGATCGTTCAGCGGCCCAGCGCTTTCAGCGCCATCAAGGTGGGCGGAAAGCCCCTGTATGTCCGGGCCAGGAAGGGCGAGGACGTGAAGGTGCCGGAACGGATTGTGACGGTGCACAGCATTGAGGTGACCGGCGAGGAACCGGAGCACGGGGTGGGCCTGCGGGTCAAGTGCGGCCGGGGAACATATATCCGGACCATCTGCGACGACCTGGGAAAGCTGTGCGGATGCCCGGCGCATATGCGCAGCCTGGTGCGGACCCGGAGCGGCGTGTTCACCACGGAGACGGGAATCACGCTGGAGGAAGCCCGGGCGCTGGCGGCGGAAGGAAGGCTGGCGGAAAAGATGCTGCCCCCGGACTGGCCGATCCAGCACCTGCGCAGGGTGGATATACCGGTACGGTTCGAGAAACAGAC